>Ga0299906_10005022_pt1 | contig 10802 bp, 10 predicted proteins | sample RVTome_14_FD_200259 | JGI IMG/M metagenome (GOLD analysis project Ga0299906, IMG submission 200259) | Soil microbial communities from uranium-contaminated site in the Upper Colorado River Basin, Wyoming, United States - RVT145D125 (version 2) ... | reverse complement strand
GACGCAGGAAATTTCCTCTCCAGCCTATCGCCAGCTGCAGGAGCGGGTGGCCTTGGCCAACCAGCTTTTGGCCAAGGACAGTTTCCGCTGGACGGCGCTGCTCGATCACCTCGAAGAGGTGGTCACCGATGGCGTCAGAATCCGTTCCATCCAGCCCGATTACCGCCAGAGGGGACTCAAGCTCATCGGCGTGGCCCGCGGACTCGGCGATCTGCGATCGTTTCTCGACCGTCTGATCGCCTCGCCGCACTTTTCCGAGGTCTTTCTGCTCGACCAGGCCAGCGTGACGGTCAAGGACAACCTCGGCCAGGATCATTCATCCTTGACCTTCACCGTCGATCTGAAAGGAGCCTTTTGAGATGAGCGCAAAACGCCTCCTTACCGCCGCCTGGCGGGTGAACAGGGTCTTTCCGGTGGCCATTGTCCTGCTGCTATTGGTCAATCTTGCCGGTTTTCTCGTTTTTACCCAGGTTTATTCCCCGCACAATGAGGCCCTGGAGCGGGAACTGATCCAAAAGCAGGGGCTGGCTCGTCAGGCACGCCTTCAGGGGAAAGTCGCGCTTCCGCCGCAGGAGGCCTTTCGCCAGGGAGAGGAGGGGCTCAACGCTCTCAACGAGGCGATTCCCGACCGCACCGAGTTCACCGCCCTGATCGGCGAAATCTTCTCCCTGGCCAAGGGGGCAGGGCTCGGCATCGCCAAGGTCGGGTATCAGCCGAAGTCCCTTCCCGAGCGGGGGCTGCTGGAATATACTCTCGATTTCGGGGTTGTCGGCGACTACCTGCAGATCAAACGCTTTATTTTTTCCCTCGAACAGTCGCCCCGGATCATAATTATTGAAAAAGTCGATATGAGTCGCGTCAAGGAAACCGACAGGGAGTCCGTCGGGCTCGGAATCCGGCTCACGACCTATTTCAAGTCGGACATCTCATGAACAAACAGAAAAAAGTCCTCCTTCTTTTGCTCGGAGTCCTGGTCCTCTCCCTGGGCTATGCCTTCTGGCGCACGCCGAAACAGGAGCGGGTGACTGCCCCCCCGGCTCACCGGACCCCCCCCAAGAGCACACCGGCCGCAGAAGCATCTGCGGCGGCGCAATCGGAGTTTCGGGTGCAACTCGAACTGCTGGAGCGGAAAGAGACAAAATTCCCCGGGGCCAAACGGAACATCTTCGGGCCCCTGTACGTGGTCAAGCCCCCCGCGCCGCCGCCCCCGCCGCCCCCGCCGCCCGTTGCCCCCCCTCCCAGGGTCGAGGCGCCGGCTCCGGCCATGGAAACGGTGCGACAGCAGCTGGCGCGTTTTACCTTCCTCGGGTTTTTGGAGAAAGACCGGGAAAAGACCATTTTTCTCGCCAGTGACGACGATATTTTCGTGGTGAAAAAGGGGGAGAGCCTGGGGAAAAACAAGGAATATCTGGTGACCGAACTGACCGCCGAAAAGCTGGTTTTGCAGTACCGGGACGACCCGCGAAAGATTACCGTTCCACTTCTCGAACAGGCCCCCCTGACCCCGACGATGATGCGGATGCCGGCAATGCCTTCATCGGCTCTGTCCGAGATCCCAGGTCGTGCGGCCCCCGGAGGTTTCGTCCGTCGTTATCCGGGACGGGGGCTGCCGACACCGCCCGTCCCTGCGGAAGATTTTGCTACCGAACCCGCTGAGGTCCCCGCCGACCTGCAGCAACCTGTAACCGAAGGCGAAGAGCCTCCGGCAGAAGAGGTCATACAATGAACACGTTGTTGCTGAAAAGAATCATGAGGGTGCTGATCCTGTTGACTCTGCTGAGCGGCTGTGCCTCGGGGCACCGCTCCTTCAAGGGCGGCGAGGATTATACCGCCAAGGGGATGTATGATGAAGCCGTGGCGGCCTACGCCCGGGCGGTCATCGAAAACCCCGGGAGCCACGAATACCGGATGAAGCTGCAGGTCGCCCGGTCCAAGGCGGCGCAAAAGCACCTTCAGGTCGGCCGCCGGGAGGGAGACAAGGGGGATTACCGGTCGGCGGTGCAGAATTTCAGCCAGGCCGCCGCCCTCGACCCGACGCTGGAGGTCGCCGGGCAGATGCTGGCTCAGGCCGAGGAGCTCGTTCGTTCCGAAGACCTGACCACCGATGCCGAGACCCTTTATCGCGGCCGGCGCCTTTCCCAGGCCAAAACGACTCTGGAGGAGGCCCTCCAGCTCAATCCCGCCAACACCCGGGCCCGGGATCTGCTGGACAAGACCCGTCAGGAAAAGTTGACGACCATCGACGGTTTCGAACTCGACGTCGCCTCGGACAAGCCGATCACCCTCAAGTTCAAGGACGCCAAGGTCCGCGACGTCTTCAATATCGTCTCCAAACTTTCGGGGATCAACTTCATCTTCGACGAGGACATCAAGCCGCAGAGCGTGACCGTTCTCCTCGAAAATGCGAGTTTTGCCCAGGCTCTCGAACTCCTCCTGAGAATGAACAATCTGGGTAAAAAGGTTCTCAACGCCAAGACCATCATCATCTACCCGCGGACCAAGGAGAAGGACAAACAGTACGAGGACCAGATCATCCAGATTTTCTATCTCTCCAACATCGACGCCAAAAAGGCGGTCAATCTGCTGCGCACCATGCTCCAGCTGCGCAAGGTCTACGTTCACGAGGAACTCAACGCCCTGGTCATCCGCGATTCGCCCAATGTCATCAAGCTGGCTCAGCAGGTAATCGAGTCTGCCGATCGCGCCGACTCGGAGGTCGTCTTCGATCTCGAGCTGGTGGAGATCAGCCACACCGACAATCTCAACATCGGGACGCGGCTGGATCCCTACCAGGTCAAGGCCGGGTTTGCCGAGCCGGGGACCACGGTCATCGGCGCGTTGACGACGAACAGTTTCCGCAACCTTGATTTTCTCTATACCATTCCGAATGCCACCTTCGATTTCCAAAAATCCCTCAGCGACGCCGAAATCCTCGCCAATCCCAAGATTCGGCTGAAAAACGGCGCCAAGGCCAAGGTGCACGTCGGCAGCCGCGAACCGATCGTCACGACCACCAACAACGCCAACGGCGATGTCACCTCGACCAATATCCAGTATGTCGATGTCGGAGTCAAACTCGACCTCGAGGCCAAGGTGCAGCTCGACGGCACCGTCCTCACCAAGGTCAATCTCGAGGTCAGCAACAAGGGGGCGATCGTCGGTACCGAGCAAAACATCGCCTTTGCCATCAGCACCACCAATGCCATGACGGAGCTGGTTCTCAAGGACGGCGAGCAGACCATTATCGGCGGCCTCATCAGGGACGACGTCAGCAACAGCAAAACGACCTTTCCCGTTCTCGGCCGCATCCCGCTCCTCGGTCCCCTTCTTAGCGGTTACAAAAAGGACAAAAGCAAGCGGGAAATTCTCCTGTCGATCACCCCGCACATCGTCAAGAACGTCGACATCCCCGGAGCCAGTGTCGGCACCATCTGGTCCGGCGGTGAAGACGACCTCCGGGCCGGGAAGAACTTCGGCTCCTTTGCCACCGATTTCAAAGCGGCCACGGAACCGGTCCCTCTCGAGGTGGCCCCTGCCCGGACGGAATTCGGCGCCACCCCGGATTTCCCGCCGGCGCCGGAAAATATCCTCCCGCCGCCGGCCGCAGAAGAGGTCCCTGTCCCGATCCGTCCCGTTCCCGGGGAGCCTCTCCCCCTCGAACCGATTCTTCCCGTGTCTCCGGCGCCCGGGACCGAACCGCAGGCCATGCCTCCGGCGCTGCCGCCGTCGGCCGATGCCGGGCCCGCCCTCCCCGGCGAACCCGTTGTCGCGCCGGTCATCGTCCCTCCGGACGAGACCGCTGCCGAGCCTGTTGAGAACGTGACGCTTCCCCCCCTCGATCTCCCTCCGGTCGCTGTCGAGTCACGGGTTTTCGTCTCGGGACCGAATCTGGTGAACACCGGCGAAACCTTTACGGTCGAGGTGGCGGTCGACGAGGTGCAGAAACTTTACAGCGCTCCGCTCTTCGTGACTTACCCTTCCCAGCTTCTCGAGTTCGTCTCCGCCGAAGAGGGGACCTTTCTCCGCCAGGGCGACGCGTCGACGATCTTCACTTCCAGTCCCAACCGGGAGCGGGGGCAGCTGATCGTCGGCTACAAACAGGGTCTCGGCGGCGCCGGGGCCAGCGGCGGCGGCAGTCTCTTCCGGCTCACCTTCAAGGCTAAGGCGCCGGGGATGGCCGGGATCGCCCTGGATCGCATCAATTTCCGGGACCCCGCGGGAAATCGCCTGTCGGTGGTTCCTGCCGGACTGCAGGTGGAGGTCCGCTAGTTGAGAATTTGCGTTTTGTCCCAACGGAGAACGGGTCAGAGGGGGCTGACCCTGATCGAGGTGGTGATCGCCCTGGCGATCCTGGCGATTCTGGCCGCCGCGGTCCTGCCGATGGCCGAGATGACCGTCAGGCGCACCAAGGAGATCGAGCTGCGCCGTTCCCTGCGCATTTTGCGCACCGCCATCGACGAGTTCAAGGCCGACTACAAAAAGGCCAAGGACGAGAAGAAGATCATCACCGCCATCAACGAAACGGGTTATCCGAAAGAGCTCGACGACCTGATCAAGGGGGACGACTGGGGAGGAATGTACCCTTTCAAGCGCCGCTACCTGCGGCGGATTCCCAAGGACCCCTTTGACGAGTACGATCTCGGCTGGGGGCTGCGCTCCTATGCCGATGATCCTGATTCGACGGTCTGGGGGGGCGAGGATATCTATGACGTCTATTCCCAGAGCGAAAAGATCGGGCTCGACGGAACCTCCTACAATACATGGTAAAGGGAATGAATCGATATAATCCGACCATCGATTGCCAGAAGGGTTTTACCCTGATCGAACTGTTGATCGTCATGACCATCATCGGCATTCTTGCGTCCATTGCCGTTCCCAGTTACCAGCGTCATGTCATCAAGGCCCGCGAAGCCGTCCTGATGGAGGATCTCTACCAGATGCGCCGCGCCATCGATGCCTATTTCGCCGATCATGCCAGTTATCCCGAATCCCTTGAGGAACTGGTGGAGAAACGCTATCTGCGGGGGCTGCCGCGGGATCCCTGGACGGAATCGGACGCCACCTGGGAGACGATTCCCCCCGAGTCCACCGGGGAGGAAGATGTCCCCATCGGCGGGGTATTCGACGTCAAGAGCGGCAGCGATCGGGTCGGTCTCAACGGCATCCCCTATTACGAATGGTAGGGCGATGATCCAGATCTATAATGTCTGCAAGGCCTATCAGAAGGACTCTTCCGCTCTCAACGACATCACCCTGAAGATTCCCAAGGGAGATTTCGTCTATCTGACCGGACCCTCCGGAGCCGGCAAGTCGACCCTCCTCAAGCTCCTCTACTGCGCGGAGAAGCCGAGCCGGGGGCAGATCCTCATCGACGGGCTGAACATCACCCGCATGGGCCCCCTCAAAATCCCCCGCCTCCGCCGCCGTCTTGGAGTCGTCTTCCAGGATTTCAAACTCCTCAACAGCCGGACCGTCTTTGAAAACGTCGCCTTTCCTCTCGAGGTGCAGGGGAAGAAGCGCTACGAGGTGAGTAAAAAGGTTTATCAGACCCTGAAGATGGTCGGTCTCGAGCACAAATTGCAGCGCCATCCCCTGGAACTCTCCGGTGGCGAACAGCAGCGGGTGGCCATTGCCCGGGCTCTGGTGGTCGATCCCCTGATTCTGCTGGCCGACGAGCCGACGGGAAATCTTGATCCCGAAGTGACCATGGAAATCATGGAGCTCTTCAAGGGGGCCAACGCCCGTGGGACCACGGTTCTTCTGGCCACCCACGACCGGGAGATGATTCGCCGTTTTCCCCGGAGGGTCGTCTCCCTGGACGGCGGGCGCCTCATCGACGACCGCACTCCCTGAAAGTCACTTCGATACCGTCAGTCCCGCAGCATTTCACCTTAATTTTTCGAGGTCTCTTCCGTGTTCGAACGTCTTCTTTATTTCATGAGGAGAGCCCTGCGCAACATGCGCCAGAGCCCCTTTCTCTGCACCGCTGCCATCGGCACCGTGGCCGTCTCCCTGGCCATTATGGCCTTTTTCGCCATCATCGTCCTCAACGTGCAGCAGGTGACCCGCCACTGGAGCCAGGAAGTTCAGGTGGTCGCCTATCTCGACCAGGTCCCGCAGGAGGAGGTTCTCAAGGGTTGGATCGACGAAATTGTCCGCCTTCCCGAGGTGGAAGGCGTCTCCTTCGTCAGCCGCAGCGAGGCCTTCGAGGCGTTCGGCAAACGCCTCGGTGCCGACAGTGATCTTCTCGACGGTCTCGACAAGGATATCCTTCCCGCCTCACTGGAGATCGCCCTGAAGGAGGACTATCGCAACCGCCAGGGGGTCGCAACGGTTGTCGACCACCTCAGGGCCCACCAGGGTCTCTCCGATCTGCGCTACGGGCAGGACTGGCTGGAACGTTTCGAATCCTTTCTCGATCTGCTGCGGTTCGCCGGATTCGTTCTCGGCGGTTTCCTCCTCTTTGCCGCCCTCTTCATTGTCTCCAACACCATCAAACTGACCCTCTACGCCCGGCGCGAAGAACTGGAAATCATGGTTCTGGTCGGCGGCACCCCCCTCTTCATCAAAATTCCTTTCCTCCTTGAAGGGGCTCTGCAGGGGGCTCTCGGCGGACTTGTCGCTCTCGGCTTTTCCTACGGACTCTTTCAACTCTTTTTGCAGCGTGGACTCTCTTCGCTGTTGCTGGCGTCGGGGGTCGGCAGGATCACCTTCCTCCCCGTAAACGATCAGGTTTTCCTGGTCGCCGCCGGAACCGCTCTCGGCCTCGTCGGAAGCCTGGTGGCCCTGCGCAAGTTCGTGCGGGTGTAGAGCGGTGATGCGGGGCAACGGATATCGGCCGTGGCGGCCGTTCTGGTCGGGAATCCTCCTGCTTTTCGCCGTCGTCCTGCCGGCCCAGGGGGAGGATCTGACCCAGAGTCGTAAAGGCCTCAGGGAGTTGGACCAGCAGATCCGTCAGACGACCCGGAACCTCGAGAAAAAGAGGAGTGCCGAGCGCTCCCTGGTCGACGAACTGAAGATCGTCGACGATGAACTCGAGGGGACCCGCAGGCGGGTCGGTAAAATCAGCGGCCACCTCAAGCTTCTCGACGAGCAGGTCCGGACGGGAGAAGAACGCCTCCGCGAGGTCCAACGGAGTGCCGAAGCGGCCGAAAGACGTGTTCGCAGGCGTCTTGTTTCCCTCTACAAGGGGGGAGAGGTCGGACTGCTGAGGGTCCTCTTCTCCTCGGCGACGCCCGCCGAAATGGCCGAAGATTACGACTACCTCGGGCGTATCGTTCGCCGGGACCGTCTCCTCCTGGACGACTACCGCCGCCAGCAGGCCGCCCTCGAAACCGCCCAGAGGCAATTGGCCGAACTGCGTCAGGACCAGCAAGCCGCTCTCGACGCCCGGCGTGCCGATCAGGAGAACCTGCGTCAGGCTCTTCAACTCAAGGCAACCCTTCTGTCCGAGGTGCGCCGCGACAAGAAGGTCCTCGCCAGGACCCTCGACGACCTGAAGGAAAGGGCGGAGCGGTTGACCGCCCTGGTCAAAAATCTTGAAACGGGTCAGGCCCGGGAGTATACTGGAAAGCCTGGAGTTTTTCCGGGACAGAAGGGAAAGTTGCCCTGGCCGGCCCAGGGGCGAGTCAAGGTCGGATTCGGCACCTGGCGTCATCCGGACCTGGGGACCCTGTATGACAGCAAGGGTCTCGAGATTGCCGTCAGCGGCGAAAAACCGGTGAACGCCGTCTGGCAGGGGGAAGTCGTCTTTGCCAGCTGGTTCAAAGGGTACGGCAAACTCCTCATCGTCGATCACGGCGACAGCTATTTCACTCTCTACGCCCAGGCGGCGCGTCTGAGCAAAAAAGTCGGCGATCGCGTGGCCGAGGGCGAGCCGCTGGGCTTTACCGCTCCTGAAGGGGCGGTCCTCTATTTTGAAATCAGGCAGGGTGGGACTCCTGTCGATCCGGCGAAGTGGCTTCGCCCCCTTTAACCACCCCTGTGGGGGGTGCCGCACCAATGCCATGAGGAGAGTCACGATGGGGAAAGGAAAGCGCACGACCGTTCTGCTTCTGCTGCTGGCAATGATATTCGCCGGCTGGATGTCGACCGGCCGCATCAACCGCATTGCCTTTGCCGAAGCCCCGACCCGGTATGAGGAACTGCAGCTCTTTACCGACGTCCTCTCCATCGTGCGCCGGAGTTATGTCGAGGAAGTGAAGATGAAGGACCTGGTCTACGGGGCGATCAACGGCATGCTCGCGGCCCTCGACCCCCATTCCTCCTTCATGCCCGCCGACGTCTACCGGGAGATGAAGATCGACACCAAAGGTGAATTCGGCGGTCTGGGTATCGAAATCACCGTCCGGGACGGTATCCTGACCATTGTTTCCCCCATCGAGGATACCCCCGCCGACCGCAGCGGGCTGCAGGCCGGAGACCAGATTCTCAAGATCGAGGACCGGTTCACCAAGGATATGTCCATCATGGAAGCGGTCAAGCTGATGCGCGGTCCCAAGGGAACGGAGATTTCGATTACCGTGATGCGCGAATCCCTGGACAAACCGAAGGTTTTTACCCTGACCCGGGAAATCATCAAGGTCAAAAGTATCAAGGCCCGGACCCTCGAAGACGGTTTCGGCTATCTGCGGATTTCCCAGTTCCAGGAGCAGACCAACGCAGATCTGCATGCGGCCCTCAAGGGGCTGAACGAAGAGAACGGCGGGAGCCTCAGAGGTCTGGTCCTCGACCTGCGCAACAACCCCGGCGGTCTCCTCGACCAGGCCGTTCAGGTCTCCGACACCTTTCTCTCCAGCGGACTCATCGTCTACACCGAGGGGCGCGAGGAGGGGAGCCGGTTGAAATTCACCGCCCATCAGAGAGGAACCGAACCGGATTTCCCGATCGTCGTCCTGATCAATGGCGGCAGCGCCAGCGCCTCGGAAATCGTCGCCGGCGCTCTCCAGGACCACGGGCGCGCCGTGATCATGGGGACCCAGAGCTTCGGCAAGGGATCGGTACAGACCATCATCCCCTTGAGCGACGATTCTGGGCTGCGCCTGACCACCGCCCGTTACTTCACGCCCAAGGGGCGGTCGATCCAGGCTCTGGGCATCGTTCCCGATATCGTCGTTCACCCTGTGGAGGTCCAGGAGGTCGAGGAGGGGAGTCAATTTCGGGAAAAGGATCTGAAAAACCATTTCGAATCGAAGGGTGCGCCGGTGAAGGAGCCGCTTCCCCCGCCGAGCAGGAAATTCACTCTCGGCGAAGCCGATTTCGCCGACTATCAGTTGATGCGGGCCCTGGACCTCCTCAAAGGATGGCAGATTTTTCAGGGGCTGTCGGGCCGGGCCGCCTGATCCGACGATCGGTCGGGAAGACAGGGGGGGCCGCCGGTCCCCCTTTTTTTTGCTCTCTATCTTCCCCCTTTCGCTTCGGAATTCGACGGGACGGAACCGGAGAACCTTCAACGGGAAAAGAATCGTAATCCATGCCTCCGAGAAAAAAAACACGCGGCAAGAAACGCCCGGTCGCCAAAAAATCGGGAAACCAGCACCTCAAGGTGGGACTGGCACTTCTGTTTCTCCTGGTTTTTCTCATCGGCGCCCTGGTCTTTCTGGCGCACCTCCGCAGCCGTCTGATTCCGCCGCCGGCAAAGGTCATCCCCGTGGCGGAGAGCGTGATTCTCGAGGCGATGCGGGTGGAAATCGAGAGTGCCCTGCTGCGTAGCGGCGCTTCCAATGAGGGGCTGGAAACGATCGTCGAGCCGGGCCAGACGCGGTTTGTCGTTCTTTCCGACTTCCCGGCGGCACCTCTTCTGGCCAACCTCGATCGCCGTCTGCAACAGATTTCCGCCGATATCCACATGGAGATTCGTCGGCAGCAGGGTGAGGTCGCCATTCACCGGGGGGAGACTCTCCCCTTCCTCCTGCAGTTTGCGCTCCCGCCGCCGCTGGAGCCTGCCGGGGAGAGGCCGCGCCTGGCGATCATCATCGACGATCTCGGCCGCGACGTGGAGACGGCCCGGGCCCTGGCCGTCATGGATCTCGAGCTGACCTTTTCCGTTCTCCCCGGAACCGAAAATGCCTCGCGGGTGGCAACGCTGGCGCACCGCTACCAGCGGGAGGTCCTGGTTCACATCCCCATGGAGCCCCTGAGCTACCCGGCCACCAACCCCGGGCGCGACGCCCTGCTGGTCGGGATGTCTTCGGAGGAGATTCACCGGCGTTTTCATGGGTTTCTGGAAAGGGTTCCCTATGCCGTCGGCGGCAATAACCACATGGGATCGCGTTTTACCGAAAATCGCCCCGGGATGGCGGCCGTTTTGCAGGTCATGAAGGGGGAGGGGTTGTTTTTCGTCGACAGCCGCACCTCGGCGCACTCCGTCGCTTACGACGAAGCCCGGCGGGCGGGGTTGCCGGCCGCCGGACGGGACGTTTTTCTCGACAACGTTCAGGATGTCGAGGCGATTGTCGTGGAGATCCGGAGGCTGGTGCGGCTGGCCAAGACGCAGGGGACGGCGGTGGGAATCTGCCATCCCCACCCCGAAACCCTGGAGGCGCTGCGCCGCGAGGCGGGGCTGTTTCGACGGGAGGGGGTCGATCTGGTCCCTGCCTCCCGATTGCTGGTTCGCTGAAGGAGAAGTCTCAGGGCAACTGGGAGGCAATTCGGACGGCGGCGCCGAGAAACGGCTGGTGCAGATCGTCGTAGAGGATCTCTTCCGGGAGGTCCGAGCCGACGCGGCGGATCAGAAGAAAACGGTCGCCGAGAAGGCCATCGTCCTCGGTCAGGGTACGGGCCAGAAGGGCGGTGAGCCCCTG
>Ga0299906_10005021_pt1 | contig 10802 bp, 7 predicted proteins | sample RVTome_14_FD_200259 | JGI IMG/M metagenome (GOLD analysis project Ga0299906, IMG submission 200259) | Soil microbial communities from uranium-contaminated site in the Upper Colorado River Basin, Wyoming, United States - RVT145D125 (version 2) ... | reverse complement strand
TGGAACGACGCTTGCGGACGGGCCTGGCATGACCGAACCCATGATCCGCCTCGTGGACCTGCACAAGCGTTTCGGCGATCTGCACGTGCTGCGCGGTGTGAACCTCGAGGCGGCTGAACGGGCGGTCGTCTGTATCCTCGGGCCATCGGGCTCGGGCAAGAGCACCATCCTGAAATGCATCAACAGGCTCGAGGAACCTTCCTCGGGCTCTGTGTTCATCGAGGGCGTCGACGTCACCGACCCGCGTGTCGACATCAACAAGGTGCGCCAGCGAGTGGGGATCGTATTCCAGCAGTTCAACCTGTTCCCGCACAAGACGGCGCTGGGGAACATCATCATGCCGTTGATGAAGGTGCAGCGACTATCTAAGGTGGAGGCGCGCGAGCGCGCGCTCCAGGAACTCGCGCACGTCGGCCTGTCCGAGAAGGCGGATGCTTATCCGGGGCAGCTCTCCGGCGGTCAGCAGCAGCGCGTCGCCATCGCGCGCGCGCTGGCGATGCGTCCCCACGTGATGCTCTTCGACGAGGTCACCTCCGCCCTGGATCCAGAGTTGGTCAACGAGGTGCTCGACGTGATGAAGCGCCTCGCCTCCGAGGGGATGACGATGCTGGTCGTCACACACGAGATGGGGTTCGCGCGCGAGGCCGCCGACTGGGTCGTGTTCATCGACGAGGGCGTGATCATCGAGGAGGGACCGCCGGCCTCGATCCTCTCCAACCCGAAGCACCCGCGGACCCAGGCGTTCATGTCCAAGATCCTGTGAACGTGGGGCGAGCGAAGGGCCCTCGACCGAAGGTCGAGGGCCCTTAGCGTCTCGGGCGTGGTGGGAGCTACCGTGGCACGCGCCGCAGCCGGTTCCCGGCTGCGAGCGCGGTCAGCAGCAGCGCGAGCGCGATCGTCACCGGGTCGCCGACTCCGGTCGCAGGCAGGTTCCGCTGCTGACGCGAGCTTTTCACCTGCGTGCCGCCGCCCGGCACCTTGAACGCGGCCGCGCGCGTGATCCGCTCGATGTTCGCGCCCAGGATGTCGATGCCGCGGAACCAGTCGGTCGAGTAGATGATCAGCTCCGCGGGGTTCGCGGGGTTCCTGACGACGCCCTGCGCCTGGATCACCTCGCCGCCGAGCGGGGTGAACGCTGCGACCTCGGTGAAGCTCACCGTCGCCGGCGCGGTGGTGAAGTCGACGTCGTAGCGCACCGCCCGCATCCCGTTGAGATACCAGCCGAACACCAGCAGGTTCTCGTCGGCGAACTCCGAGCCGTAGTGGACCGTGCAGCTCATGTGCGCGGTACCCGGCAGGTTCGTCGGCGTCTTCCAGACCGCGCGCGACCCGTCGGGCTGCTTCATCAGCCGCGGGTTGGTCTCGTCGGTGATGTCGTAGAGCCACACGCCGCCGCCGGGGCAGCCCCCGACGTTCGACAGCCCGCCGCCGACCTCGTCGGTGATCATGACGATGCGTCCGTCGGCGATCGCATCGGCCTGGTGCGCGATGGAGATGTCGTCACCGTTGTCCCCCCCGGTCCCATGGCGGATCCACGAGACCAGCGGCATCGTCGCCGGCTGGGCCTGCCGCACCGCGAACTCCTGCTCGGTCCAGCCCAAACAATCGGTGATCTTCACCCCGGTCGCGCGGGTCTGGTCCGCGTCGAGCACCTCGCAGGCGTTCGGGCCGGCGGTCAGGTGCGTGCCGGTGAGGCGACCGTCGGGGCCGATCACTTTCGAAGTGTCGAAGATCAGCGTCGCGTTGATGGCGGCGCAGTACATCCGGTCCCCGCGGAACCGGAGGTCGTGGCAGCCCTGGCTCACGAAGTCGCCGCCCTCTGGCCGCGCGATCTGGGGATAGAAGGCTGCATCGAAGACCACGCGTGCGACCGTGACTTCGCATGCGTCGATCTGGGCGACGCCGCCCAGGCACGACTTGTAGTCGACGATGTCGATGAAGTCGGCCCCGTCGGAGGTGGAGGTGTACGCCAGCCAGGGGCGGACCGGGTCGATGGTGACGCTGTGCGCCTCACCGACGTTGCGGGTCAGGTGAAGAGTGCGAGGGTTGTTCACGTCGCTGACGTCGATCAGCTCGAGGCCGCCGGACCGCGGGTCGTGACACCGCCCGCCGGCGTCGGCACCGAGGATCGCGATCCTCCCGTCGGGGGTGAACGCGAGGTCGTTCTCCCAGCCGCCCTGCACGGCGAACACGTCGCCGGGAGAGTCGCCTGCGGCGATCGCCTCCGGATAGCTCGCGCAGGTAGTGGAGGCGGCATAGTTGCTGACGACGGATGGGGCAAGCGGGTTGGTCACGTCGACGACCTGCAGTCCGTACCACATCGACGAGGTGATCCGGTAGGTGCGGCCGTCGCGGGTGAACGGCGGTGTCTCACCCAGCGGCGCGGCAGGCGCCTGACCCGCGGGCACGTTCGAGATGGCTCGCGTAGCGCCGGCGGTGAGGTTCGGAGGCGAGACTGCCAGCGGCAGGCCCGCGGTGGGGGTCGGCTGCGGCGGCACGTGGTTGGCTGCTGCGCCGGCGGCCGGCAGGATGACCGACCCTGCCGTCAGCAGGACCACCATGAAGAGCTTCCTCATGCTTCAGGCCTTTCTCCCGGGCCGCTCGTGGCGGAAGATCCGGGATCGGTCGTTCTGGGCGATGTTCTAAGGATTGGACGCTATCGCGCCGTTCCCTGCTCGTCCAAAACGGGCCAAAGGGTACCTCCTTACGGTCGATGGGTCGATGGGCCGGAAGAGGCGGGGTTGATGGTGGCCTGGAGGTGGTGTCGAGGTCCGGCAGCGGTGGGCTCGCGGAGGCCTCGAGGAACGGAGAGAGGAGGCCCGAGGAATGGAAAGGGGCCGCCGGTCCGTTCGGGGTCTCGCGCCTTCCCCATGCGCGAGCACCGTCCCGGGCCGAAGGCCCCACGTCCCCAGGTCTCCCCGGGAACGGGGGCGAAACTACCAACCGGCTCGAGGCGGAGTCAAACCGGCGCGATTTGACAGAGCCGCGGGAGCCATCCTGGCGCGTGGCTATACTCGCGCGCAGGGGATGGAACGCGTGAGCGCGACCGAGACGCACGGCGTCGACGACTATCTGGAAGCGATCTACGAGCTGGCCGAGGAAGGCCAGCGCGTCGCGCAGGCCAATGTCGCGAGGCGCCTCGGTGTTTCGCGTGCGACCGTCTCCGAGCAGATCGCCCGCCTCCAGAAGATGGAGCTGGTCAAGCTCGACGGTCGAGCGATCGGCCTGACCGAACATGGGGCGGTGGTCGCCGAAGACGCGGTTCGCCGGCACCGCATGGCCGAGCGATTCCTGACCGACGTGTTGAACATGCCATGGCACCTCGCGCACGAGGAGGCGAACCGCTTCCAGGGAGGCATCACCGAGGAGATCGAGCGACGGATGCTCGAGCTGCTCGGCGGGCCGGCGACCTGTCCGCACGGGAACCCCATCCCCGGGACCGGCGCGACCATCGATCCCAAGCTCGAGCAGCTCACCTCGTTCGTGACCGGCGACGTGGTGGTGTTGCGGCGGCTCACCGAGGACGTGGAGCTGGATACCAACGCGCTGCGCTACTTCGAGGAGCACGGGCTTGTGCCCGGCGCGCGCATCACCATCAAGGCCGTCGCTCCCGACGGCACCATGACCCTGGCCGTCGGTTTCAAGCAGTCCACGCTGCAGCCGGCACTGACGGACAACCTGTGGGTGCGCGCGAGCGCACAGACCGAGCAGCGCCGCGCCGGAGCGACGGTGTGAGCGAGCGCGACACCCTGCTGCTGCTCGACGGACACTCGCTCGCGTACCGCGCGTTCTTCGCGCTTCCCACCACGATCGCGACGACCTCGGGCCAGGTCACCAATGCGGTCTACGGGTTCACGAGCATGCTGATCAAGCTGCTCGGGGAGTGGCGGACCGAGCGCATCGCCGTGGCGTTCGACATCGGCCGGCCCACGATCCGCCTCGCGGCGTATCCGGAGTACAAGGCGGGACGCGCCGAGACGCCGGGCGAGTTCCACGGACAGATCGACCTGATCGAGGAGGTCCTCGGGGCGCTGTCGATCCCGGTGCTCGGGATCCCCGGGCACGAGGCCGACGATGTGCTCGCGACGCTCGCCTGCCGGGGGGTTGAGGAAGGATTCGACGTCGTGCTCGTCACCGCGGACCGGGACGTGCTGCAGTTGGTCGGTCCCGGTATCCGTGTGCTGTTCAATCGCAAGGGCGTCAGCGACTACACGCTCTACGATGAGGCGGCGGTCCAGGAGCGGTTCGGCTTGCCTCCCGAGAAGCTGGTCGATTTCGCCGCGCTCAAGGGCGATCCCTCGGACAACCTCCCGAGCGTCCCGGGCGTCGGTGAGAAGACCGCCGCGCAACTGATCCAGTCGTTCGGATCCGTCGAGGGCGTGTACGAGCATCTGGACGATCTGCCCTCGCGCATCAAGCGCTTGCGCGGCGCGCTGGAGGGGGCACGCGAGCAGGTGATGATCAACAAGGATCTCGCGCGGCTGGTGGATGACCTCGAGCTCGACGTCGACCCGGCGCAGCTTCGGATGGGACAGTGGGATGAGGCCGGCATCCGCGAGTTGTTCAGCGTGCTGCAGTTCCGCGCGCTGCTCGACCGGCTGCTCGATCTGCGTGAGGCCATGACACCGGTCGAGGCGGCCGGCGATGTCACCGTGACCGCCGGGGCGAAGGCGATCGGGGGCGCGCCGCAGCGGGTCGGGATCATCGCGCCCGACGATGGCGCCGGGATCGGTGTCGCGAGCAGCGAGCAGGCGAGCACCTGGGTCGGCGATCCGGCCGAAGCGCGCGCGCTGCTCGAGGACGCCACCGTCGAGAAGGTGTGCCACGATGCGAAGGCTCTTCGGGTTCGGCTTGCGCGCGCCGGGATCTCGCTGGCCGGCGTGGCGTTCGACACCCAGATCGCGGCGTACCTGCTGGATCCCGCGCCCGGGAAGTACGACCTGGCTGGCGTGTCGATGCGGTACCTGCGTCGCGAGCTGCCGCAGGCGCGCGCGTCCGAGGGCGACGGCCAGCTCGCGCTGACGGTGGACGACACCGGGGTCGCCGAGGCGGCCTGCGCGGCGGCGGCGGCGCTGCTGCCGCTGGCCGAGAAGCTCTCCGAGGAGATCGATCGGGTCGAGATGCGCCGTCTGTACGACGAGGTCGAGCTGCCGCTCGAGCAGGTGCTCGCGCGGATGGAGCTGACCGGGGTCGCCATCGATACCGAGATGCTGAACCGGCAGTCAACCGAGATGGGCAAACGGATCGCCGAGCTGGAGACCGAGATCTACGAGCTCGCCGGCGGGCCGTTCAACCTGAACTCGCCCCCGCAGTTGCGGGTCATGCTCTACGAGCGATTGGGGATGAAGCCGTCGCGCCGCACCAAGACCGGATACTCGACCGATGCGGCGGCGTTGGAGAGCCTGCGCGGCGAGCATCCGATCGTCGACCTGCTGCTCGAATACCGGGAATTGTCCAAGCTTCGCTCCACCTACCTCGATGCCTTGCCGAAGCTGGTGGATCCCGCAGACGGGCGCGTGCACGCGACCTTCAACCAGACGGCGTCGGCGACCGGGCGGATCTCGGCCCAGAACCCGAACCTGCAGAACATCCCGGTCCGAACCGAGCTGGGCAAGAAGATCAGGCGCGCGTTCATCGCCGGGTTCGCCGACCACACGCTGCTCGTCGCCGACTATTCGCAGATCGAGCTGCGTGTGCTCGCGCACATCACCGGGGACCCGGGCCTGACCGAGGCATTCGAGCGCGACGAGGACGTGCACGCGGCGACCGCGGCGCGCGTGTTCGGCTTCGCGGTCGACGAGGTCCCCAAGGACCTGCGCGAACGGGCGAAGGCCATCAACTTCGGGCTCGCGTACGGGATGAACAGATTCGGGCTCGCCCAGCGGCTGGGTATCGCGCCCGACGAAGCCCAAGCCTTCATCGACGGTTACTTCGCGAGCTTCCCGAAGGTGGCGGAGTTCATGGTCCAGGTGGTCAAGGATGCCTACACCGATGGCTTCACCACGACGCTGCTCGGGCGGCGGCGGTACCTGCCCGAGCTGGAGCATCGGAACCCACAGGTGCGCGGCCTCGGGGAGCGGCAGGCGCTGAACGCACCGATCCAGGGGTCGGCCGCCGACATCATCAAGCTCGCGATGCTCAAAGTGGACGAAGGGCTCAGCAGGGGAGGACTCGACGCGCGGATGGTTCTAACGGTTCACGATGAACTCGTTTTCGAGGTCCCTACGGGTCAGATTCGCGCGACCACGGAGCGTGTACGCTCGTTGATGGAGCAGGCGTATCCGCTGGCCGTGCCTCTGAAGGTGGACGTATCGGCGGGCGATTCGTGGGCAGACGCGAAGGGCTGATGACGGCTCGCGTCGACGGACCGGCGACGGAGGACACATCGTGGGCGAAGTCTCGAAGCTCCTCGGCCAGCAACAGGTGCTCGAGATGGGGAAGGCTGACGTCCTCATCGTCCGCGAGCGCAGCCGCCGCCGCCGCCTGATCACGCTCGGGGTCCTCGTCGGCCTCCCGGCCTTGTATCTGTGGTACCGGATCATCGACGGCCGGCCGTTCAACCTGTTCGCGCTGCCGTCGCTGCCCGAGGATTGGGTCTACTTCGCGCCGATGCTGATCATCGGCGTCGTGATCGTCGCCGCGATGCTGCTGCCGTTCCTGGGAGCGGGACGCTCGCCGCACATCATGTTCCGGCCCGAGCAGATCGACGTCACGCTGGACGACGTCAAGGGTCTGGATGCCGTGCGCGAGGAGGTCATCCGGACGCTGAACATCTTCCTGGGGTACGCGACCTTCCGCGGCGAGCTGGGCGGGAACCCCCGTCGCGGCGTGCTGTTCGAGGGGCCGCCGGGCACCGGCAAGACCCACCTCGCCAAGGCCATGGCCAAGCACGCCGGCGTGCCGTTCCTGTTCGTGTCGGGTCCGGCGTTCATGTCGATGTGGTACGGCCAGACCGCGCGCAAGGTGCGCAAGTACTTCAAGGCGCTGAAGAAGACCGCGCGGCGAGAAGGGGGTGCGATCGGCTTCATCGAGGAGATCGACGCGTTCGCCACCCGGCGTGGCGGGCTCGATGGGATGTCGCCGTCGATCATCGAGGGCGCGCGCGCGGCTGGACTGTCCGTGGAACGCTCGATGTCGTCCGGGACCGGGGGCACGGTCAACGAGCTGCTCATCCAGATGCAGTCGTTCGACGACCCGCCCGGATCGGCGATGCTGCTGAACAAGATCAAGGATTTCCTGAACGGGTTCCTTCCGCACGGCCGTCAGTTGCGCAAGCGCGGTTCGGAGTACGCCAACGTGCTGGTGATCGCCGCGACGAACCGTGGCGACATGCTGGACCCTGCATTGCTGCGGCCCGGCCGGTTCGACCGCCGCCTGTACTTCGACCTGCCCTCGCGTGAGGGGCGTCGCGAACTGGTGGACTACTTCCTGTCCTCGAAGAGTCACGTGGCCGCGATGGACGACGACGCGCGCCGCGCCGAGCTTGCCGGGATGACCTTCGGGTACTCGCCGGTGATGATCGAGCATCTCTTCGACGAGGCGCTGGTGTGGGCGCTGCGGCACGGGCGCGATGCGATGACCTGGCAGGACATCCTGGACGCCAAGATGACCCAGGAGATCGGCTTGCCGCATCCGGTGGCGTACACCGCCGATGAGCGCAGGACCATCGCGACGCACGAGGCCGGGCACGCGGCGATCGCCTACCTTGCGGGGCAAGGCCGCCGGCTCGAGGTCCTCTCGATCATCAAGCGCCGGGATGCGCTGGGTTTGCTGGGCCATTCCGACAGTGAGGAGCGCTTCACCAAGACCCGCAGCGAGCTGGAAGGGCTGCTGAAGATCTCGCTGGGCGGCATGGTGGCCGAAGAGTTCTTCGAGGGTGAGTCCGGGACCGGGCCGGCCGGCGACCTCGCGCACGCGACGTCCGTCGCGGCCGAGATGATCGGGTCGCTTGGCCTCGGGAAGAGCCTTGTGTCGTTCCGCGCGGTCGGGGACAGCCTGTTCGACTCCGGCCTCGTGGGCCGCGTGCTGAGCAACGGCGAGGCCAAGCGGGCCGTCGACGAGGTGCTGCACCGCGAGAAGCGCAAGGTGCGGGCGCTGATCGAGCGGCACGAGCACCTGGTCATCGCGCTGCGAGATGCGCTTCTCGACCGCGACGAGCTGGTCGGCGACCAGATCCTTGAGGTCCTCGAGGCAGCCGGGGGCCGCGCGCCCCGGCGCCCGGCGGGCCGCGGGAAGGCTCGCGCGGCCGCGTCGGCCAGAACGGCCGGCAAGTAGTCGTTCCGGGCCCCTGGTCATGTCGATCCCGGGAACGTGTGCGTGTGCCGTTCGGGTTGCACACGCACACGATCCCAGAACGCGATCGGGCCCCCGGCCGGGAGCCGACCCGTGGGCGGCGCGGCGGCTCCGTTGACACCCTCTGGCCCCGTGGCTAGACTCCCTGCGCCCGTTTGGGCAGGTCAGCGGCCTTCCCGGGTGCGCGCGCAGCGCCGCCCAAGCCACCCCCTGTTCGCACGGGTAATCATGGTGTTCGGGTGCCGTAGGAGTACCCGACGAAAGGACTGGTAGGGAACGTGTCGGACGCGATGCAAGGATCCGGGGTCACCGAGAACGACATCGGTGGGCCCGAGGAGCTCCTGGCGGCCTACGAGGCCACGATCAAGGAGTTCGACGACGGGGACCTCGTTCAGGGCAAGGTCGTCAGGGTGGACAAGGACGAGGTCCTCCTGGACATCGGCTACAAGTCCGAAGGCGTGATCCCCGCCCGCGAGCTCTCGATCAAGCACGACGTCGACCCGCGCGACGTGGTCAACGTCGGCGACGAGATCGAGGCGCTGGTCACCCAGAAGGAGGACAAGGAAGGCCGGCTGATCCTCTCGGTCAAGAAGGCGAGGTACGAGCGCGCCTGGGGCAAGATCGAGGAGATCATGAAGTCCGACGGCGTGGTGACCGGCACGGTCATCGAGGTCGTCAAAGGCGGCCTGATCCTGGACATCGGCCTGCGCGGGTTCCTGCCCGCATCCCTGGTGGACCTTCGGCGCGTCCGCGATCTGCATCCGTTCGTCACCAAGCAGCTCGAGTGCAAGATCATCGAGCTCGATCGCAACCGTAACAACGTGGTCCTCTCGCGCCGCAAGTACCTCGAGGAGGCGCAGTCCGAGGGTCGCAAGGAGTTCCTCGAGAACCTGCGCAAGGGCGAACGCCGCAAGGGCACGGTGTCGAGCATCGTGAACTTCGGCGCGTTCGTTGATCTCGGCGGCGTCGACGGGTTGATCCACGTGAGCGAGCTATCGTGGAAGCACGTCGAGCATCCCAGTGAGGTCGTGCAGGTGGGCCAGGAGGTCGACGTCGAGGTGCTTGACGTCGACCTGGATCGCGAGCGCATCTCGCTCTCGCTGAAGGCGACGCAGGAGGACCCCTGGCACCAGTTCGCCCGTGAGCATCATCCCGAGGAGATCCTCGACGGCGAGGTGACCAAGCTGGTGCCGTTCGGCGCGTTCGTGCGCGTCGGCGAGGGCGTCGAAGGGCTCGTGCACATCTCGGAGCTTTCGAACCGCCACGTCGAGGCGGCCGAAGAGGTCATCACCGTCGGCCAGAAGGTCCAGGTGAAGATCATCGAGATCGACGGCGATCGCCGCCGCATCTCCCTCTCGGTCCGTCAGGCCATGCCCGGATTCGGCGAGCAGCCCGAGGACGAGATGACGCTCGAGCCGGAGGCCGAGGAGGGCGCGGAGGAGCCGGTGGCGCGGGTGACGAGCGACGAGGTGCTCGAGGCCGCGCGCGCGCCCGAGGCCGAGCGTACGCCCGAGCCCGAGCGCACGCCCGAAGCCGAGCAGGCTCCGGAGGACGAGGCCCCCTCCACCGACGAAGACGGAGAGGGTTCGCCGCTTGCCGAGGAGACGATCGAGTCGATCATCGCCGACCTGAAGCGCAAGCAACAGGGGGAGTAGCGCCGTGCTGCTCGTCGGCCTGACGGGCGGGATAGGGGCTGGCAAGAGCACCGTCGCCGCCCTCCTGGCCGAGCGTGGGGCGATCGTGATCGACGCCGATTCGATCGTGCGCGATCTGCAGCGTCCCGGCACGGAGGTGCACCGGCGCATCGTCGAGCTGCTCGGCCGGTCCGTCGTTCGTCCCAACGGCGATCTGGACCGCGGTGCGATCGCAGAGATCGTGTTCTCCGACGAGGAGAAGCGAGCCGCCCTCAACGCGATCATCCATCCCGACGTGATGCTGGTCATCGCCGACCGGATCGAGCAGCTCAAGGACACCGACACGGTCGTGGTGCTCGACGTGCCGCTGCTGGTCGAGGTCGGCGGCGGAGAGGGGCTTGACCTGATCGTGGTCGTCGAGGCCGAGGAGCACCTTCGTGTCTCGCGCCTGGCGCGCGACCGGGGGATGCGGCCCGAGGACGCGCGCGCGCGCATGTCGGCGCAGGCGACCGCAGAGGAGCGCGCGGCGCTGGCCGACGTGGTGATCCGCAACGACGACGACGAGGCGGACCTCCGCAAGCAGGTCGATACGCTTTGGGAGCGGGTGGAGGGGGCGTCGCGGTGAGCGAACAGCGGCGGTTCACGGTCGAGGAAGCGAACGCGATGCTGCCGACGGTGATCCCGCTCCTCGAGCGGCTGCGTGACGCCAACGCCGAGATGGAGGAGCACCACGACGATGTCGTGACCTTGGCGGCCACCAACGGCGGCGGCGCGACCCACCAAGCGTTCCTCGAGGCGTCGATGGCGGCCGCCAAGGCGCTGGGCGAGCTCGAAGCGGAGAGCATCGTGGTGCGCGATCCGGAGTCGGGCTTGATC
>Ga0299906_10005020_pt1 | contig 10803 bp, 8 predicted proteins | sample RVTome_14_FD_200259 | JGI IMG/M metagenome (GOLD analysis project Ga0299906, IMG submission 200259) | Soil microbial communities from uranium-contaminated site in the Upper Colorado River Basin, Wyoming, United States - RVT145D125 (version 2) ... | reverse complement strand
TCTGGTGATCGATCCGGCGCTGGAACAACTGCGCAACACCGATTCGAACATTACCCCGACGCTGCCGTCAGCCAGTACCATCGCTAACTATCTTCGTTCGGCGGTGACCCTGACGGTTGGCGTGGCCACCAATGTCGCCGGTACGGTGGCATCCGGCGTGGTGACCTTTATCATCCTGCTGCTATCGACCATTTATCTGAGCCTGGATGCCCGTAGCTTCGCCCGCAACTTGTTGAACCTCGTCCCCAAAGCCTATCGCCCGGAAATCACCAAGCTATTCAGCCGCCTGCGGAAAACCTGGCGAGCCTATTTCAGGGGCCAGCTTAACCTCATGCTCATTATCGGGGTGGTGACCTGGATCGGCAATACGGCCATTGGCCTGCCGGGTGCATTTGCCCTGGCGATCATCGCCGGCGTGATGGAACTGATTCCTAATTTGGGGCCATTTTTAGCCGCGGTGCCGGCCGTGATCGTGGCCCTCATTCAAGGTTCGACCTATTTAGGCGTTAGCCATCTGACCTTTGCCCTGATTGTCATCGGACTGTATGTTTTGATTCAACAGATCGAAAACACCTTTGTCGTCCCCCGCGTGCTCGGTGAAGCGGTCGATTTGCACCCGCTGGTGGTGATCATCGGCGTTATCGTGGGGGCGAACGTGGCCGGTATTTTGGGAGCATTGCTGGCCGCACCGGTGATCGCCTCGATCAGAGAAATATTGGGTTACCTTTATGCCAAAATATTGGGGGAAGATCCCTATCCGCCACAGCCGGTGCAACCAGAGGAAATAACCCCTTCCATGCTAGAGCAAATCAGATCGCTCTGGGCCAGGGGCCGGCAGCTCATCAGCCGCAAACAACCTGCGCCGGCAGCGGGCGAGGCGGGGAGCGAGGCAGCCACCTCGACCGCAGAGGATAAAACGTAGCCCAACGTAAGAACCATGGCAGCGCCGCGTCCGATATCGACCGGCTCGTCCATAACAATGTTTGACTGTAACGCCAGGATAGGCTATAGTAGTAACCATTCTGGACATTGACCCATATTCCTGACGAATACTTGACATTCATGCCTAAGAAATCAAAGGATTCCGAGAAAAATGGAAAGCCGACCACCATCCTGCTTGTTCGGCATGGTGAAAATGAATGGACGGAAAAGCATAAACTGGCCGGTAGAGTTGAAGGGGTTCATTTGAATGAATATGGTCGTCAGCAGGCGGAGGCGCTGGGCCAGTGTTTGGCCAAAACGGAGTTGAGCGCCATCTATGCCAGCCCTCTGGAACGTACCATGGAGACGGCCACGGCCATTGCCAAACACCACAAACTAGACATAATACAACGACCGGGCATTATCGAAGTGGACTACGGGGAATGGACCGGGCAGGCCATCAAAAAACTTGCCAAAGAAAAATCATGGCCGATCATTCAATTTTATCCCACCGGAGCCAATTTCCCCGCCGGTGAAACCATGTATCACATGCAATCGCGCATGGTACAAGAGATCAACCAACTGGCGGCTGACCACCGGGGTCAGACGATTGCCTTGATTGGGCATGCCGACCTCATCAAAGCCGCCGTCGCTCATTATCTGGGCGTCCATTTCGATCTGTTTCAGCGCATCGTGATTAGCACTGCCTCGATCACGGCAATTAGTTTTACCGAGTTTGGGCCACGTGTCCTGAAGGTCAACGACACCGCCCACAACCCGCCCAAACCGGAAAAAAAAGGGAAAAAGAAAAGGAAGTAAACGTATGGCAGGGGAGCTAGTGGACTTTAACCCCGTTTCACGCATTACCATAGGTACATCTGGTCCACCGGGAGAACGAACCTTTTTGCTGCAAGCCAGCAAGGACAGTTCCATGGTGACCCTCAAGTTAGAGAAGGAGCAGGCCCGGGTCCTGGCGTCTGCTATTATTGAGCTCCTGGAAGATCTGGACGAGAAGTACCCGCGTTCTTACTCCAAATTGGAAGACCCCCTTAGCGCCGATCTTATGTTGCGCGAGCCAATGGACCCGGTCTTCATCGTCGGCCAGATTGGCCTGGGCTATGACAATGATCAAGATCTGGTCGTGCTGGTCATTCAGGAAATCCAGCCTGACGAAGAGCCGTCTGACCCGGCGACAGCCCGGTTCTGGGCCTCCCGTGCTCAGATGAAGGCTCTGGCCGGTCACACCCTGGAGGTGGTCGAGCAGGGACGGCCAATTTGCCCCCTGTGCGACTCGCCTATGGATCCGGATGGGCATTTTTGCCCGAAGAGTAACGGTCACGAAAAACCACAATGGGTCTAACGTCTGATCCTTTAACGCCAGATCATCTACACTCGATCCTGAATTCCGTACGCGACCTGGCGTATCCTGATAGCTGCAATGTCGCCCCTTTCAAGAATGTCGATTCGATTCTGCAACGGTTGTTAGAAGGGGAGATCGAACTGCAAGGTCTCCTGCCCTGGAGTTCCAACTATACATTTCTGGTCACCGTCACCCACCCCGGCGATGAGATGACCTTACCCGGCGTTTATAAACCCTGCGCCGGCGAACGCCCGCTGTGGGATTTTCCCGACGGAACGCTGTGCCAGCGCGAGTTTACCAGCTATCTTATCAGCCGTATTTTAGGCTGGCCCAATATCCCGCCGACCGTGCTGGCGGATGGCCCGCATGGTTCGGGGTCGGTCCAGCTCTTTATCGAGGCTGATTATGAGGCGCACTACTTTAATATGCGCAGCATATCCAAATTTGCCGAAGCCTTCCGCCAGATTGCCTTGTTTGATTACATCGTCAACAATGCTGATCGCAAGGGCGGGCATTGCCTCAAAGACAGGAAGCGCCGGCTGTGGGCCATCGATCATGGGTTGACGTTTCACACCGATTTCAAATTGCGCACAGTTATTTGGGAATTTTGCGATGAGGCCATCCCGGAGCCGCTGCTAAATGCCTTGAGCCATCTGCGACAAGCCATCGACAATCAGTCCGAACTCTGCCAGATCCTGGATCACTTCCTGAGCCGCAGAGAGATTCAGGCCCTCCGGCAGCGCATCGAGACGTTGCTTGACACCGGACGCTTTCCAGACCTACATCCCGGGCGAAACATGCCATATCCGCCGATTTGAGGGGCGTTGCCCTGGTACACGGAGGCGTAAATAGGCCGCCGGTTACACCCCCCTTGATCGCCCCGCTGGCGGGGGGACGTTTAAAGCCTCCCCCTGCTGGCGGGGGGAGGTTGGAGGGGGGTAGCCCTGGGCTTATTTACGCCGCGTTGTCCTAGCCAATAGGGATGGTCAGGCCAAAGGTCAGGCGCTGCAGCGGCTCGATGATGAGCGAAGGAAACAAGCCAGTCAAAATACAGGCCAGGATTAAGAGGCCGACCAGCAGCAAAAGTAAGCCAGGTTCTTGAAACGTCGGGGCGCTCCCCTGGGAGCGCCCTGGTTGATTCTGGGATGGATCATCCAGCGTGAGGATAGCCCGGAAACCGCGTAAATAGCCAATGGCGACCCCCAACCCGGCCAGGGCTAACAAGACCGGTCCGTAGGAATTCACCTCGGCGATGGAGCGCAGTAACTGCCAGCGGGTGGCAAAACCGGCGGTCAAAGGCGCCCCGGCCAGAGTCAACCCACCGATGATCAGTCCGGCTGAAGCAAGCGGCATTCGTCGCGCCAGCCCTTTGACGTGAGCAAAGCCATCGCTGGCCACCTGCAAGCGGAGGGTGGCCGTGCTGGCTGCGATCAGGGTCAAGGCCAGGGCACGGGTACATAAGGCCACCAAAATCGTAATCAAAGCAGCCTGACCGCCGATACCTAGCACGGTTAAAATCGCACCGGCGTCAAACAGGGCGGCATAGCCCATCAACTCGCTAAAGCCGCGCTGGATACCGGCCAACATTCCGCCCACAAAGGCGGTCAACACCCCGGCGGCAATAATGACCGTGACCAACTGTGACGAATCGACCAGCCAGGGTAAATCGGCCAGCAGATGAATCAATATAGAGAACGTGACTGCCGGAAAGATAATCAGCACAAAAGCAGCCGTGGTCGGAGAAGACTCCGCCGCCGCCGTCGTCGACCAACTGTGAAATGGGACAATGGCCAGCCACAGGGCAAAACCAAGGCTGACAAACAGTACGATCTGATTCAAATCGGCCGCTGCGATCTGTCCGCCGCTGAGTTGATAAAGATCGATCCGCCAGGCCGCCAGCAGAAAGAGCGGCGTAGCCAAAGACATCAAGGTCAAGAAGCGCAGCGCCGCTCGAATCGAATCTAATCGCTGTCCCTGAATGACAAAAACGGTTAAAATCGCGGCGGCTTCGATGAAAATGGCCGTAATCCCCAAGTGGCGAGACAGACTGGCCACCACAAAAAGGCCCAAAATCGCCAGGCCAACCGGATAAAAAATTCGTTCGACGCCCCGCTTGATGCCGCCATGGGCCGACCGGCTCGCGCTTGAGGGTGAGAAAAGCGGGATCAAGAAAAGAACGGCCGTCGCCAGGAAAGCCAGGGCGAGGGTTAGTTGGGAGAGACGATCGAGTTCAATCGTTCGTCCCAACAGGTTGAGGACAACGCCGACGGGCAGGCGCAAGGCCAGCCAGGCTGAGAACAAGGCCATCACGGCGGCGATGGCAGCGCCCAGTTTGACCTGGCGAAATAGAAAAACAATTGGCACAGCGCCGATTGGCAGGGCTACGAGCCACAATGCGGGTGGCATTAAAATTCCTCCTCCGGGCCGGTCCCTTTCACGACAATCAGATAACCGATCACCAAAGCAATCAACAGATTGACCGCGCCCCACAGACCGGTCAGCAACAGGCTGCGTTCAACCGTGGTGTAGAACAACTCAAAACCGGTCAACGTCGTAAACAGACCGAGGCCAACCTTCAGCGGATCTTCGGTGAGTACCAGCGTGACCAGCCCGGCCAGAATGAGCCAGAAAACGGCTGTATTGACACTGGCCGATAAGCCGGGCAGCCTGAAGGTACTGCTCAACGTAATGGCCACCAGGATCATCAGCAAGGCCGCGAAGACCCTGAAAATCAAGCCGGTCGCCGCCGGCCTCCGGCGCCGGCTCTGACCCACTAACAGCCGGGTGACCGAGGCAACCCTTGGCCGCCAGCCGGCCCCGTGGACTTCGCCGTCCGCGTCGTTTATGGCCCAGGTCATCGAGCGAAATCGGGCTGACACTTGCCGGGCCGACAAAAAAAGAATGGGGCAGATAAAGGCGCCAATCATTACTTTTAAGGTCGCGATATCCGGCCGAGTCAGTCGAGACAGGACCACCCCGACCAAGACATATTGTATCAGCAAGGCCAGGATCAACACCCGCCAGTCTCGTCCAATCAGCACGATGCAGGCTGTTAAGAACAACCCCAGCAGGGCGGTTTCCTGACTAACAATTTGAAGTTGGCTGAGAATCTCGGGTAATGTCGGCATAACTGGCTGAATCGTTATCTCAAAAAAATTATCAAGGCTCCGACTAAGGCGGTAAACAAGGCCCAGCCTATGTAATGTTGGCCTTCCAGAAAAACTCTCAGGCGCAAGGTGGCTTTGCTCGCCCGCTGTAGAGTCTCTGTCCCCCCGGATAGGAACCAGCGTAAACTCAGTAATTCGGTCAGAGCTGCTGGTGAAATCCTCAGATAGCGGAGCAATTCGGCCCGATAATGGCCAAAGCCGATCGCGCCGGCCACAACAAGCACGCTGGTCACAAACACGCCGAAGGGTTGGGCTAAGTCCGCCAGGGGTATATCGGATTGAGTCATCAACCCAAGTATAAAGGTGGCTAAACCGGGTAATAGAAAAGGCACCATCATGATCGTGGCGGCGGCGGCGCGCCGTCCATCGCGGTCGGCGCCGGTCCACAGCAAAAGCCAGTATCGATACAAACTACTCAACCCCAGGGCTTCAGCCAGGATGACGGCCAGAACCAGGGGCAAGCTCTCCGAGCGAAACAGAGTTTGATAAATCTCGCTGCGAACCGGCCAGCCGAGCCAGAGAGGCAAGCCCAACAGCGTTAGCGTCGCGCCGGCCGCCGGTAAATAAGGCCAGGGCCAGGCTCGTTCGGTCAGTCGGGGCTGGCCCAAACGTGGTGTCATCCAGAGAGCACCCAAACTCAGAATCAGGCCGGCCGCATAGGCTGCCCCAATGCCATCCGCTAGCGTCCCGACCAATAGAATAGGCAGGGCAGCGGTCAGGACCAGCCGGGTCAGAAACGATGGACGCGCCTCGGCCAGCCAGGTCAGCAGGCCGTTCAGCAGCATGGTAAGCACCACCAGCCAGCGCACCAAGCCAGGGACCGGGGCGACCGGCGCGCGGATGACCAGGTAAAAGCTTACGGCCAGAGTCAATGCCAGATAGATCAGCCAGCCTTCATCATTTTGGCGTGTCCGGACCGTTGCTTCGATAAAGGGGTACAAGCCGAGACGCAGCCACAACGCCAATCCTAATAGCAAGGCCCCCGGCGCGCCATCGATGGTCAGCAAGGCCAACCCGCTGGCGGTTAAGATGGCCAAAAATAAGCGGGCAACGCTGAGGTCGGTCTGGCGCTGCCGGAGCCAATAGAGCGCGGTCAAGATTTCGAAAATGAAAAGGGCATAGCCGATGGTCAGCCCATTGCCGGCTACAAACAACAGCGCAGCAGACGCTCCGAGTACCAACCAACCGGCTCTGCTCTCAACTGCTTTTGTAGCGCCACCCACTCCGGATGGGCCTGAACCGGCCAGGGTCACGGCCAATAAGATCAAGAGGGTCAGGCTGAGGAAAACCAGACTCAGGCTATCGACACGAACGGTCAACGCCGCCGCCGAGTCGGCGGTCGAGAAGTTCCAGCCCGAGAGCATCTCCAGACCCTCGCCGGTGGTATCTTCGCCCAGGGTGAGCCGGGCGCCCAACAAAGCCAGAATAGCCAACCCAACCAAAATCGGAGCGCGATATGGGTGCAGTTCCGGCCGGGTCTGCCAGAGCATGGGCAGCCGGGGAAGAATTACGGACAAAATGAAAGCGCCCAACAGCAGACCTGCCGCCGGCGCCAGGGGAGAGAAATATCCTGCTAACATGAGGCTTCGAATTTTAGCACAATCGAAACGTCTACACAATTAGACGCCTGGCAGAATGAACAAACGATAGTTACGCTCCAATTAATAATCTCCAATTACCAACTCACCTTACGCAGTTAGTCTTTTATAAAGACTTCGGAAGTCTTGAAAAGACCATTTTAGCCGCAAAACAGTTCAATAATTGGGTAATCTAGCCTACTATCCCCCATTTGGAGACGTCCGAAGTCTAATGGTGCGTAACGTGAGTTACCAATAAAAAGCGCCCCTGGCTGAGAGGTACCAGGGGCGCAGTGGGGATGCGGTGTGTGGTTTTCGCCTGCCACACTCAGGCCTTGGGAGGAAACCAAAGTTTATAAACCCTATTCAGGTCACCTTCCTCCCCAGAGAGGATTCAACACAAACGGTTTGGTCCTCAACACTTGCCAGCGTTCCCAAATCCGGCAAATCGTGCCTACCAAATTCGAGTTCCCGCCGGGGAGGAAGGTTATTATCAGATCATTAAGAGGCGCGGCGACCTTGCCGGCGCTTGCGTAAAAAGGTTGGTATTTCGAGATCTTCCGGATCATAAACCGGCTCCGGTCGAGGCCGGTCATCAGTATCGTTGGTAACTTTGATCTTTGGCCTGGGAAAGGCGATGGTCTTCGAGTCGGCCACGCGCGGCTTGCCGGTCACGTAAGGTTGGCGTTGAGCGGCCTCGAAGCCGGTCGCAATCAACGTGATACGCAGCTCATCCTCCAGATTTTCGTCGATAACAGCCCCAAAAATGATGTTGGCATCCGGATGGGCTTTTTGCTTGATGATTTCGGCGGCCTCGTTCACTTCAAACAAGCTCAAGTTGGGGCCGCTGGTAATATTGAACAGGATACCCTGCGCGCCATCGATTGTCACATCGAGCAGCGAAGAAGCAACCGCGTTTTGGGCCGCCTCAACAGCCCGATTCTCACCGATCGCCTCCCCGACGGCCATCAGGGCCGTACCGCCGCCGCTCATGATGGAACGCACATCGGCAAAGTCCAGGTTGATCAAGCCGGGCACGGTAATCAATTCGGAGATGCCCTGAATGCCCTGGCGCAGAACGTCGTCGGCGGTTCGGAAAGCCTCGGTCATACTGGCCTTCTTATCGACGATCTCCAGCAGGCGGTCGTTGGGAATGACGATCAAGGTATCAACCTTGTCTTTGAACTGGTCCAGTCCGTCCCGGGCCAGGTTCTGCCGCCGGCTGCCTTCGAAGCCAAAGGGCCGGGTAACGACCCCGATAGTCAGCGCGCCTGACTCTTTGACCAGTTCGGCAATGACCGGCGCGGCTCCGGTGCCGGTCCCGCCGCCCATGCCACAGGTCACAAAAACCATGTCGGCGCCGTGGAGCACCTCTTCCAATTCGTGGGTCGACTCTTCGGCCGCTTTCATGCCGACTTCGGGGTTACCGCCCGCGCCCAGGCCACGGGTTAGTTTGTCGCCGATGCGGATACGCTGGGGCGCATTGCTCATCAGCAAGGCTTGCGCATCAGTATTGACCGCGATAAAATCGACGCCACGTAAACCTTCGGCGATCATACGGTTGACGGCGTTGCTGCCGCCACCGCCCACGCCCACAACCTTGATCTGGGCGAAATTCTCAGGCTGCATATCATAGTTGTGATTGCCATTGTTCGACATTTCGTTCTCTCCTTGAACAAGATTGACCAGCGAAATCATCCGGGTAAAAATAGTTTCAACCAGGCCGGCACTTTGCGCCGGTCCTCAGCCGGTTCGCGCGCCGGGTGAGGCAGATCGTGTAAGATGCCCCACTCTAACAAACCAACACTGGTGGCAAAGGCCGGGCTCTGTAGCGTATCAACCAACCCTTGCAAGTTTTGGGGTTGGCCGACTCGAACCGGCAGGCTCATCACCTCGCGAGCCAAGTCCCGAATGCCGGCCAGTTCGGCCGTCCCACCACATAAGACAATGCCCGCCGGGAGAAGCCCATCGTAGCCACTCCGCTTGATCTCCTTCAAAACTTCTTCCAAAATCTCTTCGGTCCGGGCCTCGACGATCTCGGCCAGGAACTGGCGCGAGATCACCTGTTGGCCATCCTCACCAAACACATCGATTTTGACATTCTCATCCGGCGCGATGGTGTGGGACAGCGCATGCCCGTATTTCAGCTTGATGTCTTCGGCGACATCGAACGGCGTTCGCAGCCCGACCGCGATATCCTTGGTCAGTTGCTCGCCGCCGGTCGGCAAGACCGCGGTGTGCCAGATACTGCCTTCAATAAATATGGCGATGTCCGTGGTACCGCCGCCAATGTCGACCAGGGCGACCCCCATCTCACGCTCGATGTCGGTCAGGGCCGCCTCGCCGGAAGCCAGCGGTTCCAAAACCAGGGCATCGATCTGAACCCCGGCATTTTGGACGCATTTGATCAAGTTGTGAATCGACGTGGTCGCCCCGGTCACAATATGGGCTTCCACCTCCAACCGGTAAGCCTGCATGCCGATCGGATCACGCACCCCATCTTCGCCGTCGACCGCAAAGCTGCGGGGAATGATGTGCAAAATCTCACGGTTATGGGGGATGTCGATAGCTCGGGCCGCTTCCAAGGCCCGCTCGACATCGACCGGGCGCACCCCGCGCTCACCGCGACCGATGGCCACCACGCCCCGGCTGTTGATCGCGCTGATGTGAGCGCCGGCCAGCCCGACGTAGGCGCTGGCAATTTCATAACCGGAGGTCCGTTCCGCCCGGTGCAGCGCCTCGACAATAGCCGAGGTGACTTCACCGACATTGACCACGACGCCGCGCCGAATGCCCTTCGACGGCACCGCCCCGACACCCACGATGCGCATCGCGTAATCAGACGGCGGCCCCACTTCGGCGATCAGGGCGCAGATTTTGGTTGTGCCGATGTCTAAGGCAACAACGGTCTGATCCACGCCGGGCCTCCTGATTGAAAGAATAAAGATCTGATGTCGCTGTTTGCTGCGCCCGCGCTGTGCCAACGTCTCGGGACAAAAACGGCTCCGGTTCTGCTCCCGCTAACTGTCACAGGCCACCCATGGTTCTTGAGCCCGCGCCAAGCCTCCTGCCCATAAAGCCGGTAAGATACAAGCTCTAGTGTACCACAATATGTAGTATTTATCAAGAGTTTTAACCACAACATCTTGTGTTTTTCCTTAAAATTCGCAACATTCAGGCCAATTATAGTCCATCATGGCCGGATTGACGGAACCGCTGTCGGTTGAGCGTTATTTTTAACCGGCTCCCCAATCTGAATAATGGCATTGGGACGATAGACCGGTCGCAGCGGATCGCCCAGATCAATATAGGCCGGCGTAATATTGCGCTCTTTTAGATCGGTCAGCAAGCGAGTCAGGACCACCAACTTGGCCTTGATCTGGCTGCCATCGCCCAAATACACCGGCCAGCCGTCGGGCGTAGCGACATTCAAGCCGTGCGAGCGCGAATATCGAATAACCGACACCTCGGGCGCTAAAATTTGCAGTGTTTGCGCGCCCTGGATAATGGTTGGATCAATCTGGTAGCCGGCTTCCAGTGGTTTTCGATCATCGTCGATAATCCGCAGCATGCCCTCGATGTTGCCTTTTGGGGGAACAATGGTCCCTTCCTGATCGACCCACCAAACCATTTCATCTGTTTCCCATAACAGTTCAGGCCGCCGCTCGACGACCGTGATACTGACTCTGGCCGGCAGTGCGACCGAAACGGAGGCCGACTTAATATTGGGCAGCGTTAGAATTCTTTCGACAGCCTTATCCGGACCGATCCAAAAAAT
>Ga0299906_10005019_pt1 | contig 10803 bp, 9 predicted proteins | sample RVTome_14_FD_200259 | JGI IMG/M metagenome (GOLD analysis project Ga0299906, IMG submission 200259) | Soil microbial communities from uranium-contaminated site in the Upper Colorado River Basin, Wyoming, United States - RVT145D125 (version 2) ... | reverse complement strand
GCCGCCGCCCGGGTCATCACGGCGGTGACCGCCGCCCCCTGCTCGCGCAGCCGGCGCACCAGCTCCAGCGCCTTGTAGGCGGCAATGCCGCCGCTGACGATCAACAGGACGCGTTTGCCCGCGAGCATGGTTCCACGGTTCCCGGCGGTAGATTGCCCGGGAGCCTAAGACTCCCCGGGAAGGCTTACAAGAGAGCGATCAGGGCGATGACCAGCGCGATGCCGGAGACCAGCAGCGAGATGCGCGCGGTGCCGCGGCCGGAGGCCCGCTCCAGGCGCTCCAGCGTGCCGGCGCTGAGTTTCACGCCGCGCAAGCGCAGGTCGCTGGCGATCACCTCGATATCGGTCAGGAACTGCGGCACGCGGGCGATCGCGCGGTTGAGGTCGGCGCCGGCCTTGGCCAGGCGTGCGCCGGGACCGCGATGCTGCCGGATCCACTGTTCGATCAGCGGCTGCGACAGCGTCCAGATATTGAGGTCGGGAGCCAGGCTGCGGCTCGTGCCCTCGGCCATCATCATGTTCTTTTGCAGCAGCAGGAGTTGCGGCTGCACTTGCATCTGGAAGGATTCGGTGAGCTGGAAGAGCTGCGCCAGCAGCTTGGCGAAGGAGATCTCGTTGAGCGGCCGGCCGACGATCGGCTCGCAGACGCTGCGCAAGGCCTGGGCGTAGATGTCGAGCGAGCGCCCGGCCGGCAGGTAGCCGGCCTCGACCTGCACCTCGGCAAGCCGGCGGTAGTCGCCCTGCATGGTGGCGATCATCATGTCGGCCAGGAAGAAGCGGGTCTGCTGGTCGAGCCGGCCGAGGATGCCGAAGTCGACGGCGAAGATGTTGCCGCCGGCGTCCACCCCCATGTTCCCGGGATGCTGGTCGCCGTGGAACGTGCCGTCACGGAACACCTGGTTGAAGAAGATCGCGGCCGCCTTCTTCAGGATGTCCTCGATGTCGTGCCCGGCCGCGACCAGCGCCTCACGGTCGTCCATGGCGATGCCGGAAAGCCGGGTCATGGTCAGCACGCGCCGCCCGGTGCGGCGCCAGTCGACGCGCGGCAGGTTGTAGGTCGGGTCGTCGGTGAAGTTCTCGTTGATCTCCGACATGCCGGCCGCCTCGATGCGCAGGTCCATCTCCAGGCGCACCTGCTCGGCGAAGAGGGCGACGATCTCGCGCGGCTTCAGGCGTCTGAGGCGCGGCTGCGTGCGCTCGGCCATGAATGCGAGCCAGGCGAAGAGCTCGAGGTCGCGCTCGATCGCCAACTCGATGCCCGGCCGCAGGATCTTCACCGCCACCTCGCGGCCCGGGCTGCCGTCGGCCTCGCGGGTCACGGCGAAGTGGACCTGGGCCATCGACGCCGCGGAGATCGGCTTGTCCTCGAAGGACTCGAAGAGCTGCGCCACCGGCGCCTCGAGCTCGCGCTCGATCAGCTGTCGCGCCTCGGCGGCAGGAAAGGGCCCGACGTGGTCCTGCAGCTGCGACAGGTCGTTGGCGAGCTCGTCGCCCAGGAGGTCGGCGCGGGTGGAGAGCGTCTGGCCCAGCTTGATGAAGCTCGGCCCCAGCTCGGTCATCGCGCGGGCCAGGCGCTGGCCGGGCCGCCCGGGGGCGTTGCGGCGCGACAGCATGCGCAGGACGAAGAGCGGGCCGCCGGAGAGGCCCATCTCGGCCATCGCCTCGCCGGCGTCGTGGCGCGCCAGGATGCGGGCGATTCCCAGCAGGCGCCATAGCATCCGGACAGGGTGCATCATGGGGGCAGGACCTAGATGCGCCAGGCGGAGTGGATCGCCGCGATGCCGCCGGAGAGATTCTCCCAGCGCGGCCGCGCCAGTCCCGCCTCGGCCAGCATGCGGGCGAGCGCCGGCTGCGCGGGAAAGCGGCGGATCGATTCGGCGAGATAGCGGTAGCTCGCCGCGTCGCCGGCCACGAGCTGGCCCAGGCGCGGCAGCACGGCGAAGGAATAGGCGTCGTAGAGCCTGTCCAGGAAGGGCAGCGCCACCTGGCTGAACTCCAGGCAGAGGAAGCGTCCGCCCGGCCGCAGCACGCGGCGCGCCTCGGCCAGCGCGCGGGCCGGGCGCGCGACGTTCCTGAGGCCGAAGGCGATGGTATAGGCGTTGACCGAGCGGTCGGGCAGCGGCAGCGCCTCGGCATCGCCGGCCAGCCAGCGGATATTGGCCTGCGGCAGGCGCTCGCGGCCCTGCGCCACCATCTCCGGCGTCAGGTCGATCACCAGCACCTCGGCCGCGGGCTCGCGCGCCAGGATGCGCGCGGCCACGTCGCCGGTGCCGCCGGCGACGTCGGCGATGCGCCAGCCCGGCCGCGGCGCCAGCCGCTCGACCAGCCGGCGCTTCCAGAGGCGGTGGACGCCGCCCGACATCAGGTCGTTCATCAGGTCGTAGCGGCCGGCCACCGAGCGGAAGATGCCCTGCACGCGCCCCGCCTTCTCGGCAGTGGCGATGTCGGCATAACCGAAGGGCGAGGTCTCGTCCGGAGGTGGGGCGCTGGGCGGCAAGCTCATGCGGCGGCGAAGATAACCCCTGGCTGGCGGCGGGGCTAGCGAGGGGTCTCTGCATGGCTGCCGCTCATTGATTTCCTCCCTCCACCCAGACGATGAGACGCCTGGCAGTCGAGATGACAGAACCTTGCGCGCATGACATAGGGTGAGCCATGCCCGAGCTGCCCGAGGTCGAGACCGTCGCGCGCGGCCTGCGCCTGCCGCTGGAGGGCCAGCGGCTGGCCGAGGTCGAGGTGCGCGTGCCGGCGCTGCGCTGGCCGCTGCCGCGGGGGCTGGCGCGGCGCCTGACCGGGCGGCAGGTGCTGAGCGTCGGCCGCCGCGCGAAGTACCTGCTGATCGCGTTGGACCGGGACGAGGTGCTGCTGGCGCACCTCGGCATGAGCGGGCGCATCCTGCTGGTGCCGGCGGGCGAGGAGCGGGCGCCGGAGCCGCACGACCACATCGTGCTCAGGACCGAGGCGGGCAGCGAGATCCGCTTCAACGATGCCCGTCGCTTCGGCATGGTCGACCTGGTGCCGCAGCCGGCACTGGAAGAGCACCGGCTGTTGGCCGGCCTCGGCCCGGAGCCGCTCGGCAACGCCTTCTCCGGCCCGATGCTGGCGGCGGCGCTCGAAGGAAAGGCGACGCCGATCAAGGCGGCGCTGCTGGACCAGCGCGTGGTCGCCGGGCTCGGCAACATTTACGTGAGCGAGGCGCTGTTCGAGGCCGGGATCGCGCCGCGCCGCCTGGCGCGCAGCGTGCAGGGCGAGCGCGCCGAGCGCCTGGCGCGGGCGATCAAGAGCGTGCTGCACCGCGCGATCGCCGCCGGCGGCTCCTCGCTGCGCGACTATGTGCAAACCTCGGGCGAGCTCGGCTACTTCCAGCACCAGTGGGCGGTCTACGGCAAGGAGGGCGAGCCTTGCCCTGGCTGCACCTGCGGCAAGGGCGTGCGGCGGATGGTCCAGTCCGGCCGGTCCACATTCTATTGTGCAGTGCGGCAACGCTAGGTAAGGAAGGCGCCGCAACGGAGCGGGAGCGGCGCATGGCCTACGAGACGATCCTGGTGGAGACGAAGGGCGCGGTCGGGCTGATCCGGCTGAACCGGCCGCAGGCGCTGAACGCGCTCTGCGTGCAGCTGATGCGGGAGCTGGGCCAGGCCCTGCGCGCCTTCGATGCCGATCCGGCGATCGGCGCGGTGGTGCTGACCGGCAGCGAGAAGGCCTTCGCCGCCGGCGCCGACATCCGCGAGATGAAGGACAAGACCTACCAGGATGTGCTGGGCGAGGACTTCATCACCGCCGAGTGGGAGGTGATCCCCACCGTCCGCAAGCCGGTCATCGCCGCGGTCGCCGGCTTCGCGCTCGGCGGCGGCTGCGAGGTGGCGATGATGTGCGATCTGATCATCGCCGCGGAGAGCGCCAAGTTCGGCCAGCCGGAGATCAAGCTCGGCACGATCCCCGGCTCGGGCGGCACGCAGCGGCTGACCCGCGCCGTCGGCAAGGCGAAGGCGATGGACCTCTGCCTCACCGGCCGCATGATGGACGCCGCCGAGGCCGAACGCAGCGGGCTGGTCGCCCGCGTGGTGCCGAACGACAAGCTGCTGGACACCGCCCTGGAGGTCGCAGGCACGATCGCCGGCTACTCGCGACCGGTGGTGGCGGTCTGCAAGGAAGCGGTCAACCGCGCCTTCGAGACCACGCTGGCCGAGGGCGTGAAGTTCGAGCGGCGCGTGTTTCACGCCACCTTCGCGCTGGACGACCGCAAGGAGGGCATGGAGGCCTTCGCCGCCAAGCGCGCGCCGGCTTTCAAGCACCGCTGATGTCGCGGCCATGCCTTGACGGGGCGAGGGTCGGTCGCTATAACCCCGCGCCTTGCCGCCGGGGCGACCCGTGCGCAATGGTCGTCCTCCACATAGTCAAGATTCGTTAGGCATCCGATGGCCACCCATAAGTCTGCCGAGAAGCGCAACCGCCGTGCCAAGCGGCGCACCGAGATCAATGGCGCGCGCACCTCGCGCATCCGCACCTCCGTGAAGAAGGTGGAAGCGGCGATCGCCAGCGGCGACAAGAGCGCCGCGACGGCTGCGCTGAAGGTGGCGGAGCCCGAGCTGATGCGCGGCGTGAACAAGGGCGTGGTGCACAAGAACACCGCGTCGCGCAAGGTTTCCCGCCTGTCGCAGCGCATCAAGACGCTGGGCTGAGCCGCGCGCGGCTCCTTCACTCGACACGACACGACATCGCTGGAGATTCTTTGCACGCTGTGCGCCTGCGCACGGCGTGCGCGACGCTTGTGCACGCTTCGCACAGCGACGTCGGAAGAATCTGCACGGGTTCGGTCACGAGTCGCTTGCCATGCGGGCGTCGCCGGAGTTAGTCTAATTGCTCGCCGCCGCTGGTGGCCAATAAGTAAAAATAAAGCATAGCTAAATAAATCACTGTGAAAGTACTGTGAATTACTTTGGGAGCACAGGGGGGCGCCGACGTGATCTTCAATCTCGGAAAATTGAACCCGCGTTCCCTGGTGATGGAGTTCGCGGCGGTCGCCTGAGCGACCGCGCAGCAGCCAGCAACGCAGGGGACGGACAGGGCGGCGCGCCATAGCGGGCTGCACGGGGGAAGCTGTCGGCTCGAAGGGCCGCAAGAACAAGAGGTGTCGGGATGCACGAAGCTGTCGGGAGCGCCGTTGCGCACACTGAGCGCCTAGGTTCGTACCCTCGGTTTTGCGCCGCCGCCGGCGGCGCGTCGACCATCGACCTGCAGCTGACGGCCTGAGGGCGATGGATCTGGCTATGAGCCTGAATCGCACGCCGGACGGCGCCCCGAGCGAAGAAATCTGGAGCCGCGTGCGCGGCCGGCTGCGCGGCGAGGTCGGCGAGGCCGCCTTCCGCTCCTGGCTGCAGCCGCTGACCCTGCTGGCGGTGCGCGACGGCACGGTGCGCATGGCGGTGCCGACGCGCTTCATGCGCGACTGGGTGCAGACCAACTACGCCGAGCGGATCAAGCAGCTCTGGGCGGAAGAGGATCGGACGATGACCGGCATCGAGATCGTCGTGCAGCCGCCGGCGCGGCCGCAGCCAAAGCCGGGCGAGCCGCGCCAGGGCGAGGCGCGTGGCGAGCGCGGCCTGGACCTGCGCCAGCAGGTCGCCCACGCCGTGGTCGACGAGCCGGGGCGGCCCGGCGGCAGGGACGGCAAGGAGGAGGAGCGCCGCGACCTCTCGGCGCCGCTCGATCACCGCTTCACCTTCGACAACTTCGTCGTCGGCAAGCCGAATGAACTCGCCTACGCGGCAGCGCGCCGGGTGGCCGAGGCGAAGGACGTGCCGTTCAACCCGCTGTTCCTCTACGGCGGGGTCGGGCTCGGCAAGACGCACCTGATGCACGCCATCGCCTGGCAGATCAAGAAGCGCCATCCCGGCCGGCGGCTGATCTACATCACCGCGGAGAACTTCCTCTACCAGTTCATCAACGCGCTGCGCACCAAGGACACCATGGCCTTCAAGGCGCAGTTCCGCACGGTCGACGTGCTGCTGATCGACGATCTGCAGTTCATCGCCGGCCGCGAAGCGACGCAGGAGGAGTTCTTCCATACCTTCAACTCTTTGGTCGACCAGAACCGCCAGGTGGTGGTCTCCGCCGACAAGAGCCCGCACGACCTGGAGGGCATGGAAGAGCGTATGCGCTCCCGGCTGGGCTACGGCCTGGTCGCCGACCTGCACCCCACCACCTACGAGCTGCGCCTGGGCATCCTCGCCTCCAAGGCCGAGCAGCTCGGCCAGCCGGTGCCGACCAAGGTGCTGGAGTTCCTCGCGCACAAGATCACCTCGAACGTGCGCGAGCTGGAGGGGGCGCTGAACCGCATCGTCGCGCACACCACCCTGGTCGGCCGGCCGATCACGCTCGAGCTGACGCAGGAGGTGCTGCACGACGTGCTGCGCGCCAACGACCGGCGCGTCACCATCGAGGAGATCCAGAAGCGCGTCGCCGAGCACTACAACATCAAGCTGACCGAGATGCATTCGGCCAGGCGCGCGCGCGCCGTGGCGCGGCCTCGCCAGGTGGCGATGTACCTCGCCAAGCAGCTGACCTCGCGTTCCCTGCCGGAGATCGGCCGCAAGTTCGGCGGCCGCGACCACACCACCGTCATGCACGCGGTGAAGAAGGTCGAGGAGCTGAAGGCCCAGGATCACTCCTTCGCCGAGGACGTGGAGCTGCTGCGCCGGATGCTGGAGGGCTGAGCGCGGCCGCGCTTGGCTGAGGGGGCGGCATGGGCGCCACCGTCGTTTCCGCCGCCGACAGCGGCTACTTCCACCTGCTGCAGGGGCTGGTGCTGTCGCTGAAGGCGCAGCGCTCCTCGGCCGAGCTGCCGGTCACCGTGCTCGACGTCGGCCTGGCCGAGGCGGAATGCGCCTGGCTGGAGGCGCAGGGCGTGGCGCGCATCGCGGTCGCGCGCATCGCCGAGCGCCTGCCGCCACTGCCCGAGCGCGCCGACGGCAAGCCGAAGCTTTCCCTGGCGCAGCGGCTGCGCCCGCACATCCCCGATCTGGTGCCCGGCCACGCGCTCTATCTCTGGATGGATGCCGACCTCTGGCTGCAGCGCGAGGGGGTGATCCCGATCTACCTGAAGGCGGCCGAGCAGGGCCGCATGGCGATCGTGCCCGAGATTCACCTGGCCTATCCCTCGCTGTTCAGCCAGCGCCAGTACGCCGGGATGTTCAAGACCTACGAGCAGCTGTTCGACCGGGCCACGGCCCAGGCCCTGGCGCAGAATCCGACGATCAACTCGGGCTGCTTCGCCCTGGCGGCGTCGGCGCCGCACTGGCGGCTCTGGGCGGAAACGCTGGAGGGCCTGCTGCGCCGCGACAGCTTCTACTACGCCGAACAGTTCGCGCTGAACCACGTGCTCTACAGCCGTGGCAAGGAGGCGCCGTCGCGCTTCCTGCCGGCCGGCTTCAACTGGATCTGCCACCAGGCGCTGCCGGTGCTGGACGCCAAGACCGGGCTCCTGCTGGAGCCCGCGCCCCCCTATCCGCCGCTCGGCATCGTGCACCTGACCGTGGGCGCCAAGGCGGGCGAGCGCGAGTTGCGGGCGGCCGACGGCAGCCGGGTCAAGCGCAGCCTGAAGTACCGCGCCGGAAACTACTGAACGCTGCTGCTGGAGTGGCCCATTAATAGACTGAAATAAAATAGTATTTTTGCTCTGATAAGTGCGGTTCCGCAGCGATCTGCTCTAGGCTTTTGCGGACTCGATGGCTATACTCCCTTTCCCGTAACGGCAGCGCACCCTGGCCTCCAGAACCGCGCCGAAATGGGCCGTCGCGGCGCCGTTTCGGAGCCCGTCGGGCAGCCCCTCCGACCCGCCTTGTGAAGCCAGCAAAGACATGAAGCTTTCCATCGAACGCGCCTCCCTCCTCAAGGCGCTCGCCCACGTGCAGAGCGTGGTCGAGCGACGGAACACCATTCCGATCCTGTCCAACGTGCTCCTGGAAGCGAAGGGCGGGAAGCTGCGCCTGAATGCGACCGACATGGATCTGACCATCGTCGAGCAGGTGCCGGCCGAGGTCGCCACCGCCGGCGCCACCACGGCGCCCGCGCACACGCTCTACGACATCGTGCGCAAGCTGCCGGAGGGCGCCGAGGTGGAGCTCGCGACCGATGCAGGCGACGGCCAGATAGTGCTGACCGCCGGCCGCTCCACCTTCACGCTGGCGACCTTGCCGAAGGAGGACTTCCCGACCGGTGGCACCACCGAGCTGCCGACCGTGTTGACCCTGCAGGCCAAGGAGCTGAAGGACCTGATCGACCGCACGCGCTTTGCCATCTCGACCGAGGAGACGCGCTACTACCTCAACGGCATCTACCTGCACGACACCAAGGTCGGCGAGGTAGCGATGCTGCGCGCCGTCGCCACCGACGGTCACCGCCTGGCGCGCTTCGAGATGGCGCTGCCGGAGGGCGGCCAGGGGATGCCGGGCGTCATCGTGCCGCGCAAGACCGTGGGCGAGGTGCGCAAGCTGATCGACGAGAGCGACGGTGCCGTGGAGGTCGCGCTCTCCGACACCCGCATCCGCTTTACCTTCGACTCAACCGTGCTCACCTCGAAGCTGATCGACGGCACCTTCCCCGACTACGAGCGGGTTATTCCCACCGGCAACGACAAGGTCATGGGTGTCGACGGCAAGGTCTTCCGCGAGGCGGTCGACCGCGTTTCGACCATCTCCACGGAGAAGAGCCGCGCGGTGAAGCTGGCCGTCGGCAAGGGCGCCTTGACGCTCTCCGCCTCCAGCCCGGAGAACGGCACCGCGGTCGAGGAGCTCGAGGTCGACTACGGCGGCCAGCCGATCGAGATCGGCTTCAACTCGCGCTACCTGATCGAGATCGCCCAGCAGGTGGCCGGCGAGAAGATGCAGTTCGTCATGGCCGATGCGGCCTCGCCGACCCTGGTGCGCGATCCGGACGAGAGTGGCGCGCTCTACGTCATCATGCCGATGCGGGTTTAGCGGGACTTGCGCGAAGCCCTAGCCATCCAGGGGGCGGCCGAGGCGGGGAAGGAAGAGATTGGCGGCGCGGTGGACCGCGCACCCTGGCTTTCCCGGCTCGTCGTCACCGCCTTCCGCAACTACGCCGACGCCGAGCTCAGGCTCGAGCGCGGCATCGTCGTGCTGACCGGCGCGAACGGCGCCGGCAAGACCAACCTGCTGGAGGCGGTCTCGCTGCTGGCGCCGGGGCGCGGCCTCCGGCGCGCCAAGCTGCTTGAATTTGCCCGGCACGGCGACACGCGACCCTGGGCCATCGCCTCCTGGCTGGAGACGGCGGAGGGCCGGCGCGCGCTGGGCACCGGCCTCGATCCCGAGAGCGCGGGCGAGCGCCGCCTGGTGCGCCTGGACGGGCGCACCGAGAAGAGCCAGGCCATGCTGGGCGAGCTGCTGGACGTGGTCTGGCTCACTCCCCAAATGGATGGGCTGTGGCGCGAGGGCGCGGGCGAGCGCCGCCGCTTCCTCGACCGCCTGGTCTTCGGCTTCGACCGCGCCCACGCCGGCCGTGTCGCCGGCTACGACAACGCGCTGCGCCAGCGCGCGCGCCTGCTGGCCGAGGGGCCGGCCGACCCCGCCTGGCTCGCCGCGCTCGAGGCCGAGATGGCCGAGCGCGCGGTCGCCATCGCCGCGGCGCGCCGCGAACTGGTTTCGGCGTTGGGCGCGGCGACCACCGCGGGCGTAGGCCCCTTCCCGCAGGTGGGCCTCAGCCTCGCCGGCGAGCCGGAGCTGTGGCTGGGCGAGATGAGCGCGCTCGCCGCCGAGGAACGCCTGGCGGCCGAGTGGCGCCGCCTGCGCGGCGACGACGCGGTCACCGGCGGCTCGCGCCTGGGGCCGCACCGCAGCGACCTCGTCGCGCGGCACCTGGCCAAGGGCCAGCCGGCCGCCCTGGCCTCGACCGGCGAGCAGAAGGCGCTGCTGCTCTCCGTGGTGCTGGCCCATGCGCGGCTGGTGGCGGCACGCAAGGGCCAGGGCCCGGTCCTGCTGCTGGACGAGGTCGCCGCGCACCTGGACGCGGCGCGTCGTCTCGGCCTCTTCGGCGAGCTTGCGGCGCTGGGCCTGCAGGTCTGGCTGACCGGCACCGAGCCGGAAATCTTCGCGCCGCTGGCGGCGCAGCGCCTGGCGGTGCGCGATGGCGTCGTGACCGCCGGCTGAACGAAACGTGAGCGATGATGACCAAGAAAGACAATGAGCGGCGGCCGGCGGGCGAGGCGAAGGCCTACACCGCCGACGCGATCAAGGTGCTGAAGGGCCTGGAGGCCGTGCGCAAGCGGCCCGGCATGTACATCGGCGACACCGACGACGGCACCGGCCTGCACCACATGGTCTACGAGGTGGTGGACAACGCCATCGACGAGGCGCTGGCCGGCTACTGCGACCGCGTCGACGTCGTGCTGAACGGCGACGGCTCGGTCACCGTCACCGACAACGGCCGCGGCATTCCGGTCGACATCCACCAGAGCGAGGGCGTGTCGGCGGCCGAGGTGATCATGACCCAGCTGCACGCCGGCGGTAAGTTCGACCAGAACTCCTACAAGGTATCCGGCGGACTGCATGGCGTCGGCGTCTCGGTGGTGAACGCGCTCTCCAAGCGCCTCGACCTGGTGATCTGGCGCGACGGCCGGCAGTACGAGATGAGCTTCGCCGACGGCGTGCCGCTGGCGCCGCTCAAGGACACCGGCCCGGCGGAAGGCCGCAAGGGCACGCAGGTGACCTTCCTGCCCTCGGCCGCGGTCTTCCTCATGACCGAGTTCGACTTCGCCACCCTGGAGCACCGCCTGCGCGAGTTGGCCTTT
>Ga0299906_10005015_pt1 | contig 10807 bp, 9 predicted proteins | sample RVTome_14_FD_200259 | JGI IMG/M metagenome (GOLD analysis project Ga0299906, IMG submission 200259) | Soil microbial communities from uranium-contaminated site in the Upper Colorado River Basin, Wyoming, United States - RVT145D125 (version 2) ... | reverse complement strand
ACTTTACGCCGATGATGGATTCCATTTTTTCGTACTCCGCGCAATACGATTACGCGTGGCATCCGTCCGTCATTGGCCAGGCCGCCTTGTCTTTTCGGCTCGTCGACCTGGCTGCGGACGAGATCGTCTTCAACGAGGGCCGTACCGGCGACAACGTCGGATTCGATCCGCCCTTCGGCTCGCTGGTGATTCCCGAGGCGTCGGCGAATATCGTCGCCGGCCGCCAGTACAAGATCATCATTTCAGCCCTCACCGACCTCTTCGACGAAACCCCGCCCGGCTCCCCCGGCCTCAGCACCGGCAACGTACACTTCACCATCACCCCCGTCCCCGAGCCGGCCACCGCGTCATTGCTCATTGCCGGACTGCTCCTGTCCCGTCGCCGACCAAGAAGCCGTCGCCCGCGATCCCGCTGACGCCCGCCGCCGGATGATCGTCGTCGACGTACCATGTCGCGGCCTTCGCCGGCACGGAGGCGCCAATTCCCGGGCAAAGCAACGTCGCTAACGCCAACGAAATGTGAGTGCCCAAACGCATCTTCCACACCCTCCTCTCAAAAACTGGATTGAGTTTGAACGCCTCGTAGCCCTCTGGCGATCGGCTGGGGGCCGATCGCCATCTGCGGATATTACATCGGGTCCGCTATCCTATAAACAACGCAGAGGCTGAGATTATTCCCAAATAACATGGAATTGCAGGACCATAGAATTGCTGGGTTTGGCCTTGCCTCGGACGCTTTGGAGTGATAACCTTTGTAATGAGGTCACGTTATGACGCGGCTCGTGCTGAGTCTCTTCTGCTCGGTTTCGCTTTTGTGCGCTTTGGCGTCGCCAGTCGGTGGTTCCCTTGTCGTCACCGAATGGAGATTGAGCTCAATCGTTGACGACAATGATCTGGACACGGATGAGGATCGGCAGTTTTTCTTGACAGTTCAGAACCCGTTTCAGGCATCGCATACCGCGATTGCGGGCGAGTCGTTCGCTGCTACCACATATGACTTTACTTGGGTCGGCGATGACGGATCATTCGACATCACGACGGAGCAACATTCGGTGCAGCTTCAAGGCAGGGTCTCCGCCGGCGCGAACATCGACTTTACACCGATGATGGATTCCGTTTTTTCGTACTCCGCGCAATACGACTACCAGTGGGACCCGTCCGTCATCGGACAGGCCGCCTTGTCTTTTCGCCTCGTCGACTTAACCCTGGACGAGCTTGTTTTCCATGAAGGGCGGACCGGCGACAACGTCGGATTCGATCCGCCCTTCGGCTCGCTGGTGATTCCCGAGGCGTCGGCGAATATCGTCGCCGGCCGCCAGTACAAGATCATCATTTCAGCCCTCACCGATCTCTTCGACGAAACGCCGCCCGGCTCCCCCGGCCTCAGCACCGGCAACATACACTTCACCATCACCCCGGTCCCCGAACCGGCGACCGCGTCGTTACTCATTGCCGGACTACTCCTCCACCGCCGCCGACCGCGATCCCGCTGACCCCCGCCGCCGCCCTCTCATTCCGCATTCCGACTTCCGCAATCCACCCGACCCCGCCCCTTCTCGTCTCACGCCCGGCGCGAACGGCGACCGCTGGTGCGAGAATCCGTTCTCGCAACTTGCACGACCATTCCCACATTGATGCGCACTGCCCGCCGCGAACGGCGAGCAAGTCTGAATCTCTCCCCTGCGCGACGCTGCGCCGCCGCGGCCCATGCGCCGGCTTGGCCGATGCCCGGGACGTGAGCCCGCTCCGCGCCGTCGGTCGCGATTTTCAAGGAAATTCATCTTTTTCAAGGGTTTGTTTTTATACTTGAAAAATCCAACCCGCCGGGAAAGACCCAAGAACCATGATGGGAGGCGGCAGACCAGAACGCGTCCCCACCGACGCGAATCTTTCCTTGCCGATACTTCGCCGATTCCAACCCCGCCTGCCTCAAGTCATCCGATTGTTCGCGTGGCGCGCTTTCATTTACAGATCACGGGCCCACCCGGCGCGATCCTCCCCCAGTCCACCCCTGCGGCCCTGCCGGCCACGTCCGGGCAGTGACGCGGGGGATTGTGAAATTCCTCCCGAGCCGCTTGAACTCACAGCGCTGCGGATTCGTCGCATGGTGAGGGGCAAACCGGCGGTCCCACGGTAGAAATAGGCGAGGAGAGACATCAGGATTGCCAGGTGGCCTCGGCGGGAGCGGAGGGAATTTGTGGCGCCGATTCGGCCGGGTAGGCCATTGAAGTCCGGCGGCGGCACGATCATAATGCCCGGCGATTGAATGGAGTGGCGGCGCACGGCCCGGTCGAAGGCGGCGGTCGCCTGGATGGATCCGTACACGGAGGTATCCCATGCGTGGATTAAGGACGATCGTCGTTTCCTGCGGTCTGCTCTCACTGTTCCTTTCGGCCGGCTGCGTGTCCCGCGACGAGTTTCTGCGGACGGAGTTTGCCCGGCGCAAGGCGGCGGAGCGCGCCGATGCCCTGGAACGCGACCTCGCCGACGAACGGAACAAGACACTCGCCCTGGAGGCGGAGCGCGAGGCGATGCGCCGCGAGTTGGACACCAAGACCGCGATGAATGAAACCCTGACCGAGGAAAACGCGCGACTCAGTTCGTTTGTCGCCAAACTCCAGTCGCAACTGGACGAGGCGATGAAGGGCATCGGCCGCGTCGAAGTCGTCGAGGTCAAGCTGCCGCCGGAACTGGACAAGGCGTTGCAGGATCTGGCGGCCCGCTATCCCGACCAGATCGAATACGACGCCGAGCACGGCGCCGTGCGCTGGAAGAGCGATCTGACCTTCGCCAAGGGCAGCGCCGAAATCCAGAGCACCGTGCAGGATTCGCTCCGTGCGTTCGCCGAGATCGTGCGCTCGCCGGCGGCCAGTCAGTTCGACGTGATGATCGTCGGGCACACCGACAATCTGCGTATCGGACCGGTGACGGGACGGTCGCACCCGACGAACTGGCACCTCTCGTCGCATCGGGCGATCGCGGTGATGGCGGCGCTCCGCAACTACGGCATCGGCGAAACGCGCATGGGCTGTATGGGATACGGCGAATTCCGGCCGCGCGTGCCGAATCCGCCGCGGGGCGGCGAGGAGCGCAATCGGCGCGTCGAGATTTTCCTGGTGTCCGGCAAGGATCGGATCCCCGGCATGGAGTCGTCGATCTCCTCGGCGGCCGTTCCCGACGGCACGCTGGCGGGTGACCCGATCGAGGAATAGATCGCGTCGTCGTCCGAGCGATAGCGCAAGGCGGACAATACGATCAACGACCGAGGGCGCGTCGCACTCTATGTCTTGCGCCGGTTGTTTGTTGACGGCCTCGCCGCCGGCTCCCACGGCATCATCTGCCGCCACTATCTCCCGCAAGAGTCTTCGGATTTCGCGTGACTCCGACGCATGTCGGACCCGCAGCGCAGGTCAGCAAAGTCACGGGGACAGCGGCTGGGGGGGCTCGCTGATCTTGCCGCCGCGGTGGGTGGGCTTGGTGTCGCTGCGCTCATACTGCTCCAGGCGCGGCTGAAGGAAATTGCGAACGCGGGGGCTGGGGTCGTTCTGGAGGACGTCGTAGAGCATCTGGGCCAGTTCGGCGTCGCGGGGGCGGGGCTCCTCGCCGGGACGCGGCTTGCGGATGCTTCCGACGATCCCGGCGACGGCCTTGGTCCGGACCCACTCGTCGGGGTGCTGGAGATAATCGACCCAGAACTCGCGGTACTCGGGCTGGCGCAGCGCGCTGCTGGCCGCGCTGGAGATGGAGAACAGATACATCCGGGTGTCGCGGTCCGGCGCGTTGGCCGCCGCGTCAAGGGTGTAGCGCAAGAGGTCGACGTCCTTGCTGATAGAGCCGACGCGAACAAAAACCCGTTCAGCGGGCTGACGAACCCATTGACTCCGCGTCGAGTCCACGACCAGGGGGAGGAGAACGCCGAAGGTGTCTGAAGCAAACTGCACCTCGTCGGGCGTACGCCAATAGGAGCCGAGACCCTCGAGCGCATATTTTACATGCAGGTCGGGATAAGATTGTCTCGCCTCAGTCAGTTTTGCAGACTGCCAGTTGGACCAGTCGTCCCAGCCGTTGAGCAACACGTCGAGATATACGTATCGCAGCGACGGCGTCTCGTCAACGACGATCTCTTCGATATGCTGTTCATAGAACAAGCGTATTTCTAAGTGACCGTTTTGAGTTGCCTTGGCAATCTGATCGAGTACCGTACTGCGCGAGAAGTAATTGGGCAGCGGCCGCGGCTTGCGTTTGACGTGACGACGATGGGCATAGGGCGATTCTGGAAACTCCAGGGTCAGCATCGAGCGGATCGCCAAATCGAAGTCGGCCCTCGACGCGGCGAACTCCGCAGCGTGAGCAGTCTTGTATTCGTCCACCCGCGACTGCAACTCGGCGCGCGAGGGATAGTTGTCCAATACCTGTTCCAGCGTGGGCGCAGGCGGCATCTGCTGGGCAAAGAGCGACGGAGTAATGACCAGCAGCAAACCAGTTGTTGTCAAATACGATTTCATCGAATTTGTCTCCACAAACGGTCCGCCCCTACGGCGCTACTTGCTCCCACCAGCGCGCATGGGGGTCGGACTCCGTCGGCACGCGTACGACGTTGGTCGCGCGGTGCAGGTCACCAAAGTCACGGGGGCGGGGGCGGGGGCGTCCAGCGTTCGATTGGGCCGCCGACGGTTCCGCGGCCGTGGGTGTGCTTGGTGTCGCTGGTCTCGTATTGGTTCAGGCGGGCCTGCGTGAACTGGCGGACGCGGGGGCTTGGGTCGTTCTGGGCGACGTCTTGCAGCAGTTGGGCGAGTTCCTGATCGCGAACGCGCGGCGCCTCGCCGGGCCGCGCCTTGCGGATGGCCTCGGCGATCCCGCTGGCGGCCAGTGTCCGGATCCACTCGTCCGGGGCCTGGAGGTAGTCGACCCAGAACTCGCGCCGCTGGAGCGCCGGCAGCGCTTCGCTGGTATGGCCGGCGATGGAGAGCAAGTACACCCTTGTGTCGTTGTCGGGGGCATTCATCGCGGCGTCGATGGTATAGCGCAAGAGATAGACGTCCTTGCGCACCTGAACAAAGTCGATAATCACCAATTGGGCTTGATCGCGAATCCAACGACCCCGGGCCGTGTCGCGAACCAGCGGGAGGACGACTCCGACCGTATCCGACACGAAGGCAAGGTCTTCAAACGTACCGCAAATGCCGCACAATTCTCTGAGTGCGTACTTCAAGTGAAGGTCCGGATACGCAGTGCGGGTGTCCTGGAGCTTTTGCGACTGCCAGTTCGCCCAGTCGTCCCAGCCGTTGAGCAACACGTCGAGATACACGTACCGCAGCGCCGGCGTTTCGTCGACTACAATTTCGTCGATGTGCGTTTGATAAAATACCTTCCATTCACTGAATGCAGTGTCCTCATTGCACCTTTCAATCTTGTGTAGTACGGTTGGGCGAGAGAAGTAGGACGGGAGCGCTAGGGGTTTGCGCTCAACGTGTCGTCGGCTTGGATAGGGATCCTCGGGAAACTCCAGCGTCAGCATTGAGCGGATGGCCAGGTCGAAGTCGGCCTTCGCAGCGGCGAACTCCGCCAGGTGTGCGGCCTTGTACGCGTCCACCCGCGACTGCAACTCGGCGCGCGAGGGATAGTTGTCCAATACCTGTTCCAGCGTGGGCGCAGGCGGCACCTGCTGGGCGCTGAGCAACGAGTTCATTGCCAGCAGCAAAGCCGTCGTCGTCAAATAGCTTTTCATATTCATGGCGTGACTTCTCCTCAAACGGCCCGCGTTTACGGCGTCACGTGTTCCCACCACCGCGCGTGCGGGTCCGACGTCGTCGGCACGCGCACAACGTTGGTCGCGCGGTGCAGGTCAGCAAAGTCACGGGGACAGGGGCTGGGGGGGCTCGCTGATTTTGCCGCCGCGGTGCTTGGGCTTGGTGTCGCTGCGCTCATACTGCTCCAGGCGCGGCTGAAGGAAATTGCGAACGCGGGGGCTGGGGTCGTTCTGGAGCACTTCGTAGAGCATCTGGGCCAGCTCCGCGTCGCGGGGCCGGGGCTCTTCGCCCGGCCGCGGCTTGCGAATGCTGTCGAGGATGCCCGCGACGGCCTTGGTGCGGACCCACTCGTCGGGGTGCTGGAGATAATCGACCCAGAATTCCCGGTACTCGGGCTGGCGCAGCGCGCCGCTGGCTGGGCCAGTGATGCGGAACAGAGCCATCCGGGTGTCGCGGTCCGTTGCGCTGGCCGCCGCGTCAAGGCAGTAGCGCAGGAGGTCGGGGTCTTTGCGCACACGGGCAGAGCTCACCATCCGATCTGTGGCCTCCTCGCACACCCACTGGCCGCGATCCGTGTCCAGTACCAAGGGCAAGACGACGCCGAAGGTATCCGCGACAAAGTTGAGATCGTCCCACGTGTTGCGAAACCTGCCAATATCCTTCAGGGCGTATTTCACGTGAAGGTCCGGGTACTTCTGGCGAATCTCCTGAAGCTCATCGCCCTGCCAGTTCGACCAGTCGTCCCAGCCGTTGAGCAACACGTCGAGATATACGTATCGCAGCGACGGCGTCTCGTCAACGACGATCTCTTCGATATGCTGTTCATAGAACAAGCGTATTTCTAAGTGACCGTTTTGAGTTGCCTTGGCAATCTGATCGAGTACCGTACTGCGCGAGAAGTAATTGGGCAGCGGCCGCGGCTTGCGTTTGACGTGACGACGATGGGCATAGGGCGATTCTGGAAACTCCAGGGTCAGCATCGAGCGGATCGCCAAATCGAAGTCGGCCCTCGACGCGGCGAACTCCGCAGCGTGAGCAGTCTTGTATTCGTCCACCCGCGACTGCAACTCGGCGCGCGAGGGATAGTTGTCCAATACCTGTTCCAGCGTGGGCGCAGGCGGCATCTGCTGGGCAAAGAGCGACGGAGTAATGACCAGCAGCAAACCAGTTGTTGTCAAATACGATTTCATCGAATTTGTCTCCACAAACGGTCCGCCCCTACGGCGCTACTTGCTCCCACCAGCGCGCATGGGGGTCGGACTCCGTCGGCACGCGTACGACGTTGGTCGCGCGGTGCAGGTCACCAAAGTCACGGGGGCGGGGGCGGGGGCGTCCAGCGTTCGATTGGGCCGCCGACGGTTCCGCGGCCGTGGGTGTGCTTGGTGTCGCTGGTCTCGTATTGGTTCAGGCGGGCCTGCGTGAACTGGCGGACGCGGGGGCTTGGGTCGTTCTGGGCGACGTCTTGCAGCAGTTGGGCGAGTTCCTGATCGCGAACGCGCGGCGCCTCGCCGGGCCGCGCCTTGCGGATGGCCTCGGCGATCCCGCTGGCGGCCAGTGTCCGGATCCACTCGTCCGGGGCCTGGAGGTAGTCGACCCAGAACTCGCGCCGCTGGAGCGCCGGCAGCGCTTCGCTGGTATGGCCGGCGATGGAGAGCAAGTACACCCTTGTGTCGTTGTCGGGGGCATTCATCGCGGCGTCGATGGTATAGCGCAAGAGATAGACGTCCTTGCGCACCTGAACAAAGTCGATAATCACCAATTGGGCTTGATCGCGAATCCAACGACCCCGGGCCGTGTCGCGAACCAGCGGGAGGACGACTCCGACCGTATCCGACACGAAGGCAAGGTCTTCAAACGTACCGCAAATGCCGCACAATTCTCTGAGTGCGTACTTCAAGTGAAGGTCCGGATACGCAGTGCGGGTGTCCTGGAGCTTTTGCGACTGCCAGTTCGCCCAGTCGTCCCAGCCGTTCAGCAGAACATCGAGGTACACGTACCGCAGCGCCGGTGTTTCGTCCACCACGATCTCTTCGATATGCTGTTCATAGAATGCTAACCATTCCGAATATTCAGGCACAGCCCGACATCGCTCGATCTGCTTGACGACAGTCGACCGTGAATAATAATTCGGCAGAGCTCTGGGTTTCCGCTCGACGTGCCTCCGGTTCTTGTTTGGCCTTTCCGGAAACTCCAGCGTCAGCATCGAGCGGATGGCCAGCTCGAAGTCGGCCTTCGCAGCGGCGAACTCGGCGGGGTGCTCGGCCTTGTACGCGTCCACCCGCGACTGCAACTCGGCGCGCGAGGGATAGTTGTCCAGCACCTCCTCCAGGGTGGGCACAGGCGGCATCTGCTGGGCGCGGATCAACGGCGTCATTGCCAGCAGCAAAGCCGTCGTCGTCAAATAGCTTTTCATATTCATGGCGTGACTTCTCCTCAAACGGCCCGCGTTTACGGCGCCACGTGTTCCCACCAGCGGGCGTGCGGGTCCGACGGCGTCGGCACGCGCACAACGTTGGTCGCGCGGTGCAAGTCACCAAAGTCACGGGGACAGCGGCTGGGGGGGCTCGCTGATTTTGCCGCGGCGGTGCTTGGGCTTGGTGTCGCTGCGTTCATATTGCTCCAGCCGGGGCTGGAGGAAGTTCCGCACTCGCGGGCTGGGGTCGTTCTGGAGCACGTCGTAGAGCATCTGGGCCAATTCGGCGTCACGGGGCCGGGGCTCTTCGCCGGGCCGCGGCTTGCGAATGCTGTCGAGGATGCCCGCGACGGCCTTGGTGCGGACCCACTCGTCCGGGGCCTGGAGGTAATCGACCCAGAACTCGCGGTACTCGGGTTGGCGCAGTGCTCGTCCGGCCGCGCTGGAGATGGAGAACAGATACATCCGGGTGTCGCGGTCCGTCGCGCTGGCCGCCGCGTCAAGGCAGTAGCGCAGGAGGTCGAGGTCCTTGCGCACGTTATCAAAATTCACGATCACGCGTTCGGCCTGGTCGCGGACCCAGCGGCCGCGGTCCGTATCCAAGACCAGGGGCAAGACGACGCCAAAGGTATCCACGACGAATTCGAGGTCTTCGAACGAAAAGCGAAACCAACTGATTCCATCCAGCGCGTATCGCACGTGAAGGTCCGGGTACTTCTGGCGATTCTCCTGAAGCTTTTCGTGCTGCCAGTTCGACCAGTCGTCCCAGCCGTTGAGCAACACGTCGAGATACACGTACCGCAGCGCCGGTGTTTCGTCGACGACAATCTCTTCCATATGCGTCTGGTAGAATGTCGCCCGTTCTGCGTCCCCGCGCTGTTGATACATGGCTACGTCATCAACCATCATCCTGCGAGTGTAGAAAGACGACAACGGCTTCCGCTTAAAGGGCACAATCCCGCTCTGTGAACTTGCAGGTTCGGGGAACTCCAGGGTCAGCATCGAGCGGATGGCCAGGTCGAAGTCGGCCTTCGCAGCGGCGAACTCGGCGGGGTGCTCGGCCTTGTACGCGTCTACTCGCGACTGCAACTCGGCGCGCGAGGGATAGTTGTCCAATACCTGTTCCAGCGTGGGCGCAGGCGGCACCTGCTGGGCGCGGAGCAACGGACTGAACGCCAACACGAAAACGATGGTTGTCAAATGCTTTTTCATAGCGTTTTTTCACCTCAAGAGGCCCGTTCCTACGGCGTTACGTGTTCCCACCAGCGGGCGTGCGGGTCCGACGTCGTCGGCACGCGCACGACGTTCGTTCCGCAGTGAACCTCGCCCCCGTGTCCGCTGCCTGCCCGGTGGTATGTGTCCCAGTCGTCGATAAAAAAGACCCCACCGGGCACGGATATCTCGTTGGCCGCCGCCTGCTCGAAGAGGTCCACCCCATTCACCCGGGGGCCGAACGGTTTGGGCTGCCACACCTGGGCAACACCCTTCAGCGAATTCCAGACCTGAATAATCACCAACCCGACACGTCAAGGAATCGGTGTGATCGGTCCGCCGATACGGCCACGACCATGAGAGGGCTTGGTGTCGCTGCGTTCATATTGCTCCAGCCGGGGCTGGAGGAAATTGCGAACGCCGGGGCTGGGGTCGTTCTGGAGGACGTCGTAGAGCATCTGGGCCAGTTCGGCGTCGCGGGGCCGGGGTTCTTCGCCCGGACGCGGCTTGCGGATTCTACCAACGATCCCACCCACGGCCTTGGTGCGGATCCACTCGTCCGGCGCTTCCAAATAATCGACCCAGAACTCAAGGTACTCCGGTCCGGGCAGGGCATGGCTCGCCGCGCTGGAGATGGTGAGCAGATCGAGGCGGGTGTCCTTGTCCGACGCGTTCATCGCCGCGTTGATGCTGAACCGCAATAGTTCGACGTCCTTGCGCACCAAAGCGAATCCCGTCACAACCGATCTCGCTTGGTCGCGGACCCATCGTCCGCGGTCCATATCCAGGACCAGGGGGAGGACAAGACCGAAGGTATCCGCGACAAAGTTGAGATCGTCCCACGTGCTGCGAAACCTGTGCATATCCTTTAGGGCGTATTTCACGTGAAGGTCCGGGTACTTCTGGCGAATCTCCTGAAGCTCATCGCCCTGCCAGTTCGCCCAGTCGTCCCAGCCGTTGAGCAACACGTCGAGATACACGTACCGCAGCGCCGGCGTTTCGTCAACGACGATCTCTTCGATATGCTGTTCATAGAATGCTAACCATTCCGAATATTCAGGCACAGCCCGACATCGCTCGATCTGCTTGACGACAGTCGACCGTGAATAATAATTCGGCAGAGCTCTGGGTTTCCGCTCGACGTGCCTCCGGTTCTTGTTTGGCCTTTCCGGAAACTCCAGCGTCAGCATCGAGCGGATGGCCAGCTCGAAGTCGGCCCTCGAAGCGTCGAAATCCACTGTGTGCGCGGATTGGTACGCGTCCACCTGCGCCTGCAACTCAGCGCGCGATGGATAGTTGTCCAGCACCTGTTCCAGCGTGGGCGCAGGCGGCACCTGCTGGGCGCGGAGCAACGGACTGAACGCCAACACGAAAACGATGGTTGTCAAATGCTTTTTCATAGCGTTTTTTCACCTCAAGAGGCCCGTTCCTA
>Ga0299906_10005014_pt1 | contig 10808 bp, 11 predicted proteins | sample RVTome_14_FD_200259 | JGI IMG/M metagenome (GOLD analysis project Ga0299906, IMG submission 200259) | Soil microbial communities from uranium-contaminated site in the Upper Colorado River Basin, Wyoming, United States - RVT145D125 (version 2) ... | reverse complement strand
CGGCATCGCATCCGGGGGCGGGGGCGGCTTCGATGCCCTCCGGCGATGGAGGCGACGGCGGCGCCTTCCAGGGGCATATCTACAACGAGGCCGGGGAGTTGATCGGCCCGGTCGAACTCGCCGGCATCGAGATGCCCGAGGAGCAGTGGCAGACGCTGCTCACGGCCGAGCAGTTCCGCATCCTCCGCAAGGCCGGCACCGAACGCGCCGGCACGGGCGCCCTGCTCAAGAACAAGGCCGAGGGCACGTACACGTGCGCGGCATGCAAGCTGCCGCTCTTCGCCTCGGCGACCAAATTCGAGTCCGGCACGGGCTGGCCGAGCTTCTACCAGGCGATCGCGCGCGGCAACGTGGCCGAGCACCAGGACCGCAGTCTCGGCATGGTGCGGACGGAGGTTCTGTGCGCGCGGTGCGGCGGGCACCTCGGCCACGTCTTCGACGATGGCCCGCGGCCGACGGGCCTGCGCTACTGCATGAATTCGGCGGCGCTGGCCTTCACGCCGGCCGATCAGCTCGCGACACTGGCGGAGACGCTGCCGCCCACGCCGGACACGAAGTCTGATGAAGGTCCGGGTGACGCACCGGCCGATGACCAGGCCATGACACCCGCCACTACCACCGCCCCTGGCCCCGGCCCCACCCCCGCCCCTACCCCCTCCCCCGCCCCCGGTGATGCACCGCTCGCCAAGGCCGTCTTCGCCGGCGGGTGCTTCTGGTGCGTCGAGGCGGTCTTCGAGGAACTCGATGGCGTCAAGGAGGCCATCTCCGGCTACGCGGGCGGCACGAAGGAGACGGCCAACTACCAGGCCGTGGGCAGCGGCCGCACGAACCACGCCGAGGCCGTCGAGATCATCTACGACCCGGCCAAGATCGCGTATGAGGATCTGCTCCGCGTGCACTTCGCCACCCACGACCCCACGCAACTGAACCGCCAGGGCAACGATGTCGGCCCGCAGTACCGCTCATCGATCTTCTACGCCAACGAAGATGAGAAGGCGCTCGCCGAAGCCATCATCGCCGACCTGAACGACCAGAAGGTCTTCACGACGCCGATCGTGACCAAGCTCGAGCCGCTCGACGAGTTCTACGCCGCCGAAACCTATCACCAGAACTACGTGTGCAATAACCCGATGCAGGGCTACGTGCGCGGCGTGGCACTGCCGAAGGTCGAGAAGGTGCGCAAACTCTTCGCCGACCGGCTGAAGGAAACCTCGCCGCTGGAGAAGAAGTAAGGTCCGCCGCGCGAGCTGCGGGCCCGGTGGCACAGGCGTCTCGCCTGTGCGAGTCTCCCTTCCCGCCTGCGGCACGGGCATCTCGCCCGTTCGCGCGGCCCAGCGCACGGGCTGGAAGCCCGTGCCACCGTGGTTCTCATGTTCCATCCAAAGCCCAGGCATGGCCCTGCCCGGGCTTAGTTTGTACGCGTGGGCCTGGTGGCACGGGCGTCCCGCCTGTGCGAGTCTCCATTCTGCCCGGTGGCACACGCGTCTCGCCTGTGCGAGTCGGCCGATGACACTCGTGCCTCGGGCCTGTCCGCATCGGACCGCCCCCGCTTCCTCACGGTTACGGCTCGTTGGAGGCACCCGCCTTCACCAGCCGCCCGCCGCCGATGAGGACGCCGACGAAGCCGATCACCGCGTTGGCCCACGGTGTCCACATCGGCTGCCGCGACTTCATCATCGCCTCCATCACGCCCACGTTCGCCGGCCGCGCCTCGGCCGCCGCCACGGGCGTCATCATGACCATCGCCGCCTGGCCCAGCCCCAGGACCAGCACCACGATCGCCAGCGCGACCACCGGCTTCGGCCGCCGCGCGATCGCGCGGCAGACGCAGCCGCCGGCCAGCGCGGCGATCAACCCCACGACGATCATGACGACGATCCACATCGTCGAGACGTCGTAGGATGCGGGCTGGTAGGCCCGCTCGACGCCCATGGCCAGGAACGCCGCGGTGAGGCCGCAGAAAACGACCAGGAAGATCACGATGTACGAGGCGATGACGGCAAGGATGGCTCGACCCATGGCAGGCACCTCCGGGCGGGCAGCATACCAGAGGCAAGCGCGCGGCGGGCGAGCGGGCGAGGGGCGGCATGGCTCTGACGAGACGCGACCGTAAGGTCGAAGACTCGCCGTGGTGAGGAGCGCTGGGCGGCACGGGGGTGGCGGGTGGCAGGTCGAAGTCGCCGCGGGCGACCCGCTGTGGCGGGATCCGCCGTGGCGTATGGCGGGTTTAGCCGCGCACGCCAGGAAGCGCTTTGTGGGACAGACGGCGGGTGGCGGGTGGCAGGCCCAAGCCCCCTCTCCCCGATCCGGGGGTGGGAGAGGGCCGGGGTAAGGGTGGCTCTTGCTCTCCTGCTCACCTGCTCAATTCTCTACTATCTCGCGCAGCGCTGGGAGAGGGTCAGGGTGAGGGTGGGGCACTTGCGCGATCACATGCCCTCACAACCTCCCGACCCGCTCTCCGGGCGTGAAGTCGTCCTTGAGCCAGCGGACGAAGGTCTCGGCGTGGCGGGTGTAGGTCCGGACCGTCTTCTCCGACAGGCTGGTGCCGATCATGGAATGGTCCCTCATGTCGATCGCCCTGACCCCCCGCCCGAAGCGAGCGAAGCAAGGGCGACACTTCTCACGACTCGCAAGCTCTGGAGTGTCGCATTCATCCGTCTTCTCCTGTCCGGATAACGCTCCGGTTCAGCGGCGGGCCGCGCAGCGGACCGTCCGCTGCAACCGGTTGTTAGACGCCATGTCCGTCCCGCTTCGCTGCCGCCTCGAACATGTCGGGGGCAAGGCGCTCCTTCGCCACCTTGACGGCATCAGGATCAACTTCAAATCCTAGGTAGTGTCTGCTGGCCGATTTCGCAGCGACGAGGGTGGAACCACTCCCGCAGAATGGATCGAGAACGATCTGCCCCGGCACAGTCGTCAACTCGATCAACGCCCGAAGTAGCTTGACCGGCTTCTGGGCAACATGGCGACCGCCCTCACCTTTGCCGAAGCCAGACTTCAGCACATTGTCTGGTACCCGCTCGTACTTTACGAATGCCTGCTCGTTGAACCCGCCGACACGGTGGGCCAACACGTTGTCTGCGATCGTCGTCCCGATCGTGTAGGGCTTCACGAACCACAGGATCGGTTCGAAGGTGGGACGGAGATTTCCAACCCGCCAGCCCTCCCATTTCTTCGCACTCGCTTCATCGCCACGCCGCTGAAACACGACACTCAGCCGCTGTGCTCGGTGGGGCGCGGTCTCGCGCAGCCAAGCCAACGAGTCCTTGAACGTAAATCCGGCGTCCTCAAATGCGACGACGCAGCGATGAGAGAGGCGGCGGCCAGCGAAGACCAGTGCGGACCCGCCCGGCTTGAGAATCCTGAGCCATTCCGCCGCAAAGGAGTTGCACCAGCGTTGATACTCAACTGGGATCTGCCGATCAGCTTCAGACCACCCATTGAGCGGTTTGCCTCTGCGCCGAAACACGGCGCCAGCCCTCACCTGCGCTGGACTCGTGCCGAGGAGAGCCGAGTTCGTGTTGTTGTGAAGTACGTCCCATTCATCTGCTCCGATGCCGTAGGGGATGTCGCTGAGGATGAGATGAATGCTGGATTCAGCCATCTCCCCGACAGCGGCTATTCCGTCCGCCACCACGACGGAGTCCGGTCTGTGTTTCACTGTCATGAACCTAGTCTCCTAGAAGGTCGCCGTGCTCGACCCGCTCGACTTGCGCAATACGCGAATCGACCCCGGCAAGGCGGATGAGTTCCTCGAGGGCCTGTTTGTGCGAGAGCCCGAGCAGCCTGTTGCGTTCCGCCCGCAGGTACGTCATCGATTCTTCCTTGGCCACCCCCAAGGCGTCGAGCGATGCAGTCTTCTCGGCGGTCCATAGATCACCATCGCCCTCTAGGGACGCCACCAGCGCGCCGTTGATTCCGGCCCAGTAGTCGGTCGCATTCTTGCTCCGGTGCAGCAGCGAGACGGCCTTGAGCACCTTGCCGAGGCCCTTCACCGCGGTCGGGTCTCCTCTCCGCATCGCCAGGCCGACCAAGGTAGCCAGGTGTGAGTAACTGAGAATGCAGACATTGCGTGCGATAGCCTGCTGGTAGATCTGGCTGGTTCGACTGGGAAGCTGATAGATCGGGCACACTACAACGGCGTAGTCAAGGCCGTTCCGCCAGCCATCCATGGCTTGAACCTTGAAGTCCTTCTGGTTCTTCGCAGTTCGACTGAGGCGAAAAGCCTTGGCGTCCGCCACGAGCGAGTACCCGCCGCCGCGCGCCTGAACATCTGCAGAATCGGCCCGAGCGGCGATCACAGTGCTTCGGAGACCGATTGCAGTCAACGACTCACAGATGACCGCGTCGGTGTACTTCGAGTACAACTTCTCTTCCGAGGAGTCGTGCCCGTACTGCTCGGGCATCGCTCCACACAGCCTTAGATGGTCAAGCAGGGCCTCCCTGCCGTCCTTCGCGATCTCCGCCCGAAGTTCCTCGATCATCCTGCTGGAGTCATCGCCGAAGGAACCGCTGAGCTTCGCCAACTCCGCGACCCAGTAGTTGCGACGTGTCTTGGCATCAGGCCCCATTCGCGTCTTCCGTTTCATGAGGGTGGTCGCGATCTCCCATGGCGTCTATCAGTTGATTGAACGGAATTCCGCCTATCCACGTCTGTGGGCCATGCTATGCGGAATTCCGCATAGCGGGCGTTTCGCGGTGCTCAACCGAAAGAGCATAAAGTTGTGCCGGCCAGTCCGGCACGCAGGCGACCGCCGCCAGCCGGTCGCCGGGCTTGGCCGTACATTTCCCTAAATCATTGGCGCCAAACGGTTTCTGATTGCTCGGAGTAACTAGAGTAACCAGGAAGTAGCACTATTGATCCGCCTCGTCCCGCCCCCTGGTCCTTCCAACGTCCGGCAAACCCGACCTCTAAGCGGGCCACCCGCCACCCACGTGGTTGTCGCCGCGGTGACTACCACGCCACCCACCCGCTACCAGCCACCTGTCACCCGCCGCCTGGCCCACGCAGCGCTCCCTGTCCGGGGGCGGTCGCGGCTCAACACGGGCCTGCTCCCCTAGTGCCAATTGCCAAGTGCCTGGTGCCTGCTTCTCCTCCTACCACTTGATCTCCACGAACACCCACCCCTCCTTGAACTTCGGCTTCCGGGGGTTCTTGAAGTCCACATCCAGGTCGAAGCGGATGTCCACGTACTTGCTCAGGGAGATCGTCTTCTTCTTCAGACGCTCGCCGATCTTCTTCACCAGTTCCTTGAGTTTGTCCGGCGGCAGCGACGGCGGGACCTCGATCATCTTCAGCGTCAGCTCGTGGCCCTTCATCGCCGCCTCGATCTTCTGCTTGGCCTTGGCCAGGCACTCGGCCAGCTTCTTCTTGTTCTTGTCCTTGTCCTTGAGCAGCCCCTTGTACTCCTTCAACGGGTCCTTCACACCCAGCTTCTCAAGCCCCTTGATCGCGTACTCGATCTCCTTCTGCGCGGCGGACAGGTCCTTGTCCAGTTCCGCGGCCAGGGAGTCGAGGTTCTTCTGAAGCGTCACAGTTCCGGGATCGTCGGCCATGGGAGGTCCTTTCGGGGGGAGGGGAGAAAGATTCACCACTGAGGCACAGAGAGCACAGAGGCGAAAGGGATTGATTTGGTGCGATTCGAGAATGCCATGCTTTTTCCGCCCTCTCTGTGCCCTCAGTGTCTCTGTGGTGAGTTCTTCTCGGGTGTGCGGCGGTGCATTGTCCGCTCGCCTGTGAACATACGCAAAGCGCGCGGAGAAGCCCTCGGCCTGCCTGCCGCAGTGCCCGCGGCGGGCCGGTTTGGGCGGGCGAGAAGCATCACTGATCGGGTGATTGGCGGGACTGATCTGCCGCGCCGCCGCGGCGGGTGGATGGTGTAATGGGGAGGAGAGGCTCGAGGCCATCGGGATGGCGGCTGGCGGGTGGCGTCGATCAGCCGTCGGCGGTCAAGCCGGCCCGCAATGTCCGCCGCGACGGACCGCTCGACGGCGATGTGCCATCCGCCACCCGGCGTGGTTCCCGCCGCGGCGGGTACCACGCCACCCACCGCTCAACGGCCACGCGCCACCTTTCAACTTTCAACTTTCAACTTTCGCCCTCCCGGAGCCCCCCATGACCACCCCCGCCCAATACGCGAACTGGCTCGACAAGTGCTGGAACGAGGAGACCTGGACGCCGCCGTGGGGCAAGGCCATCGCCGGGCTGACCGCCGAGCAGGCGGCATGGAAATCGCCCGGGGCCAGGCACTCGATCTGGATGCTCGTCCTGCACATGTCGTTCTGGCGGCAGTTCAAGCTCGCGGAGCTGGCGGGGGCGAAGCGCGATGAGGCGGCGATCGCGGCGGGGAACTGGCGGCAGCCGGCGATCATCACGGAGGCGGCCTGGCGCGAGGCCATCGCGGAGCTGACGGACCTCCAGGCGCGGCTCGTCGCGACGATTGGCCAGTCGGAGGATGCGGCGGGGCTGCTGAGGAATTTCATCGAGCACGATGCCTACCACATCGGGCAGATCATGCTCATCCGGGCGATGCTGGGACTGCCGCCGCTGGACAGCTTCGGGTGAGGGGATGGGACGGGGATTCACCGCAGAGGCGCGGAGAACGCGGAGGGGGAAAGAGGGGATTCACCGCAGAGGCGCAGAGGGCGCAGAGGGTGAAGGGATTGAATTGGCGGGGAACTGATCAGCCATGCTTTCCATGCTTTCTCCGCGCCCTCTGCGCCTCTGCGGTAGGTCTTTCTCCGGTCGTTCCGGCCGCCCGCCGTCCGGCCGATGCATTTTGATCCTTCCCGCCGATTCCCCCTTGTGTTTTGCGCGGCGGCTGTATCATTCTCGCCGATCGTCGCGCGGCCGGCACGTCGTTCGCGGCCGATGACGGGCTCTTCGCCGTGGTGGAGGCTCGCATCACCATGTTCCACATCCCGACCGTCCTGGGCCCGAGCGAGATCCACGGCACGGGCGTCTTCGCGGCCACGGACATCCCCTCCGGCACGATCATCTGGACCTTCAACCCCGAGGTGGACTGGGAGATGACCGACGCCCAGTTCCGCAGCTTCCCCGAGCCGTTCCGCACGAAACTGCTCCGCTACTGCTACCAGGACGAGCGCACCGGCCTGTACGTCCTGTGCGGCGACAACGCGAAATTCATGAACCACCGGAACGAACCGAACTGCGATGACTCCGGCCGCTCCACCATCGCCAATCGCGACATCCGCGCCGGCGAGGAGCTGACCTGCGACTACCGCTCGTTCGACCTCCTCTCGCGCGGCAGCGATGCCCGCGATGCCCGCGGCGAACTGGTCTTCCCCGCATCGTTCCCGCCGGCCGATGCCGCGCTGCGTGCGGAGGGTGACAACGGCCGCCGGCGGACGACCTCGGCCCCCCGCAGCCGCGCCAGAACATCGCGCTGATCGCCCGCCGCGCGGTATGATCGCCCCATGCCCCCCACGCGAACATCGCCGATCGCGGCGCTGACGATGCTGCTCGCGCTCGCGCTGGCCCTGCCGATCGGCTGCGCCACCGACAGCGCCCTGAACTCCGGTGATGCCCCCGAGCCGCGCTTCATCGTCATCCGCAACGCCACCGGCCGCGACCTGGCGGCCGTCTCCATCCAGGAGGCGGGCAAGCCGCTCAAGGACGCCGTGCGAATGGGCTCGATCAGCCCGTTGCTGCGCGGCAGGGCGACGATCATCGAGCGCCAGACCGCCGCGGAGCCCCTGCCCGATGCCGCGCTGGTGAACTGGACCGACCCGCAGCGCGGCATGAGCCAGGCGGAGGTCTCCCTGCGCGAGCCGCTTCGCCGCGCCACCGGCGCTGCGGATGAGGCCCTGGTCTTCGACATCCAGTCCCCCGGCCGCGTCCGGGTGACGGTCGAGGTCGTGAAGCCGTAGGTGGTGGTACAGGCATCTCGCCACGGCGAGTCGCCTGCGGAGACTTGCCTGTACGGGTCTCTTGCACTCCCGGTGGTCCAGGCGTCCCTGCCTGAACGAGTCTCCCGGTGGTCCGGGCGTCTCGCCTGGATGATGGCCCCATCCCGACTCTTACCCACTCACCCACTCACTCACGCCGAATGCCCCCGCGCAGCGCCAGCGCGCTCTCGCTCGCTTTCGAACTTCCGCCTCAACTCCTCCCGGCCGTGCACACCGTGCTTCATGAAGAGTCTCCAGGCATAGCCGCGCACCGTCTCGCGCTGCACGCCCATCCCCGCCGCGATGTCGGCATACGAACGGCCCGCGACGATGCCCGCCAGCACCTCATCCCGCCTCGCCGCTGTACGCCGGCGATTCACGAACCGCCGCTGCCGCACCATCGGCGCCTCGGCCGGCGGGCGCTCAACCTCGTGCCCGTACAGCAGCCCGCCCGAGATGTGGCCCACGAACTCGCACCATCCCTTCGCGTTGATCATCGCTCCATCACGCACCGCCCAGCAATCGCGGCAGGCGAAGGACCGCCGACCGGCCAGCGGGTCGTAGCCGGGATGCCAGGCGCCGGCAATGGAATAGCCATGCGCCATGAGCGATGCGCCATGGGGCGGGCCGTCCCGCTTCTCCTCGTGGCTCATGGCGCATGGCTCATGGCGGCTTTCTCCAATCTCAAACCCCTCCTCGATCCCCAGCGCATCGGCGATGGTCCACACCGGCAGCGGGCCGTAGAGGCATGCCGCGCGCCTGCCGCACTCCCGCACCGTGCCATCCGGCATCCTCCGGCCGGGGCAGATCCAGTCCCAGCCCGAGTGCGGCACGCCGATCCGCCCGCCGCCCGCGCGCTGCCGCGCGATGCGCTGCACGGTGATCTCGTAGTTCTCCGGCAGCCGCTCGTGCATGGTCTGCCACATCTCGCCCCAGATCGCCGCGGGCGCGCGGCCGAGTTTGGCGTTCGGATCGAGCGGGCCCGGCGACCACACCACCGGCACTTCCGGGCCGCGCTTGCCGTACACCACGCGACACGGCTCGCGGCGAACATCGAGCACGCCCCGGCGGACCCACCCGTGCAGGATCTTCTCCCCGACGCCGAGTCTGCGCGCGGCAGCGCTCAGGGGCATGCCCGGCCAGGGGATGGCGACGGGGCGGCACAGGGCGCGGATCAGGCGGCCATCGAGTGTGATGGAGTGCGGCACGCCGCGCTTCAGCGCGGCCTCGATGGACTCGTCGATGCCGAGCCGCGCATCGGGGTCGAACTCGATTGCCGCGCCGGGGATGATGTCGGCACTGTTGGCACAGGTGTCTGCACTGGTGGCACAGGACCCGGTGGCACGGGCATCTTGCCCGTGTGAGTGATCATCTTCTCCCTCATCTTCCCGACCGGGCAGGATGCCCGGTCCACCAGGCCGGCCCTCCAGAACAGGCGAGACGCCAGTTCCACCAAACCGCCCCACCCACACGGGCCAGGGGCCGATGCGAGAGTCGCTGGCACGGATGACCAGGCACCAGGCGCGCGGCGGGCGTGTGAGAGTGGGCGAGAGCGTCCGCCGCCACCGCCGCCGCGCTTCATCGGGGTCAGCGCGGCAGATGGCGGCGATTCGCTGCCACGCCTCGAACAGGTTGGCGTCGATCTGGTCCATGGGTGAAACACCTCGGGAGCGGGAACAAAGTTGAAAGTTGAACGTTGAAAGTTGAAAGTTGAAAGTTGAAAGCGGGGACTGGGAAGCGGGAAGCGGGACCCGGAACTCGGAACGCGGGCAATGGTAGGCCGGCCCCCGCCGGGGGGCGACCCTGCCGTCTAGCCGCGACCGCCAGGAAGCGCGTGAAGGGCCATGCGGCAGGTGGCAGGTAACACGTGGCGGGTGGCCCGCATCCCAGTCAGCGCTCGGCTTGCTTGCCCGACATTGGTGGGCCAAGGGATGGGAGAAGCCGGATGCCTTGTGCCTGTCCCTACTTTTCCCTGTTCATTCGGGCACCACATCAATGCTCCGATTCGGGCGGCGGCGGCGGCGGAGGGACCAGCGGCTCAAGTTGCGCAATCAGCGCCGGCACGTGCGCCGTCGCCACCACCCAGATGCGTTCGTGCTTGATCTCGCCGTATTCGTGGGCCAGCACGTGCCGCTGGGCGACGATCTTCTGCCACGGAATGTGCGGCTGACTGTCCTGGCACGCGCGCGAGACATTGCGCGCTGACTCCCCGATCAATTCGATGCACCGCTCCACCGCCCATCGAAACTGCCTGTCGCGCAGGTACTCTTCGTACGTTCGCCCCTGGACCATTTCACGGACGCTGCGCGAGTACTCGAGCATGTCCCACAGGTACGAGACATCGCTCTGTTCACGCGGCATAGAGCACCCTTCGCGTGGTCAGAATCTCGTGCCTGCGGAACGGATTGCGCAGGCCCTCCTTTTCGACCAGATCGACCTCGCGCCCGAACAGGGCCCCGAGTTCATCGCGCATGTCGAACAGGTCCCACAAGCTCCATCGGGCCCCGGGGTCGAAACTCACCAGCACATCCACATCGCTGTCGGGACCGAAGTCATCGCGCAGCACGGACCCGAAGAGACCGAATTCGGTGACCTTCCATTTCCGGCAGAACCTCCTGATCGCCTCCATTGGTATCGGGATGCGCGGCTCCGCGACCATGCCATGCTCTCCTGGTGCCGCGTCCGCGGCTGTTTCTCGGTCATGACGGCGAAGGGGCCGATGAGGGGAAGGTGCGATCCTTCTTTCACCGAGACCCATCATGGCTCAAGGGCGAGCGACGAGCAAGCATCGGGTGAAACTGACGCTGGACGAGCGGCAGGCGCTGGAGCAACTGGTCTGCGCGGGGCGGGTCCGGCGGCGGGCGAGGGCTCACCCCCTCTCCCAATCCGGGGGTCCGGGG
>Ga0299906_10005013_pt1 | contig 10810 bp, 9 predicted proteins | sample RVTome_14_FD_200259 | JGI IMG/M metagenome (GOLD analysis project Ga0299906, IMG submission 200259) | Soil microbial communities from uranium-contaminated site in the Upper Colorado River Basin, Wyoming, United States - RVT145D125 (version 2) ... | reverse complement strand
TGGGTGACCCAGAACCGGCGGTTGCCCGCGGTCGCCAACATGAGCCTGGGCGGAGGCGCCTCCTCCGCGCTCGACACGGCGGTGCGCAATTCGGTGGGCTCGGGCGTCACCTACGCGGTCGCCGCGGGAAACAGCAACCAGGACGCCTGCACCGGATCGCCCTCCCGCGTGCCCGAGGCGCTCACCGTGGGCGCCTCCCAGTCGAACGATGCCCGCGCCTCCTTTTCCAACTTCGGCCCCTGCCTGGACATCTTCGCCCCGGGCGCGAGCATCACCTCCTCCTGGCACACCAGCGCCACCGCGACTTCGGTCCTCAGCGGGACCTCAATGGCCTCACCCCACGTGGCGGGAGCGGCCGCGCTCTACCTCGACGCCAACCCGACGGCGAGCTCGAGCGAGGTGGCGCAGGCGATTTCGAACAACGCCACCGCCAACCGCTTGACCAGCATCGGAACGGGCTCACCCAACCGCCTCCTCCATTCAGTCTTCGGTGACGTGGTGAATCAGCCGCCGGTGGCCAGTTTCACGTTCTCCTGTACGGGCTTCTCCTGCAGCTTCGACGGGAGCGGCTCGACCGACGATCGTCCCCCGCTCGCCGCCCACGACTGGAGCTTCGGTGACGGCGCCACGGCGTCGGGCGCGAAGCCGAGCCACACTTTCGGCGCGGCAGGCTCCTACGGCGTGACTCTCACCGTTACCGACGTCGAAGGACTCACCCACTCCGCCACCAAGACCGTGACGGTGAGCACCGGACCGTGCGACGGCTGCCCGCGCTACACCGGCTCTCTCTCGTCGACGGGCGCCTCGCAGTACCAGCCGAACGGGACCTACTACTACAGCGGCAGGTCCGGGGTCCACGAGGGCTTCTTGCGCGGTCCCGCGGGGACGGACTTGGACCTCTATCTCTACCGGTGGAACGGCTCCTCCTGGTCACTCGTCGCGAGGTCGATCGGCATCACCTCGGAGGAGCAGATCCGGTACAACGGGACGCCGGCTTACTACATCTGGCGCGTCCACTCGTACCGCGGGAGCGGGGCCTATGAGTTCTGGTTGAGGCGGCCCTAGAGATCCAGCAGGAAAAACTCGAAGGCTCGTTCCGGACGCCGCATCTTCCGTTGGAGCTCGGACGTGGTCTCCATGCGGTGCCATTGGAAGGGCGTCCCCGGCTTGGGGATGAAGGGGTTGACGCTGGTGATGATCCGCCCGAGGCGGACTCCGGGCGCGTCCATGCTCGGGGAGAAGGCAGCGGACGCCGATTCTTTGTACGGCGAAGGGGATCGGGAGACAGCAGGGGATGGGGATGATTCAGAAACTACTGACGAATTTATCTCCCTATCTCCTCCTGTCCCCCTTATCCGCCTTGTATTTGTATTTTCTTCTTTGCGCCTTTGCGCCTTTGCGTTTCTTTCCTAAGTCCGTCGCATCAACCCTTCCCTTTACGGAGGAACGTGGGCACGTCGAGGTCTTCCCCGCCCTCGTGCTCCATGGCTCCGAAGTCGAGATCCATGGCGAGGCCGTCCGATCCCTTGCGATAGAAACCCTCGGAGCCCACGGCCATTTCCGAGGGCCGCTTGTAGTTGGCGATATCGACCGGAGTCACCGCGGTCCTCTTGATCCCGCTCGAGGAGCGCTGAAACCCGGTGGCGATCACGGTGATCTTCATCCTCCCTTGCATCCTCGGATCGACCACGGCGCCGAAGATGATGTTGGCCTCGGTGTCGGCTTCATCGTGGATGATGGACGAGGCTTCGTTCACTTCGGCGAGGCTCATGTCCTCGCCCCCGGTGATGTTGATGATGACGCCTTTGGCTCCCTTGACCGACGCTTCCTCCAGAAGAGGGCTGCTGATGGCCTTTTTAGCGGCTTCCTCCGCCCGCTTCTCGCCTTCGGCGATGCCCGTTCCCATCACCGCGTCGCCCATGCCGCGCATGATGGTCCTGACGTCGGCGAAGTCCAGGTTGATGAGGCCGGGCACGGTGATGAGATCGGAGATGCCCTGGACCGCCTGGCGCAAGACGTCGTCGGCGACGCTGAACGCTTCGGAGAGCGGCGTCGATCGCTCGACCGTCTGGAGGAGTCGATCGTTCGGAATCGAGATCAGGGTGTCCACCTGCTCCCGCAGCTCGCGCATTCCCTCTTCCGCCTGCATCTGCCGGCGGCGGCCCTCGAAGGTGAACGGCTTGGTCACCACCGCCACGGTGAGCGCCCCGAGCTCCGAAGCGAGGGAGGCCACGATGGGGGCCCCTCCGGTTCCGGTGCCGCCTCCGAGGCCTGCGGTGATGAACACCATGTCGGCGCCTTCGATCGCCTCGAGGATGTGATCGGTATCCTCGAGCGCCGCCTGGCGTCCGATATCGGGGTCGGCTCCGCAGCCGAGCCCCTTGGTGAGCTTGGCGCCGAGCTGAACCCTCGCGGGCGCGTGAGAGGCCTTGAGCGCCTGGAGGTCGGTGTTCGCCGCCAGGAACTCCACCCCGGTGATCCGGGATGCGATCATGCGGTTCACGGCGTTGCCGCCTCCGCCCCCGACCCCGATGACTTTGATGCGGGCGGTAGGCTCGATGCCTTCACCGAAAGTGAGCCGTCCGGGATCGCTTCCCGGCTTTTTCTCGTCGTCGAAACGAATCATTGCGTAGACCCTCCTTCGAGGCCTCAGATTCCCAGGCAAACGGAAACGTTCACCATCCTTCGAAACCGATCCCAGATCTTCCGCCAGGGCGCGGAAGCGCCGGTGGAATGAAGCTTGTTCGCCCGCACTCGATGGGCGTAGAGCACCAGGCCGACCGATGTGGAGTACGAGGGACTCCCGACCACGTCCACCAGCCCCCCCACCCCCGTCGGGGTCCCGCAGCGGATCGGCATGTCGAAGATCCGATCCGCGACCTCCGCCAGGCCCTCGAGCGAAGCCGACCCTCCGGTGAAGACCACTCCCGAGTTCAGGACGCGCTCGTACCCCGCGCGGCTGATCTCGTCGTAGATCAGGTGGCAGATCTCCTCCGCCCGGGGCTGGATGATGTCCGACAGGAGCTGCCGCGGCAGGATCCTCGACTTTCTTCCGCCGACGCTCGGCACTTCGATGGTGTCCTCCTCCGAGATCATGGTCGCGAGGGCGCACCCGTATTTCTTCTTGATCTTCTCCGCTTCCGCGATGGGAGTTCGGAGTCCCACGGCGACGTCGCTGGTGAAGTGGTCGCCTCCCGTCGGGAGCACCGAGGTGTGCCAGATGCTCCCCTTGTCGAAGATCGCGAGATCGGTGGTGCCTCCCCCGATGTCGACCAGGGCGACTCCCAGCTCCTTCTCGTCGGGAGTGAGCACCGCCTCCGCCGCGGCGAGCTGCTCGAGGACGGACTCGGTCACCTCCATGCCCGCACGATTGACGCAGGTGACGATGTTGGCGGTGGCGGTGGCGCTCGCGGTGATGATGTGGACGTTGGCCTCGAGGCGCGAGCCCGTCATGCCCGTGGGATCATCGATTCCGTCGTGCCCGTCCACCACGAACTCCTGCGGGAGCACGTGGATGATCTCCCGGTCGCTCGGAAGCGCTATCGCCTTCGCCGCGTCGATGGCGCGGAACACATCCTCCCGGGCGATCTCCCGGGTCTTTCCGGTGATGGCCACGACGGCGCGGCTGTTGAATCCTTTTATGTGGCTTCCCGCGAGCCCCACGTGGGCGGAGTCGATCTCGACTCCGGCCATGAGCTCCGCTTCCTCCACCACTCGTTTGATGCAGTCGACGGTCTGATCGAGGTTGATCACCACACCCTTGCGGATCCCCTTGGACTCCGCCGATCCGATGCCGATGATGTCGACGCGTCCTTCCTCGGTCACCTCGGCCACGATGGCCGTGACCTTGGTGGTGCCGATGTCGAGGCCGACGATGTACTTCTCTTTCTTGCTCAGAATGGCGCACCTCCGGGGACGATAACGCCGGGAATCGAGCCCTGGGTCTCGCCGGGAACGGGTTGGTTCAATCTCGCGTACACGCGGTTCTGAAAGCGGAGATCCAGGACCTCCACTTCCGGCAGACGCTCGGTGATTCCCGCGAGGAGCGGGACGACTTCCGAGAGCCGCGACACCATGGTTGGCTCCGAGACCAGGAGAACGAGCGGCGATTCGCGAAGGCGGAGGGCCACGGAGTCCGTCCCCTCGGCGACGTCGAGCTCCGAGACCAGGAGCCCCAACCGCTCGTCGGCGTTGAGCGCTCGCGCCATGCGGCCCGCGAGCGCGGCCCGCTCCGGGGAAACGCTTCCCGCCGCGTCTCGAAGGCCGCGGACCAGGATCAGTCTTCCCATGTCATAGAACGGAGGGAGCTGGTCGAGGATGGTCCCGTCCTCGGCGAGGAGATAGAGCTCGGAGAGAGCCGCCACCGCCACCGGGGTTCTCTCAACGATCTGAAGGGTGAGGGTCGCCGGGAGCATGCGCTTCAGCTCCACGTCCCGCACCCAGGCCGAGCGATGCAGCTTCCGCTTGGTCTCATCGAGATCGAGCGTGAGGATGTTCGTGGCTCCATCGACCTCGATGAGCTCCAGGATCTCTCCCTCGGAAAGTCGCTCGTTCCCCTCGACCAGAATCCGATCGATCTCGAGATCCGGCGCTCCGCGCCGGACGAGGGTCATCCACACTCCCGCGACGACCGAAAGCAGCAGGGCGAAGAACAAAACGAGCCTCGCAAGACGAGCGCGCGACAGCCGCCCCGAAGCTTTCCGGACGCGGAGCTGTCCTCGGAGAAAGTGCTCCTCGCGCTCGGGTCCGGGCGATCCGGCAGGCTTGCCCGTCACGGGTTCCACATCATCACCTCCGTCTCCAGGAGAATCGACGTTTCCTTGCGGACTTTCTCCCGCACCGCCTCGATCAGCGCGAGGACGTCCTTGGTCTTCGCCCGTCCTTCGTGCACGATGAAGTTCGCGTGGACTTCGGAGACCCGCGCGCCTCCCACGGAGAAGCCTTTGAGCCCGGCGCGGTCGATGAGCCGTCCGGCGGAATCTCCCGCGGGGTTCTTGAAGATGCAGCCCGCGCTCTTGACCCCTACCGGCTGGGTCTCTTTGCGGAATCGCATGTGCTGGTTCATATCGCGCTTTATGGCGAGCGGGTCGTCGGGAGTGAGAGCGAGCCTCGCCCGGGCCACGATGAGGTTCGCGCCGAAGGACGAGGCTCGATAGCGGAAGTCGATCTCCCTCTCATGAAGGACGATCCGCCCCCTGCCAGGAGAGACTGCCTCCACCTCGCGGACCAGAGGTCCAATCGAGAACTGATAGGCCCCGGCGTTCATGGTGAGGATGCCGCCGAGGGAGCCGGGAATTCCGACCCCGGCCTCGAGGCCGCGAAGTCCCCTCGCCGCCGTCTGTCGGACGAGGGCGGGGAAATGGACGCCGGCGCCCGCTTCCACGATTCCGTCGCCCGGAAAGTGGACCTCCTCGAGGGCGCCGGTCGCGATCACCACCCCCCGGATGCCGGCGTCGTCGACGAGAAGGTTGCTTCCCGCGCCGAGGACTCTCACCGGAAGGTCGGCATCGCGCGCGAGCGCGAGGAGCTTGACCATGTCCGCGACCGAGGTCGGACGGGCCAGGACATCCGCGGGTCCTCCGAGGCCCATGGTGGTGTGGCGCGAAAGAGGCTCGTCCAGCCGAAAGTCGATCCTCGCCTCGCGGAGCTCCCGCGCGAGAGAGGAGGTGCCGTTAGCGAGCCCGCTCAGAAGCCACCTCCGCCAGCCGATCGGATAGTCCGGTCACGCTTCCCGCCCCGAGGGTCATCGCCAGATCGCCCTCCTGGAGCTCCGTCTTCAGCACCGAGAACGCCTCGTCCAGGTCCTCCACGAAGCGCACGTGGCGATGTCCGTGGCGCTCGATCCCTTCTGCCAGCCGCTTTCCCGAGACGTCGGGGAGCGGGTCCTCGCCCGCGGCGTAGATCTCCGTCACCAGCAGCACGTCCGCTTGATGAAACGCGCGGCAGAACTCCTCGAACAGATCGTGGACCCGGGAGTAACGATGGGGCTGGAACACCACCACCGTCCGCCGCCCGAAGGCTTCCTTCGCCGTCTGGAGCGTCGCCCGGATCTCGGTGGGATGATGTCCGTAGTCGTCGACGACGAGGATTCCGCCGGCATCCGCCTTGACCTGGAACCGCCGCTCGACTCCGGAGAAAGACTCGAGGCCCCTTCCGATCTCCGCAAGCCCCAGACCGAGCTCGCGAGCCACCCCCACCGCCGCGAGCGAGTTCAAGACGGCGACCCGGCCAGGAACGCGCAGGTAAATTTCCGCGACCGGTTCGCCCGAGAGCTTCAAACGATACGAAGAGCCCGCCCCTTCGAGCTTCACCTCTTCGGCGGAAACGTCCGCCTGGGCGGAGAAACCGTAGGTCACGTGCCGCCTTCGAATCCGCGGAAGGATGTCTTGAACGCGCTCTTCGTCCAGACAGAGGATCGAAGCGCCGTAGAACGGAACCTTGTTGACGAAGTCGACGAACGCCTGCTCCAGATCCGCCATGTCCCGGTAGGCTTCCATGTGCTCGCGGTCGATTCCGGTGACGACCGCCACCACCGGCGAGAGCTGGAGAAAGCTCCGGTCGGACTCGTCCGCCTCCACCACCATCAGGTCGGAGTCGCCGAGCCGGGCGTTGGTGCCGAAGGCGGTGATGCGCCCGCCGATGACCATCGTGGGATCGAGCCCCGCCCGATCGAGGACCACCGCGACCATCGAGGTAGTGGTGGTCTTGCCATGGGAGCCGGCGACCGCGATCCCGTACTTCAGCCGCATCAGCTCCGCGAGCATCTCGGCCCTGGGGATGATGGGGATCTGAAGTCGGCGCGCCTCGACGACCTCGGGGTTCGAGGGTTTGACGGCGGACGAGACGACCACGACGTCGGTTCCCTCGACGTGCTCCGCGCGATGCCCCTCGTGCACCCGGGCTCCGAGGGAGCGAAGTCTCGCGGTCGAACCCGAGCTCTTCAGGTCCGAGCCGCTCACGGTGTAGCCGAGGTTCACGAGCACCTCGGCGATGCCGCTCATCCCGATGCCGCCGATCCCGACGAAATGCACCCGGGTCTTCTTCGAGAAGAGAGGAGCTCTCACGTCAGAGCCTCCTCTCCGGCGAGCCCCGAGAGACGAAGGAGGCGCCGGGCGACGTTGTCCGCGGCGTCGGGCCGGGCGAGCGCTCGGGCGGACGCCGCCATGCGCGTGCGCTCCTCGGGAGCATTCAGGAGGTCGAGAATCTCGCGCGCGAGCCGCCCGGAAATGGCGGGCGTGAGGTCGCTCTCGCGCAGAACCCGGGCGGCGCCCGCTCCCGCCATCATCTCCGCGTTTCTCTCCTGGTGCCCCCCGGCGAGCGGCAGCGGCAGCAGGAGCGCTCCCCGCCCGGCGCAGGCGAGCTCCGCGCAGGTAGTCGCCCCGGCGCGGGCGATGACCAGGTCCGCGGCCTCGTACGCCTCGTGCATCCTCTCGATATACGGGACGACCTGCGCCCGAACCGAATGGCGGGCGTAGGCCTCTCGCACCGAGGGAAGGCCTCGAGGCCCGGTCTGGTGGACCCAGTCGAGACGATGGAGCTCGGAGGAGAGGATCGAAAGGCTTCCCTCGATCGCGCGGTTCAGCGCCGCCGATCCCTGACTCCCTCCGAAAATCAGCACCCGCATTTTTTTCGAAGTCTGAGGGCCGAGGGGCAAAACCTCGACGATCTCGCGCCGCACCGGGTTTCCGGTGACGAACCCTTTCTTCCCGAAGTAGCGCGTCGTCTCCTCCCAGGCGCAGGCGGCCTCGTCGACGAACGGTGCGAGCCAGCGATTCGCGAGACCCGGCTCGGCGTTGGGCTCGAGGATGAGAGTCGGGATCCTCTTGAGCGCCGCCGCGAGGAGAAGTGTCCCGGACACGTAGGCGCCGACCCCCATGACGATCTGTGGATCGAACCGCTTCAGGAGGCGCACCGAATCGAAGAGCCCGAAGAAAAGCCCCTGGACCCCCCGAAGCTTTCGCAAGAGCGAGCCTCCTCGGAGAGGAGCGGCGCGCACCAGCTCCAGGGGAAAGCCCGCGGCGGGCACGATCGAGGACTCGAGTCCCCTTTCGGTGCCGACGAAGATCACTTCGGCTCCTTCCGCGAGATCGCGGAATCGTTCCGCGACCGCGATCGCGGGGTAGAGGTGTCCCCCGGTGCCGCCGGCGGCAACGAGCAACCGGAGAGGACGACGCGCCTCGGCCAACCTTCACCTCGCATGCTGGGATACCGAAAGAAGAAGCCCCACGGCGGCCATGCTGGCGAGAAGCGACGATCCCCCCGCGGACACGAAGGGAAGAGGGATCCCCGTCGTCGGGAGCATACCCAGGACCACTCCCATGTTGATGAGCCCCTGGCCCACGAGGAACATGGTGAGCCCCCCGGCGAGGAGCGAGCCGAAACGATCGGAGGCGCGGTCGGCGATGACCAGGCCCCGCCAGAGGAGGATGGAAAAGCCGCCGAGGACCACGAGTCCCCCCACGAGACCGAGCTCCTCGCCGACGACGGCGAAGATGAAGTCGGCGTGCGGCTCCGGGAGATAGAAGTGCTTCTGCTGGCTCGCCATGAAACCCTTCCCCAGGATCCCTCCCGAGCCCACGGCGATGAGCGACTGGAGGATCTGGAACCCCTTCCCCAGAGGGTCCTGACCCGGATCGAAGAAGATGAGGAACCGCTCGCGGCGGTAGTCCTCGCTGAACACGAGCCAGAGGAGAAGCGGCGTGCCCGACAGGGTGAGCGCCGTGAGCTGCCCGAGAGGAACGCCGGAGACGAAGAAGAGACACGAGCCGATGAACACCAGGCAGAACGCCGTCCCGTAGTCGGGCTCGATGAGCACCAGAAAGCCGAGAAGACCGGTAATCAAGAGCGACGGGAACCAGCCGGACCAGAAGTCCTCGAGCCGGTCGCTGCGGCGGTCGAGCTGGTAGGCGAGCGTCAACACCAGCGAGAGCTTCGCCAGCTCCGAAGGCTGGAACGAGATCAGCCCCAGGCGGATCCAGCGATGGGCGTTGTTTAGAGGCGGGCTGAAGAGGACCGCGATCAGAAGAGCCACCGTCGCGCCCAGAAGACCGTAGACCACCGCGGGACGTTTGAGCTTCCGATAGTCGAGGCGGATGAGGACGATCATCAGGAGAACGCCCATGGCCGCCCACATGCCCTGCTTCACCGTGAAGAAATAGGGGCTCCGGTGCGACTCGAGAGCCATGACCGACGAGGCGCTGTACAGCATGGCGATGCCGAAACCAACCATGGCGATGGTGGCGACGAAGAGCGTTCTGTCGGGCGAGAGCTTCTGGGCCACCCTTCACTCCCTTTCCGCCGCGAGCCTCTGGACGATCGCCCGAAAACGCTCGCCCCGTTCGCGATAGTCCCGGAACATGTCGAAGCTCGAGCCCGCGGGCGAGAGCAGCACCACGTCTCCCGGGCTCGCACGCCGATGCGCCTCGGAAACCGCCGTCTCCAGATCCGTCGCCATCTCGACCGGGGCCGCCCCGGCGAGGGCCTCCCGCACCATCTCGCGGCTCTCGCCGATGGCGAAGACGCATTTCACCTTCCGCGTCACCAGATCGCGGAGGTCACGGAAGTCCCCGCCCTTGAACCGCCCTCCGAGGATCAGATAGATTCCCCCGTCGAAGCTCTCGAGCGCCGCGCGCACCGCCTGGACGTTGGTCGCTTTGGAGTCGTTGTAGAACCGCACTCCGTCGACCACCGCGACCTGCTCGAGGGCATGCGGCAGACCCTGGAAATGCAGAAGCGCATCTCCGATCTCGTCCCCCGAGACTCCCAGAAGAGCCGCGGCGGCGGAAGCCGCCATGGCGTTCAGGCGGTTGTGCCGGCCGACGAGCTGAAACTCCTCGAGAGAGGCGAGAGGCGTCGTCACCCCATTCTCGTGCTTCACGATCCACGGCCCGTCGAGGTGCAGGTGCGGAAAGAGCGGGGAAAGACAGTCCAGCTCGAAGTACGACTTCTGCGATTTCGCTTTCTCAGCCATGGACACCGTCAATCGATTGCCGCCGTAGACCACGGCCGCGTCCTCTTCCCGCTGGTTCTCGAAAATGCGGCTCTTGGCGGAAACGTAGGCCGCGAAGTCGGGGTGCCAGTCCAGATGGTCGGGGGTCACGTCGAGGAGCACCGCGACCCTGGGTCGGAACGAATCCACCGTCTCCAACTGAAAGCTCGAGACCTCGAGGACGAAGACCGTCCGCTCCGAGCTTCCCGCGACCTCTCTCACGAGAGGAGCGCCGATGTTCCCCGCGAGGCGCACGTCCTTCCCCGCGGCGCGCAGCATCGCCGCGAGGAGGGAGGCGGTCGTGGACTTGCCCTTGGTTCCGGTCACCGCGGCGACGGTCCCTCGAATCTCGCGGAACCCGAGCTCCAGCTCTCCCCAGACGGGAATGCCGCGCTTTTTCGCCTCCGCGAGTATCGGGAGGTCGATTCTCACCCCGGGGCTCGGAACGACCAGGTCCACTCCGGAGACGAGCGAGGTCGGATGCGAGCCGAGGTGGAGCGTCACCCCTTCGCCTTCGAGCGCGAGCGCTTTGGGATCGAGCTCGTCCCGCGTCCTTCGATCGGTCGCCGTCACTACCGCTCCGCGGGATCGAAGGAGCTCGCAGGCGGCGACCCCGGAGAGACCGAGCCCCACCACCAGGACCCGTCGACTCCGATAGTCTTCGTTCATGGCGGTCCATCGACTTTGCCCACGTTCTCTTCATCTCAACTTCAGCGTGGTCAGGCTCGCGAGGGCGAACATGATTCCCAGAATCCAGAACCGGACGATGACCTTGGGCTCGCTCCAGCCCGCGAGCTCGAAATGGTGGTGGAGCGGCGCCAT
>Ga0299906_10005012_pt1 | contig 10813 bp, 9 predicted proteins | sample RVTome_14_FD_200259 | JGI IMG/M metagenome (GOLD analysis project Ga0299906, IMG submission 200259) | Soil microbial communities from uranium-contaminated site in the Upper Colorado River Basin, Wyoming, United States - RVT145D125 (version 2) ... | reverse complement strand
TGCTCTCCGGGTTCATCGGGCTGGTCGGCCTGGCCAGCGCGTTCGACCTGCCGCGAGTCCGAGGCATCGTCGAGGAGATGGCGGCCACGCTTTCTCCCGGGCCGTCCGGCCGGCTGCTGCAAGAGGCGGCGCGTCAGGGCGCAACCGGAGGGACGACCGCGATGGTCTTCGGGCTCCTGGCCGCGTTGGTTGCGGGGACGTTGGCGATGGCACAGGTCGAGCGATCCGCCAACCGGCTCGCCGGTCAGTCCGAGGATCGACCCGTCTGGCAGCGATACGGTGTCGCGTTCGTGCTCGCGGTGTCCGCGGGGGTGCTCCTGGCGGCCGGGGGGCTCGCGCTCGTCGGCGGCCGTGCCATCTCTCGGGGGCTCGGCTGGGAGGGAACGGCGCTCACGGTCTGGAACGTGGCACGCTGGCCCGTGGGGGTCGCGGTGGCCGCTGTCGGCATCTACCTCCTCTTCCGAACGGCGCCGCGCGAACGCGTCGGCTCTTCCGCGGCGCTCGCAGCCGGCACGACGGTGGCGGTCGCGCTCTGGTTCGTGTTCAGCCTCGCTCTCGGCCTGTATTTCTCGGTCAGCAGCAGCGCCGCATACGGATCGTTGCTCTCGGTCATCGCGCTCCTGTTGTGGTCCTCTCTCTCGTCGCTGGCGCTGCACCTTGGGCTGGCCGTCACTGCGGAGCTTGCGATCGGCGAGTCGCGATCGGGCCTCGTGCGCGTGCCCGAGAGTGAGCCCGAGCGGAAAGCGTCGAGCACCTCATAGCCCAAGGACTGGGGTGATGAGTCACCCGTGCCTTCGGTGTGGGGTAGGTTCGCGTAGATCAGAAGGGGCTAGGTGCTCGGGATGCTCGAGGTAGGCGTCAGCATAGGATCGCGTCGATGAGCGACGAGGAGAACGAGAAAGAACGGCTCAATCGGAAGCTGATCGAGCTCTTGAACGAGCTGCGCATTGTCATCCCCGGCGTGCAGGTCCTCTTCGCCTTCCTCTTGATCCTGCCCTTCAACACCGGTTTCGTCGAGGCGGATGATCTCGTCCAGGCGGTGTACGCGGGTTCGCTCAGTTGCGCAGCCGTTGCGTCCGCGCTGCTGATCGGGCCGGCGGCCTATCACCGACATCGCTTCCGGCGACTGGAGGAGGAGACGGCGTCCGACAAGAAGGAGATGATCATCACCCAGGATCATCTTGCCGCCGGCGGCATCTTGTTCCTCGCGCTCGCCATGACAGGCTCGGTCTTCATGGTGTTCGACCTCTTGTTCGGAACGGTCACCGCGACGATCGTCGCCGGAAGTCTCGTCCTCACCTACGCATGGTTCTGGTACGCGCTCCCGGTGTCGCGACGGCTCCGCAACTCCCGTTCGCGCCGCTGACCGTCGGGCAGGTTCGGCGGAGCCGTCCGTTACGTCTCTTGACCGCGGAGTTCAGCGTTCTCGCGCTCCAGCTCGGCGACGCGGTCGCGGAGGCGGTCGCATTCATCGCGGAGCGCCTGCACTCCTTCCCCTTGACGGTCGCGGGGTGGGACGTCGATCGCCAGCGTTCCGATGAACGCGCCATCGGGCTGTGGTCACGTCGACTCGTTCGGTGAACGTCTCGGCTTGATTGGTGTCAGACATCTTCGTTTCCCTCTATCGGGCTTTGGCGTGGCTGTTGGTCGTGCAAGCCCCGAACGGCGGCACTCGCTTTGGAGCGGACCGACATCCTCAGCGCCGGGTTGACCTTGCAGTGCGCTCCAAGGTCTACCCTTGGGTCGATGGACCTCACGGTGTCGAAGCTCGCACGAGAGGTCGGCCTCACGGCTGACACGGTCCGCTACTACGAGAAGGCAGGGCTCCTTCCTGCCCCCGCTCGGACGCCCGCTGGGTACCGGGTCTACCACGAGGACGACGTCGAGCGGTTGCGCTTCATCAGGGGGGCTCAGCGGATCGGTCTCCGGCTCCGAGAGAAGGAGCTGCTCGACATCCGAGATCGCGGACTCTGTCCATGTGGTCACACTGAGGACCTTCTGAGAAGACGAGTGTCGGAGATTGACGCCGAAATCACCCGGCTTCAGGATGGCGAGTGGGTTCGGATCGAGCTCCGGGACGACCGCCTCCTGCGCGAGTTGGCCCGGAGCCGTGGCCTGCGCGTGCAAGACGCGACGCGTGTTGGCTATCCCGAGCGGATGCGGCGCTACCGGCGTCCAGATGGCAATCCCTTGGACGCCCCGGGCTCCTGACCCTCCGGGTGTGAATGCTTCTTTTGTAGACGCCCCGGAGGGCTGCGTGGTTCACAACTCCAGACGGTAAGCCTGCATCAACGGCACGGAACGTCCGAATGCACGACAGAAAGGGCTCACTCGCGCCAGCGAATGAACATGATGCTGCAACCCGGGTAGGCCCCTTCGCCATCCAACCGTGCGCCCTCGCCGCCCGAAAGGATCCGTGTGCAACCCGTGCGAGGAACTGGGGCTCCGCCCGCTCATTCCAGTCCTGAACACACACACCGATCGATGGAGGTTCAGATCGGGGTTAAGGCTCACGAGCCCAAAGAAGACGCCACCACTGAGCGTCAGGACCGTGCCTGATCCGAGATCGTTCGGTTCGACGACGCGAGCCACGCGGGTGGTTCACGCACTACGCGGCGCGGTTCGTGAAGCTGATCGACCAGGCGGTGTCAGCCACGGCGATTGAGCCGGTTTCGACCGGTTGCCACGCGGAGGCGAGCGTCGCCGACTTCGCCCGCTCGGGGACGCACGCGAGGTGCACATCGTTCAGGGACGACGATGACCCGTGCGAACAGATAGCGATGCGGTCGTCGTCCCCGACGGCCCTGGCCGTGTACAAGCCTGGCCTTGGCGCCGGTGGCCGCCTTCGATACCGGAGAAGGCGGTGGGGTACGCCGCTGCCGCCTGGTCCCTTGGCTTCGCGTAAGCGCTGGACGAACCGCCGGACCGACGCTGTCGACGCTCGGGGAGACGGGGTGCCCCGCGAGAGTCGGCAGCGCCTCAACAAGGATGCACTCGGCCGGCCGGCTCGGTTCGTGTGGCGTGTTGGCGCGAGGGGGTGTATGACATCGTTTCGAGCCTCAGAGGGATTCCACGTTCCATCTGGAGGGGCCTGCATGCAGCGTGTCGTCGGAGAGGGTCCCGTTGGCGCCCGCCGATCGAGCCTTCCCGCCGGCCTCACGCGATGACGTCCGGGCAGGCGAGGGACGACATCAAGACAAGCCGCGATCGCAATGGGGATGCTTCCTGTCGTCCTGATCGCCGCGTGGTGGTGGTGCCTATGGATGCGTGAGACACGCGGGGAGCCAGATCGTTCGATGCCCGAATGGGGAAGGAGCTGCCACGATGGCGCTACCAGATCGTCTGGCGGAGCTGGCGCGACGGGCCAAGGAAGCTGAAGATCGTGCTCGCGCCGCCTCGAGCGCTGCCAGGCAAGAGTTGCGATCGGAGGTCGAGCAGGCGTCCAAGGCCGCACAGCACAAGGCGGATGAGCTCCAGCAGCGTGGTGAGGCCGCGCAGGCCAAGGCCTCGGACCGGTGGGCGGAGGTCCAGTCGGATTGGGCCAGGCACATCGCGACCGCTCGAGAGCAGATCGCGGCCAAGAAGGCGAAGGCCGACGCTAAGTCGGCTCAGCTCGACGCGGACATCGCCGCATCCGATGCCGAGGCGGCGATCGAGTTCGCGTTCGCGGCAGTCGAAGAGGCCGAGTACGCGGTCCTGGACGCGACCCTTGCGCAGATGGACGCCGACGACATGAGGCCGAGCTGATCCGTATCGCGAGTCGCTGACGCAGGGCTCGCCGTCGGAAGATTCAGCCCTGGTACACGCTTGAGGAGATGGCGCGCGGGAGCAACCAAGCTGCCAAGCACTCGCTCGACAGGTACAAGGACGCCCGAGTGCGCGAAGTTCGTATCGACCTTCGCCACGCGATACGCTCGGAGGCACCCCCGGGGCGTCGCCTGAGTGTGCCGTTAGGAACCTGGCTCGGCACGTCCGTTTGCGGCCAGCCTGGCGGGGAACCTTCAAGTCCCACCAAGCGCGAAGGGAGGTAACCCGTGGAGACGCCGCCGCAGGAGCCAGAGCAGCCGGAACCCGCACCGCCGGAGGAGCCGCCCCAGGAGTAGCCGCACGGCAGCTTCATGCCGCGCAGGAAGTCTCCCTGGCCTAGCCAGAGGCCGGGGAGGGCTTCTTCTCGTGTTCGCTCCGGCTGATGGGCTAGCGTTCGCCAAGCTGTACGTTTCCGTTCACATCGAGGACATGTCTCTCGAATCCGCCAATCGTGCGTACGAGGTGATGGAGGGTCGAGATGGACCTCATCAGTGTCGGGGAGGCGAACGTCTTCATTGAGGAAGGCTCCAGCGCGCCAGTCGGCGCGTCGACGAGATCGCCACGGCCGACCCGGCCGCAGTCGTCGCTTGCCTCGGTTTGCGGGAGATGTCGGCTCTCTGGCAGCACGCTCCGCATGGCTAGTCGGCGATCTGAAATCAGGTTGGCGGATCAGCTAGCAGCAGAGCCTGGCGGCGTCCCCTCGCCGTGACGGTATCGTTCGCATGCTTGAACGGCGAGGAGATTCGATCGGAATCGATGGGCCACGAGCGAAGCGTCGTCATCCGCACAGACCGCATCGACGCCGTCATCTTCGACATGGACGGCGTGGTGACCGACACCGCGAGGGTCCACGCAGCCGCCTGGGCGCGGATGTTGGATGGGTACCTTGGCGATCGAGCCGCGATCACCGGCGAGGCGTACGGTCCGTTCACCGTCGACGACTACCGACGGTTCATCGACGGCAAACCTCGGTACGATGGCGTCCGGAGCTTCCTCGCGACGCGAGGCATCACCCTTCCGGAGGGCGAGGCCTCCGATCCGACGGACCGCCTGACGGTGCGCGGGCTCGGGAACCGCAAGGACGGCTACTTCCTCGAGCACCTCCGGGAGCAGGGGATCGCGTCCTTCCCCACCACGGTCGCGTTGCTCGAGGATTTGCGCGCGGCAGGCATCAGAACCGCCGTCGTCTCCGCGAGCCGACACCTGGACGAGGTGCTCGCGGCAGGCCACGTCGAACACCTCTTCGACGTGCGGGTGGGAGGTACCGAGGCGGACCGGCTGGGGCTCGCCGGCAAACCCGATCCCGGCGTCTTCCTGGAGGCTGCCCGGCGTCTGGGTGTGCCGCCTCGGCGCGCGGCCGTGGTGGAGGACGCGCTGGCCGGCGTCGAGGCCGGTCGCCGGGGCGGGTTCGCGCTCGTGATCGGCGTCGATCGCTCGGATCACGGGGCAGAGCTCCTCGCGGCGGGTGCAGGGGTGGTGGTCCGGGATCTCGTCGAGGTGGGCGTAGCGAACGGAACCGGGTCGCGCGCCGAGCGGCTGCATGAGGGCGCCAGGGAGGACCCGGGCTGAACGGATGGGTGCTCGCGTACGAGGGCTTCGACCCGCAGCGGGAGGGCCTTCGCGAGGCTCTCTGCACGCTGGGCAACGGGCGCTTCGCGACGCGTGGCGCCGCACCCGAGGCCCGGGCCGACGACGTTCATTATCCGGGTACCTATGCGGCCGGCGTCTACAACCGCCTGACGACCGCCGTCGGCGCGCGAGAGGTCGAGAACGAGGACCTCGTGAATCTGCCGAACTGGCTCCCGCTCGCGTTCCGGATCGACGGTGGTCCGTGGTTCGACGCGCGTGCGGTGGAACTGTTGGAGTACCGGCAGGAGCTGGATCTTCGAGGCGGTATCCTCACTCGTCGCGTCCGGTTCCGGAACCGTGACGGGTTCGAGTCCACCGTCACCCAACGCCGCTTCGTCCACATGGACGACGCGCACGTCGCCGGCCTCGAGACCTCGGTGCTGGCGGAGAACTGGTCGGGGCGGCTGGACGTTCGCTCAGAGCTGGACGGCACGGTCCTCAACGCGGGGGTCGCTCGGTATCGCGACCTCGCCAACCGGCACCTCCGGCTCGTCGAGCAGGGTGCGGTCGACGACGAGTCCGTGCGCCTCGTGGTGGAGACCACGCAATCACACGTTCGCATCGCGCTCGCCGCCCGGACGAGGGCGCTCGTGAACGGCGAGCCGGCAGCCGCCGAGATCCGCCTCCTGGAGGAGGACGGGCGGATCGGCCACGAGCTCTCGCTCGACCTCGCTCGCGGCCACGAGGTAACCGTGGAGAAGGTCGTGACGATGTTCACGTCCAGGGACCATGCGGTGTCGGACCCCGGGGACGAGGCGGGCACGTGGGTCACCCGGGCCGACTCGTTCGGCCAGCTTCACGAGCGTCACCGCTTGGCATGGGACCGGCTGTGGGAGCGGTTCGAGATCACGATCAAGGGAAACGCGCGGACGCAGCTCCTGCTGCGGTTGCACGTGTTCCATCTGCTCCAGAGCTTGTCCACGCACACCATCGACCTCGATGTGGGGGTTCCGGCCCGCGGCCTGCACGGCGAGGCGTACCGAGGACACGTCTTCTGGGATGAGCTGTTCGTCCTCCCGGTACTCAACTACCGGCTACCGATCCTCACCCGATCCCTCCTGGAATACCGGCACCGTCGACTACGCGCGGCACGGTGGGCGGCACGCGAACAGGGCTACCGAGGAGCGCTGTTCCCGTGGCAGAGTGGGAGCGATGGTCGGGAGGAAACGCAGCGGCTCCACCTGAATCCCCGGTCCGGACGCTGGCTCCCCGATCACTCGCACCTGCAGCGGCACGCCAACCTGGCGATCGCGTACAACGTCTGGCAGTACTTCCAGGTCACGGGTGATCTCGCCTTCCTCCGGTATCACGGTGCCGAGATCATCGTGGAGGTCGCTCGCCTGTTCGCGACCCTCGCCACCTTCGACCCGGTGCGCGAGCGATACGACATCCTCGGCGTGCTGGGCCCCGACGAGTACCACGACGCCTATCCCGGGCGCGAGGAGCCGGGGTTGGACAACAACGCCTACACCAACGTGATGGCGGCCTGGTTGATGTGTAGGGCGGTGGAGACGATGGAAGTGCTGCCCCTGCATCTGCAGAAGGAACTGAAGGACGAGCTGCGGGTGACCGAGGAGGAGCTGGGCCGGTGGGAGGGCCTGAGTCGCAGGATCTTCGTGCCCTTTCACGACGGCGTGATCAGTCAGTTCGAGGGATACGAGGATCTCGAGGAGCTCGATTGGAAGGACTACCGGAGCCGGTACGGGGACATCGGGAGGCTCGATCGGATCCTGGAAGCGGAGGGGGACACCCCGAACAGGTACCGGCTCTCCAAGCAGGCGGACGTGTTGATGCTGTTCTACCTCCTGTCCCCCGGAGAGCTCACGGAGCTGTTCGACCGCCTCGGCTACGCGTTCGAACCTGAGCGAGACGTTCCGCGCAACGTCGACTACTACCTGGCACGCACGTCGGACGGCTCGACGTTGTCGGGCGTGGTCCATTCCTGGGTCTTGGCGCGACTCGACCGAGGCCGGTCGTGGGCACACCTGATGGCCAGCCTCGAGAGCGATGTCGCCGATGTCCAGGGCGGGACGACCCGCGAGGGGATCCATCTCGGGGCGATGGCCGGCACGGTGGACATCGTCCAGCGCGCGTACATGGGCCTGGCCGCGCGCAACGACTGCCTGTGGTTCGACCCGGGCCTGCCCGATGAGGTGATCAGCCTCGACACGGAGCTGCACTATCGAGATCACCGCATCCGAGTTGAGGTAAGGCCCGATGTTTTTCGGCTGACGACGCGTCCCGGGACGGCGGCTCCGATCCGTGTTGGGTTCCGGAACGTGATCACGGAGGTGCACCCGGGCACCGTGACGGAATGGCCGCTCGACCGGGCGGGCTCTTGATCGGAATGAAGTCGTCTAGGGTTCGGCTCCCAAGACGCGTGACATCTCCGAGCAGCTGCGGCTGGACCTCAGGGCTGGGCCCGTGCTCACTGCGTTTGACAACCGACGCTCCCGTTCGCGGCTCGCGATAGGCTCGGGGTCCGTGGGCGTCGATTTCGACCAGATCAAAGAGGGCGCCAAGGCTATGTGGAGCCTCGGCGACTACCGCGTCTTGGCCAGGTCCCTGGAGCCCGCTGCTCTCGACCTCGTGGAAGCGTGCGGCATCTCCTCGAGACAGGATGTGCTCGACGTCGCCGCCGGAAACGGCAACTGCGCGATCGCGGCCGCCCGGAAGGGAGCTCTCGTCGTGGCATCCGACCTGGCGCCGGCCCAGGTGGAGCTCGGCCGGGCACGGACCGCCGACGAGGATCTGGAGATCGAATGGACCGAAGCGGATGCCGAGGATCTCCCCTTCGAGGCCGGTCGGTTCGACTGCGTCACCTCGGTGTTCGGAGCGATGATCGCGCCGCGTCAGGAGACCGTGGCCTCCGAGCTGTTCCGCGTCGTCAGGTCCGGTGGAACCGTGGGAATGGCCAACTGGACGCAGGAAAGCTTCATGAAGAAGATGGGCGACGTCGGGTCGAAGTACTCGCCTCCTCGGCCGCCCGGCGTCCCCGATGCCTTCCGGTGGGGCGAGGAGGATATCGTCCGGTCGCTGTTCGAAGGGCTGGCCTCCTCGATCGAGCTCGATCTGCGCTCCTTGACGTGGGAGTACGAGTCCTGGGACGAGATGCGCAGGGTCGGGGAAAGCTTCGGCGGGACGGTCATAGCCAAGCAGATGCTGCCCCCCGAAGCGTTCGAGCAGATGACCCAGGACTTCGAAGCGCTCTTCCGAGAACACGATCGAGGCACCGGCGGAATGATTGTCATCGACAACGAGTACCTGAGGGTCGTCGCCCGCAAGGCGTAGCCAGACCAGGAGAGCGAGGCACCGCATCCCACCGCAACCTGTTCGCCCTCTTTGCGTAATCCTGGCTAGAAGGGGGCATCCCCTGATTCCGCTGCCGGGATAGTCCGCCCGACTCTTCCCTCAGCTGCCGCGCTCGCGACCGAGTTGTGTTCTTTGCCCGCAGGAGCTGGTGATGCTACGTGCTGGTCTGCGCGGGATCGTGGGCCGACCAAAGCTCCCGCTCGGGCGGATACTGCGCGGGATGATCGCGTAGAAGAGCGCGTATAGCAGGGCAGGAGATGTTCCGGGAGCGCTGGTACGCGTGCGATCTAGTTTCTGTCCCCCATGCGAAGCGTTCAGGTTGGTTCAGTCAGGGATCTTGGGGTGTCTGCACCAAGGCGCCGACGCACCGCGGTGTTCGTCTCAAGTCGCGTCGGTCATGCCCCGGACCGTCCTTGTGGCTCGCTGGGCCAGATATTGGCCAAGCGCGAAGATGAACAATGCGTTGAGCACGTGGAGCGACCGAAGCCAATCGGGGTCGATCTCCGGATCGGCCAACAGCGGCTGCATAAACACGAGGAGAAAGAGCGCCACGGTAAGGCCGATTACGGTCCGCCCCATGCGGCCGATGATCGCGGCAGTGAACATCAGGATCGGAACCAGGTGAAGGACGACGAAACCCCATTGCCGGTGCGCCTCCAGGCTTTCCCCGCCCAGAATGCCAAGGCCGGCCAGGAGAAACTGGATCGCAACTGCGAGAACGAACGTCCACGCAAGTCCAACGAAGATCCTGCGCGCCACATGCATCCGGAATCCTCCCTTCACTGCTCGGGCTACCCTCCGGGGTCCGAGGCGTCAAGCGCTCGCGATGACGGTCACGACGTCCGCCGCGTCGTGCCCCATGCGATCGGCGGTGGGGAGGCGAACGGCGAAGACCGATCCGGAAGCATCGGAGCGATCGAGCCACAGGCGCGCCCCGAGTCGTTCCGCGGCGCGCCGGCAGATATAGAGCCCCATCCCGACACCGCCGACTCGCCGTGTGTCCGACTGATCGACCTGGTAGAAGCGGTCGAAGATCCTGTCTCGTTGCTCGGGAGCGATCCCCGACCCTCGATCGCGCACTCGGACGACGACATCGTCGGCTTCGACGCCGACCGTGACCGTGACTCGCTGGTCCGCGGGGGAGTACTTCAGCGCGTTATCGATCAGGTTCCGCACGATGCGATAGACGTCTTCCTCGGTGCCCAGGACCGGCGGCACCATATCCGAGATCACGACGTCGATGCGCTCTCGTCCTTCGCCGTACGCCTCATCCTCGACCAAGCGCATGATGAGGCCGGCGAGACCGATCTCCTGCGTTGGCCTCGAGAGCGGCTCGTCGGATTCGACGCGCGACGCGAACAGGATGTCCTCGATGAGGCGCTTGAGGCGTTCGGTGTGTCGGTCCGCCGCCACGAGGAACTCGTGCTGCTCTGCAGGCGTGAAGCGCGCGTCACGACGGAGGAGCGTCTTCACGAACCCCTGGACGTTCGTGAGCGGGGTTCGGAGCTCATGGGAGACCGTCGCCACGAACTCGTCCTTCAGTCGGCTCATCTCGGTCTCGTGCGCGAGCGCGCGCTCGAGCCGCTCGTGGAGCAGCGAGTTCCGCAGGGCGACCGCGACGTGGTTGGTGAGCGTCTGGAACAACTCGAGGTCGTCGTGCTCGAACGTGCTGAAGTCGTCGAGTCGGTCCGCGACCGTCAGGATGCCGAGCAGCTGATCGTCCGACGACACGGGCGCGGCGATCGCGTCGCGGATCCGCAGGTCTCCGAAGAAGCGCCGAAGCGCCTCGTTGCGGATCGGCCGCGAGAGCAGTACCGATTCGCGCTCGGATGCCACGCGAGCCCAGACGCCCTTCGTGGGGTCCAGGGACACCGGTTCGAAGGCGAGCTCCTCGTCCCCCGGCCCGACCTGACAGCGCACGGGAGGCCGATCACGGCCTTCCGGCCACAGGACCAGCTCGGCGATGTCCGCGTTGAACATCTCCCGCGTGTGATGCAGGAGCACCGGGACCATGTCCTCGGGTTCGAGGGACCGTTGCGCGAGCCCGGTCGCGCGCTGGAGCTGC
>Ga0299906_10005011_pt1 | contig 10815 bp, 10 predicted proteins | sample RVTome_14_FD_200259 | JGI IMG/M metagenome (GOLD analysis project Ga0299906, IMG submission 200259) | Soil microbial communities from uranium-contaminated site in the Upper Colorado River Basin, Wyoming, United States - RVT145D125 (version 2) ... | reverse complement strand
CTCAGCACGGTTGGAAATCGTGCGTAGAGCGCAAAGGCATAAGGGAGCTTGACTGCGAGACTGACAAGTCGAGCAGGGACGAAAGTCGGCCTTAGTGATCCGGCGGTGGAGAGTGGAATCGCCGTCGCTCAACGGATAAAAGGTACTCCGGGGATAACAGGCTCATCCTTCCCAAGAGTTCACATCGACGGAAGGGTCTGGCACCTCGATGTCGGCTCGTCGCATCCTGGGGCTGAAGCAGGTCCCAAGGGTTGGGCTGTCCGCCCATTAAAGCGGCACGCGAGCTGGGTTCAGAACGTCGTGAGACAGTTCGGTCCCTATCCGCCATGGGCGTTGGAGGTTTGAGAGGAGTCGTCTCTAGTACGAGAGGACCGAGACGAACAGGCCTCTGGTGTATCAGTTGTCCTGCCAAGGGCACTGCTGATTAGCCACGCCTGGATGGGATAACCGCTGAAAGCATCTAAGCGGGAAGCCCACCTCGAGATGAGACCTCCCATCTCCTTGAGAGAGTAAGGGCCGTGGTAGACCACCACGTTGATAGGCGGGACGTGCAAGCGCAGCAATGCGTTCAGCGGACCCGTACTAATCGCCCGAGGTCTTGACTTTGAACACGTCGATGCCGCTATGGAGTTTTGAGGGTGCCGTGCGATGCGCCGGCGCACTCCACAATTTGGGCGGTCATAGCGGCGGGGGTACACCTCTTCCCATTCCGAACAGAGAAGTTAAGCCCGCCAGCGCCGATGGTACTCGGGGCGCAAGCCCCCGGGAGAGTAGGACGCCGCCCAGCTTTTTTCGCAAGACCAGAATCCGCTAGCGCGGATTCTGGTCGCGCACCAAAGACCCCTTTATGGGGAGCCCGAGACGCAACGGCTCGGGGTGTGAAACCGATTTCGTGTCGACACCCCCCAGTTTTTTCGCGCACCAAAGACCCCTTTATGGGGAGCCCGAGACGCAACGGCTCGGGGTGTGAAACCGATTTCGTCTCGACACCCCCCACCGTGGGCGGCGCGCGCGTTTCGGGGTGTGAAGTCCACTGTCGATCGACTCTGGGCCCGTTGCCCCTGGGTCAGGCTTCAGCCTGATCCCGTCTTTGGGTTACCAGTTGCACACCCCAACGCCGAGCGGCTCGTGAAGTCGACTGCCGTGACTCCTCGGGCGGTTCGCTGCCCTCGCCGGCGTTCGTAGACTGGTTTCGTGGAGCTGAAAGACGGTGAGCTCAGGCTTCGGCCATGGCGGCTCGACGACGCGCCGGCGGTCGTCGTGGCTTGCGCGGATCCCGAGATTGCGCGCTGGATCCCTTGGATTCCCGTGCCGTACACGCGTGCGCACGCGGACGCATACGTGCAGCAGTGCGTCGGGGCCGGCGACGACCGGTATCCCTTTGCGATTGAGGACGCCGAGACCGGCGTCGTCGTTGGCTCGATCGATCTTCGACTGAATTTGCACGGGTACCGGGGTCACGTCGGCTACTGGGTGGCGGCGCCGGCTCGCGGACGCGGCATCTGCACACGGGCGCTCCGCGTGCTCTCGAGCTGGGCCCTGGTGGAGTTCGAGCTCCAGCGGCTCGAGCTGATCACGGATCCCGAGAACCGCGCCTCGCAGCGAGTCGCCGAGAAGGTCGGCTTCCGGCGCGAGGGCGTGATGCGGTCGCATCTGCGCCATGCGGACGGCCGCATTCGGGACTCCGTGCTCTTCTCGCTCCTGCCCGGTGAGCTGCTCGACTGATCCGACGTCACGGCTGCGGCACCGCCACGTCGGCCGGCCCGCGCCCGTTCGCGCCGCCGCCGAGCTCGCGAAGCCGGTTGATGCGGCCGGCGAGCGGAGGATGCGTCTTGAACATGCGCGCGATGCCCTCACCCTCGAACGGGTCGACCGCGTAGAGCGGCTCCGTCGCAGCCGACGCGGCGAACGCGACGAGCTCGGAGGCATGGTCGAGCCGAAGGAGGGCGTCCGCGAGGTCGTGGGCGCCTCCGGTCGCGCGCGCCGCGAGCTCGTCGGCGGCGAGCTCGCGCTTCGGCGAGAGGAGAACGTGCACGAATGCCGCCGCGATCGGCGCCAAGACGTACAGGAGCGCGCGCGAGAACCAGCCGCCGAGCCGGCTCGCCTCGACGAGCGTCGCGGCGAAGAGGACGACGAACGTCTGCACGAGGACGTCGCGGCGCCGGACGTGGGCGAGCTCGTGCGCGACGATCGCCTCCAGCTCGTCGCGGCGCAGCGCCTCGAGCGCCCCGGTCGAGAGCGCGAGCGTCGAGCTCATGGGGCCACGGCCGACGACGAAGACCCGCGGAAAGCCGTCGTCGACGAGGTAGAGCCTCGGCGGCCTGACGCCGAGCCTGGCCGCGACCGTGTCCACCGTCGAGCGAAGCCCGGGATCCTCCGCGAGCGCGAACGGCCGCGCGCCGAGCATTCCGAGCAGCGCCGCGTCCCCGTAGCGGTAGAAGCCCATGGCGGCGAGGAGCGCGCAGAACACGAAGAGCAGCGCGGTCGTCGGTCCTCCGATCGCCCAGCCGAGGCTGCCGAAGACGGTGGCCAGGACCACGGCGAGGAACCAGGCCTTCGCGAGGTTCAGCGCTGCCGCTCCGCGCGGCATCGGCGTGTCGCTAGGTGATTGATGCCACGAGATCGCTCGCTCCCAGCATGAGCTGGCCGCGCACACACCTGCCGCTGGGACGTGAAGCGCACGCTCGCCGAGGAGCCGCGAAGCGGCTTACCCCGGCGAGCGGAAGCGGCGCACGCACTGTTCCCCGGCGCGTCAGATCGCGCATCCGGGCGCGCGAGATCGTGGCATCAATCATCAGGAGTCGCCGAGGTCGTCCTCGGCGAGTCCCCGCGGAGGCCAGTCGGGTTCCGGGGCGTCGCACCGGCTGGAGCAGTGGAGCGAGGCGACGTTCTGGAGGGGGATCAGGATGTGTCCGTTGAGCTCGACGTGGGGGACGTCCTCGATCGAGCAGTACGCCGTCAGAACTCCCTCCTGGTACTCCCCGCCGAACAGGGCGACCTCGACTTGCTCGCCCTTGTACTTGTTCGTGTAGTCCTCCACGAGGCGGTCAGTCTACTGCCTCGATCACGCCCTCCCGGACCGCGATCCGGACCACCGCGCAGTTCTCGACGAACCCGATCTTCGTCCGCCCGGAGTCGAACGACAGGCCCGCGGCGGCGGCGAGCACACTCCGGATCGGCCCGCCGTGAGTCACGGCCAGGACGCGCTCTCCGAGGTGCCGCTCCGCGACGGCGAGGAGCTCCGCGACCACGCGCGCCCCGAGCTCGTCGTACGTCTCGCCGCCGGTCCAGCCTCCCGAACGACTCTCGGTCCAGCGGCTGAACCCGTCGGGAAACTGCTGCTCGACCTCCGTCGTCGTCAGGCCCGACCACGAGCCGACGTCGACCTCCATGAGCCCGTCGCTCGGCTCGAACGCGATGCCGAGCCGGGCCGTGACGATCTCGGCGGTCTCGACCGCGCGCCGGAGCGGGCTCGAGTACGCCGCCGCGAAGCTCTCGTCCGCGAGCAGGTCGGCGAGCGCCTCGGCCTGGCGGCGTCCCGCCTCGTTCAGCGAGATGTCCGCGTGTCCCTGGAACCGGCGCTCGCGGTTCCAGTCGGTCTCGCCGTGCCTGACGAGGACGATGGTCGTCGCCACCGGGGATACGCTAGTCGCGCGCATGGACCTCGGGCTCGACGGCACGCGCTGCCTCGTCACCGGCTCGACCGGCGGCATCGGCCTCGAAACGGCTCGGGCGCTCGTGGCGGAGGGCGCGCGGGTGGTCACGTGCGGCCGGAGCGAAGACGCCCCCGGCATCGACGAGGCGCTCCATGTCCCCGCCGACCTCTCGGGGGCAGCCGAGCCCGAACGGGTCGTCGGCGAGACGGCAGCGGCGCTCGGCGGCCTGGACGTCCTCGTGAACAACGTCGGGATCGCGCGACACGCGCGGTTCGAGGAGGTTCCCGACGCGGAGTGGGACGCGTACTGGCAGCTCAACGTCATGAGCTACGTGCGCGCGATCCGCGCCGCCCTGCCGCATCTCGGCGACGGAGGAGGCGCGATCGTCAACGTCTCGTCGACCGCCGGGAAGCGGCCCTCGACGGGGATGCCGCACTACTCGGTGACGAAGGCCGCGGTCCTGTCCCTCTCGCGGCTCGTCGCCGACCTGTACGCGAAGGACGGGATCCGCTGCAACGCCGTGACGCCCGGGCCGACGGCCACGGACGCCTGGCTGGGGGAAGGCGGCCTCGCGGATCAGCAGGGCGCCAGGGACGAGGTGCTCGCGCGGGTCGGCGCGGGGCGTCCGCTCGGCCGGCTCGCGAGACCGGAGGAGATCGCCGCGGTGATCGTCTTCCTCTGCTCCGACCGTGCGTCGTACGTCACGGGCGCGGCGTGGAGCGCCGACGGCGGCACGGTTCCGATCATCGTCTAGAGCTCGTATCGGGAATACGGGCGAGGGAGGGCGGCGCCAGCCGGCGATGCGTCTCGGCCACCTCCCGCGCGACGGTGAACTGCCGATCAACCATCTAGGACGGCATCTACCCTTCGAGCGTGGAGATCGCGGGTCAGGCACGCATCGCCTTCGAGGAGCGCATCCGCTCGCTCGAGGAGTCGCTCTCGCCGTTCGCCGTCCGCTCCTTCGAGACGCGCGGGCGCGAGCTCCCCGAGGACGAGGGCGGCGTGCGGACACCGTTCCAGCGCGACCGCGACCGCATCGTGCATTCGAAGCCGTTCCGGCGCCTCAAGGGCAAGACGCAGGTCTTCATCGACCCCGAGGGCGACCACTACCGCACGAGGATGACCCACACGCTCGAGACGACGGCGATCTCGCGCGTCGTCGCCCGGGCTCTGTGCCTGAACGAGGATCTCGTGGAGGCGATCGGGCTCGGGCACGACGTCGGCCATACGCCGTTCGGGCACGCGGGCGAGGACGCCCTCGACGACGCGCTCCGGGAGCGCTTCGGCCGGCGGTTCCGCCACAACGAGCAGTCGCTGCGGATCGCGCGCTCGCTCAACCTCACGCACGAGGTCTGCGACGGCATCCTCACGCACACGGGCGAGCAGGAGCCGGCGACGCTCGAGGGGAAGATCGTGCGGCTCGTCGACCGCGTCGCGTACATCAACCACGACATCGACGACGCGCTTCGCTATGGGCTCCTGGGCGAGGATGACCTGCCGATGGACGAGATCGCGGTCCTCGGGACGACCGGCTCCGCGCGGATCGACCGGCTCGTGCACGACATCGTCGAGAGCTCGGAGGGTGTGGGGGAGATCAAGCAGTCCGCGGAGGTCGCCGACGCGATGCTCTCGCTGCGCGCGTTCATGTTCGAGCGCGTGTACCTCGGGCCACAGGCGGCGCCCGAGCACGAGCGGGCACACGAGGTCGTGCACGCGATCTTCGACCACCTCGCCGAGCGGGGCGACGAGCCGGACGAGATCGTCGACTACATCGCCGGCATGACCGACCGGTTCGCGCTCACGTACGCGGAATCGCTGTAAGAGTCGCTCGCCGAGACGCCGAGTAGTCTCAGCGCATGGCGCGGATCAGGGACTCGTCGGTGCGTGACGTCGTCGCCGCGGCCGACATGGTCGAGGTCGTCTCCGGGCGGACGCAGCTCCGCCGGGCCTCGGGATCGCGCTACACGGGGCGCTGTCCGTTCCACGAAGAGCGGACGCCGAGCTTCTCGGTCAACCCGGTCGACAAGCTCTACCACTGCTTCGGCTGCGGCGTCGGCGGCGACGTCGTCACCTTCGTCCGGGAGACCGAGAACCTCGACTTCGTCGGCGCGATCGAGTGGCTCGCCGAGCGCTTTCGCGTGCAGCTCGAGTACGAGGAAGCCTCGCCGCGGATCGACGCCGAGCGGCGCAAGCGCGAGCGGTTGCTCGCGCTCCTCGAGCATACGACGACGTACTTCGAGCGCCTGCTCTGGGAGGGAGACGCGGGCAAGCCGGTGCGCGACTACCTCGCGGGGCGTGGCCTCGGGGAGGAGATCTCGCGCGAGTTCCGGCTCGGGCTCTCTCCGGGGCGCGGTCTCGTCCAGAAGGCGCTCGAGAAGGGATTCACGCGCGACGAGCTGCTCGCGGCCGGGCTCACGACCGTTCGCGGGGGCGACTACTTCCCGCAGCGGCTCATGTTCCCGCTCTGCGACGCGCGCGGGCGGGTGGTCGGCTTTCAGGCCCGCAAGCTGCACGACGACGACCCGCTGCGCGGCAAGTACGTGAACTCGCCCGAGAGCGACCTCTTCAAGAAGAGCGCGATCCTCTACGGGCTGCACCTTGCGCGCACGGCGATCTCGAAGCAGGACCGCGCGGCCGTGGTCGAGGGGAACACCGACGTGATCGCCCTGCGACAGGCCGGCTTCGAGCCGGTCGTCGCGTCGATGGGGACGGCGCTGACCGAGCGGCAGCTGCGCGAGCTCGGGCGGCTCACGCGCCGCATCTTCCTCTGCTTCGACGCTGACGCGGCCGGGCAGGAGGCGACCCTGCGGGGGATGGAGCTCGCGGCCGCGCAGGGGTTCGACGTCAAGGTCGTCACGCTCCCGCGCGGACAGGACCCGGCGGACGCACCCGACGGGTTCGAGGAGCGGCTGGACGGTGCCGAGAGCTATCTCTTGTACCGCGTCCGGCTCGAGCTCGACCGCTCCGGGGACCGGCAGGAGGGCTTCGTCAGGGTGCGCGAGGTGCTCGCGAAGGCGGAGGACTCGCCGGAGCGGCAGGAGGCGCTCCGCCTCGTCGCCGATCGCCTCGACCTCCCGCGCGAGACGCTCTCCGGCCTCGCGCCCGCGCGTTCGGGCTCCGACCGAGGCAAGGGCGCCGCCGCCGAGGCGCCACGGCTGCTCGAAGCCGGAGACCGGCTCGAGCGAGACGCGCTCGCCGCGTGCCTCGCGCACCCCTCGCTCGTGCGCGGCCTCGCCGAGCTCGGCCCCGAGTACTTCGACTCCGACGTCGCGCGCCGGTTCCGGGCGGCGCTCGTCGCCGGGAGGGACGACCCCGAGCTGACGCCGCTCCGGGCGGAGCTCGACGCGCGCGCCGCCCGCGAGGCGATCGACGAGCGGACGGGCAAGGAGCTCCTCCTCCGCCTGCGCGAGCGGAAGCTCAAGCGCGATCTCGCCGGCGCAGACCTCGCCCGCACGACCGAGCTCCAGGCTCACCTGGCGAGGGTGCGGCAGGCGCTGGCGGAGCTGACCTAGGCCGACCTCACGCCTCGAGGTAGCCGAGCTCGCCGAGCAGGGTGCCCGCCTCTGCCTCGACGTCTGCGAGCTGCTCGTCGTCGAGATCGCGGCGGTAGCGGCCGACCGAGGAGGCGTGAGCGCGGCCGAGCGCCGCGGCGAGCGGCTCAGCGGGGGCGTCGAGGTAGGCGGCAAGCCTCTCGGCGACCTCCTCCGGGCGGGCCGCGACCTCCTCGTACCGGAGCTCGTGCGCCTGCGTCCCGGCGGAGCGCGCGGCGGTGACGTAGCGCCTCCACGCCCAGGCGGCGCGACGGGCGTCGCTCGCCTCCTCGAACTCGCGCCGGCGCTCGGGCTCCACCCAGAACCGCGCGTATGCGCCGTACGCGATGCCGGCGTCGTCCGCAGCCGCCTGGCTGGGCCGGAGCCAGGGCTTCTCGAGGAGCGAGCACACGACGTCGCGGCCGTCGCGGACGATGTGGACGATCCTCGCCTCCGGGTACGCGAGCGGGAGGACGTCGACAAGGTGGGCGAGCTCGGGCGTCTGCTCCACGGCCCGCACGGAGCCGACGAGCCCTACCCGTCTCGCAATCGCGAGGATCCGGCGCAGGCGCTGCGCGGCCTGGCGCGGCTCGAGGGCGGCGAGCTCCGGGACAGCGGCCTTGACCGGAGCCACCTCTCCCAGATCGACGAAGCCGGGCACCGAGCCGATCGCGCCGGCGAGGAACGTCGTGCCCGAGCGCGGGGATCCGACGACGAACACGAGCCGGTCGTCGAGCCGTCCCAGCCGCTCCTGGAGCGACGCGCCGCGCCGCGGCGCGAGACGCTTGGCCACGCGCATCTGGAGAACAGCCGACTCGAGGAGCCCTGGCACGCCGGCGATTCTCGCAGGCCGGCGAGGCTTTAATTGACACGGAGACGCTTGTGGCGCAGGCTTCGCCGGTACTGGATCGCGGCGCAACCCACCGAGGCACGCGGAGGAGCCGGGCGATGAGGGTGAGCGTCGCGGGGCTAGCGCTGTGCGCGCTCCTGCTCCTGACCGGGATCGCGTCCGGCGCAGCGTCGTTCTCGGACTCGACGGGCGACGACAACGCGTCGCCCGACATCACGTCGGTGGCCGTGTCCGAGCCGGTAGCAGGCTCCGTGTCGGTGGCCGTCACGGTCGGCAACTACCAGACGCTTCCGAAAGAGAGCTGGTTCAACCTCTGGTTCGACCTCGACCGTAATCCCAACACGGGCGACCCTTCCGGGGACGAGGCGCTCGTCCGCTTCCTCTCGGAGGGTGGGGTCGAGCACTACCTCTGGAACGGAAGCCAGCTGGCCGAGACCCCGGCCACCGGAATGACGGGCTCGTTCAACGCCGGAGTCGCCACGGTCACGATTCCGAAGAGCGGCGCCTTCGCCGTCTCGACCTTCGGGATCCTCGCCGTCAGTGCGCGCGGTCAGACGCTCTCCGGCGACATGTACGTCACCTCGGACTTCGCTCCGAACACCGGCCGTTCGCCGTGGACGAGCCCCACGCCGGGGAGCTTCCCGGACGCTCAGAACGACCACGGGGCGGTGCCCGACATCGGGCAGGTGCGGGTGACGGACGCGAAGGACGGCTGGATCCGCTTCGCCATCTCGACGCCGAATCGCGCGGCGCTCACGGCCGAGTCGGCGATCTTCGTGACCATCGACGCGGACAACAAGCCCCGGACGGGGAGCGCCGGGGCCGACGTGTCGATCACCAATGTCGGCGGAGAGCTGCGGCTCGAGAAGTGGAACACCGCCCGGCGGGCATGGCGGCCGGACACGAAGCCGACGCGCGTCCGCGAGCGGAGCCAGCCGAACACGGTCATCGTCGACATCCACTCGAGCGAGCTCCGGAGCACGCCGCGCTTCGGATTCAAGCTCACCTCCGTGCACGTGGACCTCGTGGCGGGGGAGCCACTGGGCTTCGACTTCGCGCCGAACAACTTCACGTTCTGGCGCTACCAGCTCGCGAACCCGGTCGCGGTACGACTTCTCGCAGGGAGGACCGTCGGCGTGCCGGCGCGGCCGCGTGCGGGAGCCCCGTTCACGATCAGGGTCCCCGTGCGGCGATCCGATACGAACGAGGCGATCACCTCCGGGAGCGTGACCTGCAACGTCGTCGTCGCCGGCAAGCGCGTGCGCGCCCAGGGGAGGCTTCGCGCAGGCAAGGCCCAGTGCACGCTGCGCGTCCCGAACGCCGGAGCCACGGTTCGCGGCTCCGTGACCGTCCGTTCCGGTGGAGCGACGGTCGTCTCGCGGTTCTCGTTCCGCGTCCGCTGAGTCGTCGCGGCGCCGACCGACCTCGGGGTGGTTTCGCGGCGAGGCTCCGCGGGAATGCTCGGCACGAGCGTCCGGCGGCCGCGGTTTTTTGAAGCGGGGACGTGGGTACAAGGTGAAGAGAGGGGCGCGCTTGGCGGTCTGGCCCGTCACAAAAGCCAACCGGTGGGTCGCTCCTCTCTTCTTCTGTCTTCTTCTGAACGCGAGTCCTTGCCGCGCGCGGCGTGATTGAGGCTCCCCCGAACCGTCCGCCGCGCACGCCCGGGAACACCCGGCCACCCGCGATGGGGCGGACGAGGTCGTTGAGGGCGGCGATGGCGTTGACGGACCGGGGGGACTGTGCGGTGGCCGCGGGCCGCGCAGGTCGCGTTCCCGGGTGCCGCTGAGCGGGCCGAGGATCGGGTGTTCGGGGGAGTCCCGTCCTAGCTATCGCGGATAGGCTCGGCTCGACCCCAAAGGTGGAGGATCGCCTCATGAGCATCGTTGTCCGTTTCAACCCCACAAACGTCACGAGGGAGAAGTACGACGAAAGCCTGCAGCGGATCAAGGAGGCCGGAGAGTGGCCTCCGGACGGCATGGAGTACCACGTGCTATTCGGGTCGGAAGAGAACTTGCGCGTCAGCGAAATCTGGGACTCGCGGGAGCAACTACAGGCGTTTGGTGAGCGGCTGATGCCGATCCTCGCCGAGATCGGTATCGAGTTCTCCGGCGATCCGGAGATCTTGGAGGTTCACAACATCGTCAAGCGCTAGGCAAGACGCATACCCGAGCCGGTACGAAAACCGGTACGAAAAGAGGGCGCCTCACGGGGCGCCCTCGGTGTATCTGGCCGCTCTGCAGGTACTTCGCAGCTCCCCGGGTTGGACTCGAACCAACAACCCTCCGGTTAACAGCCGGATGCTCTGCCAATTGAGCTACCGGGGAAGGCAGCCGGCGGATTGTACCCGGCGCCTCCGCGGCTCCCCGCGCTGAAGCCGGCGAGGAAGGAGGGAGTACGCAGGGCGCGAAGGGACCCGCCCATGTGTCGATTCGCCGTCTTCGGCGCGGCGCTGCTCGTCGGCGTCCTCGCAGGCGGCCACCAGGCGCTCGCCGCGAGCGCCCCGACGGCCGCGCTGCAGGTGGGGCTCCGCGCGCAGGGGTACAACCCTGGTCCGATCGACGGGGTCCGCGGGCCGCAGACCACGAGCGCGCTCGTCGCGTTCCAGCGGAAGAAGGGGATCTCGCCTCTCGGTCGCGTCGGGCCGAGGACGAGGCGGGCTCTCGGGCGTCATGGACGGCCGCTCCTCGGCCGGCGCGAGCTCGCCGTGGGGACGGTCGGCTGGGACGTCGCCGTCCTCGAGTTTCGGCTCCGGAGGAACGGTCTAGGCCCCGGGGCGGTC
>Ga0299906_10005010_pt1 | contig 10815 bp, 9 predicted proteins | sample RVTome_14_FD_200259 | JGI IMG/M metagenome (GOLD analysis project Ga0299906, IMG submission 200259) | Soil microbial communities from uranium-contaminated site in the Upper Colorado River Basin, Wyoming, United States - RVT145D125 (version 2) ... | reverse complement strand
GCGGTACGTGGCGTCGATCTCCGCCGGGTCCAGGACGACCTCGTAGCTCCCGTCGACGGTCGGCTCGGCGGCGTCCTCCTCCCCGGACGACGGCCGCCGGTAGACGACCCCGGCCTCATCGCCGGAGCGCTGCATGGTGAAGTACTCGAACTCGCCCGCGCGACGGGGCGAGCCCACGTCGTCACGGTCGGTGAGATCCCTCAGGAGCTCGCTGAAGCGCTCACGCAGCGCGCTCTCCCCGACCACGAGCTCCGCGTATGCGTTCTGGGCCGCGATCCACGCGCGCGTCTCGGCCGCGTCCTGACGCTCCAGCCACCGATAGGGATCGGTGAGCTCGACCCCGTGCAGCGCGTAGGTGACAGGCTCTACGCGTGTCTCGGGTGGCGCGGGGTAGGGGCTCGGACTGCAGGCCTGAAGCGCGAGCGGCGCCCAGGCCAGACTGATGACTCCGCGACGGAAAGGGCTCACGGCGCGCTCCCGGATGAGGACATGGACCCTCCGAGACTCTGCCACGGCCGGGCGGGCGTCAAGCGGGATGTCGGCACCCGCGACCGGAGCCCGCGCCGCCGCACCGGCGTGGGCGGGGCGGGGACAGCCGCGAGCCGTCGCGCCGTCAGTCCGTGACGACGCCCTCGCCGTCAGTCAGCGCCCGCGACCTCCGGGACCCCATGGGGGACCGCGTCGGCCGTTGCGCTCGTGCCCACCTCGCTCGTTCGTGCCGGCCGAGCTCCGGTGAGCCAGGCCATCAAGCGCTCGGCGTTCGTGTTCAGAATCATGTAGGCGCTGGGCACCACGAACAGCGTCAGGAGCATGGAGACGGCGAGGCCACCCACGACCGCGACGGCCAGGGGCTGCATGAGCTCCGATCCCTCCCCGATGCCGAGCGCCAGCGGAAACATTCCCGAGGCCGTGGTCAGCGTCGTCATGAGGATGGGTCGCAGGCGCACCATGCCCGCGTCGATGACCGCCTGCTCCCGCGACAGGCCGCGCTCCCTGCGGCCCTGCTCGATGTACTCGACGAGCAGGATGGCGTTGTTCACGACGATGCCGGCGAGCAGGATCACGCCCAGGAGCACGGGAGCGCTCATCGGCGTGCCCGTGACCCAGAGCCCGGCGCCCACGCCCACCAGGGACAGCGGAATGGCCAGGATGATCACAAGCGGATTCACGATGCTCTCGTACTGCACGGCCATCACGACGAAGACGAGGAAGATCGCGAGGGCCACGACGATGGTGAGCTGGCGGTTGTTCTCGCGGATGGCCTCCTCCTCGCCGCCGAATATGATGCCGTACCCCTCCGGGACGGTGTAGCCTGCCAGCCGGGCGCGTATGGAATCGTTGACCGTGCCCACGCTCGCGACCTCGGCGACGACGTCTCCAGTGAGGCGGAACTGGCGGTTCTGGTTCTCCCGGCGGATCTCCGTCGGACCCAGCACCATCCGCACGTCCGCCACGTCCCTCAAGTAGATGGGTGCTCCGTCGGCGCCACCGGGGAACAGCGCGATGGAGCCGATGTCCTCCGGGCTCACGAACCGCTCGCGCGGGAACATGACGCGTAGGTCGTACTCCTGATTGCCCGACGTGAAGCGCGTAGCACGGAGGGCGCGCTCCGTAGCGCTCGCTGAACGAGGTCCTCCGTGGCCGGCAACTCCGGCGCCTCCGACGGCAGCGAAGCCGCGGCCGAGGTGACCTCCTCCTCGGATCCGATCTGGCGGCTGAGCTGCAGGCGGCTGCGGCGCAGCGACGACTGCGCGTCCACGACGGCCAGCTCGGCGTTGCCGACCTCGATCTCCGCGCGCAACTCGTCGGACGTGGTGGCGGTCCCGAGCTCCAGGCGTGCGCGCGCGAACTCGAGCTGTTGCTCGGCCCGTGCCAGCCGCTGCTCGGCGGCCACGAGGAGGTCCGAGGCGGCCGCGGCCGCGAAGAAGATCTCCGTCGTGAGGAGCCCGGTCTCGAACCGCTGCGCGCGCTCACGCGCTTCGGCCGCGCGGACGTCCGCGCCCGTCGCGCGGAGCTCCGCGAACCGGCGACCACCGCCGAAGAGCTCGTACGACGCCTGCACCTGGGCCGTGTAGTTCTCGGAGACGAGCTGCCCCGTGGTCTGGTCGAAGCGCTGATTGCTCGAGTTCGAGTAGCCGCCGCTCAGGAAGACCCCCGGCAGGAGCGCACCCCGGGCCTGGACCCGGTCGGCTCGAGCGGCCGATGACTGGACGGACGCCTGGACCGAGGCCGGGTGCGCCTCGATGGCCAGGCGAATCGCCTCCTCGAGGGTCACGGAGCGAGGCGCGTCCTGGCCGGACGCGGCGAGCGGAAGCGAGGCGAGCAGCGCGGACGCCGAGAGGAAATGGCGGAAGCGGCGATGGCCCCCGGAGACGGAAAGCCCTGCGTATCGGCTCATGCGAAACGACCGCACCGTCGTGCCGCATCGATATCGGGGTGAGGAGGCTGCGCGCGCCGCGTGAGTGGCGCCCCCCTATGACTCTCGAAGCGGCCGTGGTGTTGGCCCACGGCGGCGCGGCAGCGTACTGTGTCCCGGGTCGAAACACGCGAGCGGCAAGGGGGGCGAGCGATGCGCACGATTGCGGTGCTTCTGTCCGTGGCCATATCGGCGGCCTGCGGGTCCGAGCAGGCGGCGAGGGATGGTCTCGGAGCGCGCGCGCTCGGGCCGGTGGACGGCCTCGACCTTCCCGGCGTCGACCTCGACCGGGTGCGGGCAGGCGACTTGGCGCCGGACTTCTCGTTGGCCTCGCTGGACGGCTCCGTGGTAACACTCTCCGGCTTCCGCGGCAGCGCAAACGTGGTGCTCGTCTTCTACCGGGGTCATTGGTGACCCTATTGCGCGCAGCAGCTAGGTGAGCTGCAAGACCTCCTCTCGGTGGAGCAGGCCGAGACCACACGCATCCTCGCGGTCTCATCGGATGGGCCGCAGGACCTGCAGGCCATGGTGGATCGCGTGCTGGAGGATTACGGCCGAGTCATCGATCACACGCTGCTGTCCGACCCGGACGCCGCGGTCATCAACCGCTACGGGCTCTTCAATCAGGAGGACCCCCGGGGCCGGGCGATCCCGCACCCCACCACGTACGTCATCGATCGCCGGGGCGTGGTGCGCTGGAAGATGACCGAGGTCAACTATCGCGTTCGTCCGGAGAACGCGGATATCCTGGCGGCGCTCGCCGAGATCGAGGGCTAGCGCTCGCCCGTTCCGGACGACCGGAGCTACCGCGCCGGCCAAGCCGTGACGGTGCGGTGGACCGCTTCACGGACGAGCGCGCCCGTCCCGGAGGGCAGGGTGATGCTGGGCAGCCCCGGAGAGGTCGGCTCCAGCACGTCGGGGAGGTCCCGCACGTCGTCCCCGGAGAGCACCGCGTAGATCGTGAGCGCCGCCACGATCGAGCCCAAGGGATCCGGATGAAAGCCGTCGGGACCGTACAGCTCGATCTCGGCATCCTGGCGCCAGACCTCCCGCCACGCCTCGCCCGCCGGAATGAAGAGGGCGTCCGCGGCCTCGGCGGCCGCCTGGTAGGAGTCCCGCACCGCGTCGAACGCCTCCGTGCGGGAGCGCTCCGGCCACACCATGAAGAGCGCGGGCTCGCCTCCAGCCTCGCGCACGGCGGGAGCGAACGTCGTGGCCCAGGTCGCCAGGTGGACTTGGTTCGCCGGGAGCGACGAGGGCCCCTGCTGGAGCACGACGAACTCCGCTCGCGCGTCGAGGACGACGGCCTCCGCGCCCTCCTGCCAGTGGTCCTCGAGGCTGTAGTTGGGCCAGGCGTGCACGCGGCGGGCGAGCGTGCGCCCCGACGCCTCCGCCACGGTCTGCACCAGGTCCGGGAGGAAGTTGGCGTACGTGAGCGAGTTCCCGATGAACAGGATGCTCAGGTCGGCGCCCGCGAGCGGACCGGGCTCTTCCAGGGACGGCTCGGTGGCGCAGCCGATCAGGAAAGCCGCGAGCATGGCGGTTGGGATCGGCGCGCGGCTGGGCATGGGGGACGGTGGGGTCCGAGTGGCGTGTCCGCACATGTACGCGCGGGCCGCCCACGCAATGACCGGCGCCCGAGCGAGCGTGTGCCGGACGGCGACCGAAGGCCCCGGCCGCCCGATCGAGGGCGCTCAGAGCGGCGACGGCTCCACGGCCACGGACCTGCCGCCCACGCTCACCGCGTCCACGCCCCGCCGGACGTACGCGAGCGCCACGACCCCTCCGAACCGCGGCGACTCGACCGCCGAGGTGATCCATGCCACCGGCTTGGCCGGGTCGCCTTCTGCGGCGAAGAGCTCCGTGCCGGGGGCGGGCGCCGGCACGTCGCCGAGCTCCAAGCGCCGGAGGTGCCGGTTCACGTGGCCCCTGTCACGGATGCGTACGATCACCTCCTGCCCGGTGTAGCAGCCCTTCCGGTGATCGATCGCGCGCGCGTCGATGCCGGCTTCGACCGGGATCGTGCGCTCGTCCATGTCGGTTCCGAAGGCGGGCCGCCCCGCCTCCACGCGTAGCGTGCTCCAGACGCCGAGCCCCGCGGGCAGCGCGCCCGCATCCACGCTCGCGCGCCACAGCGCGGCCACCGCCTCGGCCGGACCCACGACCGAGTACGCGTCGGGCCAGACCTCCCCGGTGCGGATGACCACCAGGCCTTCCACGGCCGAGGGCCCGGCCGCGCGCCACTCGCCCTCGGCCATCGCCTCCAGCTCGGGGACCTCGACCCGCAGGCCCAGCGCCAGGCGCGACACGACGTCCGCGGCGCCGGGCCCCGCGACCGTGATCATGCCCGTCCGCTGCGACACGTCCTCCACCCTCGCCAAGCGTGGCGGAAGCGACTTCCGCAGATGCTCCACGAGCCCCGCGCGGCCCGCCACCGGAACGTCCAGCAGGAAGCCGTCGGCCGCCTGGTCGCCCAGGAGGAGCAGCCACAGGTCCGTGATCATCTTCCCCTTGGGCGTCAGCACCGCGTGGTAGGTCGCCGTGCCGGCCAGCACCTCCCCCTCGCGCGCGGCGGGCGCACCCGGCAGCGTGCCGGTGAGGACGCCGTTGAGCATCTGACCGGGCGCGCGGCCCTTCACGAGCAGCCTCGCCCGGTGGCTCCGGTCGAAGACCGCCGCGCTCCCGGTCGCGGCGCGGTACTCGGCGGCAGGGTCCCCGAAGTGCCGGATGAGCGTCCCTCCGTGGTAGCTCGCCCTCACCCCGCCCGCGCGCTCCAGAAGTGTCAGCAGCGGGCCGAGGGGGGGCGCGTCGGGTTGCGTCGCGCCGCCGTCCGTCGCGCCTGGACCGTCCGCGTCCGAGCCCTCCGCCGCGTCCGCGCCCTCCGCCGCGTCCGCGCCCTCCGCCGCGTCCGCGCCCTCCGCCGCGCCTGCGCCCTCGACGGCGTTCACGCCCGCGTCCCAGCAGCGTCGCTCATGTCGCGTCCTCGTCCTCGGAAATGACGCCGCCAGCCCGCAGCGTTCTGATCATCTCGACGACGCGGGGCACGTCGGTGGCCGTCGGCGCGACGCGGAGGTATGCCTCGAGCTGCTCGGCAGCTTCCTCCTGCCGGCCCAGCCGCGCCAGCAGGACGCCGCGCGAGCGGCTCTCGGCCGGCGCCATGGGCGTGATCATCAGCAGCCGCTCGACGGCGCCCAGCGCCCTCTCGTGGTCTCCCACCTTGACGTACACGCTCTTGAGGTTCGTGAGCAGCCGGGTCAGCATCTCGCGCTTGGACGCGGTCCGCAGGAAAGAGTCCTGGAGGCGGACCATGCCGCCGTAGGCCCGGTCCAGCAGCTCCTGCGCCTGGTCCTGGAACCGCATCTTGCCCCCGTCGAACGGATCGACGAGCAGCACGACGACGTCGCCCCTGTAGCGAACCAGAAAGTGACCGGGGAAGTTGACGCCCTCCAGCGGCAGGTCGAGCCGCCAGCCGACCTCGAGGAGCACGATCCCGAGCGTGAGCGGAATCCCTACGCCGCGGTCGAGGACGTCGTTCACGAACGAGTTCCGCGGGTCGTGGTACGCCTCACGGTTCCCTTCGAAGCCGCGCCGGGTGTAGAGCGTCTCCAAGACCTCCTGGAGCACGACGAGCGGAGCGTTCTCCTCGGCGAGGCGATCCTTCACCTCCTCGGCCACCTGGTCGAGCCGGGCCAGGTAGAGGTCGATCGGCAGCTGCGGGTACTCCTCCTTGGCGACGAGCAGCGCCGCCTTGGCCAGGTTCAGCTCCGCCTCGGAACGCGCGAGCTCGGCGGCCAGGAGGCGGCGAGGCGATACGGCTGGGGCATTCACTGGCTGAGGCGACCCTGGTGAAGCGGAGCGACGACGAGGATTCGGACACGCGAGGCACTCCGGTGTACCCGCTGGCCCGCCGTGGTTTCCGCCGGGCCACGGTTGCCGGCGGGCGGTGGTCTCCGCCGGGACCGCGCCGCACTTCCCCCCCGCACGCTCCGCCGGCCCGCGCGGTCACGTTCGCCGACGGGGCGCGGTTCCCCCCGGGGCCGCGTCTGGGCCCCGGACACCCCCGCCGGCCCGCGCGGCCGCCGCGTTTGCCCCGAGGCCCGCGTACCTTCATCGTGTGGCCGCTCTCGGCGGGGGACCGCGGTGGTCGAATCCGTCCGCGGCGCCCACGCCCTCGAGCGGCGCGCCATCGTCGGGTGGCGGCGTACGACTCACAACAGCAACGAGGAGACCATGACGAGAGAGCCCCGGGACCAGCGGCCCGAGATCCGGCTGTCCCAGCTCAGTCACGGCGCCGGTTGAGCGTGTAAGCTCAGCAGCGCCGAGCTGACGCAGGTCCTGCGTCACATCGTACCGGTGGAGGACCCGAACGCCCTCGTGGGATTCGCCACGGGGGACGACGCCGCCGTGTACCGTCTGACCGACGACCGCGCGCTCATCGTCACGGCCGACTTCTTCACGCCCATCGTCGACGACCCGCGTGACTTCGGCCGCATAGCCGCAGCCAACGCGCTCTCGGACGTCTACGCGATGGGCGGCCGTCCGCTCTTCGTGCTGAACCTGGTCGGCTTCCCGCGGGACCTCCTGGGGGAGGGCATCCTCGAGGAGGTGCTGCGGGGCGGCAGCGAGACCGCCGCCGAGGCGGGCGTTCCGGTGCTCGGCGGACACTCCATCGACGACGCCGAGCCCAAGTATGGAATGGTGGCCATCGGGGAGGTGGATCCCGCTCGCATGGTGACCAACACCGGAGCGCGGCCCGGCGACGTGTTGGTCCTGACCAAGCCGATCGGATCGGGCGTCATCGCCACGGCCATCAAGCATGGGGCGGCCGCGCCCGGAGTGGTCGCCGACGCCGTGCGTATCATGACCACCCTGAACGCGACGGCGGCCGAGACCATGCTCGCCGCCGGCGTCCGCGGCGCGACCGACGTCACGGGCTTCGGGCTGCTTGGGCACCTGCGGACGTTGCTGCGTGCTTCGGGGGTGGCGGCGCGCGTGCGCTCCCGGGACGTGCCGATGATGCCCGGCGCGCGGCCGCTCGCGGCGGCCGGGCACGTCCCCGGCGGCACGACGCGCAACCTGGCCGATCTGATCACACACGTGAAGTTCGGGCGGGACGTCGAGGAAGTGACCCGCACGCTGCTGGTCGACGCGCAGACCTCCGGTGGCCTGTTGATGGCGGTCCCGCCCGGGGCCGTCCCGTCCGTGCTCGCGGGCCTGGAGGGACGCGCGCCGGCGGCCGCCGTCATCGGTGAGGTGGTGGAGGGCGTGGCCGGGACGATCCGGGTGGACTGAGGCGGACGCGCGCCCCGGCGCTACCCCTTCGCGGCCTTCGTCCTCGGGGGCCTCCGAATGGGCTTCCCGTCGGCGGGCAGGGCGTTGGCCGCGGCGTCCTCGGAGCCCGCATCCGTGGCTCGCGCGCGCTTCCTCTTGGGCTCGCGCGCCACCTTGCTGCCGTCCACGAGCGCGACCGCGATGACGTCGTCGAGCGTCTCGGCCGGGTGGAACGTCAGGATCTCCTGCACGTCCTCGGAGATGTCCTCGAGGTCCGCCTCGTTGTCGATCGGCAGAATGATCTCGCGGATTCCGGCCCGCACGGCTCCCAGCACCTTCTCCTTCACACCGCCGATGGGCAGCACGCGCCCGGTGAGCGTCAGCTCACCCGTCATCGCGACGTCGCGCCGCACCTTGCGTCCGGAAACCGCCGAGACGAGCGCGGTGGCCATGGTGATTCCGGCGGAGGGCCCGTCCTTGGGGATCGCTCCGGCCGGCACGTGGATGTGGACCTCGCGGTTCTTGAGCGAGTCCTCCGGTATGCCGAGCCGCTTGGAGTTCGCCTTCGCAAACGTCAGCGCCGCGCGCCCGGACTCCTTCATCACGTCACCGAGCTGACCCGTGAGCACGAGGCCGGACTCGCCGGGCATGATGCTCGCCTCGACGAACATGATGTCGCCACCCATGGGCGTGTAGAACATGCCGGTCGCGACGCCGACGGTGTCCTCGGCCGCCATGCGCTCCGGGTGCACGCGCGGCCGGCCCAGCAGCTCCCGGACGTCGTCGGTCGTGGCCTCGACCCGATCGAGCCTACCACCCGCGATGCGCCGCGCCACTTTGCGCGCGACCTTGCCGACCTCGCGCTCGAGCTGACGCACGCCCGCCTCCCGCGTGTACTTCTGTACGATCGTCAGCACCGCATCGTCCGTCATGCGGAACTCGTCCTCGGTGAGGCTGTTCTCCTTGCGCTGCCTGGGCAGCAGGTAGCGCTTGGCGATCTCGAGCTTCTCCGCTTCCGTGTATCCCGCGAAGTCGACGCGCTCCATGCGGTCGAGCAACGGTCCGGGAATGCGGTCCAGGAAGTTGGCCGTGGCGATGAAGAGCACCTCGGACAGGTCGAACGGGATGCCGAGGTAGTGATCCACGAAGGTGGAGTTCTGCGCCGGGTCGAGCACCTCGAGCAGCGCCGAGCTGGGATCGCCCTGGAACGAGACGCCGAGCTTGTCGACCTCGTCGAGCAGGAAGACCGGGTTCTTCGACTTGGCCTGGCGCATGCCCTGGATGATGCGGCCGGGCATCGCGCCTACGTAGGTGCGTCGATGTCCGCGGATGTCGGCCTCGTCGCGCGCGCCGCCGAGCGAGATGCGCACGTACTTCCGGCCGAGCGAGCGGGCGATGGACTGCGCGATGGACGTCTTGCCTACGCCCGGTGGTCCCACGAACAGGAGGATGGGGCCGCGGCCGACGAACACCTCGTCGATCTCACGGCCCTCCTCGAACCCCTCGCCCGGCTCGCCGTTCGTCGGGGTGGCGACCGGCTCCTTGGTGGCGACCGCCTCCTCGTCCGCCTCCGGCGCCTCGGCCTCCGCCTCCGGCGCCTCGGCCTCCGCCTCGGCCTCCCGGTCGAGCTGCAGCTTTCGGACGGCCAGGAACTCGAGCACGCGGTCCTTCACGTCCTCCAGCCCGTGGTGGTCCTCCTCGAGGATCTCCTCGGCGCGCACGAGGTCGATCTTCTCCTCCGTGCGCTCCTGCCACGGTAGCTCCGTCACCCACTCGAGGAACGTGCGAATGACCTGATACTCGGCCGACTGCGGGCTCGTGCGCTCCAGGCGCCTGAGCTCCCGCTCGACCTCGGAGCGCTGCTCCTCGGAAAGCGACAGCTTCCCGATGCGCTGGCGCATCTCCTCGACGTCGTCGCGCTCCTCCTCCTCGCCCAGCTCCTTCTGAATCGCCTTGAGCTGCTCCCTCAGGAGCATCTCGCGCTGCCGCTCGCCCAGCTCGGACTGCACCTTCGCCTGGATGTCCTCCTGGGCGTCGATGCGCGCGAGCTCGCGCTCGACCGCGACCAGGCACGCGCGCATGCGCTCCTCGTCGTCGAGCGTCTCCAGGAGCTCCTGCTTGTCCTCGGTCTCGAGCTCCAGGTAGAAGGCGACCAGATCGGCGAACGGCCCCGGCTCGTCGACCCCCTGGATGAGCTGGTTCAGCGCCTCCGCGGGGACACCCCGGCGGGTGCCGAGCTCGGCGGCGCGGTCTCGCAGCTCCCGGTCCAGCGCCTGGAAGGCCGGGTCGTTGCGGTCCTGCGGCTCGAGCCGCTGCATCTCGAGCAGCACCGCGTGCAGCATCGACTCCCCCTCCGAGTGGTAGGAGAGCGCCTGCGCTCGTCCCTCGCCCTGCACGAGCAGCTGCACCCCGCCGCGCACGCGGTGTGTCTGGATGACGCGCACGATGGTCCCGACGTGGTACAGGAACTCGGGCTGCGGGTCGTCGACGTTCTCACGCTGCGCGACCGCGAATAGCCTGCGATCGCCCTCGAGCGCCTCCTGGACGGCCTCCACCGTCCCGGGACGCCCGGCCGAAATGGGGACGGCCACCCCTGGATACACGACGGTATCCCGGAGCGGCAGCACCGGGAGCGTGAACCGCTCAGGCATGTTCTCCTCTTTCTCCTCGTCGCCGCGGATGGCCTCCGCGGGCGGCTCGATATCAGTCAAGAGACTCCGCTCCGGTTGTCCTCGTTGATCCGTCACGCACCGGGTTGGGGCAGATACCGCAATGCACGATCCTTGCCAGCCTCGGAGCGCCCGAATCGTGCCCGATCCGCAGGAACTCCTGCCAAAGTGGCGGGCGCTCGGGGGTCGCGCCACTTTTTCGCCTCCGTACCGGCAGTTAGGTTGGCAGCTTCCCACTCCTCGCGCCACACGGCGGGGGCTCCCATGTCGGATCCGGTCGAGGGCATCACCTGGTATCGTGGCTCATCCGTTCGCATCCGACGAATGGGCGTGGAGATCCACGTCGATCCCTCGGGCATCACCGAGACCTCCAAGGCCGACCTGGTGCTCCTCACGCACCCCCACTTCGACAACTTCTCCGAGGAGGACATCGCCCGCGTCCGCACGGACCAGACGGTG
>Ga0299906_10005009_pt1 | contig 10815 bp, 9 predicted proteins | sample RVTome_14_FD_200259 | JGI IMG/M metagenome (GOLD analysis project Ga0299906, IMG submission 200259) | Soil microbial communities from uranium-contaminated site in the Upper Colorado River Basin, Wyoming, United States - RVT145D125 (version 2) ... | reverse complement strand
CAGAAGCTGCGCGAGAAGGAGCGCGGCGTAGTCATAGACGGGCCGCCAGTAGTAACCCCAGTACGCGTACACCGCCAGCTGGACCATCGCCTGAACGTAGTGCTGCGGGCGCAGCTGGACCCGGAGGACGCGACCGGTGGAATCGCCCTCGAGCTTGACTTTAAGGAACAGAGCCGTCTGCCAGACGACCAACACCATGGCCGCAGCCCAGAATGATCGGGTCAAGACCGTGCTCCCCTGCACCCGAGGTACGAACGACAGCATCGCGAGTCCGAGCGTCGATGCGAGCGGTACCCAGAACAGGCGCCGCTCCGGTGTGGCTGAAATCTGCTCCCGCGCTCGCTCGCCTCCCCGCTCAGCCGGCGGAGCGGCCTTCTTCCGGCCTTGATTCGGAGGTGGTTGCCGTCGTCGAGATGCCATCGATCCGGGTCCGGTTCTACAGCAGGGGAGGCTCCCGTGCAAACGTCTCCTGCAAGGGTGCCCGAGTACGCGAGCGACGAGTCGCTGCGCCCGGGAGTACAATCCCGCCTGCGATTCGTTCACACCGTCTCGGGGCCTAGTCAGGCGGAAACGCCCGCGCTTCGAAAGGAGAGCTCCATGGCCCCGCCTCGTCCCACGGGGCGATCACTCTGGCTCGCGCCGCACCTCGGTCGGGGGCTTGTCGAACCGAAGCCCTTTGAACGAGGGATGGCGGAGCCGGCCGTCTCCGGTCCACTCCGTGAACTCGACTTCCGCGACGAGCTCCGGCCGGACCCAGTGCGCGTATTTGAGCTCGCGCGGAGTCGAGGCGAGCGGCGACTCCTCCCGTTCCCTTTCTTTCAAGCGCGCGGTCAGCTCTCGAAGCGTTTCCTCGGTGAACCCCGTCCCCACCTGGCCGCTGAAGACCAGGCGGCCCTCGTCGTCGTACACCCCGAGGAGCAGCGCGCCGAAACCCGTCCGCGAGCCCTCGGGATCGGTGTAGCCCACGACCACGAACTCCTGGCGATGGGAGCACTTGATCTTCAGCCAGGTGCGCGTCCGGCGCGCCTCGTAGGGGCTCGTTCGCAGCTTGGAGATGATGCCTTCGGCTCCGAGCGCGCAGGCCCTTTCGAGAACCGCCGTCCCATGGCCCCGCACGTGCTCGCTGAAACGCAGCCGATCGGCGGGTGTTCCTTCGAGGAGCGTTCGCAGGAGCTCCTTGCGCTCGAAAAGAGGCGCGGGGCAGAGGTCGAGGCCGTCGCCGTAGAGCACGTCGAACAGGTAGTAGACCAGGCCCGCCGGGTTGGCGCCGCCGATTGTCTTTTGAAGCGCCTGGAAATCGGAAGTTCCGTCGGCACGGAGGACGGCGATCTCACCGTCGAGAACCGCTTCGCGCGCGGGAAGCTCCGCCGCGCTCGACGCGAGGCGCGAGAGCTTGTCCGTCCAGTCCAGGCCGCCCCGAGTGAGCAGACGGACGCGTCCGTTCCGGATCGCGCACAAGAGCCGGTAGCCGTCGTGCTTGATCTCGTGAAGCCAGTCGTCTCCCGCGGGGACCTCCCTGGAAAGAGTCGCGAGCTGAGGGCGCGGCGACGCGGGGAAAGGGGCTTCGACCGCGCGGGACAGGCGGCCCGGCTCCCAGGGGGCTCCCATGGCACCGGGGGATCAGCGGGAGCCGTCGTCGATGGCGACGTCGTGGAAGAACGGGTTCCCGGTTCCATCGAGAACCCGTCCTCCACGAATCACGACGTGGTAGCGAGCGGGCTCCTGGGCGCTCGCGGCGGTGATGAGCCCGAGCGGGACGATCGGGACAGCGAGGACCAGAAGCGCGCGAAGCATACCGGCGTCAGCTCGACGACTTGGCCGGGGCGGCCGCCTCCTGGAGCGCGTTCATCGGCACCATGCGTCCATGGATCGGAAGGAGGTTCTCGACCTTCAGGTTGCGTCCGGTGCAATTCTCGACCAGGTTCGCGGCGAACGGATAGGAGGCGGGCGGGGGAGCACCCGGCGCCGGCGGCGAGTAGAGGTCCGCCTGGACGAGGAATCCTTGCCTGGGAAAATGCGCCATCAAGAGGGTGTCGGCGTGAGGACTGCCGTCGACCGGATAGAGCGCCAACGCCATCGACTCGTCCTCGAGAACCATCTCTCCCTCGACCGTCTGAATGATGAGCGGCTTCGAGTTCTTCGCCAGGGCATCGGGCTCGATTCCGTGCTCCCGCCGGACGACGTCCTCGACGAACGCCGAAGCACTCTCGTGCGCGATGATGGTGAGGCCCTCGGAGACCGCGGCACGCACGCCTCCCGAGTGATCGAAGTGATGGTGGGTCACGACGGCGTGGGTCAAGGGCTTGCCCGGCACGAGCTCTCGCGCTTTCGCGATGACCGCGAGGGCGCGCGCCTCGCTCGGCACCTCGATGAGCACCAAATGATCCTGAAACTCGGCGACGACGCTGTGGTGAGACTGCCCGGTGAGATACCAGATGCCCTTCGCCACCTCGGCCACCTCGATCTCGACCGGCGGCTCGGCGGGGGCCGACGCCGCGTCCGCGGGGGCGCCGAGATCTCCCGGGTCTCCGTTGAGCGTGGTTCCGCTCACCCGCGTAACCGCGATGGTGTCGCCGTCGAGTCGCGAGGTGATGACGGAAGGAAGCTTCAGGCCGTCCGTTTCCGTGTAGTCCGAGAACTCCGTCTCCATGAGCACGTCGCCCAGCACCGGGTTCGACGTCCTGGAGACGACTTTCACCGGAAGCTTCGTGGTCTCGTCGACATAGAGGGAGTACGTCCCGCCCGAGGCGGTGGTGACGTCGACCACGTCCTCTCCGCCTTCCTTCCGCACGTTCGACAGATTCGCCTCGGTGCCGAGCGCCTCGCGAAGGATCCCCACCGGATGATGATAGAGCTCCGCGGCCCGATCCATCGCGGTGCGGGCGGACGCTCTCGTCGCCGCGCCGGCAGGCGATACGTTATAGGCCACGTCGCCGGCGACGCCCAGGACCTGTCGCGCCGGAGGGTTCGCGGTCACGTACGTCGGCGTCCGCAATGCCTCCTGGCGCCAGCGACCGCCGGCAAAATCGATGACTCTTCGGAGCTCGGTGACGGTGAATTTGGGAAGCTCGCCGTCAGGGCTCTTGTTCTGCCCGAAATTGAAGGCCTCGCCGTCGCCTTCCAGGATCAGGATCTCGACCGACGCGATCTTCGAGGGCCCTCCCATGGCCTCGGCCGAATCCCGGACGAGCGCGGTCTCCGGTGCCCGCATGCATCCCGCCGAAAGACCCACTACGAACGTGACCAACCAAAGGTAACGCATTTCGAACCTCCCCTCTTGCTTCCCGCAGCCCGGCGATTAGAGATCAGGCGGGCCGGCGGCGCAACTCCTCGCTCCCGGGTGGCCCGGAATCGAAGGACGCGATATGGTTCCCGGCAAAGAAAGGAGCCCCATGCGTCGTGTAACGACAGTATTCGTCTGTCTTCTCCTCGCCCCCTGCGCCCTCGTGGAAACGGTCGCGAGCGCCCAGGACGACTGGGAGAGCGTCCAGATCGAGACCGTCTCCGTCCGAGACGGGCTCTACATGCTCGTCGGCCGCGGCGGGAACATCGGCCTCTCGGTCGGCGCCGACGGGACGTTTCTCATCGACGACCAGTACGCGCCGCTCACCGAGAAGATCGAGGCCGCGATTCGCAAGGTGACACCGGACCCGGTGCGTTTCCTCCTCAACACCCATTGGCACGGAGACCACACCGGCGGAAACGAGAACTTCGGGAAGAAGGGAAGCATCGTCGTAGCTCATCAGAACGTGCGCCGGAGGATGAGCGTCGAGCAGGTCCGCGAGATCCTGCGCACCGACCCCATTCCCGCGTCGCCCCCGGGTGCCCTCCCCCGCATCACCTTCACCGACGAGGTGACCTTCCACTGGAACGGCGACGCCATCCGCGCGTTCCACGTGCCCGCGGCCCATACCGACGGGGACGTCATCATCCACTTCGAGAAGGCGGATGTGTTTCACACCGGCGACGCCATCGTGAACGGACGCTATCCCTTCATCGACGTCGACAGCGGCGGGAACCTAAACGGCATCATCGCCGCCGCCGACAAGGTGCTCTCGCTCGCGAAGCCCACGACGAAGATCATCCCCGGCCACGGCGCGCTCGCTTCCCCGGACGACGTGCGCGCCTACCGCGACATGCTGGTGGCGGTGCGGGATCGGATCCAGAAGCTCGTGGAGCAGGGCAAGACCACGGACGAGGTCGTGGCGGCGAAGCCGACCGGGGATCTGGACGCGAAATGGGGTGCGCAGTCGGAGCGGTTCGTGCGCGGGGCTTACCACAGCCTGCGGGCCCGTTGAACGCGGAGGACCGAGTTACGGTAAGCCGAGAGCGGCTTTGAGCCCGGCGAGCTTTCTCTGCACGCGGCGGGTGTTCTCCGGCCCCATCCGGAGAAGGTGCTTCTGTGCCGGCGAGAGGTTTTCCAGCGCCGGATCGAGAAAGGCGTAGTTGACGTTTACCGCCCGGAGGGGGATCGGTCGGTCGACGACGGGAACGGCCAGGAGGACTGCGATGGCGCTGGAGAGCGTGTCCTTGAAGCCGCCCCGTTCGGAAAGACCGAGCTCGGAATGGGCCTCATCGAGAAGAGGCTCGAGCGTCCGATAGACCCCGGCCACGGCGCCGGCGTCGAGCGAGGCGAATAGCTCCGCCGCGGCGTCGTAGCGACGATAGCCCGCGGGATCGATGACGATGCCCTCCGCCGTCTGGCGCACCGCGAGGCCCTCCTCGGGTCTTACGTGAAGGAGCTGCTTCGCCGGGCTCGCGCCCTCGGCGACGTTCGCGACGATAACGACGATCTTGCGCGCGAGATCGTCGGAGTCGAGGAGCAGGGCGAGGAACGGGTGGCTCGAGAGCCTTCCCAGGATCTCCCGGAGAAAAGAGTCGCTCTCCGAAAGCGGGGGGAGCTTGACGATCTCCTCGACTTCCGCCGCTTCCTCCGGAGCCTCGCCCGTGGGCGGCGGTCCTTCGGACCGGACGGTGGAGTCCAATGGGGGCGGGGACGGTTCGTCTCCCCGGAGAGAAATCCAGATCAAACCGAGACCGATGGGGATGAGAGCCCAGAGCGCCCAGGGAAGCCAGTTGCGAGGGCCGGGGGGCTCCCGGTCTTCCCAGGGGTCTGTCATCGGCGCACCCAGCCGTACTGGAGGTTCGACCGCTCGGCGAAGCCCGCGTCCGCCGACAGGCGTTTCAGGCGATCGACGTAATCTTCTGGAAGAGGATTGCGGCGTGCCTCGGGGTCGACGCCGTAGACGCGGGCGGCGTTGACGCCGAGGATCCTTCTCTTGACCTCGGTCGTCAATGGAGAATATCCGAAGCGCTTCGCGAGGGGCTCGGGCATCTCGAGCCTCTTCAAAGCCTCGATCTGCCATTGGGGAGAGCCCCACCAGATGGAATCCGTGCCCCAGAGCAGGTGGTCCTCGCCGAACGCGGAGAGGATCATTCCGAGCATGTGGGCGCAGAGGTTGGGCGAGGTGATGGCCGTCATCCCGAACGTCGCCCCGAGCTCCAGGTAGACGTTGCCGACGTTCTCGTTCTTCTTCTTCCAATCGCAGAGATCGGAGACCCAGGGCACGTAGGGATCGGCCTCGAATCCCGAATCGGCCTTCCGCAGGATGTCCTCGTCGAGGCCGCGAAGGGCGGCGTGGTAGATGAGAAAATTGATTCCGGGGAAATCGAGGGCGGCCTGGAAGACGTCCTTGGGATGGCAGTGCTCGTCGCTGAATCCCGGGGCGGGGAGGCCTTTGTGCAGGCAGACGTTGTTGACCCGGAGCTTCTGCGCGAGCTCGAGGGCGGGATAGGAGAGCTTCTCGTCGTCGAGCCACCAGCCCTCTCCGTTCGGTCCCAGAGGCTGACCGGGGTAGCCTTTCCAGGCGTCGAGCTTCAGCGTCTCCACCTGGCTTCTCATCGCATCGAGGTTGATCTCGCCGAGCTCCGGCGAGAGCATGCCGTGGCCGAGGACGCGGCGGGAGCCGGTGAGCTCGTTCACGAAGTCCCTGGTTTTCGCGATCTCCTCGGGATCTATGAGGTAGCTCTCGCGGCTCATCTGCGGAAGCGCGCTTACCACGATGACGTCGGTCTCGCTCTCGAGAAACAACTCGCGGATGAAAGTCTCCCGATAGAGCTCTTCGACTCCGATCTCGCGGTTGGCGAGCGCGGGGTTCCAGTTGGCGCCGAAGCGCCGTACCTCGACGAGGTAGTCCATGAACGCACGGTCGGCGCCGATCGCCGGTGGAAGGGCGTTGACGTGGTGCGTCTGCGCATCGAGGACGAAGTAGTCCGGGTCGTCCTCCTGCGAAGCCGCGGGCTCGGTGAGCTCGGCGGCGCGGACCCGGAAGAACGGCCCGAAGACCTGGTTCATCGCGGCGAAGGCCGCCGCCATTCCGCACGAGGTGCGGAGGAATTTCCGGCGGCTCATACCGAGCCGGCGGGCCAGGCGGGCGGCGGTCTCTTCGAGGCGCCTCTCCACCTCTCGCTGTTTCCGCGTTTGCGGCGGCGGGGCGTACTCCTCGTTCGAGATGACCTCGGTGGGTACCGGCGTATCGCGTCCGATGCGCGCGTCCAGGTCCGACTTCCGAATCCAACGGCTCATCCCGACCTCCGTCCGGGCAGCATAGCGCAGGTCGGCGTGGTGGAGTCTCGACAGCGCTTGAGGAAATGCGGCTCGCACCGGCCCCGGCCGTCGTCGCCACTCCTGCAGCTTCTGTGCGATTCTGTTCCTGGTGATCGGGAAGCGGAACGTCCACGCGGCGCGGGAGCTCGAGCGTGAGGTGGGCCGCTGGAGGAAGCGCAGGAGACGCGATGAGCTCGGCCCGCCTTGCCACCGAAGCCCTGGAGCTCCGGCCCTGCGCGCCGGACGATCTCGACCTCCTCATCGGCCTCTGGAGCGATCCCGCCGTGAGGCGCTTTCTTTTCGACGAACGCCAGATCTCCCGCGAGGAGGTGCGAGGCTTTCTCGCCAGGAGCGAAGAATGCTTCCGTGAGGAAGGCTACGGGCTCTGGCTGTTCTTCGAGAGGGGAGAGGAATCCCCCGGGGGTTTCTCCGGGCTCCTTCGCGCCCCTCTGGGCGAGGCGAGCCTTCTCTTCGGAACCAGACTCGATCTATGGGGGCGAGGCTATGCCTTTCATGCGGCATCGGCCGTCCTCACCTACGCGTTCGAAACGCTCGGCGTCACTCGCGTGGTGGCGGACGTCGATGAGCCCAACGCGGCCTCGATCCGCGTTCTCGAGAAGCTCGGCATGAGGAGAACGGGGCGAAGGATCGTGAACGAACACCCCCTCCTGGACTACGAGATCCAGAATCCTTCGTTACGTCCCCCTACGCGGCTGACGCAATAACCTATGCGATGCGGAGAGCGCGCTCGACGGCCGCCGGCGCGCGGTCGATCACCAGGAGGTACGCACGGGTCGGCCCCTCCGGCTGGCGCTTGCCTTGTTCCCAGTGCCGCAGAGTGTTTACGCTGAATCCAAACCGGGCGGCGAAGGTGAGCTGAGTCATTCCGAGCTTCTTTCGGATCGCCTTCACATCGATATTCGCAGGCACATGGACGCGGTATCCCTTCTTGGAAGCATGGCCCTTTGCATATCGCACGGCCTGTTCCATTCCCTTGCGAATGCTGACTGCTGTTCTGCTCATTTGCTGGGCCTCCGATAAGTCTCAACCAAGAGCTTCGTCAATCGCTGAAAGTCGTTGCGGTCCGCTTGTGATAGGTCCACGCGCTCGTTCTTCGCGAACGCTGTGAGGAGGAAGAGCGGAATGCTGGCTCCGTGAACAAAATAGATGACTCTTGCTCCGCCTCTCTTGCCTCTCCCCGAAAGCTTCCAGCGAATCTTCCGAATGCCTCCCGCACCAGGAACCACATCCCCGGCCGTCGGGTTGTACGCGAGATAGCCAATCAGCTCCTCCCGCTCCTCATCCGTTAACAGCTTCTTGGCGCAAGAGATGAACTCTGGGGTCTCGACGATCGTCACGGGCGTCCGATTCGCCACCGAGGTCATTGTAGTCCATTGGACTACCTGGCGCAAGTGCTCGCCTTGACGACGCTCCCTGTAGTGCGGAGGTCGCAGACCCAAACGGATTTTGTCCAGCGTTCTTCGCGCCGGGCTTGCGATCGAAGAGAAGCGCGCTCGCAGGCCTCTTCCCGGGAAACACAGGAACCGTCATCGAAGCCCTTCTTCTCGAAGAGCTTCCTCGCCGCCCTCTACCGCCAGTAGGTGCGCAACGTTTCCGCCGCGCATACAATGTTTTTCCCTTGAGAACCCTCGAAGCACGGGACGAGCGCCGGGGAGGCGGCGTGGGCTTCGGGCTCGGCCGCTCGCCGAAGGAGGGAGAGCCTCGAGGCCGCGGTCCGCGGATTCGTTGTCCCCAGTGCGGCTGGGAGCCCGAGCGAGACAGCCTCTGGATGTGCACCTGCCTCCAAACCTGGAACACTTTCGACACCGCCGGGCGCTGCCCGGGCTGCGACCGCCAGTGGATGGACACCTGCTGCCTCCGCTGCCTCCGATGGTCTCCGCACCGCGACTGGTACGAGGACGAGCCCGAGGCTTGAGCTAGGATCGAGGCGCTTATGGCGAACGTTCCCTGGTGGCGCCGCCCGGAGCTCGTCGCTCTCGCGCTCGCTCTGACGACGGTCCTGGTCTATCTCCCGGTCTTCCAGAACGAGCTCGTCGACTACGACGACGACTACTACATCACAGAGAACCCGAACCTGAAGCTGGGCCTGAGCGCCGAAGGCCTGCGCTGGGCATTCGCCGAGTCCTACGGAGCGAACTGGTATCCGCTGACCTGGCTTTCGCACATGCTCGACTACGAGCTCTTCGGGTTCTCCGCTCCCGGGCTGCACGGAGTGAACCTCGCCCTGCATGTCGCGAGCGCCGTCCTTCTCTTTTACGTTTTTCTGCGCATGACCGGGGCGTTGGGAGCGAGCAGCTTCGTCGCGGCAGTCTTCGCCCTCCACCCGACCCACGTGGAATCCGTAGCCTGGGCGGCGGAGCGGAAGGACGTCCTCAGCGCGCTCTTCTGGATGCTCACTCTCTGGGCCTACGCGCTCTACTCGGAAAAGCCCGGGCCGCGGCGGCTCGCGCTCGTGGCTCTCTTTCTCACGCTCGGCCTCATGTCGAAGCCGATGCTCGTGACGTTGCCGTTCGTGCTGCTGCTGCTGGACGTCTGGCCCCTCGGCCGGGTCGGCAAGACGCCCATCCGCAGTCTCCTCCTCGAGAAGGTGCCTCTGTTCGCGCTGGTCGCGATTTCGAGCCTGGTCACGTTCCTGGTCCAGCGCGCCGAAGGCGCGGTGCAGCCGCTCCAGACCTACTCGTTCTCCATCCGGGTCGCGAACGCTCTCGTCGCCTACGTCGCCTACATCGGGAAAGCATTCTGGCCCGCTCGGCTCTCGCCGTATTACCCCCATCCCGGGGAGAGCCTGCCTCTCTGGAAGGCGGGAGCGGCTTTCGCGGCGCTGGTCGCCGCGACTCTGGTCGCGCTCGCGCTCGCCCGGCGAAACGAACGTCTCCGTTTCCTCCCTGTCGGCTGGCTCTGGTACCTGGGAACGCTGGTCCCGGTGATCGGCCTCGTCCAGGTCGGCCAGCAGGCGATGGCCGACCGCTACACCTATCTCCCTTACATAGGTCTCAGCATCGTGGTCGCCTTCGGACTGGCCGAGATCGCGAAACGCTTTTCGGTTCCCCGCCCCGCCCTCGCCGCCCTGGGAGTCGCATGCCTTCTCGGGATCGCAGTGGTCGCCTCGGCGCAGGTTCGCGTGTGGCGAGACAGCGTGACTCTCTTCGAGCACGCTTTGAGCGTCACCGAGGAGAACGCGCTCGCCCACATCAACCTGGGGGTGGCGTACCTGAATCGCGGACGACTCGAAGACGCCGAGCGCGAGCTCGAAGAGGCGATCCGAATCCACCCGGGCGCCGCCGAGGCCCATGGAGCTCTCGCGGGCGTCCGCTCGGAGCAGGGCCGCGACCAGGAGGCCCTCGAGCTCTACCGAGCCGCGCTTCGTCTCGATCCGGGATCGAGCTCGACGCACCGGGAAATGGGGAGCCTCCTCCTTTCGCGCGGCGATTCGACCCAGGCTCTGGTCCATTTCCGGGAAGCTTCCGCCCTGGCTCCGGCCGACGGCGACGCCCTCGTGGACCTTGCCGTCGCGCTGAGCCGCGAAGGAAGGCACGACGAGGCGACGGTGAAGTTCGAGGAGGCGTCCGCCCGCACGGTCGACGAAGCCCGACTTCACCAGAACTGGGGAGCGGTGATGCTGGAGCAGGGCGACCTCGAAGGTGCTGCGAAACATTTCGAGAGCGCCATCGCGCTGAGGCCCGACTACGCCGCGGCCCATTTCTCCGCGGGGCAGGCGGCGATGCGACGGGGGAATTTCGCGGGGGCGGCCGAGCATCTTCACGAGGCCGTCCGCCTCGAGCCCGAGAACGAGGAGGCGCACTACCACCTGGGGCTCGCCCTCGCCAACGCGAATCGGCTCGACGAGGCCTACGCGGAGTTCGAAAGAGCGCGGTCCTTGAACCCCGACCGCGCCGAGACCCACTACAGTCTCGGTCTGGTGTTCGCGAGGCTCGGGGATCTCGACCGGGCCGCGGATCACTTCCGCACCTCCCTGAGCCTTGCTCCGGGCAACGCCGAGGCGCACTACAGCCTCGGCCTCGCGCTCGCGGCAAAGGGAGAGCTGGAGGAGGCGTCGTCGTGCTATCGGCGCGCGATCGAGCTCGCCCCGGACTACGCCGAGGCCCACAACAGTTGGGGTGTCGCGCTCGCTTCGGCCGGCCGCCTCGGAGAAGCGATCGAGCGGTTCGAGACCGCTCTCGGCATCA
>Ga0299906_10005008_pt1 | contig 10815 bp, 7 predicted proteins | sample RVTome_14_FD_200259 | JGI IMG/M metagenome (GOLD analysis project Ga0299906, IMG submission 200259) | Soil microbial communities from uranium-contaminated site in the Upper Colorado River Basin, Wyoming, United States - RVT145D125 (version 2) ... | reverse complement strand
CGAAATGGAACCGCCCGCCCGCCACCTCGTGAATGAAGGACGTGGTGAGCGCGTAGTCGAGCGGCCGGCGGAAGTAGATCGGCATCACCGAGGTGCCGAAGCGGATGCGCTTGGTCGCGAAGGCGAGCGCCTCGCAGAGCGCCAGCGCGTCCAGCATGCTGGGGCAGTACAGGCCCGAGAAGCCGCGCTGCTCGATCTCCGCGGCGAGATCGAGCGTCGCTTGGCGGCGGCCGGGCACGGCGACAAGGCTGACGGCCGGCATTCGCTTGGGCATGGCGGTGACCTCCCTGTTGGATCTATTGCGTGAGGACGCGCACGGGCTTGCCGGCAAGCCAGGTCTGCACGTCCTCCAGGCAGTCCTTGTAGCGGGCGACGAAATTCTCGCGCGTGCGGCCGCCGACATGCGGCGTCAGCACGGTGTTCGGCAGCGTCCGCAGCGGGTGGTCCGCCGGCAGCGGCTCCTGGTCGAAGACGTCGAGCCCGGCGCCGGCGATAGCACGCGTGCGCAGCGCCGCGATCAGCGCCGTTTCGTCGACGATCGGCCCGCGCGAGGTGTTGACCAGCCATGCGGTCGGCTTCATCTGGGCGATCTCTCGCGCGCCGACCAGCCCGCGGGTGCGGTCGCTCAGCACGACATGGACGCTGAGCACGTCGGAGCGCCGGAACAGCGCGTCCTTGTCGACCCGCTCGATGCCGAGCGCCGCACAGCGTTCGTCGGTCAGGTTCTGGCTCCAGGCGATGACCTTCATATCGAGCGCCTGCCCGACCCTGGCGACGCCGGAGCCGAGGTCGCCGAGGCCGAGCACGCCGAGCGTCTTGTCCGTAAGGCCGCTCGGCAGGCCGAGGCCCCACGCCCCGTCCCGGATACCGCGGTCCTCCATCGGGATGCCCTTCGCCAGCGACAGGATGAGACCCCAGGCGAGCTCGACCGTGGCCATGGAGAAGCCGTAGCCGGTGCCGCACACCGTGATGCCGCGTTCCGCCAGCGCCTTCATGTCGAGCGCCGCGTTGCGCCGGCCATGCGTCACCAGCAGCTTGAGCTTCGGCAGCCGCTCGACGAGCGCCCGGTCGAAGCGCGTCTCCTCCCGTGCGGTGACGATGATGTCATAGGGCGCGAGAAGCCCCGCCCCCTCCGCGCCGCCCGGCGTGCGGCCATGGGTAATGTCGACCGAGATATCGCCCGGCAGGCTGCCCCAGTCGGCGGATTCCTCCGCGAGCTTCTGGTAATCGTTGATGACCGCCAGGCGCATGGATCAGACGACCACTTCGACGAGATAGGGTCCCTGGACCGCCAGGCCGCGCTCGAAGGCGCGGCACAGCTCGTCGGCCGTCTCGGCGCGTTCCGCCTCGACCCCCATGCTGGCCGCCATGTCGACCCAGTCGATGGTCGGGCGGTCGAGCGTCAGCATGTCGTGCGCCCGCGGCCCGGGGTTGCCGGCGCCGACATTCGCCAGCTCGCCCTTCAGGATGTTGTAGGAGCGGTTGGCGAAGACGAGCGTCGTCACGTCGAGGTTTTCGCGCGCCTGCGTCCACAGCGCCTGGACGGTATACATGCCGCTGCCGTCCCCTTCGAGGCAGATCACCTTGCGGTCCGGGCAGGCGACGGCCGCGCCGGTCGCCAGCGGCATGCCGAGGCCGATCGACCCGCCGCGGTTCTGCAGCCAGTCATGCGCCGGTGCGCCCGCAGTGAGCGGGTAGAAACCGCGGCCGGTGGTGACGCTCTCGTCGGCGACGATCGCGTTCTCGGGCAGAATGGCGCCAATCGCCGCGGCGATGGAATCGAGCGTGATCGCGCCGGTCGGCCGCGGCGGCCGCGCCAGCTTCTGCAGCTTCGCCGTGCCCGGCTTGGCGCCGACTGCGTCGGCCAGCGCCCGCATCGCGGCGGCGCAGTCTTGCTCCGGACTCGCCAGGGCGAAGATCTCGCAGCCCTCGGGGGCGAGCAGGCTCGGCATGCCGGGATAGGCGAAGAAGCCGGCCGGCGGCAGCGCGCCGACCAGCACGATGCGGCGGTAGGGCTTCAGCACCTCTAGCGCCTGCGGCACCGGATAGGGGATGCGGTTGACCGGCAGCCGGCCCGCGCCGCGCTGGAGCCGCTTGTTCATGCCCTCGGCCATGATGTTGCAGCCGGTCGCCGCGGCGATTCGGCCGGCGAGGTCGAGCGGCCCTTCGTACAGCGCGTCCGCGCCAAGCAGCAGCAGGGCCGGCTCGCCGCTCTTGAGAATCGAGGCGGCCTCGTCGATGCGCGCGCCGTCCACCGTTTCGCGTTCCGGCACCGCCGGCACGGTGCCGACCGCGCCGCCGTCACCCCAGGCCGTGTCGGCCGGCAGGATCAGGGTCGCGATCTGGCCCGGCGCGACACGGGCGGCGGCGATCGCCCTGGCGGCATAGGAGCCGACCGACGGCGCATCCGGGCAAGCCTCGACCCAGTGCGACACAGGCCAGGCGATGCCGGCGATGTCGGAGGTGAGCGGCGTGTTGTACTGGATGTGATAGGTCGCGTGCTCGCCGACCACGTTGACGATGGGCGAGCGCGCCTTCTTGGCGTTGTGCAGGTTGGCCAACGCGTTGCCGAGGCCGGGCCCGAGATGGAGCAGCGTGGCGGCGGGCTTGCCGGTCATCCGGGCGTAGCCGTCGGCGGCGCCGCTCACCACGCCTTCGAACAGGCAAAGCACGCAGCGCATGCCGGGGATCTTGTCCAGCGCCGCGACGAAATGCATCTCCGAGGTGCCCGGATTCGTGAAACAGACGTCGACGCCGCCCTTCAGCAGCGTATGCACCAGGCTCTCGGCTCCATTCATTGCGGTGTCCCTTGCGTGTTTTCCATTGGTTGTGCTCCGCCATCTTAGGCGAGGCAGGCGCGGCGTGCCTAGCGGGACCGCGGCGATGGCTTTCCCGTGGGCATTTCAGTATCCTCCCGCCGGCCCGGCGTCGGGAAACAGAGAGCGCGGATCGGTCATGACCCTCATCCTGTCGAATGAAGACATCGACGGCCTGCTCAGCATGGCGGACTACGTCGAGATCCTGGAGGATGCCTACCGCGAGCTTGCGGCGGGGCGCGGGGTGGTGCGGCCGCGGGCGGACAGCCTGGCGCCGACCAAGCTGCCGGGCGCTGTCTATGGTCTCAAGTCGGCGGACGGCATCGCGCCAAAGTTCGGCACGGCGGCGGTCCGCATCAATTCGGACATCATCACCTATCCCGAGGTCGGGGGGGTGCCGCGCCGGGTCAAGGTGCCGGCCGCCCCGAACAACCGCTGGGTCGGACTGGTGCTGCTGTTCAGCACCGAGACCGGCGAGCCCCTGGCGATCTTCCCGGACGGCGCCATGCAGCGCATGCGGGTCGGCGCGACCAGCGGGCTGGCGGCGAAATTCCTCGCCCGCAAGGATGCGCGGACGGCGGCGATCATCGGCTCGGGCTTCCAGGCCGGCGCGCAGCTCATGGCGCTTGCCGCGGTGCGCGGCCTCTCGCACGCGCGGTGCTTCAGCCCGAGCCGCGAGAACCGCGACGCCTTCTGCCGCGAATGGAGCGAGCGGCTGCAGCTCGATGTCACCGCCGCCGCCTCTGCCGAGGACGCGGTGAAGGGCGCCGACGTCGTCGCTTGCTCGACCAGCGCGCTCGGCCACGTGTTCTTCGAGAAATGGCTCGAGCCCGGCATGCATCTCAGCTCGATCAAGCTGCCCGAGATCGAGCCGGCGGCCGTCAACCGGGCCGACCGGGTGTTCATCCACAACCGCGAGGACAAGGCGCCGGTGCTGGAAACCAGCGATCTTCCCAACATGAAGAAGATCTCTGGCAAGGACGGGGCGGTGAAGAAGGCGGTCGGCTTCGACCGGCTGCCGACCGTGTTCGACCTGGTATCCGGCCGCTTGACCGGGCGCAGTGCGGACGCCGAGGTGACCTGCTTCCTCAACAATACGGGGACCGGCTATCAGTTCGCCGCCTGCGGCGCGGTCGCCTACCGGCGGGCCAAGGAGCGCGGCCTCGGCCACGAGCTGCCGACCGACTGGTTCACCGAAGACGTGCACCCGTAAAATCGCCGTTTACCTAGAATCCGGAGCAGCCGATGGATCCCTCGCTTGCCGTTGCGATCGTGCTTGTCGGCGCCGCTGTCATCGCCTTCGAGTTCGGGATCTCGAGCGCAATCGTCGAGATTTTCGCCGGCGTTGTCCTGGCCTATTTCATAAGCGACATCGGGTCATTGGACTGGCTGCGGTTCCTCGCCAATCTCGGCATGCTCTGCATCATGTTCATGGCCGGGTTCGAGGTCGACGTGTACCGGCTGCGCAATACCTGGCGGGCCAGTGTCGGAATCGGCGTGTGCTCGCTATTGGCGCCGATGACCGGGGTGTTCCTGGTCTGCTTCTACGGGTTCGGACTGGAGGCGAAGGTCGCCACCCTGGTCGGGATCGGTCTTTCCACCACGTCGCTGGCGCTCGTCTACCACGCGCTGAAGGACCGGGGCATGCTGGAGAATGACACCGGCCAGGCGCTGCTCGCCGCCGCCTCGGTGGTCGACGTGCTGAGCATGATCGGCCTGGCCCTGCTGCTGGGCGAGGTCGGCTGGGGCACGGCGCTGTTCCTGGTCGTCGCCATCCCGACGGTCATCGGCCTGCCGCGGCTGGGCAAGTGGCTGTTCAGCCGCTACAAGGGATCTCTGGTCGAGTTCGAGCTGCGCTTCATGCTGGTGCTGCTGGTCGGCATGGGCTTCATGGCGGAGAATATCGGCGGCATCCACCCGGCGATCATTGCTTTCGGCCTCGGCATCGTAATGTCCGAGGTGATGGAGGAGCACGAGGCGCTGGAGGAGAAGCTGAAGGGTATCGTCTTCAGCCTGTTCGGGCCGGTATTCTTCCTTCAGGCCGGCGCTCAGTTCGACGTGCGGCTGCTGACACTCGACATGCTGTGGGTCGCGGCCGTGCTGTTCGTTGTCGCCTGCGGGCTCAAATTCATCGGCTCAGCGGTGCCGGCACAGCTCCTGCTGAAGACCGGCGGGCGCTTCGTCGGGCTGCTGTTCAACTACCGGCTCAGCTTCGGCATCATCGCAGCCTCGGTCGGGCTGCGGATGGGCGTGCTGAGCGAGGGCTTCTACGCGGTGATCCTGCTGATTGTCATGGGCAGCGCCGCCCTGCCGGTCATCTTTCTCCGCGACCGCCCGTCCGAGCTCGACCGCTGACCGGGGCCGGCGGCGGCGTGCAGGCGCAGATCCGTCCAACGATCTCGTTCACGCTGCTGCGCACCGGGACTTCGGCGAGAGGGGCGAGGGCAGCGGCCTCGCCGTCGCTCAGCAGCTTCAGTTCGCGCAGAACGGCCAGCAGGGCGACGACCCGAGCGCGCGAATTGCCGTCGGCGATCTTGAGGGCGATGCCGATCTCCTGGTCCGGGACGAAGACGACGACGTAGCCCTCCGCCCCGCCCTTCATGATGATGCGGCCGCCGGTGGCCTCTCCGATCCGCACGTTTGCCTGGCCGGTCCCTGCGACGAGGCGCGGATGCGCGCGCATCGCGTCCTGCAGCCGGCGGATCGCCTGGCCGCGGCCCGGGGCTGCCGTCCGCGCCGCCGCAAAGCGGGCCATGACGCGCGCCATGTCGGCCATGGAGAGCGCCGGAGCGGGCAGGGTACAGCCATCGACCCCCAGCGGCAGGGCGCGCGCGTCGCCGTGGAGCAGATCCGACAGGACATCGAGGTAGTGCTGCTGCGACGGATGGGATGGATCGTTGTAGCCGTCGAGCGGCCAGCCCAAGTGGCGCGCCACGGTGAGAAAGCCGCAATGCTTTCCCGAGCAGTTGTGGAATACCCGCGACGGCGCAGCGCCGGCGCGGATCAGGTTGGCCGTGACCGCCTGGTCGGCCGGAAAGTCGGGCCCGCAGGCGAGCGCATCCTCCGTCAGGCCGAGCCGGCCAAGCCATGCCGCCACCCGGTCGGTGTGCATCGGCTCGCCCCGGTGCGAGGCGCAGGCCAGCGCCAGATCTTCCGGCGCGAGGCCGAGCGCGTCGGCCGCACCGCTTTCGACCAGGGCGATCGCCTGGATCGGTTTCAGCGAGGAGCGGGGAAATGTGACGATGCCGGTATCGCCCCAGCCGTAAATCACCTCGCCCGCGGCATTGGCGACGGCCGCGGCGCCGTCATGGACGCTTTCGAGAGCGGGTCCGCGCCAAACCTCGGCAAGTCTCGCGTAGTCCATTCGAGTCGTTCCCGGCCGCCGTACCGCGCCGCAGGCTGTCACTCGGCGGCTTGAATGGGGCCGTCCACCTGCCGCGCCCTTTGCGCATCGGACGAAACGGGGGCCGCCGCGATGGCGACGCCTGCGAGCCGCCGGTTGGTCCGCGAGTAGCGCCAGACGCTTGCCGGCGGCACGTTCCGCAAGACCCAGGCGGAGCGATCCTTGACCAGTTCCAGCGACCGCGCAATGCCGCGCGGGACGGGCGGCAGCAACCCGTAGGTAAACTGCACGAACACGCCGTCCTGCGCCAGGACGGCGAAAGCCTGGGCGAGAATCTGATCGCGCTGCGCCTCCGGTATCGACAGCAGCGGGAGGCTCGACACGACCGCCTTGAAGGGGCCGATGCCGCGCTCCTGCATCAGGGTCTCCAGGTTTCGCGCATCGCCGCGGATCACCCGGATGTCCGGGAAGCGGGCCCGGATGAGGGCGCAGAAGGACGAGGCTTTCTCCAGGACGACAATGCTGCGCGGATCGACGCCGATCTCGATGCAGGCCTTGGTTATCGTGCCCGTGCCGCCGCCGAGCTCGAGCACGAGGCCGGGCCGGTCCACGTCGATCTGGCGCGCCATCGCATGGGCGAGGGATTTTCCGCTCGGCAGAATGGCGCCAACGGCCGCGGGCCGGCGCACCCATTGCGCCAGGAATTCCAGGGTATCCGGTATGTCGTTGTCGTCGAACGGCTTCAGTGCCATTTAGTCCTCAACGTTAGAGTAGCCTCAAAAGGGAGCCCCGGCCACGCCGATCGTATCGCGACGGCGGTAGCGCGGGAAATTGTCCTGATTCTCCATGGGCCAATAAGGCCGATCGGATGGTTTCGCGTCCTGGGAACGGCCGGCCGCCGCGCCGGAACGGCGCCGCTGGCCAATTCGTCATGCGGCCGACTTCGCCTCCTGAATGACCTGCCAAATCCGCCCGGGCGTCGCTGGCATCTCGATATGCCGAACGCCGAGCGGCGCGAGCGCGTCGTTGATCGCATTCATCACAGACGCGAGCGCGCCGACGGTCCCGGACTCGCCGACGCCCTTGACCCCCAGCGGGTTGGTCTTGGTAGGAACGGGATAGGCGGAAACGTCGAAGGCGCAGAAATCGTCGGCACGCGGCATCGCGTAGTCCATGAACGAGCCGGTCAGCAGCTGCCCGCTCCCGGCCTCGTAGACGATGTTCTCCATCAGCGCCTGGCCGGCGCCCTGCACGATCCCGCCATGCACCTGGCCCTTGACCAGCAGCGGGTTCAGCTCGACCCCACAATCGTCTATGACGGAATACCGCAGGATCTCGATCCGGCCGGTCTCCGGGGTAATCTCGACCTCGCAGATATGGCAGCCGTTCGGAAAATTCGCCTTGGTGGCGTTGAAGGTGGCCAATTCGAAGAGCCCGGGCTCCATGTCGGCCGGCAGTTTTTCCGGGGCGAAGGCGGCGGCGACGACCGACTTGAGGCCGACTGAGCGGTCGGTGCCGGCGATGCTGAACTTGCCGTCCTCGAGCGTGATGTCCTGCTCGGCCGCCTCCAGGAGATGGGCCGCGATCTTGCGCGCCTTCTCGATCACTTTCTCCGTCGCGCGCAGCACCGCCGAGGTGCCGATCGCCGCCGTGCGCGAGCCGCCCGTGCCGGTGCCGAAGGAGACCTTGTCGGTATCGCCTTCGATGACGCGAATGTCCTCCGGCGCGAGGCCGAGCTTCTCGCAGACGAGCTGCTTGTAGATCGTCTCGTGGCCCTGGCCGTGCGGCGTCGATCCCGCAAGGATGATCGCCGTGCCGGAAGGATCGAAGCGCAGCTCCGCGGTCTCCGTCGATGCGCCCGCAGCCGCCTCGATGGTGTAGGAGACGCCGATGCCGCGCAACTTGCCGCTTGCGGCCGATTGCTTACGGCGGTCGGCGAAGCCTTTGTAGTCCGCCTTCGCCAGCGTCTTGTCCAGCACGGTCTCGAACTCGCCGCAGTCGTAGGTAAAGGTGAGCGGTGTCTTATAGGGCATCGCCTCGGGCGGGATGAGGTTCCGCCGCCGGAGCTCGACGGGGTCGACGCTAAGCTCGCGCGCGGCGATGTCGATCATGCGCTCGAGGATGTAGGACGCCTCGGGCCGCCCCGCGCCGCGATAGGGCGACAGCGGCGTGGTGTTGGTGAACACGCCGGAGACCGCGACATGCATCGCCGGGAAGGTGTAGACGCCGGCAAGGCCGCCGATATTGTTGGTCGCGGGACCGAAGCCATTCAGCGAGATGTAGGCGCCGAGCGCGGCCGTCGTCCTGACCCGCAGCGCCAGGAACTTTCCGTCCTTGTCGAGCGCCAGCTCGACGTCGCTGACGTTGTCGCGCGCGTGGTCGTCGGCGACGAAGCCTTCGCTGCGGTCGCAGCGCCATTTCACCGGCCGGCCGATGCGCTTCGACGCCCAGGCGGTGAGCGGAATCTCGGCATAGAGCGAGCCCTTCATGCCGAACGAGCCGCCCATGTCGCCGGTGATCAGCCGGATCTTGTTCTCCGGCACGCGGAACAGGTGCTTCGAGAGGTTGGTCCGCCAGGCATAAGGACGCTGTACGCCGGTATAGATCGTGTAGTGGCTTTCGCCCGCGTCGTAATAGGAGAGCGCGCCCCGCGGCTCCATGGTGTTGGCGTGGATGCGGTTGATGACGAAGCGCTGGCGGACGACGCGCGCCGCGCCCTTGATGGCGGCTTCCGCCGCGTCCTTGTTGCCGTATTCCCGGAAAAAGCTTTCGTTGTCCGGGCAGGCTTCCCAGATCGCCGGCGTGCCGGTCGCCGTGGCGGCGCCCGTGTCGATATTCGCCGGCAGCGGCGCATAGTCGACCTCGACCGCTTCCGCCGCATCCCTGGCGGTATTCACCGACTCCGCGACCACCATTGCGACGATCTGCCCCACATGCCGCGCCCGGTCCTTGGTGATGGCGGGACGCGGCGGGCGGAACATGGACGAGCCGTCGCGCCGCTTGTGCGGCGATCCTCCCGTGATGTAGCCGAGGCCGTCCGCCTCGTAGTCGGCGCCCGTCAGCACCTCGAGCACGCCCGGCATCTCCCGCGCTGCGCTGGCGTCGATGCTCTTTATCTCTGCGTGCGCGTGCGGCGAGCGGACCATTACCGCGTAGGCCTGATTGATCATGTTGTTGTCGTCGACATAACGCCCATGGCCGCGTAGAAGGCGAGGATCCTCGGTGCGGGGCACGGGCTGGCCGATGGCGTATTTCAACATTTGCGCTCTTCCTCTCCTACGCGTTTTCCCGCAACCGGCCGCAAGCGACCGGCATTACGGAACCAAGTCGTGGCTTTTTTAAGACCGCTGCTGACGGCTGCTTCGATCGATGTTGCAGAACTGAAATGTGTGCCTATTCTGGCTTTTCGGCAAGCTTAACGGGAATTGTGTGCAGAAATCCAGCACTGGCAAAGTTTTTGCGCGCCCGGCCCGCACCATTGACGAACCGGCATGCATCAAGTCTGTATGACGGAGCGTTGGGCAGATGACGTCGCCGACATGACAGAGAGCGCCAATCAATCCGCCGGAACGAATGCATTGGGTCGTAAAGCCGCTCGGTTTGCTGTGTTGTCTTCTCGCGCTGCCGGGCGCGTCGGCGCTTGCCGAGTTTGACCGTCCCTCGCCCGACAATGCGGCGGTGGCGAAAGACGTTCCCGGCGCCGTGGAGATCGCCTACGAGCCGGCGATTTCCGGCGTCGAGGACAGCGAACTCCTCGACCTCCTGACCTCGGCATCGCAGCTCGTCACGCTGATCGACCGGAGGCCGGCGACGATCGCGGCCCTCGAGCGGCGGACGCAGTCCGATCTCGACCGGCTGCGCGAGGTGCTCCGGTCGGAAGGATACTACGACGCCTCCCTCGACTATCGCCTGGAGACGCAAAAAAGCCCTGTCATGGTGACGATCGAGGTCAAGCAGGGAGTGCGATACAAGTTGAGCGACTTCCGGATCGTCTACGAGACCTCGCTGCCGCCGGCCGCCGCCGCCCGGCCATCGCTTGCGGATATCGGCATCAAACCGGGCATGCCGGCGCGTGCGCCGGACATACGGCTGGCGGAACAAAAGACCGTCGACGTGCTGCAGGCGCGCGGCTATCCCTTCGCGAAGGGCGGCCACCTCAAGGCGACCGTCCGCCACGACACGCGGGAAATGGCCGTCGACCTCCTGGTCGACGCGGGGACGCCGGCGACGTTCGGGCCGCTGCGGATCGTCGGGCTGACATCCGTGGAGGAGGATTATCTTCGCCGCCTGGCCGACTGGCGGGAGGGTGAGACCTTCGACCAGCGGAAGCTCAATGCCTTGCGCGGAACGTTCAACGGCACCGGCCTGTTTTCCAGCGTCAAGGTGACGAAGGCCGCGCAGGCCGGAAGCGACGGCCGCCTGCCGGTCACGGTCGAGCTGGCGGAGTCGCCGCACCGATCGATCGGCACCGGGGTGCGCTACTCGACCGACGTCGGTTTCGGCGCGGATGTTTTCTGGGAGCATCGCAATTTCTTCAATCGCAATGAGAAGCTGGGATTTTCGATCACCGGCGCCCAGATCGAGCAATCGGGAAAGGTCACGTACCAGAAACCGGCGTTCCTGCGGCGCGACCAGACACTGCTGTCGAATGCCGAA
>Ga0299906_10005007_pt1 | contig 10816 bp, 9 predicted proteins | sample RVTome_14_FD_200259 | JGI IMG/M metagenome (GOLD analysis project Ga0299906, IMG submission 200259) | Soil microbial communities from uranium-contaminated site in the Upper Colorado River Basin, Wyoming, United States - RVT145D125 (version 2) ... | reverse complement strand
CAGGACGGCCTTCTGCTGCGCCGCCGTCATCTGCTGCGAAAAGTAGAGCGCCGTCCAGGTCTCGGGGCCGAGGCTCACCCACGTCGCCCCGGCGAGATCGACGTCCCCGTAGTGGCCGCGCTCCAGTCTCTGCGTCGTCGTGGCGTGGCACGGCGGATGAGACGGGGGCGCGTTCGATCGGCAGGGACAGGGCGTGTCGCAGGGGCAGGCGGTGAAGGCCTCGCCCTCGATCTCCCAGTCGGGAAAGCTCGCGTAGCTCGCGTTCGGATCCGGAGGCCGCATGAACATCCCGTTGCCGCCGCCTCCGGAGCTCTTCCGGAGGACGAAGAGCACGGTCTCGGCGAACCGCAGAGACACCGCGCGTCCGTCGACGATCGTCTCTTCATAGGCCCACTGCCGCGCGGCTTCGACGGCGGCTGGAACGAGCTCGGGCGCTCCCCGCAGCGGGCGGACTTCCTGGACCGCTCCCTCGGGATTCAGAGTGAGCTCCAGGATCACCACCGATTGCAGACCCTGAGAACGGGCGTCCTCGGGATATCGGGGCTCGACGAATCGGGTCCTGTGGGGACGCGCGATCGATCCTCCGACGGGAAGCGGCTCCTCCGAGGTTTGCCGCAAGCCGAGAAGCGGCAGAAAGAAGACGATGGCGAGCGGTAGAGCGCGGCGGAAGTGCACCGGCGTCGATTCTATCGCGAGGTTGTGCTAAACATGGAAACGCGATGCTCGCGCTGCTTGTTCTGCTCGGGTCGGCTCCTGTTCAGACGCCCGGGGAGATTCAATCGCGGGCCCAGGAGCTCTACTCTCGCGGCGATCTCGAGGAAGCGCGGCGCCTCCTCGAATCTCTCGTCGCTTCCGAGCCAGGTTTCGCTCCCGCGCGCTTCCAGCTCGCCGCCGTCTACCTGAGGCTCGGAAGCTTCGATCAGGCGGCGAAGCTCTTCGAGTCCGTCGTCGCGGAACACCCGGGAAACGCGGAGCTCTCCTTCCGCATCGGTCTCGCCTACCTTCTCGAGAAGCGCTCCGCCGAGGCGAGAGCTCACCTCGAGCGCGCGCTCACCGTGGATCCCGCTCACTCCCAGGCGCTCCTCGCGCTCGGGCAGATCGAGGGAAGGGAGGGGAACTCCGAGCGCGCTCTCGCCCTTCTGGAGAAGCTGCCGAACGAGGCGAGCGCGAACTACTACCGGGCCGCGGTCCTCGAGAGGATGGGCGAAGACGACGAGATGCTCGCGGCCGCTCGTCGCGCGGTCGAGCTGTCCCCGGAGGATGCCTCGTTCCGCAGATTCCTCGGGGGCGCCTACCTCAAGCTCCGGCAGTGGCCCGAGTCGGAGAAAGAGCTCGAGGCCGCCATCGAGCTCGGCGCTTCCTCTCCGTCTCTCTATCTCGATCTCGGCAGCGCCCTTCTTCGCCAGGATCACGTCGCCGAAGCGCAGAACGCCTACGGCAAGGCGCTCGAGCTCGCGCCCGACTCCGCCGAGGCGCTTCTTCAGCTCGGCTACATCGAGTGGCGTCTTTCGAGCTACGAGAGCGCCGTCTCGTACCTCGAGCGCGCGATCGAGAAAGACCCCGGCCTTCTGCGCGCGCGCCACTTCCTCGGACTCATCGCCCTCCGCCGAGGCGATCTCGAGGGTGCCGAGAAATCGTTCCGCGAGGCGGTCGCGCGGGATCCGGCTTTTGCCGAGGGCTTCTTCAACCTGGGGAAGATCGCGCTTCGGCGGGGCGATCTGGACGAAGCCGTCTCCTATCTCGAGGAGGCGGTCCAGGTCACTCCGGACTATAAAGAGGCGTACTATCAGCTGGGCTTCGCGCACCGGCGCCGGGGAGACGTCCAGGCGGCGGAGCGGGCCCTCGAAAAATTCCGGAAAATCTCGGAAAAGGAGTCGTGATGCTTCCTCTCGTTCTTCAAATCGTAGCGACGTTCTCGATCGTGGCCTACGACCCGGAAACGGGCGCCATGGGGTGCGCCGTCGAGTCGCGCTATTTCGCCGTGGGGGCGGTCGTCTGCTGGGGTGAGGCCGGTGTCGGCGTCGTCGCCACGCAGGCGAACGTCAACGTGGGGTACGGCCCGAAAGGCGTCGACCTTCTTCGAGAGGGTCTCTCGGCCCAGCAGGTCGTCGACCGGCTCCTGGCGGAGGATACGTTTCCCGGAAAGGACGGCCGACAGCTCGCGGTGGTGGATGCGAAAGCCGGGATCGCCGTCCATACCGGTTCCGCGGCGAACGCCTGGGCAGGCCACAAGAAGGGCGCGAGCTACAGCGCCCAGGGAAACATCCTCACCGGGGTCGAGGTGGTGGACGGTATGGCATCTGCCTTCGAAGGGGCGAAAGCGTCGCTCGCGGAGAGGCTCGTGACCGCGCTCGAGGCGGGACAGGCCGCGGGGGGCGACCGCCGGGGCCAGCAGTCCGCCGCGATCCTGGTCGTGCAGAAAGGCGCGGGGCGGAACATCAATAATGATGTTGCCGTTCGGCTCCACGTGGACGACCACCCCACCCCGATCGCGGAGCTCCGGCGGCTCCTGAACGTTCAGCTCGCGATGAACGCCATATTCCAGAGCCGGACGCTCATGACCGAGAACAAGAACGCGGAGGCTCTCGCCTCCGCCCGGAAGGCGGTCGAGCTCTGGCCCACGGCGTCCGATCCGTACCTCTATCTGGGCGTTCTCTCGTATACGGCGGGAGACAGGGCGGAGGCGTTGAAAGCGCTCAAGAAGGGGAGCGAACTGAACCCGCTTTTCCGTGGACAGCTCGACGCCACCCTGAAGTTCATCCAGCACCCGGGCCTCGATCCCGAGTTCCTGAAGCAAGTCTTCCCCGAATGATTGTCGCCCTACTCGCGGTGCTGTTCCTGCAGGAGGGCGTGAGTCTTTTCGAACAGGGCAGGCGCTTCCTCGAGGAGCGGAACCTGGAGGCTGCCGAAAAAGCGTTCCGCGAGCTAAGAGCGGAGAGCCCTCAGGACTCCCGCGCGAGCTACTACCTCGGGATCGCGCTCGCGCGGCAGGATCGGACGGGGGAGGCCATCGAGGCGCTCGAGAGCGCGCGGCGCCTCGCGAAACGTCCCAACCCGTCGGTTCTCTACGAGCTCGGGACCGCGTTCTCGAAGCTCGAGCGCTGGCGGGAGGCGGAAGAGGTCTTGAAGCAGGCGACGGAGCTCGTCCCGCTGGAGCCGGCGATGCGGCTCCAGCTCGGCTGGGTCTACTACTCGAATCTCGAGGGGGAGAAAGCCCGGGCGGAGTTCGAGCGGGTCATCGAGACCTCTCCTTCAGCGATGGCGTTCCTGTACCTGGGGCTCACCGAGATCGGCCTCGGCAGCAACGAGCGTGCGGTCGCCGCTCTCCGGGAGGCGATCCGGCTCGATTCCGGGCTCCTCGATGCCCACGTCGCTCTCGGGAAGGTCCTCGCCCGCGCGGGCAGCGACGAGGAGGCGATTCCGCCACTCACCCGCGCGCTCGAGATCGATGAGCGCAGCGCCGAATCTCATTTCCAGCTGGGCCTCATCGCTCTTCGCCGCGGCGACCTCGACTCGGCAGGGCGGTCGTTCGATGGCGCGATCGAGCACGATCCCGAGCACCTCCAGGCCTGGTACAACCAGGCGCTGGTGGCGGAGAGGCTCGGACGCGAGGACGCGGCTCGTCTCGCCTGGGCCCGGGTCGCGGAGCTTCGGGCCTCGGGAGCCGAGGACTCCGAGGCGAAGAGGCGCACGCGCTCGCGGTGATTCTCTTCGTCCTGGTCACGTTCACCGATGTCACGGCAGAGGTCGGGATCTCGTTCCGCCACGAAGACGGCGGGAGTGGACGGCGCTATATGGTCGAGACCTTCGGCGGGGGAGTCCTGGCCTTCGACTACGATTCCGACGAGCTTCCCGATCTGCTCTTCGTCAACGGCGCGCCCCTTCCGGGAACGGACGGCCCTCGTCGGGGCAATGCTCTCTACCGGAACCTCGGGGACGGGACGTTTCGCGATGTGACCAGCGAAGCGGGGCTCGTGGGTGAGGGCTACGGCATGGGAGGAGTGGCGTCCGACCTCGACAACGACGGGGACCTTGACGTTCTCGTCACCGCCTTCGGCGAGAACCAGCTCTACCTCAACAACGGCGACGGGACGTTTCGCTCGCGCGGAAGAGAGGCCGGCGTCGCCGACGAACGCTGGTCCTCGAGCGCCGCGTTGTTCGAGCTCGACGGCGATGGGTTCCTCGACCTGTACGTCGCCAACTACCTCGACTTCACCGTCGCGAAGCACCGCGAGTGCGTGAGCCCGACCGCGGGGATTTCCGCGTACTGTCATCCTGAGGAGTACGAGGGAGTGCCGGACGTCCTCTACCGAAACCGGGGCGATGGGACGTTCGAGGAGGTTTCCTCCGGCTCCGACGGAAAGGGCCTGGGGGTCGTCGCCCTCGACTTCGACGACGACGGTGATTCCGACCTCTACGTCGCGAACGACACCACCCGGAACTACCTCTACCGCAACGATGGCGGGACGCTCACCGACGTCGGAGTCGAAGCGGGAGTCGCCTACAACGAGCAGGGACTCGCCGAGGCGGGGATGGGAGTCGATGCCGGAGACGTCGATCGCGACGGCCGCCTCGACCTCGTGGTCACGAACTTCGACTTCGAGAACAACAGTCTGTACCGCAACCTCGGGGGCGGATTCTTCTTCGACGCCACCTCCGCTTTCGGTCTCGGCGCCGTGAGCCTCACCGAGCTCGGCTTCGGCTGCGACTTCCTCGATCTCGACAACGACGGCTGGCTCGATCTCGTGGTGGTGAACGGCCACATCCTGGACAACATCGCCGAGATCCAATCGAACCTCTCCTTCGCCCAGCCCGGTCAGGTGTTCCGGAACGAGGAGGGCCGATTTCGTGACGTCACTGCCTCCTCGGGCTCGATCGCGAAGCCACGGGTGGGGCGGGGTCTCGCGAGCCTCGACTACGATCGCGACGGGGATCTCGATCTCGCAATCGCCTCGAGCGGAGGCGCGGCGGAGCTGCTGCGCAACGACGGTGGGAACGAGGGCGCGTTCGTCTCGCTTCGGCTCGTCGGCACCTCGTCCAACCGGGACGGCGTTGGGGCCAGGGTCTCTTTCCAGCTCGCGGGCCGTCCGTGGGTCGAGGAGCTGCGATCGACGTCGAGCTACCTCGCGCAGAACGAGATGGTTCTCCACGTGGGCCTCGGCGAGTCCACGCGGGCCGAGCGGCTCTCGCTTCGCTGGCCTTCGGGAAGGGTGGACACCATCGACCGACTCGAGGCCGGGCGCGGGTACGTGCTGAAGGAAGGCGTCGGAGTGATTCGTTGAGCTTTCTCCTCCTGACGATGTTTCTGGCGCAGGAAGTGGCTCTCCGCTTCCGCGACGCCGCCGAGGAGGCGGGCGTCGCACGCGAGCTCACCTATGGCGGAGTCGGCGAAAAGCGCTACATCCTGGAGACGACGGGAACGGGCGCCGCGTTTCTCGACTACGACGAGGATGGGGATCTGGATCTGTTCGTCGTGGACGGTCGAAGGCTCGAGGGAGTACCGGAAGGTGCGGGCAACCGTCTCTACCGCAACGGCGGCGACGGGCGATTCGTGGACGTGACCGAAGCTTCCGGCCTCTCGCACCAGGGGTGGGGCCAGGGCGCGGCTTTCGCCGACGTCGACAACGACGGCGATCCCGACCTTCTGGTGACCTACTACGGGGCGGCGCTCCTTTACCGGAACCGCGGCGACGGAACGTTCGTCGAATGCGGCGAGGCGTCGGGCCTGGCGCAGGTTGGCTGGCACGTGAGCGCGGCCTTCGCGGACTATGACGCCGACGGCTTCGACGATCTGTTCATCGCGCGATACGTCGACTTCGATCCGGAGAGGACTCCCGACCCCGGAGGCGCTCCCGACTGTTTCTTCATGGGGATTGCGGTCATGTGCGGGCCCAAGGGCCTTCCCCCGGCGAGGAGCGTGCTCTATCGAAACCGGGGCGACTTCACGTTCGAAGACGTGAGTGAGGGCGCCGGGGTGGGAATCGTTCCGGCGTACGGTCTCGGCGCCGTCTGGAGCGACCTCGACGACGACGGAGACATCGATCTCTATGTCGCGAACGACCAGGCCCCGAACAACCTCTATCGGAACCTCGGCTCGGGCCGCTTCCAGAACACGGCGCTCGCGGACGGGGTTGCTTTCAACGAGGACGGGCGCGCGCAGGCGGGAATGGGAGTCGACTCCGGCGACTACGACAACGACGGACTCTTCGACCTCCACGTTACGAACTTCTCTCATGACTACAACACCCTCTATCAGAATTCCGGCGCCGGGTACTTTCTCGACGTGAGCTTCGCCGCGGGGATCGCCGAGCCGAGCTATCTCTTCCTCGGCTGGGGGACGGGATTCCAGGACTTCGATCGGGACGGCTTTCTCGACGTTTTCGTCGCGAACGGCCACGTCTATCCGGAAGTGGCAAAAGAGGAGATCGAGAGCGACTACGCCCAGAGGAGCCTCCTGTTCCGGAACCTCGGCGACGGCCGGTTCGAGGAGCTGGGAGAGCGCGCCGGGCTGGACGAACCTCTCGCGGGAAGGGGAGTGGCGTTCGGCGATCTCGACGACGACGGAGATATCGATGTCTTCGTGACCCACATGAACGGAAAGCCTCGGCTCTACCGGAACGAGACGGAGACATCGCGACACTGGGTCGGGCTTCGCCTCGTGGGCCGCGAGAGCTCGCGCGACGCCCTGGGAGCCAAGGTCACGCTCGAAAGCGGCGGGCTCCGACAAATCCGTGAAGTCCGCAGCGGCGCGAGCTATCTCAGCCAGAGCGACTCGAGATTGTTTTTCGGCCTCGGCTCCCGCGACCGGGTCGATCGTATCGAGATCCGCTGGCCGTCGGGGACGAACCAGCGGGTCGACTCGCAGGAGTCCGACCGCTACCTTCTGGTGGTGGAAGAGCGCTAGCGCCGGAACACGACCCGGCCGCCCACCATGGTGAGAGAGACCGCCATGTCCCGGATGCGCTCGGGCTCGCAGGCGAGGATGTCCTCTTCGAGGACGACGAGGTCGGCGAGCTTTCCCGGCTCGATGGTTCCCTTCAGCTTCTCTTCGAACGTGAGCGCGGCGCCGCCGAGGGTCATCGCCCGCAACGCTTCCTCGCGGGACACCTTTTGATCTTCGCCCAGGACTCCGGCGCTGATGGTGTCACGGGTGACGAAGTGGTAGAGGACCCAGAGCGGCGGGTAGGGGACCACGGGCGTGTCGGTGCCGAGAGAGACGGGAATGCCGGCATCGAGGTAAGCGCGCAGGGGTGTCACCCATGCCGCTCGCTCGGCCCCCCAGTACTTCACCAGGCTCGGGGCGGCGAGGTACAGGTGGTCTTGCGCCGTGACATGGAGACCGAGCGCTTTCATCCGCGGGAACTGATCCTCGCGGGGGATGAAGCCGTGCTCGATGGCGAAACGTCTCTCGGCGATGTTTCGGTCCTGGTTGGCTTTTTCGTATGCGTCGAGGACGAGATCGATCGCGGCATCCCCGACGGCGTGGGTCGCGACGCGCCATCCCGCCTGATTCAGCTTCCGCACGAGCTCGACGTAGGGCTCGGTGGGAACGGTCTGGAGCCCGAAGAACCTTCCCTTCTGACCCCAGGGCTCCTCGTAAGGCTCCCGCATGAGGCCGCCCTCGAATCCTCCGTCGACGCCGAGCTTGATGCCCGCAACCCGAAGCCATTCGTCTCCGGCATCGGATGCGATTCCGAGCTTCTCGACGTCGGCCTGGTCCCGCACCCGCAGGAGGGCGCTTACCCGCAGGGGAAGGGAGCCCTGTTTCCGGAGCTCCTCGAGATCCCGGTAAAAGTCGGGAGCAGCGCTTCCATAGCGAATGCTGGTGAGCCCCACCTCAGTAAGGCGCCGGAGCTCGGCTTCGATCCCTTTGAGCCGCTCCTCCGTCGAGACCTCGGGCCTCGGGGGAAGGCTGACGAAACTCTTGGCGGTATCGACGAGCTCGCCGTTGAGACGGCCGTCGGGGTAGCGGCCGACGCTCCCTCCCTCGGGAGCTTTCACCGAGGCCTCGATTCCCCACTTGGCGAGTGCGGCGCTGTTCAGGATGTACTCATGCCCCCCGCGGACTACAACGACCGGATGGCGCGACGTCGCGCGGTCGAGATCGTCCCGATAGGGAAGCCGCTGCTCCGCGAGCTGGCCCTCGTGCCAGTCGCTGTTGGTGACGACGGCCTCGCCTTCGGGAGTCGCCTGCGCCCGGGCGGCGATGGCGTCGAGGACCTCCTGGAGGCTCCGGGTGCGCGAGAGATCGACGCCCGGTCCTCCGCCGATGCTGTGATAGTGGTTGTCGGCGAGCCCGGGAACGACCGTCTTGCCTTCCAGGTCGATCCTCTCCGTCGCCGATCCTGCGTGGGCGAGCACCGTCTCGTTCGTTCCCACGGTGACAATGCGGCCCTCCCGTACGGCAATGGCCTCCGCGATCGTCCCCGCGGCATCGAGGGTGACGACCTTCCCGCTCACGAGGACGGTGTCGGCCGGCTCCTTCGGCTCGCAGGACGCGAGGACCAGGGCAAGAAACAACCACACCAGTCTCATTTCGCGAGCATCGCCTTCCTGCGCTCGACCACCTCGGGGGAGAACCACGTCTCGAGAAAAAGCCGCCTCGAGTCGGCGCGGGCCTTTTCGATGCGCTCCAGGATCGGGGCACGGAGCGCGAGCTTCGTATGGAGGAAGGCAACGTGAGGCTTCTCTCCGAGCTCCCTCGCCGCGGCCTCCGCTTCCACCAGGAGCTCATCCGGCGGGACCGCCCGGTGGAGGATGCCGGCCTCGACCGCCGTCTCCGGACCGAGGAGCTTTCCTCCGAGAAGCACTTCAGGAACGAAACGGGGAGCGAGCGTCGCGCGCATGATCTCGAAAGCGCTCGCGGGGAAGACGATCCCCAGGCTCACCTCGGAGACCCCGATCTTGTAGCTTCCCGCGGCGCCGATCCGGAGGTCGCCGGTCGACGCCAGGATGCAACCGCCGGCGATGGCGTGTCCATTGACAGCGACCACGAGAGGAAGCGGAAATCTGAGAAGCGTCTCCATCAATTTCTCGAAATCGTCGAGGAACGCTCCCATTTCCTCGCGACCTTGGGGAAGCCCCAGGAGATCGAGTCCGGCCGAGAAGAACCCCTCTCGGCCGGTGAGCACCACCGCCTTTTTTCCGCTCTCGATCGCGCGTGCGAGCTCCGCCGTCAACGAGGAGACCAAGCGCCCATCGATGGCGTTCGCCTTCCCGTACTCGAGACGGATGAGGTGGATGTCTCCGGGCATCGCCAGCGGTCGGTCACGCTTTCCCGGGAATCAGCTTTCCCAGGGACCATCCGATGAGCGCGGCGATGGAATTGAGGATGGGGTTGACCGCGAGGCCGATGGCACGGGCCACCATCGCCTGCCCCAGGGGGATTGCTTCCTCGACCGCTCCCCCTTGACCCAGAATCGCAATGGGGTTGTTGAAGTAGGTTTCGGCCCCGGCGAGATAGGAGCCGAGAGTTGCGAGGAAGATGAGGATCTGTCCGGAGAGGCCGATCGCGACTCCCAGCATCATCGCTTGAGGCAGGCGAAAGCCCCAGAGCGGTCTCGAGAACGCGCCGAAGATGAGAGAGGCGAAGAACGAGAACGTCACGATACTGAAGACATTCGTGCCCTGCGCGTAGGCAACGCCCGTGGCTCCGAGAACGAACCGACCGATGGTCAACAGAACGAGAAAGACGATGACGAACTGCACCCGACGAAAGTAAGCACCCATGAAGACCTCCGTAGCGAGGCCATCTCTTATCGTGGAATGGCCAGGGAGCGCAACTTCTGTTACCTTCGTGAGAGAGGCTTGCCATGGATTTCGCCATCTGCTTCAAAGGGGACATGGATTTCGCCCGCACGAAGGCGCTCTGCCGCCAGGCGGAGCTCGCGGGCTTCCGCTACGGCTGGTTCTACGACTCTCACGTTCTCTGGCGCGATCCCTATCCGGTGATGGCGGCCTGCATGGAGCACACCGAGACCATGCGCTTCGGTCCGTGCGTGACCAATCCCGACGTGCGCGACTGGTCGGTCGCCGGGAGCCTCTTCGCGAGCCTCGCGCTCTCGAGCGGTGGCCGCTTCGACGTCGGCCTCGGACGCGGCGACAGCTCGCGGCGGATGATGAAGTTCCAGCCGGCGGGCATCCCGCGGATGAACGATTTCGCTCGGACCATCAAGACGCTTTGTCGCGGCGAAACGGTGACGTATGAGGGATGCCCGACGGAAGTCCAGCTTACGTGGAGCCACCACGATCTGCCGGTTTGGATTGCCGCCTATGGTCCCAAGGCGCTCGCCGCCGCGGGAGAGCACGGGGACGGTCTGATCCTGCAGATCGCCGACCCGGGGCTCTGCCGCTGGTTCATCTCGGAGGCGAGGAGCGCCGGAGAGAAAACGGGCCGGGACATGTCGAAGTACAAGGTCATGGCCGCCGCGCCCGCCTGGGTCGGCCCGATGGCCGCCTGCATCGAGCAGACGCGCTGGTTCCCGGCGATGGTCGGAAACCACGTCGCCGATATCGTGGAGAAGTACGGAAAGGACTCGAAGCTCGTGCCCGCGAGCCTCACCTCCTACATCGAGCGCCGCAAGGGATACGACTACCGTCAGCACGCCAAGAAAGACGCGAAGCACCTGGACTTCGTCACCGACGACGTGGTCGAGAGCTTCTCGGTCCTCGGTTCGCCGGAACAGCACGTGGAGCGGTTGAAGGCCCTCGAGGAAGCGGGCGTCACCCAGTTCAACATCTATCTGATGAACACCGAGGAAGAGCGCATCGTCGCCGAGTACGGCGACAAGATCATCCCGCGGTTCCGCTAGGCCCG
>Ga0299906_10005006_pt1 | contig 10817 bp, 8 predicted proteins | sample RVTome_14_FD_200259 | JGI IMG/M metagenome (GOLD analysis project Ga0299906, IMG submission 200259) | Soil microbial communities from uranium-contaminated site in the Upper Colorado River Basin, Wyoming, United States - RVT145D125 (version 2) ... | reverse complement strand
GTAGGAGCGCTCCGGGAAGCGCAGGTTGTAGCCCGCGAGCTCGAACAGCTTCGCGGTCGTCGCCTGCAGGCTTCCCTTCGGCAGCCCCAACCTGAGTCTTCGCTTGCCTGCGGCTCGCTGCGCGGGACGAGGCTTCGAGGTCTGCGCCGCCCGCCCCAGCCCTTGCGCGCGGCGCGGAGGCCGCCTTTCGCGCGCGCTCACTTCCCGTAGACCTCGTCCGGGTCGAAGACCTGCTCGCCGTCGTGCTTCCAGCCGGCGCCGTCGCGCACGCGGAAGAAGCAGCTGCGCTGGCCGGTGTGGCAGGCGGCGCGGCCGCGCTGCTCGACCTTGATCAGCACCGCGTCGCCGTCGCAGTCGACGCGCAGCTCCTTCACGATCTGGACGTTCCCGCTCGACTCGCCCTTGTGCCAGAGCTCGCCCCGCGACGTGCTCCAGTAGACGACCTGGCCGAGCTCGAGCGTCTTCTGGAACGAGGCCTCGTTCATGTACGCCACCATCAGGATCTCGCCCGTGGCGACGTCCTGCGCGATCGCGGTGACCAGGCCGCCGCGCTTGCCGAAGTCGGGCGGGTTCTCGCAGATCATGGGCGGGCGAGGCTAACGGGCGAGCAGCGCGCTTGCCAGCCGCTCGCGCAGCGCGGGCAGCTCGTCGAAGGCGGGTCCGCGGCCCCAGGCCGTTTCGCGCGCGTCGTGGTGGCGCTGCGTGAGCACGCCGCGTCGCGCCAGCAGCTCGAGCGCGTTCTTGAAGGTGACCGTGTTCCAGCCCTCGATGCGCGACACCTCGCCAACGCGATGCAAGCGGCGGAACTGCGCCTCGCTCTCCTTCTCGAGCGTGCGCTCGGGCACCGGCTCCTCCAGCGCGAGCAGCACCGAGAGCACGCCGTAGTAGGCCTCGAGCAGGCTGCGCGTCTGCTCCGCCAGGAAGCCGAGATATGCGTGGCCCTTCTCGGTGGCGCGCAAGAGGTCCTCACCGCGCTCGAGCACGCCCAGGCGCTCGAAGTGGTCGAGGAAGGCGTCGATCTGCGCCGCGTGCACGATCGCGCGCGGCGCGAAGAACTCGCGGTAGAGCAGGTCGAGCCAGAAGTCGAGATCGCCGCGCAGCTGCCGCGTGCTCACGCCCTGGAGCAGCAGGCGCGCCATCAGGCTCGGCGCCACCAGGAAGTGGAACAGCACGTTGCGATACACACCGAGGGCGCGGCGGTCCTTCTCCTCGTAGTAGACGATCTCGCCGCGCGGGTCGTTCTCGGCGTGTAGCAGGCCGAGGCGCAACAGGAAGTCGATCGAGTCCTGGAAGTCCGGATCGTCGGCCGCGAGCGCCGGCGTGAGGCGCACATCCTGGAGCCGAAGCAGCTCCACGATCTGATGCATGCGCTGGCCGAGCTCGGCGCGGAACATGCCGGAGCGCGACTCGCCGAGCAGCACGCAAGCCGCCACCGAGGTGGCGTTGGCGACCATCGCGAGGTTGATGCGTTCGACGATGTCGTTGCCGAGCGACTCGGTGAAGGCGCGCCGCTCCGCGAGCTTGTGCTCGTCGTCCTCGCCCAGGAACAGCTCGCGGCGGCCCTCGAGCGCGCGGCCGAGCGAGAGCGGCTCGCCGAAGTTCACGAACACGCTGCCGAAGCGGCGCCGCAAGAGCTTCCGGGCGCGCACCAACGCGAACGTGCTCTCCTTCTGCTTGGCTCCGCCCTCGAGCTCCTCGACCATCGAGCCCTCCTCCACGAGACGCTCGTAGGTGATGGCCACGGGCACGAAGAGCAGGTCGCGGCGTCCGCTGTCGATGAAGCCCTGGATGTTCCACGACAGCATGCCCATGCGCGGCGCCAGGCTCTTGCCGGTGCGCGAGCGGCCGCCCTCGATGAAGAACTCCTGCGTGAAGCCCTCGCGCACCAGATGGGCGACGTAGCAGCGGAACACGGCCTTGTAGAGCTCGTCGTCGAAGGCGCGGCGCAGGAAGAAGGCGCCGGCGCGGCGGAACAGGAAGCCGAAGGGGCCGAACCCCATGTTCTCGCGCGCCGCGATGTGGGGCGGCATCAGATGGTTCTGATAGAAGAGCCAGGAGAGCAGCACGAAATCCAGGTAGGAGCGATGGCTCGGCACCAGCACCACCGGCTGACGCTTGGCCCACTCGGCCACGCGCTCGAGTCCGCGCACCTCGACGCGCTGGAAGAGGCGCCGGATCACCGCCGACGCCGCCAGCCCGAGCGCCGCCAGGAAGGTCGAGTTCATGTTGGCGGCGATCTCGCGGAACATCTTCTCGGCCTGCGCCCGCGCGGCCTCGTGCGTGACGCCCGCCTCCGCACGCCGCGCGATCGCGGTCTCGACGCGCGAGTCGCGCAGCACGGCTTCCTGCACGCGGTGGCGCGGCCGCAGCACCGGGCCTTCGACGGCGCGCTCCTCGCGCGTCAGGAACAGCAGGATGGCGCGCCGCAGCTTGCGCGCGACGAGCTCGTCGCCCGAGAGCCGCCGCTTCTCGAGGAACGCGGCGAGGTCCATCGGCTCCCCGACCTTGATGGCGAGGTCGCGGTAGGTGATCAGGAAGGACGTGACCTTGGCGAGATCGGTGGGGCGCGTCGGGCCGCCGTAGTTGAGGTTCAGGAAGCGCCCCTGGCCGCGCGGGCCCTTGCGCCAGAACAACGCGAGCGGCACCAGCGCCACGGGCTTGCCGTCCGCGCGCGCGCGGTGCACCACCTCGCCCAGCAGCTCGGCTTCGCGGCGCCCCTCCTCGACCGCCGCCTCGCGCCCGCGCAGCACGTCGCGCAGCCGCGCGGTGCGCAGGAACAGGAACATCGACTGGCCAGCCTTCACGACTTCACTCGCCTTGGCGAGCGCGCGCTGATGGTCGGCCTCCCGGCGCGCGGCGCCGAGCAGGCGCCTGCGGCGCAACCAGCTGCCGATGCCGTGCAGCAGCGGCGCGTAGTAGTAGAAGGAGAGACCGTTCGCGAAGGCGGAGAGCCGCAGACCTTCGCGCACGAACAGCGTGTTGAACAAGAAGTAGTCGAGGCGGCTCGCGTAGCGCATCACGTACACCACGCAGCCGCGTGCCTCGAGCTCGCGCAGCCTCGCCACCGTCGCGTCTTCGAGGTCGAAGTGGGGGAAGAAGCGCCGCGCGAACCAGCGGAAGAAGACGTTGTAGCGCGGCACCATCGCCGACGTGGCGTCTGCGACGGCCGGGTCCGGCAGGCGCACCGCCGGCGCCCCGCCGGCCTTGGGCTTCGGGGCTTCCACCATCGCTTCTGGGTCTAGCACGGATCTGCGCGGACGCCCGACGAATCTCGGCTCGACGCGCATGACGCCGTGCGGCGTAAGGCGCGATTCGCCAGCTGCGCGCAAGCGCGGCGAAGCCGCGCGCGCAGTGAGCCGAAGGCGAACGGAGTCACGACAGTGGCCTCCGCGTGCGCGTTCCCGCCCCACGGGCGCGGCGAAGCCGCGCGCGCAGTGAGCCGAAGGCGAACGGAGTCACGACAGTGGCCTCCGCGTGCGCGTTCCCGCCCCACGGGCGCGGCGAAGCCGCGCGCGCAGCGGGGCGGCGCCGAGCGAAGTCCTCAGGCCGGCAGCAGGATCTCGCTCATGCGCGCCGCGATCTCCTCGGCCGTCCAGAGTCCGCCTTCGTCGCTCTTGGTGACGCCCTTCGCGGTCAGCATGCGCATCTCGGCGATGCGGCCGCCGCCCACGAAGAAGGTCGTGCCGGTCTGGTCCTTCGCGAGATCGCTGGCGAGATAGACCACCAGCGGCGACACCAGCGCCGGATCGAGCTTCTCCTTCATGTCGTCGGCCTGCATGCCGGCGAGATCCTCGGTGAGGCGCGTGAGCGCGACCGGCGCGAGGATGAAGACGCGGATCTGGTTGCGCTGGCCTTCGAGCGCGAGACAGCGCGAGAAGCCCCAGATACCCGCCTTGGCCGCGCCGTAGTTGCTCTGGCCGAAGTTGCCGTTGAGGCCCGAGGTCGAGGAGGTGTTGATGATCACCCCGCCCTGCCCGCGCTCCTTCATGTGATTGAAGGCGGGCCGCGAGACGCAGTAGGTGCCTTTGAGGTGGACGTCGACCACCGGGTCCCAGAGATCCTCCGTGAGCTTCGCGAGCGTCTTGTCGCGCAGGATGCCGGCGTTGTTGACGCAGATGTCGAGCTGCCCGAAGGCGTCGAGCGCGCTCTTCACGATGCGCTCGCCCCCGCTGACGCTGGCGACGTTGTCGTAGTTCGCGACGGCCTGACCGCCCGCCTTCTTGATCTCGTCCACCACCTTGTCGGCCATGCTGTGCGCACCCGTCCCGCTGCCGTCGCGCGCGCCGCCGAGATCGTTCACGACGACCTGCGCGCCTTCCTTGGCGAGCGCGAGCGCGTGGCAACGGCCGAGACCTCCGCCCGCGCCCGTGACGAGCGCGACCTTGCCCTTGAGCAGTGCCATGGGGTTCTCCTCGAAAAGGCGCCGAGCCTAGCGCGGCGCCGAGGTCAAGAGAACAACAGCGTGCGCAGCCGCGCAAAGCGGCGGAAGCCGAGCCCTTCGTAGAGCCGCTCGGCGGCCTGGTTGCCTTCGATCACGGCGAGCTGCACGTGGGCGCTCCCGCCCGCGAACGCTCGCCGGCACAGCTCCGAGACGCCGGCGGCGGCGAAGCCGCCGCGGCGCAGCGCCGGCCAGGTGAACACACCTTGCAGCAGCCAGCCCCGCGCGGAGCGAACATCGGCATAGCCGACGAAGCCGAGCCGCCCTTCGCGTTCCACGACCACCGCGCGCGAGACGCGGCCGCGCACCCAGCGCCGGAAGCCGACCGGGTCGTGCTCCGACGGGTCCGGGCGATCCTCTTCGAGCAGGCTCTGGCGCGCGGCCTCGACGAGGTCGTCGAGGTCAGAGGGCTCGGCGTCGCGCACGCGCAGCTCGGGGGACTGCGCGCGCAGTCTCGCATGCTCGGGCGCGAGTGCGAAGCCGATCTCGATGCGGTCGAGCAGCACGCGCCGGCCCTGCGCCGCGAGCCACGCTTCGAGCGGCGCCACCACCTCCTCCGTGCTCTTCACCAGGCCGGAGCCCACGCGCACCAGATGGGGAAAGAACGCCTCGAGCACCTCGCGCTCGGCGTTGGCGTCGAACGTCACGCTCGGCGCCAGGCCCGCGACGCCGGCCAGCTCACGGCCACGCCAGGCTCCCAGCACCTCCGGGCGCGCGGCAACGCCTGGCCGCGCCTCGCCGAGCCGCAGCACCAGGTCGGCGAGCGTCAGGTTGAGCAGCGGTGCGCGATCCAGATAGGCGAGCGCGGAGGCCCGGTCGCGCTCGCGCAGCGCGCGCACGCGTAGCGCGGACATGGAGGCGGTTCCCACGGCGCCCGGCGAGCTCACTCGATCATCGCGAGAACGGCGCCCTCTTCGACGTTGTCGCCCTCGCGCACGCGGATCTCGGCGAGCCGCCCCGCGCAGGGCGCCTCCACCGGGATCTCCATCTTCATCGACTCGAGGATCAGGATCACCTCTTCGAGCGCAACGGTGTCGCCCACCGCCTTCTCGATCTTCCAGACGTTCCCGGTGATCTGCGCCTCGACGGGTGTGGGCATCGCCTCCTCCGTTCGCCGTGGGCGGCCGAGTGTACCGCTTGGCTCCCGCATCCGGTTCCTTATCTTCGCCGCGATGCTCGAGACCCTGACCGCCGGCTTCAAGCGCGCGCGCGAGCGACTCGCCGGCGTGACGACGCTGTCGGACGCGAACCTCGACGAGGCGCTCGCGGACGTGCGGCGCTCGCTGCTCGAAGCCGACGTCGACTACGGCGTGGCGAAGGACTTCCTCGAGCGCCTGCGCGAGAAGAGCCTGGGTGCGCGCGTCGAGACCAAGGTGCGCGACGCCGCGGGGCGCGTGCATCGCGTGACGCCCGGCCAGCACTTCGTGGCGGTATGCGAGGCAGAGCTCGCCGCGCTGATGGGGCCGGTCGATGCCGCGCTCGCGCGCAGGGACGGCGTGGTCTCGGTGCTGCTGCTCGGGCTCCAGGGGGTCGGCAAGACCAGCGTCGCCGCGAAGCTCGCGCGTCAGCTCCAGAAGCAGGGACGTCGCCCGCTGCTGGTGGCGGCCGACGTGCAGCGGCCCGCCGCGGTGGAGCAGCTGCAGCGCCTCGGCGCCTCCATCGACGTAGCAGTGCACGCGGGTGCCGCGGGCGAGGCGCCGCCGAGCCTGTGTGTGCGCGCGCGGGCGCGCAGCAAGCAGGAAGGCTTCGACGCGATCGTCTACGACACCGCCGGCCGGCTCGCGATCGACGAGGCGCTGATGGCGGAGCTACGCGCGATCGCCGCCGCGACCGAGCCCGCCAACACGCTGCTGGTGTGCGACGCGCTGATGGGGCGTGACGCGGTGAACGTGGCGCGCGGCTTCGCGGAGCAGCTCCCGCTCGACGGCCTGATCCTCACCAAGCTCGACGGCGACGCGCGCGGCGGCGCCGCGCTCGCGGTGAAGGCGGTGACCGGCGTCCCGATCAAGTTCGTCGGCACCGGCGAGAGCATCGACCGGCTCGAGGAGTTCCGGCCCGAAGGCCTCGCGACGCGCATCCTCGGCATGGGCGACGTGGTCGGGCTGGTGCGCGACTTCGAGGAGGTCGTGGACACGCAGCAGGCCGAGGCCGACGCCGAGCGCATGCTGCGCGGTCGTTTCGGCATGCAGGACCTGCTGACCCAGCTGCGCACGATCCAGCGCATGGGCCCGCTGCGCGACCTGCTCGGCAAGCTGCCGGGCGTCGGCGAGATGGCCGACCAGGTGGACGAGCGGGAGCTCGTGAAGACGCAGGCCATGATCCAGTCGATGACGGGCAAGGAGCGCGAGCGGCCCGAGCTGATCGACAAGAGCCGCGCCGCGCGCATCGCGCGCGGCAGCGGGCGCACGCCGCGTGAGGTGCAGGAGCTGGTCGCCCGCTTCCGCCAGATGCGCGACATGATGGGCGCGCTCGGCGGCGGTGGGCTGCTCGGCAAGATCCCGGGATTGGGACGGCTCGCGGGCGCGGGAGCCGGTGCCGGGCCCGCGGCGCTCGACCCGGCCGCGCTGCTCGGCGGCGGCAACCGGCAGCTGCGCCGCCAGCTCGAGGCGCGTTCGAAGAGCGGCGCCAAGAAGAAGCGCAAGCAGGCGAAGGCCGCGCGGCGCAAGGGCCGTCGCCGGTAGCTGGCGCCACCCCGAACCGTCTCTACACTGCGCGAACCCTGCGGCTCCCCAGCGCCTTCAGCCGAGACTGGAACCTCCCGATGGGTGAGCGGATGTGTGTGCGGTTGTTTTCGCGGCGTGCCCTGGGCGTCGCCGCCCTCGGGTGGCTGATCGTGTGCGGGCTGGCCGGCGGGCCTGCGGCGGCAGACCCGCCCGGTGAGGTGCTGGCACCGCTCGCGAGCGCCACCGGGCAGGCCGGGATCGAGCCGCCGGGGGTCGCGCCGCGCACCCCGCAGCCCCCCGGCTCGCCCTCCCTCGCGCCGGCTCCGGCCCCGCCGCGCCGTTCGCTGGCGGCCCGGCAGCCCGACTTCCCGAAGTCAGCGGCGCTCGTGCCGCGCGTGGAGTTCTGGAAGCGCATCTACAGCGAGGTCGACAGCAGCGGCGGCCTGCTCCACGACAGCGACGACCTCTCGCTCGTCTACGAGGCGGTGCGCCTGCCGGGCGACGGCTCGCGCCGCAGCCAGGAGCGCTTCCTGCGCGAGCGCCGAGAACACTTCCAGGCGATCCTGCGCCGGCTCGCGGCGGGCAGGCGCAGCGGCCTCGGCGCCGAGGAGCAGCGCGTGTTGTCGCTGTTCCCGCCCGGCGTCTCCGACGCCACGCTGCGCGCCGCCGCAGGGGGCGTGCGCTTCCAGCTCGGCCAGGCCGACAAGTTCCGCGCCGGCCTGATCCGGCAGGGGCGCTGGGAGCACTACATGCGGGGCGTGTACGCCGAGCGCGGTCTGCCGGTCGAGCTGGCCTCGCTGCCGCACGTCGAGTCCTCCTTCAATCCGGCGGCGCGCTCGCACGTCGGCGCCTCGGGCCTCTGGCAGTTCACGCGCTCGACCGGGCGGCTCTACATGCGCGTCGACCACCTGATCGACGAGCGCAACGACCCGTGGCTCGCGACGATCGGGGCGTCCCGCCTGTTGCGCGCGAACTACGAGCGCTCGCGCTCCTGGCCGCTGGCGCTCACCGGCTACAACCACGGCATCGGCGGCATGGCGCGCGCCGCGCGCCAGCTCGGCACGCGCGACATGGCGACCATCATCGAGCGCTACCGGAGCCGCAGCTTCGGCTTCGCGTCGAAGAACTTCTACTGCGAGTTCCTGGCCGCGCTCGAGGTCGAGGAGAACGCCGGGCGCTACTTCGGCCGTCTCGACCGCGATCCGCCGGACCACCCCGAGATCGTCGTGCTCGAGGGCTACTACCGGCCGAGCACGTTGGCCGCGGCCTTCGGCGTCTCGCTCGAATCCTTGCGCGCGGCGAACCTCGCGCTGCAAAGTGGCGTCTGGAGCGGCTCGCGCTTCGTGCCGCGCGGCTATGCACTGCGCGTCCCTCGCAACCCGCTGCGGGCGAGCCCCGAGCTGGTGCTCGCGTCGATCCCGGTGCAGGAACGCCACGTCGAGCAGGTGCGCGAGGCGCAGTACCGCGTGAAGCGCGGCGACACGCTCTCGCGCATCGCCGCCCGACACGGGGTTCGCACCAAGGACCTGATGACCGCGAACGGCATCCGCAGCGCCAACCGCATCCGCGTCGGGCAGGGGCTGGAGATCCCGGGCAGCGGCCGCGCCGCGATGCAGGTTGCGGCGGCGGAGCCGGAGCGCTCCCCCGAGCCCCGGCCGGCCGTGACGGCGAGCATGGACGGCGTGCACCGCGTCCGCTCCGGCGAGACGCTCGGCCGGATCGCGCGGCGCTACGGCGTCTCGGAACGCGAGCTCGCCGCCGCGAACGGCATCCAGAACGTGCGCCTCGTGAAGGTCGGGCAGGTCCTCCAGATCCCGGACGGGGCTGGCCCCTCGGCGTCGGGCGACGGCGACTCGGACCGCACCAGCGTCTACACCGTGCGGCGCGGCGACACCCTCGACAGCATCGCGCGCCGCCACGGCACCACCCCGAAGTCGATCGCCGCGCTGAACGGCCTGCGCAGCGCGAACCGCATCAAGGCCGGCCAGCGCCTGGTGCTGCCGACGCCGTAGCCGGCCGACCCCGGAATCACTCGCTCAGGTTCATCGCTGCGAGGTACGCGGCCCAGCGAGGGTCCGAACGGTAGGGCCGCCGCTCGCCGGAGCGCGGAGCGACTTCCGAGCGTCCGGGCAGGCGTCGCGGCGCTCCCCGTGACGGCGTACACCGCAAGCGGACGCGCAACGTTCTTGAGCTCGTGCGTGCCGAGCGGCGTCAGCTCGACCCCGGCCTGGTTCTTCACGGCGTCGAAGACAGGCTCCGAAACGGCTACGCCCCCCGGCTCCGCCAGCGGCCGGATTCGCGAGGCCACGTTCACGCCGTCGCCGTAGACGCGCCCGCCCTCGAAGATCACGTCGCCCAGGTGTATCCCGACCTCACCGCCCCCCGAGCGCCTTCGGTGCCCACCACGCGGCGCGCCCGAGCAGCTTCATGGCGGCGGGCACGAGCAGCGCGCGCACGAGCGTCACGTCGAGCACGATGGCCGACGCGACGCCGACGCCGATCTCTTTTACGAAGATCAGCTCGCCGAGCGTGAAGGCGCCGATCACGACGAGCAGGATCAAGGCGGCGCTGGTGATGACGCGGCCGCTCCAGGCGAGGCCCTCGCGGATGCTGCGCTCCACGTCGGCGTGCGCCGCGAACTCCTCCTGGATGCGCGCCAGCAGGAAGACCTCGTAGTCCATCGAGAGGCCGAACACGACCGCCGCCATCACCACGGGGATGGTGGCCTCGATGCCGCCCGGCGGCTCGAAGTCGAGCAGGCCGGCGAGGTGGCCGTCCTGGAACACGAGCACGAGCACGCCGTAGCTCGCGGCCAGCGAGAGCAGGTTCACGAGCGCCGCCTTGAGCGGCACCAGCACGGATCGGAAGGAGAGGAACAGCACGCCGATGTTCCAGAGGATCACCAGCCCCGCCACCGTCGCGCCGTAGCGGGCGAGCGTGCCGCGCACATCGACGAGCAGCGCGGTGGGGCCGCCGACCTCGACCGCGAGACCGGGATGCGCGAGGCCTCGGATCGCGCTCACCGTGGCGCCGGCCTCGTGGCTGCGCCAGCCGTGCGCGCCCTGCGCGGTGACCAGCGCGAGGTCCTCGTGCACGGTGCGGTCGAGCTCCATCTTGCCCGCGGCGTCCGCGCTCTCGCGCCCGCGCTCGGGGTCGAGCGTTGCGAGCGGCGTACGCACCTCCTGCACGCCCGCCACGCGCGCGAGCTGCGGCAGCCACGCCTGCACCGCGCGAATCCCGTCGGGCGCGAGCAGCGGCCCGCTCGTCTCGATCGAGATCTGCACGGTGGAGGCGCCGCTCGGGTCGAACACCCGGGAGTCGCTGACGCGCTCCTCGACGCGGCGGACCTCGCTGCCGGGCGGGAAGGTGCGTGAGTCCGGCAGCACCGCCTGCATGCGCAGGGCCGGCCACGTGATCCAAACGAGCAGCGCGACGCTGACTCCGATGGTGAGCCAGGGCCGCCGCATCGAGAGCTCGGCCAGGCGCGCCCAGAGCCGGCTCGGCTGCGACGAGTCGCGCGCGCGTCCGACCGCGAGGCGGTTCACGCGCGCGCCCAGCCAGGCCAACAGCGCCGGCAGCAGCAGCAGCGCGCCGACCAACGCAGCGACCACCGCCAGCCCGCCTCCCAGCGCGAGGCTGCTCACCAGGGGCACGGGCACGAGGAACAGCACCGCGATGCTCACCAGCACGGTGAAGCCCGAGATGCGCACCGCACG
>Ga0299906_10005005_pt1 | contig 10820 bp, 9 predicted proteins | sample RVTome_14_FD_200259 | JGI IMG/M metagenome (GOLD analysis project Ga0299906, IMG submission 200259) | Soil microbial communities from uranium-contaminated site in the Upper Colorado River Basin, Wyoming, United States - RVT145D125 (version 2) ... | reverse complement strand
TGGGTCGCATAGCCGACCGCCGCCACCGACTTCGCCCCGAGCCGCCCGACCATCGCGATGTCGATCAGGCCCACCGCGTTGAGCAGCACCTGGGACCCCATCACCGGCCAGGAGAGCGACCAGATCTCGTGCAGGGAGTCGTAGGCGACGCCTCCCGGCGCGGCGCGCCGTGGCGAGACCGCGGCGGCGAGGCTGGCGGAGGGGAGGTCGGACCCCTCGGCGTCCAGGCCGCCGTCCGAGGCGTCGAAGGACTCCCCGGGCGAGGGCTCCTTCACCGCAGCTCGGAGGGGAGCTGGAAGACGATGCGCTCCTCCACCCCCGGCAGCGCGCGCGTCTCGCCCGCGCCGGCGAGCGCGTGGACGCGGTGGGCGACCTCGGCCACGAGGCGCTCGGGCGCGGAAGCCCCCGCGGTGACGCCCACCCGTCGCGCGCCGGTGAACCAGGCGGCGTCGAGGTCGTCGGCGGTCTGCACGAGGTGCGCCGTCGCGCCCGACTTCCGCGCCAGCTCGACCAGCCGGTTGCTGTTCGACGACTCGGGCGCCCCCACCACCAGGACGACGTCGGCCTGCGCGGTGAGCTCCTTCACCGCGTTCTGGCGGTTCTGGGTCGCGTAGCAGATGTCGTCCTTGCGCGGCAGGCGGATCGCGGGGAAGCGCCGCGAGAGGGCCTCGATGATCTCCCGCGTGTCGTCGACGGAGAGGGTGGTCTGGGTGACGCAGCCGAGGCGCTCGGGGTTGGGGACGTCGAGTCCCGCCACGTCCGTCACGCTCTCGACGAGGTGGATGCGGTCGGGCGCGTGGCCCATCGTGCCCTCCACCTCGACGTGGCCCGCGTGGCCGACCAGCACCACGTCGTAGCCCTCGTCCACCATCCGGAGCGTCTCCACGTGCACCTTGGTGACGAGCGGGCAGGTGGCGTCGACGACGCGCAGCCCGCGCGCCGAGGCGGCCTCGCGCACCCTCGGCGAGACGCCGTGGGCGGAGAAGATCAGGTGCGCGCCCTCGGGCGCGTCGGCCGGGTCCTCGATGAAGACGGCGCCCTTCGCGCGCAGCTCCTCCACCACGGTGCGGTTGTGCACGATCTCGTGGCGGACGTAGACGGGAGGCCCGTAGCGCTCGAGCGCGATCTCGACGATCTCGATCGCGCGGTCGACGCCGGCGCAGAAGCCGCGCGGATTGGCGAGCAGCACGTCCACGGCGGCCAGCGTAGCGCGGGGGCAGGGGGCGGGGGCCGCGGCTATCTTCACAGGCCCGCCGGTCGCGCCCCGGTTCGCGCGTTCCGCCGCCGATGCGAGGTGATCGATCCGATGTCCGACGCCAGCCCCACGCCCGCCGAGCTCGAGGCCTTCCGCAGCGAGGTCCGCGCCTGGCTCGCAGAGAACGCGCCCGAGGGCATCCGCGGTCTGCCGAGCTCGATCGAGGGACAGGGCAACTGGGGCGGGCGCCGCGCCACCTACGACCCGCCGGAGATGAAGGACTGGCTCGATCGCATGGCCGAGAAGGGATGGACGGCGCCCATCTGGCCGACCGGGTACGGCGGCGGCGGCCTGTCGAAGGCGATGGCGTTGGTGCTCGCCCAGGAGATCGCGCGGGAGAAGCTCCCGCCCGCGCTGCTCGGCTTCGGCCTCGAGATGATCGGCCCCACGATCCTCCAGTTCGGCACCGAGGAGCAGAAGCGGGACCACCTGCCGAAGATCACCCGCGGCGAGATCCGCTGGTGTCAGGGCTACTCGGAGCCCGACTCCGGCTCGGACCTCGCCTCGCTCCAGACGCGCGCGGTCCGGGACGGCGACGACTTCATCGTCAACGGCACCAAGGTGTGGACCTCCTATGGCGACCAGGCCGACTGGATCTTCTGCCTGGTGCGCACCGACCCGGCGGCCAAGAAGCAGGAGGGCATCACCTTCCTGCTGATCGACATGGAGACGCCGGGCATCTCGGTGCGGCCGATCCAGCTGATCAGCGGCAAGTCCCCCTTCTGCGAGACGATCTTCGACGACGTCCGCGTGCCGGTGAAGAACGCGGTCAGCGAGATCGACGCCGGCTGGACGGTCGCGAAGGCGCTGCTCGGCTTCGAGCGCGCGATGATCGCCGACGCCTTCGGCGCCTCGCGGGGCGGGGGCAAGAAGAAGAAGGAAGGGCAGGGCAGCCAGCTCGTGCAGCTCGCCCGCCAGTACGGCTTCGGCAACGGCGGCGCGCTCACCGACGGGGTGCTTCGCGACGAGATCGCCGCCCTCGAGATGGACGAGCGCGCCTTCCACCTGACGGTCCAGCGAAGCCGCGACGCCGCGAAGGCGGGACACCGGCCCGGCCCCGAGAGCTCGCTCTTCAAGGTGTACGCCACCGAGCTGAACAAGGATCGTCACGAGCTCTCGGTGCGCATCGCCGGGGCCCAGGGGCTCGGCTGGGATGGACCGGGCTACGACGACGACGAGATCGCCCTCACCCGCGCCTGGCTGCGCTCGCGGGGCAACTCGATCGAAGGCGGCACGTCCGAGATCCAGCTCAACATCATCGCCAAGCGCGTGCTCGGCCTGCCCGACTGATCGCCGAGGAGTCGAACCATGCAGCTCGTCCTCACCGAAGACCAGGAGCTCCTCGCCAAGACGGCGGCGGACTGGGTTTCCGAGCACTCCCCGGTGTCGCGCGTGCGCGCGCTGCGCGACGCGAAGGATCCCGACGGCTTCTCGCGCGACCTCTGGAAGCAGATGGCCGAGCTCGGCTGGGTGGGGATCCCCTTCCCCGAGACGCTCGGCGGCGCCGAGATGGGTCTCTCGGAGCTCGCGGTGGTGCTCGAGGAGCTGGGACGGGGCCTCGCGCCCGAGCCCTTTCTGTCCACCGTGCTGCTCGGGGGGCAGGCCCTGCTGCTCGCCGGAAGCGAGGCGCAGCGGAAGGACTGGCTCGAGGGCGTCGTCGCGGGCGAGAAGCTCCTGGCGCTGGCGCAGCAGGAGCGCGGCAGCCGCTTCGACCTGCACCGCGTCGCGACGCGGGCCGCGGCGGCGGGTGGCAGCTACCGCCTCAGCGGCGAGAAGATCGCGGTCCTCGACGGCGCGGCCGCCGATGCGATCATCGTGGTCGCGCGCACCGACGGCGCCGAGGACGCCAGCGAAGGGATCACGCTCTTCCTCGTGCCGGCCGGGACGCCCGGCCTGCGCGTCGAGCGACAGACGCGCGTCGACTCGCGCGGCGCCGCCCTGGTGCAGCTGGAGGGCTGCGAGATCGGCGCCGACGGCGTGCTCGGGGGCGTCGGCGAGGGGCTCTCCGTCCTCGAGACCGTGTGCGAGCGCGCGACCGTCGGCCTCTGCGCCGAGATGCTCGGCTCGATGTCCGAGGCCTTCGAGCGCACCCTCGAGTACCTCAAGCAGCGCACCCAGTTCGGCGTGCCGATCGGCAGCTTCCAGGCGCTCAAGCACCGCGCTGCCGACGTCTTCATCCAGATCGAGCTGTGCCGGTCGTCGGTGATGGCGGCGGCGCGTGCCCTCGACGAGGCCGATCCCGAGGCGTCGAAGCTGGTGTCGCTCGCCAAGGCGCGCTGCTCCGATGGGGCGATCCAGGTCGCCAACGAGGCGGTGCAGATGCACGGTGGCATCGGCATGACCGACGAGCACGAGATCGGCTTCTTCCTGAAGCGCGCGCGGGTGGCGGAGCTGACGCTGGGCGACGCGAGCTGGCACCGCGACCGCTGGGCCCGCCTGGCGGGCTATTGAACGGGGGCGGGATGGCGGCGCTCACGCCCACCGAGCGGCTGCTGCGGGCCTGCCGCGGCGAGCCCGTGGACCGCCCCCCGGTCTGGCTGATGCGCCAGGCCGGGCGCTACCTGCCCGCCTACCGCCGGGTCCGCGAGCAGGTGTCGTTCCTCGAGCTGTGTCGCGACGTGGAGCGCGCCGTCGAGGTCTCGCTCCAGCCCCTGGACGAGGTGGGCAGCGAGGCGGTGATCTTCTTCTCCGACATCTTCACGCCGATCCCGGGCACGGGGGTCGAGGTGGACTTCGCGCCGGGGCCCGTCGTCGCGGCGCCGGTGCGGAGCGCCGCGGACGTGGAGCGCCTGCGCATCCCGGATCCCCGCGAGAGCGTGCCCTTCGTCTTCGAGATCCTGCGGACGCTGCGCGCGGAGCTCGCTTCGCGCGCGGTCCCGCTGCTGGGCTTCGCCGGGGCGCCCTTCACGCTGGCGGCCTACCTGGTGGAGGGTGCCGGCTCTCGTCACTTCGGCACCTGGAAGCGGATGCTGTGGCGGCAGCCGGAGCTCGCCCGGGCCCTGCTCGCGAAGCTCACGGAGCTCACCGTCGGCTACCTCGGCGCCCAGATCGAGGCGGGGGCCCAGGCCGTCCAGCTCTTCGACACCTGGGCCGGGATGCTCTCGCGCGCCGAGTACCGCGAGTGGGTGCTGCCCACCCATCGCGAGATCGCGGCGAAGCTCGATCGCGCCGTCGCCCCGCTGATCCTCTACGTGAACGATGGCGCCCATGTCCTCGAAGAATCGGCGGAAAGCGGCGCGGACGTGCTCTCGCTCGACTGGCGGGTCGACCTCGCCGAGGCCGCGCGGCGCGTGGGGTCGCGGGTGAGCCTGCAGGGCAACCTCGATCCCTGCGCCCTCGCCGCGCCGCCCGAGACGGTCGCCCGCCTCGTCGCCGACCTCGCGCGCGATGCCGCGCCGGCCCGCGGCCACGTGCTGAATCTCGGTCACGGCTGCCTGCCCGATACGCCGGTGGAGGGCGTGCGCGCCTTCACGGACGCCGCCCGAAGGCTCTCATGAGCGATCCCTTCGACGTCTCGCTCGACCGCGTGGCGGAGCTGCTCCCGCGCTACGCGATCGACGGTCCGCGCTACACCAGCTACCCCACGGCGCCGGTCTGGAAGGAGAGCTACGGCCCCGAGGACTTCCGCGCCGACCTCGCCGACGCCGACGTCGAGTCGAGCGACGGGCTCTCGCTCTACGTCCACGTCCCCTTCTGCGACAGCCTCTGCCACTTCTGCGCCTGCAACAAGGTGATCACGCGCGACCACGGCCGGGCGGCGGGCTACCTCGACACCCTCGAGCGCGAGATCGAGGCGGTGCGCTCCGCCACCCGCGTGCCGCGCGCCGTCACCCAGATGCACTGGGGCGGGGGAACCCCCACCTGGCTCGCGCCGGAGGAGACGGTGCGTCTGTTCGGCGCGCTGACCGACGCCTTTCCGGTGCGCGACGACGCCGAGATCTCCATCGAGGTCGACCCGCGCGTGACGACGCGGGAGCACGTCGCTGCGCTGTCCGAGTGCGGCTTCAACCGCATCTCGATGGGCGTGCAGGACTTCGAGCCGCGCGTGCAGGAGGCGATCCACCGCATCCAACCGGCCGAGGACACCGAGCGCCTGGTGGACTGGTCCCGGGACGCCGGCTTCGACAGCGTGAACTTCGACCTGATCTACGGGCTGCCCTATCAGAGCGCAGAGAGCTTCGAGCGCACGCTCGACGCGCTCTTCGCGATCGGACCGGACCGCATCGCGCTCTACTCCTACGCCCACGTCACCTGGCTGGCGAAGCAGCAGCGCGGCTTCGAGCGCAAGGACCTGCCCGACGCGGCGACGAAGCTCGAGATCCTGCTGCTCGCGATCCGGCGCTTCCGGGCCGAGGGCTACCTCTTCATCGGGCTCGACCACTTCGCCCGGGAGGGGGACGAGCTGGCGAAGGCCCTCGCCGACCGCACCCTGCGCCGGAACTTCATGGGGCACACCACCCAGGCGGGCGTCGACCTGGTCGGCTTCGGCCCTTCGGCGATCAGCGAGCTGCGCGGCAGCTACGCCCAGTCGCACCGCGAGGTGACCGCGTGGCAGGAGGCCGTGGAAGGGGTCGGCGTCGCCACGATGCGCGGCCATCGCCTGACCCGCGCCGACCTCGAGCGGCGCTGGATCATCAACCGCATCATGTGCCACGGCGAGCTGCGCGCGCGCGAGTTCGCCGAGGCGTTCGGGCGGCCCTTCCGGGACGCCTACGCGGCCGAGCTGTCGGCGCTCGAGGGAGCGCTGCGCGATGGGCTCGTGGAGCGGTCGGAGGACGGCAGCTTGCGCGTCACGCCTACCGGCCGCCTCTTCGTCCGCAACGTCGCGATGGCCTTCGACGCCTACCTCCCCGACCAGCAGCGCGCCGGCGGCCGCATGTTCTCGAAGACGGTGTAGGGGATTCGGGTTGGCGACCACCGAGATCGACGCCGTCGTGGCGGGCGCGGGGATCGCGGGGCTCGCCGCCGCGCTCGAGCTCCAGGCGGCGGGCTGCGAGGTGCTCGTCGTGGACCCGTCCGACCGGCCGGGTGGCGTGATGCGCACCGACCATCGCAAGGGCTACGTGATCGAGAGCGGCCCCAACACCGCGATGGTGAAGGCGCCGATGCGCGACTTCCTGGCGAAGCGCGGCCTCGACGAGAAGCTGCTGCGCGCGTCGCCCGCTTCGGCCCGTCGCTTCGTCTATCGCGACGGGGAGCTGGTGCAGGTGCCGAGCTCGATCCTCGGGCTCGCCCGCACGCCGCTGGTGTCGTCGCGGGGAAAGCTGCGGGTCCTCTCCGAGCCCCTGCGCCGGCGCAACCGGGGCGGGCCCGAGACCGTCGAGGAGTTCGTGTCGCGGCGGCTCGGTGGCGAGGTGGTGACGGGTCTGGTCGGGCCCTTCCTCACCGGGGTCTACGCCGGCGACGAGCGTCAGCTCGGCGCGTCGGCGGTGTTTCCCGAGTGGACCGCGCGCGAGGCGCGCTTCGGCTCGCTGGCCGTCGGCGCGCTCGCCGGGGCGCTGGGGCGTCGGCGGGCCCGGGGACTGCGCGGCTCGTACGCCACCGAGCAGGGCTTCGGCCCCTTCGCGCGGAGCCTGGCCGAGGGGCTGGTCGAGCCCCCGGCGCTCGGCACCCGGGTCTCCTGGATCGCGCGCGACGGCGACCGCTGGCACGTCGACCTCACGAGCCCGTCGGGCGACCTGTCGCTGTCGGCCGCGCGGATGGTCGTGGCGACGCCGGCCTACGCCGCGGCGGACGTGCTGCGGGGCATCGACGGCGAGCTGGCCGCGGCGCTCGAGGGCATCGCCTACGCGCCGATCGTCGCCGCGCCCGTCGGCGTCGAGGCGGGCCGCAGTCGCCACCCGATCGAGGGCTTCGGCTTCCTGGTGTCGCGCGACGCGGGGCTCTCGCTGCTCGGATGCCTGTTCATGAGCCAGCTCTTCCCGGGCCGCGCGCCGGCCGGACACGAGCTGCTCCACTGCATGCTCGGCGGCGCGCGCTGGCCCGAGGCGGTGCACCTGCCGGACGCCGAGCTCGAGGCGCGCCTCGCGGAGGACCTCGAGAAGGCGCTCGGCATCCGCGACGCGCCGCCCCCGCTGGCCTGGGTGCGCTGGCCTCGGGCGATCCCCCAGCCCGATCGCGACCACGTCGACCGCATCGCGTGGATCCAGGGCCGCCTCGATGCGATGCCCGGGCTGGCGCTGGCCGGGAGCTACGTCGCCGGGGTGAGCGTCTCGGACGCGTGCGCATCCGGGCTTTCCGCAGCGTCCCAGGCACTTGCGGGCGTTCCCTTCGCGTAGCGCACGAGATCGGCTACGGCCTCCGCCCAGCGCGGATGGGCGTTCGGGCAGGGCACCAGGCACAGCGCGTCGCCGCCGACCGCCTCCCACTGCGCGCGTCCGCGGATTCCGATCTCCTCGAGCGTCTCGAGGCAGTCGGCGACGAACGAGGGGCAGAGGACGGCGAGGCGCCGGACGCCGCGCTGCGCCAGCTCGGGGAGCACCTCGTCGGTGAAGGGCCGGATCCACGGCGTGCGGCCGAGGCGCGACTGGAAGGCGCTGCCGGTCCGCTCGGGATCGAGCGCGAGCGCACGGGCGAGGCGCCGCGTGGTGTCGAGGCATTGCGCGCGGTAGCAGTGGCGCCCGGGACCGCGCAGCGGCATGCAGCAGTCGGCGCTGGCGAGACAGTGCGCGCCGCTCGGGTCCGCCGCACGGATCTGGCGCTCGGGGAGGCCGTGATAGGAGAAGAGCACGTGGTCGGGCGCGAAGTCGTCGAGGACCGGCGCGGCGACGGCCCGCCACGCCTCGACGAAGCCCGGCTCGTCATGGAACGGCGCGATCGTCGCGATGCGGCGCAGGCGTCCGGCGGCCGGCTCGGCGAAGAGCGCCTCGAGCGCCGAGCCCGACGACGAGGACGCGGCCTGGGGGAAGAGGGGCAGGGCGGTCACCTCGCGGACGCCGTGCTCCTCCAGACGGCGCAGCGCGTCGGCGAGGGACGGCTCGCCGTAGCGCATGCCGAGCTCGACGCGGAAGCCGCGACCGAGCCGCTCCTGGACCGCGTCGCGCAGCGCGCGGCCGTGGACGAGGAGCGGGGAGCCGGCCTCGGTCCACACCTTCGCGTAGGCGGCGGCCGACTGGCGCGGGCGCGTGGGCAGGATGAAGCCCTCGACGAGCAGCTTCCGCTGCAGCCAGGGGAGGTCGATCACGCGCGGATCGGAGAGGAAGGCGCGGAGGTAGCGGCGGACGGCGCCCGCGTCGGGTGCGTCCGGCGTCCCGAGCTGGATCAGCAGCACGCCCCGGGGCGGACTCACGCCGGTCTCGCCGGGCGCCACCACGCGCCGAGCCACGCGGAGAAGCCCACGTAGAGAGCGGGGTAGACGAGGGAGAGCTCCACCGCGTGCCAGCGCGCCATCGCCTCGGGAAACCACACGGCGAACGCGAGCAGCCACACCCAGAGCGTCCCGCCGATCACCATCGTCCTGCGGAAGCGGCGCAGCTTGCTGGGATACACGTACTTCAAGGGCACGAAGACGAGCGCGCTGAGGACGACCACCCAGGTCGTGGCCGTCGCCGGCGTCAGCTCGAGGAGCCACACGTAGAGCGCCACCACGTTCCAGTACGAGGGCCAGCCGAGGAAGAAGTCGTCCTCGGTCTTCGCGTCCACCTGGGCGAAGCCGTAGGAGCTGGCGAGCACCGGGAGCGCGGCCACGCTCCAGTGCACGAGAGCGCCGGCGGCCAGCAGGAACACCACCGGCACGATCGCGAAGTTCAGGTAGTCGATGACGTCGTCGAGGCGACGGCCGTCGACCCAGGGGATCCGCTCGGAGACGCGCACGCGCCGCGCCAGGGTGCCATCCACCGCGTCGATGGACAGCGAGGCCAGCATGTAGAGCGCGGCGCGGGCGAACCCCCCGCGCCCCACCTCCCAGAGCGCGAGGGCGCCGAGCACCCCGCCGCTGGCGGTGAAGAGATGGACGGACCACGCCAGGATCCGGGGCGCGAGCGGGGCTCGTACGTCGTGGGAGGTCATCCGGGATCGGCCCACGATACCGCAGCGCGGGCGCGCTATGGTCGGGGCTCGAAGTCGAGGAACGAGGACGATGCCGGTCGATTCGATGCGCGTGGCGATTCCCAACCCCGTGACCCGGGAGGACGCGAACCGCGTCCACAAGCAGCGGGCGCTCGAGTTCCTGCGCCAGGGCGGCGACTCCTTCATGACCACCACGGTCGACGCGGTGCTCAACTGGGGTCGCAAGTATTCCATGTTCCTCTATCCCTTCGTGACGGCGTGCTGCGGGATGGAGTTCATGAGCGTGGCCGGCCCGCGCTACGACATCGACCGCTTCGGCTGCGCGCTGCCGCGCTTCTCGCCGCGCCAGTCGGACCTGCTGATGGTGGTCGGGACGATCACCCACCGGCAGGCGCCGATCCTCAAGAAGGTCTACGACCAGATGGCCGAGCCGAAGTGGGTGTACGCCTTCGGCGCCTGCGTCTGCTCGGGCGGGCCCTACAACAACTACGCCACGGTGCAGGGCATCGACACGATCATCCCGGTCGACGTCTACGTCCCCGGCTGTCCGCCGCGGCCCGAGGCCGTGATCGACGGCCTGATCAAGCTCCAGGCCCGCGTCCAGGCCGAGCGCGTCCCCAGCGACGGCCGCCACCGCGAGACGGTGGAGCTGACGCAGCCCGTGGTGGAGAAGCCGGTCGCCTGAGGGCCGCGCGCAAATCGACACCTCGGTGTCCGTTCGACCTAGAATGACCCGTGGTCTGGCGAGTCCTAACCCGAGCTCTCTCGAGTCTCGCAGCAGTGCTGCTTCTCAACGCACTGCCGGCGCAGGCCGTGTCGATCGTTTCGGATCTGGCTCTGGACCTCGAGGTCTGGGCCTTCGACCCGATTCTCGGCGGGTCGCGGGTGGGAGCGTCCATCCCATCCAGCGCTCTCGCTGAGGGCGATGACCTGACGAACGAGATCGTCAACGGACGCAGCGGCGTGCGCGCACACTACTCGCACCGCGACGACGAACTCACCATCACCCACGAGGTGACGCGCTGTGGTGAGGCCACCACCCGAGGTTGTTCGGCTCGCGGCGAAGGGGTGATCCAGTTCCGGGTCAGCGAGCCGATGACCTTCGAGCTTTCTGGCGGCGTGCAGGTTGCCGATACCGGCGCGGGAGACCGCGTAGACCTGATCGTGGCGCTCTGGAGCATCACCCGCGGTCGCCTGCAGCTCGAAAGGCTCTATGACGCTCGGATCTACAGCACCCACACCCCTGACGAGGAACTGATCCTCGGTCTGTCTTCGGGCGACACCGGCAACGAGATCGAGGGCTCGCTCACCGGTCTCCTCGAACCGGTGCTGCCCAACGAGGCGTACCCCGACCGGCGCTACGAGCTGCGGTACTGGGTGGGGTTGTCCGACCGCTCCGACGACCCGGCAGACCAGGGCGCGAGCGCTACGAGCACGATCACGATCCGGCTCGCACCGGCGGATCTCGACCCGCAACCCGAGGTGGTGGCGACGAAACGGGACGTCCAGCTCGTCGACCTCGACCGCGACGGACGCGTGGACCCGGGCGACGAGATCG
>Ga0299906_10005004_pt1 | contig 10820 bp, 9 predicted proteins | sample RVTome_14_FD_200259 | JGI IMG/M metagenome (GOLD analysis project Ga0299906, IMG submission 200259) | Soil microbial communities from uranium-contaminated site in the Upper Colorado River Basin, Wyoming, United States - RVT145D125 (version 2) ... | reverse complement strand
CCTCCACGTAGCGGGTCGCGGCCTGCGCCGCCGGCAGCGGGTCGAGCCGGGCCGGATTGCCGTCGAACCAGCCGAAATAGAACTGGTAGACGGCGCGCGCGTTGTGCTTCGCCGTGCCGTAGTAGCCGCGGGTCGGGAACGCGCCGCGCAGGCTCGCGGGCATCCGGATCGTCTCGGCGATCTCGTCCGGCGTCAGGCCCTGCGCCGCCAGTCGCAAGGTCTGATCGTGGAGGTAGGCGTACGTGTCCCGCTGCTGCTGCAGGTAGGGGATCACGCGGTCACGGCCCCAGACGGGCCAGTGATGGCTGTTGAAGACGACGTCGGTCTCGGCGCCGAAGCGCTCGATGGCGTCGTCGATGTAGCCGCTCCACAGCCGAGCGTCCCGTACCTTGGCCCCGCGCAAGGTGTAGAGGTTGTGCATCGTCTGGGAGACGATCTCCGCGCCGCAGAACGCGCGCTGCGCGGGGAGATGGAACGTGAGCTCGGCCGGGGCCTCCGAGTGCGGCACGTACTGGAAGACGAAGTCGACGCCGTCGATCCGCAGGCGTTGGCCCGTGCGGTCGACGGTGTCGGTCGGCTCGAGGATCGAGCTGGTCCCCATGGCCGGTTCCTTGCCGAGGCCCGAGTCGACGTGGCCGCGCGGCGAACGGCTCAGGGCGGCGCCATACATGTACATGGCGCGCCGGCCCATGACGGTGCCGGCCAACACGTTCTCGCTGACCGCCTCGGCGAGAAACGCCTGCGGCGCGACGAGCCGGACCTTCCCCGCCCGCACGTCCTCGGCCCGCACGACGCCCGCGACGCCCCCGAAGTGGTCGATGTGGCTGTGGGTGAGGATCACCGCGACGACCGGCCGGTCCCCGAGCGCCCGATTCACCAGTGCCAGCGCCCGGCGCGCCGTCTCGACCGTGGTCAGGGGATCGACCAGGATGCGACCGCTCGCTCCCTCGATGACGCTCATGTTGGAGAGGTCGTAGCCGCGCACCTGGTGAACGCCGTCCGTCACCGCGAAGAGGCCGTGGATGCCGTTCAGCTCCGCCTGGCGCCAGAGGCTCGGGTTCACGCTCGCCGGTGCCGGGCCGGTGACGAAATCGTAGGCGGGCCGATCCCAGATCACCCGTCCTGTGGCGTCCTCGACGCGCAACGGGTCGTCCGTCGCGACGAATCCCCGGCGCGCATCGTCGAACGCCGTCGTCTCACCGAGCGGGAGCGCCGCCGCCACGGCGGCGTTGGCGCGCGCCGTCACCGCGGTCGCCGCCACGTGCCCGTCGGCGTCGGCGGCCGAATCGCCGGCGGGCGGCCGCTGCGACCCGTCGCAGGCCGCCAGCACGACCAGCACCGCGACGCAGGAGGCGCGCAGCCGATGCGCGGCGGCGCTCACGCCAGGTCGCGAAGCACGCGCTTGAGGACCTTGCCCGTCGGGTTGCGCGGCAGTTCGTCGAGGAAGCGGATTTCGCGCGGGACCTTGTAGCGCGCCAGGTGCTCCTTCACGTGGGTCTTGAGGTCCTCCTCGGTCGTGGTCGCGCCCGGCCGGCGTACGACGAAGCCGAGCAGCCGCTGCCCGAATTGCTCGTCCGGCACGCCGATGACGGCCGCGTCCGCCACCTGGTCATGGTCGGCGAGCAGGTCCTCGACCTCCTTGGGGAAGACGTTCTCGCCGCCCGAGATGATCATCTCGTCGTCGCGTCCCGTGACGAAGAGCAGACCGTTCTGATCGAAGTACCCGACGTCGCCGCTCGACATCAGCCCGCCGACGATCTCCTTGCCGCCCCCGCCCGTGTAGCCGTCGAACTGCGCCTCGTTGCCCACGAAGATCCGTCCGGTCTGCCCGGCCGGCAGTTCCCGGCCCTCCGGGTCGATGATCTTGACGACCACGCCCCGCGGCGGCCGCCCGGCGGTGCCCGGCGCGACGCGCAGCTCGTCGGGCATGGCGATGGAGGCCTGCGCCACCTCCGTGGATCCATAGAAGTTGTAGAGGTTGTCGCCGAAGGCGTTCATCCACCGCAGCGCCAGCTCGCCCGGGAGCGCCGACCCGCTCGCGGCCAGGACTTCGAGGGACGACGTGTCGTAGCGGCGCCGCACGTCCTCCGGCAGCTCGAGGATGCGCTGCATCATGACGGGAACGACCGCGACGGTACGCGGGCGGTACCGTGCGATGGTGGCGAGCGTGTCCTCCGGGTCGAAGCGACGCCGCATCACCAACGTGCAGCCGAGCGTGCCGCCCATGACGAGATGCACGCCCCCCCAGGAATGGAACATGGGTGCGGCCACGAAGGTCGTGTCGCCGACGCGCAGCGGGATGCGGCCGAGGATGCCGACCAACGTATCGACGCTCGCCGACTTGGGAGCTCGCTTGGCGCCCTTCGGCGCCCCGGTCGTACCCGACGTGAGCACCGTGGTCCGTCCGTGTTGTGCCGGCGGGGCCGGTGGATCGGACGAGTGCGCCTGCGCGAGCTGCGCCAGCGTGGGCACCTCCCCGGCGGCCGTGTGCCAGGCGAGGACGCGCCGCCGATCGCCCGCGCCCTCCTCCACGATGGACGCGAACTCTTCGTCGTAGATCACGACCTGCGCGCCCTCCCGCTCCATCACCTCCGCGAGCTGCCGACTCGCGAAGCCCGTGTTCAGCAGGAGCGTGTTGGCGCCCACCTTGGCCAGAGCGATCGACGCCTCGACGAAGCCGACGTGGTTTCGCGCGAGCAGCCCGACGGCGTCTCCCGCGCGCACGCCCATGGCCGCCAGGCCATGGGCGACGGCGTTGCTGCGCGCCTCGAGTTGCCCGAAGGTCGTCGCCCCGGTCTCGTCGATGACAGCCAGCGTGTCCGGGACGCGCGCGGCGGCCGCCGCGAATCCGCCCGCCACGGTCGCCCCCCACGTCTCCATCGCCGCCCGGACCGTGCGCGCGTAGCTGGGGCTCAGGAACCCCGCGCTCCCGAGGACGCTCACCATCTCGATCAGGCGGCGAATCGGCCCGCCCCGTCCGGTTCCTCGTAGGCTCACGTGGCTCCCCTCCGTCTGGATGTCGAGTTCGCAATTCGCACAGGCACCCGCTATCGCAGCGCCCACCGTGTCGTCCAGCTTCGAGATTCGCGTGATCGGCTCCGTCCGCACGCCCTGGCGACGTCGCGAGGACGCGCCACACCAACCCACCGCGGCGCTGGACGCCAAGGGCGTCCTGGAGATCGACGCCGCGTACCGGCCAGCCCTGGCCGACCTGGGGTCCTTCGATCGCGCCTGGCTGCTGTTCCTGTTCCACCGCAGCCGCGGCTGGGCGCCGACCGTGAAGCCACCGCGCGGCGGCCCGAAGCGCGGGGTCCTCGCGACCCGCGCCCCCAATCGACCGTCGCAGATCGGGCTCACGTGCGTCCGCCTGGAAGCCGTCGACGTGTCGCGGGGGCTCGTCGAGGTGCGCGACGTGGACCTGCTCGACGGGACGCCCCTGCTGGACGTCAAACCGTACCTGCCGACGACCGACGCCTGGCCCGAGGCGGGACACGGGTGGCTCGAGCCGTACCTCGCGGCCGGCATCGAGCCGAAGCTGAAGAAACCGTATCGCCCGCCTCGGGCCGAATGAGGCTCAGGCCGATGCCGCGGGCGGCGCCGTCAGGTGCTCGGGCGTCGTGCCGAAGGTCTCGGAGTCTCCGAGGACACGATACCATTCCCAGGCCAGCCCGTCGGGCTCCTTCACCCACACCTTGTTCGCCTTGGCGTAGCAGCAGGTCGTGCCCTCCTCGACCGCCAGCTCGAGGCCGGCGCTGCCGAGCCGCTGCGTCGCTTCGGCGACCTCCTCCTCGCCCGAGACTTCGACGCCCAGATGGTTCAGGCGCTCCGCCGACCCGGGAACTGCGAAGAGCACGAGCTTGAGCGGCGGATCGGCAATCGCGAAGTTGGCGTAGCCGGGCTTGCGCTTGTTGACCGGGGTGCCGAACATCTTGGAGTAGAAGGCGATGGCCTGCTCGAGGTCCGTGACGTTGAGGGCGAGTTGCAAACGCATGGTTCTGTCTCCTTCGTCCGAGGCCGAGCCGTCAGGGGCCGGCCGGCGTGGGTTGGTCCGCCGCCGCCCCGCAGGGGCCGGCGGCGGCGCAGCAGTTCTCCGTGAGAAACGCCTGTAGCTCCGCCATCACCGCGAACTTCGGGAAGTAGATGAGCGAGCGGCTCTCGCGCCGGCAGCCGACCGCACCAGCGGACTTCAGCTCCTTCAAGTGGAAGGACAGGGTGGCCGCCGGGATGCCGAGCGTCTCGGCGATGGCCCCGGCCGGCTTGCCGCCCGGTCCGGCCTGGACGAGGAGGCGAAAGACGTCCAGCCGAGTTTCATGGGCCAGGGCAGAGAAAATCCCCAATGCCTGCCGTGATTCCACGATTCGAAAGTAATCGAATCATCAAATCATGTCAAGATCCTCGGTCGGCCGGTGCCGGCGCCCTCACCCAGCGGCGTTGGCGTGCGCGGTCGTCTCGACCACTGCCGCCAGATGCGCCGGATCGAAGGGCTTCGTGACATGCGCCCGGAAACCCTCGCCGAGCAGCCGCACGCGGTCGGCCCCGCTGCCATGGGCAGTCAGCGCGATCGTCGGCACCTCACCGAGCGTCTCGCGCCGCGCCTGGAGCGCGTGCAGCAGCGAGATGCCGTCCTCGCCGGGCATCGCGATGTCACTCACGACGACGTCGGGATGCCAGGCGTCGGCGATCGCCAGGGCTTCGGACGCCGACGACGCCGTGCGCACCTGCGCCCCGCGCCTGCGCAGCAGGACGCTCACCACCGCGTTCGAGTCCACGTCGTCGTCGACGATCAGGACGCGTACGCCAGACAGGGGGCGGCTCGCCGACGGATCGGGCGCCAGCGGCCGATCCTCGGACCCGGTCCCGAGACCGGCGGCCGGCACGAGCGGCACTTCGACGATGAACGTGGCGCCGTCGCCGTCACTGCGCGCCAGCACCGCCCCGCCATGACGCTCCACGAGGGCGCGCACGATCGCGAGGCCGAGTCCGAGCCCCTCGTGTCGGCGCGTCGGCGCACCGTCGGCCTGGCGGAAGGCGTCGAAGACGTGCGGGAGGAAGTCGGGCGGAATGCCCTCGCCCGTGTCGCGAACGATGATCCGGGCCGTATCCGCATCCCCCTCCACTTCGACGCTCACCCGACCGCCGCGCGGCGTGAACTTCACCCCGTTCGAGGCGAGATTCCAGACGACTTGCTGCATCCGGTCGGGATCGACGGCGGCCACGATCGGGTCGTCTCCGAGCCGGCTCTCGAGGGCCACCCCCTTCGCGTCCGCGGTGGGACGGACGACGTCGAGCGCCGCCGTGATCAGGTCGCGCAGATCCACGGGGCGACACGCCAGGCGCCACTCGCCCGCGACGATGCGCGACATGTCGAGCAGATCGTCGATGAGACGCGCCTGCGCCCGGGCGTTGCGCTGGATCGCGTCGATCCCGCGGTTCGTGCCTTCCGTGCCGAGTCCGCCTTCGTGCAGGAGGTTGGCCCAGGCCAGGATCGGCGTGAGCGGGGTGCGCAGCTCGTGCGACACCGTGGCGAGGAAGACGTCCTTCGCCCGGTTCGCATCCTCCGCCTGCCGGCGCGCCGTCTCGGTGCGCTCGAGCGACCGCTCCCGCTCCAACTCGGCGAGGCGCCGGTCCGTGACGTCATGCACGAGCAGCAGGGCGTGGTCGATACTGCCGGCGTGGCCCGGCAGGCCGCGCACCGCCACGGTGACATAGAGGGGCGCGCCGTCCGCGCGCGGGCTGCGAAAGTCCATCCGGGCGGCCGCGCCGCAGAGCGCCCCGCACAGCAGCCCCTGCGCCACCTCCCGCTCGCCGGCGACCACGAGGTCGTGCCACGGGCGATCGAGGAGCGACGCTGCGGGCGCATCGAACAGCCGGCAGAACTCCTCGTTCACCTCCCGACAGCGCCCGTCGGGTCCGACGATGGCCGTCCCGACCAGCGACAGGTCGAAGTAGGACTGCAACCTGGCCTCGCGCTCCGAAAGCACGGCACTCAGGTGCAGCCCCGTGCGCACGAAGCCGCCGAGCAGCGACGCGCCGAAGACCGACAGCGCGACCACGCAGAGCAGGTAGGCCCCGCCGGCGCCCCACATGAGGGGGTCGGCGCTCGGGGCCTGCAGGTTGATCGGATACGACAGCAGCGCGCCGAGGCTCGCGAGCGCCTGCGCCCGGCGGCCCCAGGAGAACATCACGGCCGACCCACAGAGCAACGCGGTGAGCACCCAGACGCACATCGCCACCGACGCGTCCACGCGGGCGTGGTACACGTTGATGACGACGCCGATCACGTTGACGAACCCGACCAGCACCGGGATCGTCCAGCCGGGCCGGCGCGCGATCGTCGTGTGTGCCGCCAGCACCAGGACGCCGTAGAGCGCCGCGACGCCGCCCATAACGAGACGCCGTTCCGGAAAGCGCACGAACTCGAAGAAGGTGGCGAGGCCGGCGCAGGCGAGGAAGATGCCGAACGCCAGTGGCACGCGCTCGCCGATGCGGCGTACGATCTCCTGACCGTGGGGGTCGTGGCGTTCGTTCGACATGGCGGCTTCCCGCACCGGTGCGGCCACGGGTAGCACCGGCCCGTCGCCGGTGTCCAGTGAAAGCCGCGCCCAGTGGTGACGCAGTTTGCCGCGTGAGGCACGGGAGGGTGCGGGTCGACGGCGGACGTAAGGAGCGCGGGGGGTGGATGGGCGGGGGTGTGCGACGCCCGGGAGCCGGCGGCGCGTACCCTCCCGTGCCTCACGCGGCAAACTGCGTCACCGCTGCCGTTCCGAATCAGTGGAAGCAGCGCTGCGGCCCGCTGCGCTGCAGCTTCGGTGGAAAGAGGTTGTCCTGCTCGAGTCGGTCCACGAAGGCCTGGAACTCCGGCTGGCCGAGCGTGTCGGCGAAGCGCAGCGTTCGCCCGCGGTACGCCAAACGCAGATCGAGGCTTTGCCCCACGCGCCGGGCATGCTCGGCGAGCTGGCGAAAGGCGGTCGTCGAGAAGAGCGCAGGCTCGAGGCGGCGCTCGTACGGTGAGCCGTCGCCGCCCGACGTCTCCGCCATCGGCGCCAATATCGCACGTGCGCGGTGCACCCGCACGGTGTCCTCTGGGACCCCGGGGGGCTCGGCGGCGAGCCGCTCCAGCATCGTCGCGACCACCGGATCGCTCATCGTCCCCGCGAACGTGAATCGCCAGTCGTCCAGGCTCGCGTCGAGGTCGACGTCGACGTCCGCGCGCCCGAGCGCCGAGCGCAGGGTACCGAGAAAGTGCCCGCGCGGCACCGCCCCCTCGGCGAAGATCTCGACCGTGGACCGCAGCAGCTCGACTTCGCGTACGTCGACGAAGTGATCGCCCGCCGGACGGACCTGCACCCAGGCGGGAACGACCCAACTGTTCCACCGGTACTCGTCGGCGCGCAGGTTGCTCCACATCGCGAACGCATAGTTGAAGCGCAGGCCGAGATACGGGGTGAGTCCGTTGGCGACGAAGAGCGCGGTCGCGATCACCGGAACCCCACGTCGCACCCACCCCGCCCCGGCGGACTCGCCGGCCGGCGCGACCGACGCTCCCCGTCCTGCCCGCCGATCGCGCCAGCGCTCGGCGGCCACCACGCCGGCACACACCCCCGGCCAGACCGCCATGAGCACGACGAGCCCGATCAACTCTCGCGACATCGCCGTGCCCTGATAGCGCGGCAGCAAGACGACCAGCACGGCGACCGATACGAGGCCGGCCGCCCACCAGACCCACGGTGACCAGCGCCGCACCAGCGCCGCGTCGTCCTCGCGGAAGAAGGCCCAGGACATCACCATCACCGCACCGCCGGTACTGGGCGCGCCCACGAGGCTGAGAATCAGGAAGAACCCGCTGCAGAGCACGATCCCGAGGGCGGGCCAGACGAGGAGCACGAGCGGGAGGCTGCCCTCGATCACGACGCTGCCGAGGGGCGACGCACGTTCCCGGATGAACGCTCCCATGGCGCCCCAGTTCTCCTCGAGCCAACGCGTGATGACGTTCTCGCAGCTCGTGGTGGCGTTCATGAAGTCGGCGTTCAGCTTGTGGACGACCACGAAGAGCATCGTCGTCAGCAGCCCGGCGCGAAAGATCGCCACCACGGCCCGGTCGACGTGCCGCGACGCCAGGGCCACCCGCGTCTTCGTGACGCGGGCACGCACGACCTCGGCCACTACGACCGCCACGGCGAGCCACGGCAGGAGGGCGAACAACACGTACTCGACCGCTGGAAACAACCACGGCTCGGTCATGTTGAGTCGCACCAGCGCCGCGACGACCACGGCCGCGAACGCCACCACGACGACCCGGGCCCCGAAGGCCACGAGCGCGCACGCCGCCAGCGTGACGAGGTGCTCCTCGACGGGACGGCCCCCGAGATGCCCGCGCAGCGCCTCCCACGACAGCACCAGCGAGCGGTGCTCCGTCTGCAGGTTCCAGTGGTACTGGTGCAGCGACGTGAAGAGCAGGCACGTCCCGTAGCCACGCAGGAGGAGCCCCGTACGCCAGCGGCCGACGCGGGCGACGAGCGGGCGCCACCCGCCGCGGGACGGCCGGCGGGGGGCGGCCCCGCCGCCGGCCTCGGTCGTTCCTGTCTCGTCGCGCGCCAGCGAGGTCCGCCTTATCCGGGACGCGTGCCGGTGTGAAGCGATCCCGTGGCGGGGACACGAGACGCTCAACGACCGCGCAGGTCGCCGTCGTAGCCAGGGTGCCGCGTCCCGTACAGCAGGCCGCGCCGCTGGTCGGAGACGGCCTGCTGGATGGCCGACCGCGACACCCCGTACGTACGGTCGCTCAGGCTGTCCACGACCTGCTCGATGAGCGCAGCGATGAGCATGCCGATCAGGTCACTCTGGCCGGCCGACGAACTCTCGACGCCGTGGACCAGGCCATCCCAGATCGACGCGCCGCTCGCCGTGTCGACGAGGGACGCGTGCGCGCGCACGATCGTGGACGAGTCGAGCACGCGGTAGCGCTGCCCCCACTCCTCGACCGTGACGTAGAGCACGGCGTCCGCGCCGAACACCTCGCGGAGCTTGCCGAGCGAGACCTGGTGCATCTCGCCCGGCGTGGGCAGCCCGTTCTCCTTCATGAGGGCATCGACGACGGCCACCGGAAAGACGTAGTAGCCCGCCTCCGCCACGGGCCGCGTCACGGTGGAGAGGAACACGTAGGGCGCGTTCACGTCCGTCGCCTCGCTGAGCGGGGGCAGCACGAGGATCGACCGCGGCTGATGGGCGCGGAAGGGGGCGTAGTCGTACTCCTGCACCGCGCACCCGCCGGCGAGCAGGGCCACGGCGAAGGCCGCCGGCACGCGGCACCCGCCGGCCGTCACGAGGCGCCCAGCCGCCGCAGCATCCCGTCGACGAACACCGCGGACTCGGGAAACAGCTCGCGCTCGCGGACGAGGGCCTCCTGCGCCGCGTCGGTGTTGCCCTGCAGCCAATGGAGGTACCCGAGATGCGCCCACACGCCCGGCGGTACGCCCCGACCTTCCGCCGCCGCGCGCTCGACGTCCTCGCGCAGTCGCGCGACCTGCGTCACCGGATCGGCCGAACCCGGCTCGACCCACATGGCGTGGAGCAGGTCCTCGTAGTGCCCCCACCGATACAGCGACTGATGTCCGCACCCGGCCGCGAGGGCCGCGGCGATCAGGAGCGGCACCACCCGCCGTGTCACGACCGGCCGCTGGGGTGCCACGCGCCGGCCTCGAGCCCCGCGACCAGCTTGTTCACCGCGTCGGTGATCGCCAGGTTCAGGACCTTGCCGTTCAGCGTGGCGTCGTAGCCGGCGACGGTCCCGAAGCCCGCCACCTCGCGATTCGACAGCACGTACTCGCCGGCACCCTGCACCGCGTAGATCACGGCCGAGGTGCGCACGTCGACGACGTTCAGCGAGACCTTCGCGTACGCGAGCTGACTCTTGCCGGATCCCAGAATGCCGAAGAGCTGCGTGTCGCCCGTCACGCGCCGCCCGAACTCCGACACGTCGCCCGTGACGACGACCACCGCGCCCTCGAGGTCCTGAGCCTCACCGCGGATCTCGCTCTCCTGCGCGATCTCGCGCATGTTCTCCCGGTCCACGAGGGTGAAGCGACCCGTCTGCTGGAGATGCGTCTTCAGGATCGTCTTGGCCTGCCCGCCGAGCTGATCCGGGCCCTCCGCGAACATCCCGCGCATGTAGGTAGAGCGGTTGTCGAACTTGCCGACCGCCAGCACGTGCCTGGGGCCGCCGTAGTTGGTGCCGTAGGTGGCCACCGTCGGCGTCGCGACGGTGCGATGCGATTCCGTGACGCACCCGGCGAGCCCCGCGAGCACCAGGGCCAGCGTGAGAGACGCCGTCCGTCGCCCACGCGCCGCGCGCTTTCGTTCGCGATGCATGGCCGCCCTATCCGGTATCCCCTCGCGAGGGTCAAGGCGCCCGTGAGCGCCGGGCGCCCTGCACGCTCCTCATGGACGCGCGGTCCCACGCGCGGGCGCAGTTGGTTTCCGCGAGTCGTTCTGCAACCATCGTCCGGTGAAGCGGGTGCGCCCGACCCTGATCGTCGGCTGGCGGGAGTGGGTCTCCCTCCCGACCCTCGGGGTGTCGACCGTCCAGGCGAAGGTCGACACGGGCGCCCGGTCGTCGAGCTTGCACGTCTTCGACGTGGAGCACTACCGGCGCGGCAGCCGGCCCTTCGTCCGTTTCCGCGTCCACCCGCGGCAACGTGACGTGAGGACGACCGTCGAGGCCGAAGCCGAGGTCGTGGCCGACCGCTACGTGCGTTCGTCGAGCGGCCACCGCGACCGCCGCCCGGTCATCGTCACCGACGTCGAGATCTTCGGTTCGCGCT
>Ga0299906_10005003_pt1 | contig 10820 bp, 9 predicted proteins | sample RVTome_14_FD_200259 | JGI IMG/M metagenome (GOLD analysis project Ga0299906, IMG submission 200259) | Soil microbial communities from uranium-contaminated site in the Upper Colorado River Basin, Wyoming, United States - RVT145D125 (version 2) ... | reverse complement strand
CCGTGTTCGCCTTCGATCATCGAGAGCGTAATCTCGCCGAGTTCGCCCGGGTTTGTCATCCCGGCTTTTCGCCCGGCCTGACGGAGCAGCGCCGGCGAATCAAGGAGCTTGTCGAGCCACTGAGGCGTGTGGCGAAACAAAGCGGATTTCTGCTGCAGATAGACATTGATCCCGCCGAAAAAGAGCGGCGACTCTTCACCGCTACCGGAATCATCGAGCACAAGTGGCAGGTAGAGCGGCACTATGAGTGCATCATGCCCGAGCCGACGCAGCGCCTTAACCAGCGCGTGATCGCGCAGACACGTGCCGCAGAAGAAACTCCCGGTACCGGCGGTTAGATGAATGAAGCGCATATGCGAAATGACGAAATCCGAAAGCGGAACGCTACGCCTTTGGTCATTCGTCATCCGATTTCGTCATTTCCGAAAGTGGCGCCCCCACCGGCAAATCTTCGGGCAGCGGCACAAACTCGGAGACTTTTTTCCATAGGTCGCTGAAGTCCTTGTCTACATCACCGGAGAGGCAATCGGTGATCTCGCCGACCGCGTCGGGGTATTTGTCGATGACGCGTTTGAAAGAAAATTCCTGATCGTAAAACGCATAAACCAGCTTGCGCATGTTCTCCACGCCGCGACGGAGGTCGCGCGCGTATGGCTCGAATTGCTCAGGCGCGAAGTTTCGTTCGACGATCGCCTTGTGCACGGCCTCGCCGGCGAGCACGCCACTCCTCAACGCCAACATCACCCCGCTGCTGAAGATCGGATCAAGAAACGCAAACGCGTCGCCCACGAGCAGCAGGCCCTCGCATCCGCAGTGGCGCGCGTGGAATGAGAATTCGCTTGTGACGAAATAACAACCGACCTGCTCGCCCACTGACAGGTGATCTTTGATCCACGCGTTCTGCTCGATCTCGCGTTTGAACATCTCCTCGGGCGACTTTACGCGGTTGCGCGAGAGGTATTTGCCCTCGGCGACAACGCCGACGCTGACCATGTCGTTGTGCTGCGGGATGTACCAGAACCAGCCTTTTTCCGGCACGTAGGCCACCGTGGTAGCGCCTTCATCGATTCCGGGATCGCGCTTGGCGCCGCGGTAGTAGGTCCAGACCGCCACTTTGTTGAGGTAAGGGTCGCGCATCCGCCAGCCTTGGTGGACAGCGGTGAAAGCCTCCTTGCCGGTGCAATCGAGCGTGATCGGTGCGCGATACTCGGTTAGGGCGCCGGTATTGTCCTGCGCGCGCACACCGGCGATACGCGTGTCTTCCCAGATCAGCTCTTTCACGGCCGTCTCCTCGCGAACTTCGGCGCCCTTGGCGCGGGCGTTGTCGAGGAGGATCTGGTCAAACTCCGAGCGCAGCACCTGCCACGTCTGCGCAACGGTTTCGCGGTCGTAGCGATTAAAGAAATAGAACGGCTGCGACACTTTTCCCGAGGGCGCGGCAAACTGGATGCTGTATTTGCGCACGAACGCCGAGGATTTCATCGCCGGGATCAGGCCGAGCCGTTCCAGGGGATGAAACGTGAACGGGATAAGTGATTCACCAATGTGGTAGCGGGGAAATCTTGCGCGCTCGAGCACAACCACCCGATGTCCGTACTCGCCCAGCACCGCGGCGCTGGCGGAACCCGCGGGGCCGGCGCCGATGACGATCGCGTCGAAGTGAGTCGCTTGATCAGACATTTTTGCGGCGGTCAATTGCGGGAGGCAGAATCTCGACAATTCTGGCGAGAACCTGGCCTTCGGTGTTCTTGATCTCGTTACAGCGTCCGTAGAGAGTCTGCGTGTGCGATAGCGTGAGCGCTGCGTTCATAACTTCGTCCGACTCGACCTCGAAAAACGCTCGCGGCTTGCTTTTGTATTCGATACCGAAGGATTGCAGGATCGCGCCCAGCGGCATTTCGGCGCGGAGGATTTCGCGCTGCACGCCGGTTGGAAACCGCTCGAGCAAAATTTCGATCGCGCCAAATTCGACCGTCCTGCGCGCGTCGCGCGTAACCAGCAAAACCTTGCGCTCGTAACAGGTGTGGTCCTGCCGGATCTCGATCACGTGCACCCGAATCTCCTCGTCGTGGAAGCGCTGCAAGGTGGACGTCATGTCATTCGAGTGATCCAACAACTGGCGATACGCCTGCGGGATGCGGGCGGCTTCAATGAACCGGACCTCGGGTAGCGCGCGACCGATGTAGAAGTCGGCCAGCGGCTTGAGCAGCGAGGCCGCGTCAGGCGTAGCGTGCATTGCGGTGCTCTGGCAGGAAAAATTCGTGGAGGAGACGGTCAACTTGCAGAAGCCCTTCGCGGTTGATCTTGATCCGGTGGCTGTCGATCTCCGCGAAGCCCCAGTCGCGGATGCGCTGGAGCGGTTCGGCAAAGCGTTCTCGGGGATCAACGCCGAATTTTTTCGCAAAATACTCAGCGCTCACACTCCCGAGCTTGAGCTGCAAGACGAATTCGCGAATGAGCCGTTCATCGTCGGTCGGCGTAAGTGCGCGATAGACCGGCAGTTTACCCGCGTTAACCGCCGTGACGTACGGGTCGAAGTCGTGGTGGTTTTGATAATGCGTCCCACCAATGTGGCCGAAGCTCGCCACGCCGAGCGCGAGCAGATCCGCGCCTGCCCAGAATTTGTCGCGATAGACAAAGCGCGTTTTCGTTTTGTTCTTCACCGCGGTGTAGGCGCTGGCGACCGCATAACCAACTTTTTCCAGCTCAGCGAAGGCGTCATCGACCCAATCGCGCTTCTGCTCCCAATCTGCGACAGGCGCGACGAGCCTGCCCTCGACTTTCATTTCTTTGTAGATGATCGTGTTGTAGGGAATTTCCATCTGATAGATGGTCACGCTGTCGGGCGAGAGATCGATGGTCTTGCGGATGCAATCGCGCCAGTTCTCCTCGGTCTCCTCGACCATCCCAGCGATGAGATCGATGTTGATCTGCGGGAAGCCGAGCTCGCGCGCGTAGCTGTAAGCCCGCCAGATTTCCTTCGAGCGGTGAGCGCGTCCGTTGATCTCCAGGATGTGGTCGGAAAAGTTTTCAACGCCGAGGCTTAGTCGTGTAACACCCAGGTCGCGGATCGCTTTGAGCTTGTGATTCGTGAGCGTGCCCGGCTCGCATTCAAAGGTCACTTCCTCCACTTCATCCCACGGCAGGAGAACTTTCATCCCGTCGGTTAGTTGCTGGAGCTGGTTCGCTGAGAGATAGCTCGGCGTTCCACCACCGAAGTAAACGAAGCTCGGCTTGCGCCCACCGACCACCGGCTGGCGGGCGTAAACCTTTAACTCCTTCAGCGCCGCGTCAATGTAGCCCTTGATCGCCGCGGAGTCCTTGTCGGTGTAAACGCGAAAGTAACAGAAGTGGCAGCGCTTGCGGCAAAAGGGAATGTGCAGATAGATGCCGAGTGGAGTTTCCGGTTGCGGCGGACGCTGGAGCGCGGTAAAGAGATCATCCACCGCGTCCGGCCGCCAGAACGAGAATGGCGGATAGTTTGAGACGAAATAATTGCCCGCGGTCGTCGGGTGATGCGCGGCGCTGGGAGAGGGGCCCGCACTGAGAGGTCCGACGTCAGTTTTCATGATTTGGATCTCCTCATTTGATCGGCGCGCCGAAGGCATACACCGAGCCGTCTTCGGACCCAATAATGATCATCCCGTTCGCGACGGCAGGCGAAGCGGTGAGCGGTTTGCCGATTTCGTAAGACCACAGTTCTTTTCCGTTCTCCATGCTCAGAACGTAAAGCCTGCCATCGTCGGAACCAAATGCGATTTTGTCGCCGCAGACGACTGGCGAGCTGTCCACTTTGCCGCCTGTTTGGAATTCCCAGAGCTGTTTGCCCGTCGCGCGTTCGAGACAATGCACACGCTTGTCACGTCCGCCGATGATGACGTGCTCGTCTGTAACGGCTGGCGAGGAGAAATAGGGGAAGCCGCGCTCCTTGTATTGCCAGGCGACGGTCTTCGCATCGAGATCGACGCAGATGACTTCGTTGCCGTAATTCCCGACATAGGCGAATTTTTCTTTCAACCCGACGGAACCGGCGACGTAGGCGCCGGCTTCGATCTTCGCCAACTCCTTGCCATCAGCCGCAGAGACGACGTGCAAGAACCCGTCACAGCCGCCGAAGACGATTCTTCCGCCAGCCACAGCCGGCGCGCCATTCACATAGTTGTCGGTCGTGACGGTCCACGCCACTTTGCCGGTTGCAGCATCGACGCAATGCAGCTTCGAGTCGTAGCTGCCTACGAGAATCTGTTCAGTGTTGCCGGTTGGCGACCGAATCCAGTTTACTCCGCCGAGGATTTTGTCGCCGGTGGCATATGTCCACCGGAGCGCACCGGTCGCAAGGTCGAGTTTGTATAGCTGAGCGTCGGCTGAACCGATGTAAACGTGGTCGCCCAAAATTAGCGGCGAGCCCTCGACCGCGTCGGCCGTCTTAAACGCCCACATCTTTTCCCCAGTGACCGAATTGAGACAATAAACGTGCTTGTCGTCCGACCCAACAACAACGCGCTCGCCCTCAATGGCGGCAGATGATTTTACCGGGCCCTCGGTTTTGAAACTCCAGCGCAACTCCAGTGAGTCCGGCAGGTTGCCGGCAGCTGTTCCAGCCAGATCTTGCTGGCCGCGAAACATCGGCCACGAAGGTTGCGAAGCGAACGCGTACGCCGTCAGCAACATGAGGATGATTCTTGGGAAAAGCGTCACAGCCGTTGGACAATTAAGCACACGATCTCCCTAAACTCATGATCGACTTGAGCTTTGGTTTGCGAGAAAAGAAGAACTGCCATGGCTACCTACATCGTCCTCATCAACTTCACTGAACAGGGAATTCGCAACATCAAAGACTCGCCCAAACGGGCTGCCGCCGCCACGGAGTTGGCGCGCGGTTTCGGCCTCGAAATCCGTGACATCTTCTGGACGCTCGGCGCGTTCGATGGCGCGGTGCTGATGGAGGCACCGGACGATCAGGCCGTCACGTCGTGGGCTCTGAAGCTCGGTTCGCTTGGCAACGTGCGCACGCAGACCCTGCGCGCCTTCCGCGCCAACGAGGTCGAAAATATCCTCGCCAAAGTCAAATGACAGTGGGGTGCCTTAGAGGGCGCCTAAAAAGCTTGGCCGAGATCGCTGCGGATATCGGCGCTGCACTCGCGCCTTGGCCAGCGCCAAAATCGACAGCAACGCGGCCCCTCCCTACTTTTTAGACGCCCTCTTACAGCGCGGCGGCGTAGATCGCCTCGAAATCGGAGGCGGTGATCGGCCGGGGATTAAACTGCGCGGTCCATTCTGCGGCGGCTTCTTCGGCGAGCTTGGACAACCGGGACGGCGGAATGTTCAGCGCCGACAGTGAAGTCGGCATTTGACCGGCCTGGAGCAGGAACTCGAGCTGCGCGATCAACGCCTCGACAGCTTGCTCCGCGCGGTCCCTCCAGGCGGCCAGGCCCGCGAACCTCGCGAGTTCCGCGTAAATCGCGGCCGCGTCTGGCTGCTGTGCGTTGAATCGCACGACGTGCGGCAGCATGATGCCGACGGCTTGGCCGTGGACAATATCAAAGCGCGCCGTCAGGGGGTTTGCCGCGCTATGCGTGGCGCCGAGCATACTGTTTTCGATTGCCGTACCAGCGTAGGCGGCGCCGAGTTGCATCGCCGCCCGCGCTTCAAGGTTGTCGGGCTGCCGGAAGACGTAATCGAGGTTCCCAGCCGTCAGCCGGAAAGCCTCGCGCGAGTAAAGCCACGATAGCTCGTTGCGTTTTTTTGTGACTGCCGTTTCCACGGCATGGGCAACGGCGTCGATGCCAGTGCATGCCGCGACCTGCCTCGGCTGCGTCACCGTCAGCAAGGGATCAAGGATCGCCACGCACGGCGCCGCTTTCGGATCGCCGCATGCCATCTTCTGGTGTGTCTTTTCGTCGGCGATCAGCGCGAAAGACTGGCATTCGCTGCCTGTGCCGGCCGTCGTCGGCACGGCGATCAGCGGGAGCATCGGCTTGGTCGCTTTGCCGACGCCCCAGTAATCCTGCATCCGGCCGCCGTTAGTCAGGATGAAATTGCAGCCTTTTGCCGTGTCCATGCTGCTGCCTCCCCCAAGACCAATGATGAGGTCGGGGCGAACGGCGCGTGCAGCCTCGAGGCATTCGTCCACTTCGCGCGTGGTGGGGTTTTCTCGGACCCTTTCGAAAATCGTGACGCTCACTCCGGCGGCATCGAGGCCACGGCGAGCCCGCTCGACGTGGCCTGCGGCGATGATGCCAGGATCGGTGACGAGAAGTGCGTTACTGCCGATAGCGCGCGCGAGTTCGCCGACTCGATCAACGGCGCCGGCGCCGAAGATCACGCGCGTGCGCGGATGAAAATCGAAGCCGATGGGCATGGTCATACCCGCTGGAACGCTCGCCTTTTGTAGAGGAACTCGAAAAGATTGCCTTCGTGCGGCTGGTCCCAGGAGATCTGCATCGTCGAGATCGGGCCGATGTTCAGCCGGTCGATGTGCGGCGATTCCATGAGCTGCTCGATCAAGCGCTCGTCGTTCGTAATCGCGGTGACGACCAGGGACGATCCGATAGATTCAACGATCCTTGCCTCAGGCACCTCGAGGACGCTGGCATAGGGGAAAAGGTACTCGCGAATTGCCAGCGGGTGCGCAAACGAGTCACAGCGCACAATCGTCGGCCGCAGGTAAACCGCGCCATTGAGGATGGCGAGACGCGGACCCGTTCGATACTTCGCAGTCACCTCCTCGGCGCCGGAGGTTTGCAGGCCGTCGTCGATCGCTGCGTTGATAGACTCGGCCATTTTCGGGTTCGCAAATCCCGAGAGCACGGCGCTCTCGTCGTCGATCGGGCGCGGCTCCACCGGTCCGAGCCGCTGCCCCAGGCCATCAGCGATTTCGTCAGCATGCGCGGGCACGATGATCGCGGAAGCGTTGAGGCAGCTGCGGCCGCCATTTTGCGCGATCGATTCCACCATGAGATCGAGGAACCGGGGCCAGCGCTCGATCTCATCCGGGCCGATCAGAATTTTGCTGTAGCCGGGGCCGTGAATCTCAATCTGCGGATCGCCGGCATGACGATCCGTGGTCGTCTTATCGCCGAAAAGCTGCGCGCGTCCGCAGAGCCGCAGGATCTCGTCACCCCCTTCATGGTCGGTGGGGTAAAAACCAAACGCTTCCGCAGGCACGCCAACCGCGAGAAACGACTGAATCAGCCGCCAAGGCGTAAACGGCTCCTCCCGGCCGGGCTTCAGCACCACCGGCACCTTGAGCGCAATCGCCGGCAGCCAGAGCGAGTTCACCGCGGGCGAATTGCTCGGCATGATGACGCCGAGCGAGTTGGTCGTCGCGAAATAACTCAAGGCGATGTCGCCCTGTTCGCCGAAACCGTTGTCGAGGATGCTGAGATCGAGTCCGCGTGTCATCCCGCGGAGGATTGTCCCCATCTGCGAGAGCACGGTGCTGATGCGGTTCATATTCCGCCGCACCAGCGTATACGGCAGCCCGCTCGTGCGGGAAAGAGTCTCGACGTATTGCTGCGGGGACTGGGTATGGCCCTTGTCACCGAGCGGAAGAGTGCTGTCCGCGAAGACTTCGGCCGCCTGCCCGCACATTTCGATGAGTTGCGCGCACGTGAACTTCTTCAAGGCCGCGCGCGAGGCTTCGAGCCGGACGACATCGCGCCGGATGATGCCGGCATTGATGTGGCTCACTGCTGCCACCGGCTCACCGCTGCGATGATCGCGCGCTTCTGTTTTTTCGAGGCTCTCGTAAGCGCGACCGAGGCGGAGTGCCGGAAGGTGAGGACGGTCCATAGGGAATCGTCAGTAAACACCTTCCACGATTGTTTTCTCCATCGCGCCGAAGGGACGCACCTCGGCGACGCCGTCCCACGCGTAGGGTGCACGCGGGCGGCGACGCAGGGCTTCGTCGCGCTCGAGGAAACGGGGCATGAAAAACTCCTTCGTCATCGTGGTCAGCTCGACGCGGCCCCATTGGTCGTAATCCACCAGACAGTCGGTTTGTTTCGAATCGACAACGCGCAGCACGGCACGCGGCTGCGGTGCGTAGTAGGTGACCGAGAAATTGTCCTCCGGGCGCAACGGCACGCTGGCGGCGAGACCCATGAGGGTGTTGCCATAGGTGGGATAAAAACCGATGCGGTTTTCGAGCACTTCCTCAACGAGGAACCGAACGTATTGCGGCGCCATCGCGGTGCCGCCGCAGAAAACGCCGCGGATTCCAGCATCCAAAAGGTTGATCTTTTCGGAGAGCGCTTCGAGCAGCTTCGGTGTGGTGAACAGACCGCTCACCCGGCGATGCTTCAAAACCGTCACGGCCTGATCGACGACGTGCTCCATGTAGGAGCGCGCCTGGTCGAATTTCTTGCTGGCGAGCACCTTTTTTACCCAGCGCGGATCGAGGTCGATAAAGTAGCACGAACTGCCGCGCAGGTTAGCAAGGTGCTCGATCGCGAGGCGCAGACGCCGGGGGCCAGTCGGGCCCATCATCAACCAGTAATGGTTTCGCGGGAAATGCTCGTCGCTGATCTTCTCGCTGAACTCGCTGTAGTCGACTTTGTAATCCTCCCAGCCGATCCGCTGTTTGGGCATACCGGTGGTGCCGCCGGTCTCGAAGATATTAAATGGACGGCCCCTATATTTCGCGGGAACCCAAAGCTCAGGCTGAAGGTCGCGAAGCCATTCGCCCTCGAAGTGCGGAAAGCCCGCGATGATGTCGTCGAAGGACGTGATTTCCTCCGCAGGATTCCAGCCGGCCTTTTTCGCCCAATCGAGCCAGAACGGGGAACCAGTTTCGGCCGAGAAATGCCAGCGAACGATTTCGCGCGCGTGAGCGTCGAGCTGTTCCTTCGCTTGTTCAGGAGTGGATGACGCCATCATCAATCGGGAAGTTGCTCGTGCTTCGGTTCCGGAAGCCAGAAGGAAGCAATAAAGCCGACGAGATAAACTCCAAAGCCGATGGCAGCAGCGGTATACGCGAGCTTCCTCGGTGCGAACGCCGGGTCCGGTGTGATCGCCAACGTCGCGGTCACCCATGCGAACAAGGTGCCGATCAGCCGGCCGCCGATGTTGGCGGCGAAGCTTTGGCCGGTCCCCCGCAGATGCACGGGGTAAACGCGCGGCAGGTAGTTTCCCCAGAAGCTGAACTGTGCGATGGTCGCAGCCGCCACCAGGAAGATGCCGGCGTAGAGCAGCGGCAGACTCGCGACGGCGCAATAGCCGAAGACAATCGGCATCAGAATCAACCCGGGAATCTGAAAAACACGCAGCAGCCAGCGCCGGCTGATGATGACCGTGGCGAGCACGGCCAGAAGGCAGCGGCCAACGAGGCCGCCGATTTCCTGCACCTTCGTGACGTTCGCGGCGACGCTTTGTGTTGTTCGTGCCGCGATGCCGCGCGCCACTTTCTCCCCTTCGCCCTCAGGTTTATCCCTCGTTGCGGCGGCAACCGCGGTCTGCACCTGCGCTGTCACATCAGGGAGACCCGGCACGATCCGCGGGATGTGTTGAATTGCACCGAATGCCGCGCCGTAGCTCATGGCAAACATTAGCGTCGTGACCAGCGTCGTACGCCGCAACTCGGGCGAAAAGAGCTCCGCGAACCTGGGACGCTTGAGCGTGCCCGCATCACGCTTCTGCTGCCAGGCGGGGGACTCGGGCAGGAAAGGGCGGATGATGATCAACGGGATGGCCGGAATCAGCCCCGACATCATCGTGTATCGCCAGGCGGCGTGCGGGTCTTTCACGACGCCAAGGCTGCTCAGGAACTCAGGAATGTGGATCGCGGGAAGATCGTTGGCCCAGGCCACAGCGAGCCCGTTCGCCATCGCCACCAGCAAGCCACCGACCGAGGAAAACGCCTGTGTATAACCGAGCACCCGCTCGCGCTGTTTGGGAAGCGGGAAAAGCTCCGCCAGCCAGGCGACGGCCGCGACAAACTCCACGCAGACGCCCACGAAAACAAAACATCTCAGCACAAGCAGCATCATCGGCGAAGTGGCGAATCCGGAGGCAAAGGCCGCGAACGCGTAGATGAGGATGCTCCAGGTCAGCACGCGCCGTCTTCCCAGCCGATCGGTGAGATATCCGCCGAGCAACCCGAAGATGCCGCCCGCCACAGCGGGAATGTAAAACAACCTGCCAACCCAACTCTGAAATTCCGGCGAGCCGGGTGCGGCCCCGATGAGTTCCTGCATCGCCGGACCGACTATCAGAGGCAGCATCAACAGCTCGTAAATATCGAACGCGAATCCGATGACGGCGATCACGCAGATCAGCCATTGCGTGCCGGTGAGGCGAGGAGTGGTCATTTCTCCTTCGCAATCGCGTATAAACGCGTCGGCGTTTGCACATAGAGAACACCGTTGGCCGCCACCGGCGTCGAGTACACCGGCTCGCCGAGATCCGTCTGGCTCAGCAGCTTCTTTTCTTTGCCCGCGCTGAAGATGAAGAAATTACCGTCTTCGGTGCCGATGTAGAGCTTGCCATCGGCCACCAGCGTTGAAGCCCAGATGTGCGCTTGCGTATCGTGCACCCAGTACGGCTTGCCGGTCTCGGCATCGAGGCAATGAATCTTCCCGGCGTATTCGGCGACGAAAAGCAGGCCGTCTTCAGTGATTGAGACGGTCGAGATCGAGCGGCCGATATCTTTGTAGCTCCAGACTTTTCCTTCCTGCGTCACATCGCCGGTTTGCGTCGCATCGATGCAATGCAGAATCCCCACCCCATCGCCGTGCTCGGGGTCCTGGCCGATCGCAACGTAGACCCGGTTTTTCCAAAATACCGGTGTGGCAATGACCTCGCTCGGGCCGTTCGCGTCA
>Ga0299906_10005001_pt1 | contig 10821 bp, 6 predicted proteins | sample RVTome_14_FD_200259 | JGI IMG/M metagenome (GOLD analysis project Ga0299906, IMG submission 200259) | Soil microbial communities from uranium-contaminated site in the Upper Colorado River Basin, Wyoming, United States - RVT145D125 (version 2) ... | reverse complement strand
GATCTGGCCGACCGCACCACCAACAGTGCCCAGGACATCCAGCGAATTGTCCAGGCCATCGGCGGCGACACCCGGGAAGTAACGGAAGCGGTCGAAGCGACCGGGATGCGCATTGCCAAAGGGAAGCAGCTCTCCCTCTCCACCGGCGAGGCTCTGCGCGAGATCGTCGAGAGTGCGAACCAGGCCGCCGCCTCCTCCGAAGAGATCGCCGAGCAAACCGGCAAGCAGGGGGCTCGGGCCAAGTCGCTGCTGGACGATGCCGGGCACAGCCTGCGTTCGGTCAAGGCCATTGCCCGCGCCATGCAGGAGCAGCAGATCGCCATCGTCCGCATTCAGGAGGGGGTCGGCCAGATGAAGAGCGCCGCCGACCAGATTGCCCGGGGGATGGACGAGCAGGTCAGGGCGAACCGGGAGTTCGGCAAGGGGCTGGCCGAGCGGGAAACGCAGGTCCAGGGGATCAACGAAGCGACCCGCTTCCAGATGGCCACCGCCCAGCGCATCTTCAGCCACTTCGCAAGCTCGGAGAAGCGGCTGTCCAGCAACGCCGAGAAGGCGGCGGTCATCCTGCAGGAGATCGCCCAGCTGGAGAAGCTGGCCGCCCTGCTCCGCGATCTGGCCGGCGCCTTCAACCAACAGGGAAAGGAGACCCACAGGCTGCCTCTTCGTTGATGGAGACCATGGCCGTCCAGACGCTATTGACAAAAAGGCGGGGTCTGAGTATCCCGCCTTTTTTGCGTCCGGAATTCCCTTTAACCAGTCAACAGGGCGGGGAAAGTTGGAGTGTGAGCGCCATCCGTGGGGGCCTTTTCTCCCTGACCCGTGAGATGATTCTGAGGATATCACAATTTGTGACAACCTCCTCGGGCAGGCGCTGACATCCTGAAGCACTCCAAAAGCGTAATGGATTTTACTGTGATGAGAAAATGAGGAGGGGTTTATCTTCCAACAGGAGGGGGTTTATCTTCTGGAAATACGGGCGGTTGTGGGCTAAGATGGGCTCCGTGTTTCGCCAAGGGCAGAAAAAGAGGCCGATGGCTGTTGTTGGGCGGGGGAATCCACGGACACTCCGCTGTTTCGACATTGCATCAACTAGCCGCAATCATTCAAACTAGCGTGAGCCATGCCGCGAATTTTCGACAACATCTCTATCCAGCTCTTAACCGCGTTGCGAGCCACCCTTGAAACGGCAACTCACGCGGACTTCTGCGTCGGTTATTTCAATCTACGCGGTTGGCAGTCCCTTGATGATCTGACCGCCGACTGGCGCCCGGAAGACGGTCAGATCTGTCGCGTCCTGATTGGTATGCAACGCCCGCCTCACGAAGAAGTCCGGGAGTTGTATCAACTACGGCCGAATGAGAATGACGATCTGATTGACAACGCCCGTGCCTCACAGCTGAAGCTGCGCTTCGCCCAACATTTGCGAGAACAGATTACCTTCGGCATTCCGACGGCACGAGATGAAGAAGGACTACGGCAGCTGGCCAAGCGGCTTCGCGCCGGGCAAGTGGTTGTCAAACTCTTCCTTCCCTATCCCCTGCACGCCAAGCTCTATCTCCTCTTCCGCAAAGACACCAACAACCCGATTACCGGTTTTGTCGGCAGCAGCAACCTCACCATGTCCGGGCTGTCGCGGCAGGGGGAACTCAATGTCGATGTGCTCGACCACGATGCCACCGAAAAACTTTCCAAGTGGTTTTCCGACCGCTGGAACGAGCGCTGGTGTCTCGATGTCTCAACTGATCTGGCCGAAGTCATCGAAACCAGTTGGGCGCGTGAAGCGGTTGTCCCTCCCTATCTCATCTATCTCAACATGGCTTATCACCTCAGCGTCGAGGCGCGAGCAGGTCTGAGCCAGTTCCGGTTGCCACCGCGGTTCGAGGAGGAACTCTTCGAGTTCCAGAAAAGTGCGGTCAAGATTGCCGCCCGCCATCTCAACCGCCGCGGCGGGGTGATGATCGGCGATGTTGTCGGATTGGGCAAGACCATGATGGCGACTGCACTGGCTCGCATGATTGAGGACGAGCTCAGTTACGAGACGCTGATTATCTGCCCGAAAAACTTGGTGCCGATGTGGGAGGCTTATCGCAAGGAATACGGCCTGCGCGGAATGGTCATGTCGCTCACCCAGGTCAACCATCCCAGCAAGGGGTTGAAGGAACTAAAGCGCTACCGGCTGGTCTTGATCGACGAAAGCCACAACCTGCGCAATCGCGAGGGGCGGCGTTACAAGGCGATTGCCGAATACATCCGGCAATGTGATTCGCGCGTCATTCTGCTGACCGCCACCCCGTACAACAAGTCGTTGACCGACCTTTCCAGCCAGCTGCGCCTCTTCATCGACGAAAGGGCTAATCTCGGCATCCGCCCCGAGCATTTCATGCGCAAGAAGGGGATGAGCGAGGCGCAATTTGAGCGCCAGTACCAGTGCCCGACCCATTCGATTCAGGCCATGGAGAAGAGCGACGAACTCGACGACTGGCGCGAATTGATTCGGCTCTACATGGTGCGACGGACGCGTGGTTTCATCATCGACAATCACGCCACCAAGGACGCCAAGGGGCGCAGCTTCATCACCGACCGCAACGGTGAAAAGCGCTACTTTCCGACCCGCATGCCCCTGTCGCTGGGCTTTCCCATCGACGAGAACGATCCCACCGACCAGTACGCGCGGCTTTACTCCGAGCCGGTGGTCGAAGTCATCAATGCCCTGCACCTGTCGCGCTACGGCCTCGGCAGCTATGCCGACCCGCTCGCGATCAAGACCGCCAGCGCCGCCGAGCGCAAACAAATGGACGATCTCGGCAAGGCTGGCAAACGGTTGATCGGCTTTTGCCGCACCAACCTCTTTAAACGCCTGGAGTCGAGCGGCTTCTCCTTCCTGCAATCGCTGGAGCGCCACATCCTGCGAAACGAAATCTATCTTCACGCCCTCGACATTGGTCTTGATCTCCCTATCGGAACTCTCGACGCGGGACTGCTCGATGCGCAGCGGCTCGATGAAGACTCCGACGGCTTAACCAGCGAGCCGGAAGACCTTTTCGACGGCATGATTGAGGAGTCTTCAGAAGAACCAGCCAGTCAGGCCGAGATCGTTTATCGGCAGTACGCCACCGAGTATCGCAAGCGTTTTAAATGGATCAGCCCGCGACTCTTTAAGAAGACGCTACGCGAGCATCTGGCCGCCGATGTTGATGAACTGCGGGCTCTCCTTGCTCAGCACGGTCCCTGGCGGTCGGCACAAGACCGCAAGTTGGGGCAGTTGCGAGACTTGCTCAAACGTACCCACGCCAAGGAGAAGGTGCTGGTCTTCACCCAGTTTGCCGATACCGCCCGCTACCTCGGCCGGGAACTGCTCAAAGACGGAATAACCCAACTCGCCGTCGTCACCGGTGCGACCCCCGACCCCTATGCCGTGGCCTGTCGCTTCTCTCCCCGCTCCAACAAGGCGACGCTGCCCAAGGGCGAGGAACTTCGCGTGCTGATCTGTACCGATGTCCTTTCCGAAGGGCAGAATTTACAGGATTGCGCGGTGGTGGTGAACTTCGATCTCCCTTGGGCGATCATCCGCCTCATTCAGCGGGCCGGCCGTGTCGATCGCATCGGCCAGCAAGCCGAGGAAATCCGTTGTTTCTCCTTCCTCCCTGCCGACGGGGTCGAGCGCCTGATCAACCTGCGTTCCCGTATCACCGAGCGTTTGCGCGAAAATGCCGAAGTCGTCGGCACCGACGAAGCCTTCTTTGAGGATGAGGACGTCGCCGCCCTGCGAAAACTCTCCTCCGGCCAGACCGGCGCGCTCGACGACAAGGACGACGAAGTCGATCTGGCCTCCTATGCCTGGCAGATCTGGAAGAACGCCACGGGAGAAAATCCAGCCTTGGCCCGTGAGGTGGAAGCCCTGCCGCCGGTCATCTATTCGGCCAAACGCTTCGTGTTGAAACCGGAGAAGTTTCCACTGCTGGGGAGGACGGCCGAGCACGGTGGAGTTCTGGTCTATGTGAAGTCACCGGAAGGAAACGACCACCTCGCCTGGGTCGACCCCGAGGGGGAACCGGTCACCGAGTCGCAGTTCACCATCCTGCGCGCCGCCGAGTGCGGGCCGGAGGAACCTGCTTTGGTACGTGTGGAAAACCACCACGACCTGGTTGCAGTCGGTCTCAAGCTGGCCGTGGCGCAGGACAAGGCGGTCGGCGGCGGACTTGGCCGACCGTCCAGTCCGCGTCGGCGCAGTTACGACCGGCTCAAGGAATACAGTCGCTCCCTGCGCGCGACCCTCTTTGCCGATGATGAGCTTGATCGTGCGCTGGACGACATCTACAACCACCCGCTTCTCGAAACCGCCGCCGACACCCTCAATCGTTTGATGCGCGGCGGGGTCAAGGACGAGCAGTTAGCCGATGCAGTCAAGTCGATGCGAGAGGAGGGAGAGTTGACCTACACCCCGGATGAAGCGGCCCAACGTGAACCGAAGGTGGTCTGTTCCATGGGATTGATTGAGGAGTGACAGAGTGAGCTTTATTCCGAAGCGCTTGCAGGAATTCAATTTTGTCCACCTCTTCAACGAACTGGGGTGGGACAGGTTGACCGTCGGCCTGGAGAAGGAGGTCGGCGGCTATGTCTATAAGCTTCAGCCCGTCGCCGAAAAGAAGTTCGTACAGGTTCTGGTTTGCCTGCCGGGAGCAGACGGCAATATTCCCCCGTACGCGATTAGGCAGAAGATCGAGCGTAAGGTCACGGAAGATGTGCGTGAGCACCTCATCATCTTCACCGATGCCGCCCAGACGCGACAGATCTGGCAGTGGGTGGCGCGGGCGCCGGGTCGGCCGACACAGTACCGCGAGGTCAAATGGCAGCAAGGGCAGGCGACCGAGCTGCTGGAACAGAAACTCAAGGCCATAGCCTTCGATCTGAACGAAGAGCACAGTCTGAGGGTCTTCGACGTCGCGGAACGTCTCCGCGGCGGCTTCGATCGCGACAACGTCACCAAGAAGTTTTACAAGGTCTTCCAGACCCAGCGCGAGGCATTCCAGCGTTTCATCGACGGCATCCCGAGCGACGACCATGCCCGCTGGTATACCGCCGTGGTCATCGACCGCCTCATGTTCCTCTGGTTCTTGCAAGAAAAGTACTTCCTCAACAACGACAAGCGCTATCTGCGCAACCGGCTTGACGCCCATCTGGCTGCCGCCCCTGAAACCAGCTTCTACAAGGCCTTTCTCTGCCCTCTCTTCTTTCGCGGCTTCGCTGAGGAACGCACCGAGACAAACCGCGCTGCCATCCAGGCCGACTTCGGCACCGTCCCCTACCTGAACGGCGGCCTCTTTGCCGAGCACGAACTGGAGCGCGAGTACGGCGAGGCCATTGACATCCCCGACGCTGCCTTTGCCGCGCTCTTCGAGTTCTTCGACCAGTGGGACTGGCACTTGGACGAGCGGCCGCTGGCCTCGGGCAAGGAGGTAAACCCCGACGTCCTCGGTTACATCTTCGAGAAGTTCGTCAACCAGAAGCAGATGGGCGCGTACTACACCAAGGAAGACATCACCGAGTACATCGCCAAGAACACCATCATCCCCTGCCTCTTCGACAAGGTGCGCGCCGACCATGCGGCAGCTTTTGACGCCCACGTCTGGCCGCTGTTGCAGGAAGACCCGCGCCGCTACCTCTACCCGGCGATGCTGCACGGGGTAGACGAAACCTATCCGGCGGATATCGCGAACGGACTCGATACCGCAGCCCCCAACTTGCTGGAACGCCGCAAATCGTGGAACAAACCGGCCGCGCCGAGCCACGCCCTTCCCACCGAAATTTGGCGCGAGACCATCGCCCGCCACCAACGTACCCGCGAGGTGCTGGCCAAGCTCGCTGCGGGCGAAGTGCGCACCGTCGCCGATCTGATCACCTACAACCTCAACATCCGCCAGTTCGCACAGGATGTCATCGAGCGCTGCACCGATCCCGCCCTTCTGAGGGCCTTCTGGGTGGTGCTGGCCGGCCGGCTGCCGCGCAAGAGCAACGAAAAGTTCCGCCATGGCCTCAGCGTGCTCGACCCTACCTGCGGTTCCGGCGCCTTCCTCTTTGCTGCTTTGCAAATCCTCAAGCCCCTGTATCAGGCCTGCCTCACCGCCATGAGCGGTCTGCTCGCCGACGAGGCGATTCAAGGCCGCCCCCTGGGCGACAAATGGCAGGATATCGAGGAGACGGTCGCGCGCTTCCACGCCGCCAGCACCGACCGCCAGTGCGACTATGCTGTTCTCAAGCACATCATTGTCCATAATCTCTACGGGGTGGACATCGAGGCACAGGCCACCGAGATTGCCAAGTTGCGCCTCTTCCTCAAGCTGGTGGCGCTACTGGAGCCGGGGGACCAGATCGAGCCGCTGCCGGACATCGATTTTAACATCCGCGCCGGCAACACCTTGGTCGGCTATGCTTCGGCCGCCGAGACCGAGCGGGCGGTGATGGGGGCGGAACAGCAGAATCTCTTTACCAGTGCCTGGGACGACATCCGCGTGCGTCTCACCGCCGTAGAGCAGGCTTACAACAATTTTCAGATTCAACAAGTGCAGCGAGGCGGGCATGTGGCGGTGGAAGACAAGCGGGCTCTGCATAACCAATTGTTAGAGCTGGAAGAGACACTGAATCAACACCTTTGCCGGGAGTACGGGAAAAATCCGAAGAGGGACAGGGAGTACGAGACGTGGAAGAACAGCCACAAACCGTTTCACTGGTATGTGGACTTTTATCCGATCATGGTGACGGGCGGGTTTGATGTTGTAATCGGGAATCCGCCGTATGTGGAATACCAAAAAGTTCGAAATACATATTCAGTCAAAAACTATTTGGCAGAAGATTCAGGTAATCTGTATTGCCTCTGCTTAGAGCGACTGAAGTTTTTGTGCAGGTGTAATGGGATGTCTGGTTTTATAGTGCCGATAGCCATCTCAAGCGTAAAAGAAACTGGGAGTGCACGAGTTGTTTGCACAACCATGTACTCACGCTTGTGGGCAAGCCACTATGCGATCAGACCTGCAAAGTTATTTGAAGGTGTAGAACAGAGACTAACGATCTTGGTGGCTCAACATTCAGCCGGACATCAAAGATTCTTTTCAACCAAATATCATCAGTGGTTTGTTGAAGAGCGCCCAAACCTTTTTTCAAGACTCACTTTCGAGAGTATTCAAAGCTCTGAAGGTAGTGCGGCACCTTGGCCTAAAATAGGTTCGAATCTTGAAGCCGACATTCTTAATCGAATTTCGAAGTTCGAGAAACAACCTGCGCGATTACGACTCAATAGTTCAAGCCAGTGGTGTCTCATTTTCCATCGAACACCTGGGTACTGGATTCGTATGCTGGACTTTCTGCCTTTTTTCCGGTCCCCAGCCGGAGATCGGTCAATTCATCACATTCGTGAGTTATATGCCGATTCTGAAGAGAGCTTAGCCTTAATCGGTGCCATCGGTTCTAGTTCGCTATATTTTTGGTGGTTTTTTGCCCTCGGAAACTGCCGTAACTTAACTCGGGAAGATGTCGTTAATTTCCCCGCACCAAAATTAGATGTTGATAGTCTTGTAGAGGTAAGAAACCTGTTTCAAAGTCTTATGAATAGCTTCCGCTTGAATTCAGTCATCAAGAAACGCGCGGCTTCTGAATATCAAGAGTTCGATTGGGTAAAATCCAAGCCAGATGTCGATCGTATTGACAAATTTCTAGCCAAAGTGTTTTGTTTGACCGAAGAACAAAGCGACTTTCTAATCAATTTCGACATAAAAATCCGTGCAGGGGCCAATGAGGAGCACTCCGATGATTGACCTCAACCCCGAACAGGCCGCACCGCGCATTGCCAGCCTGCTCGCCGCTCACGAAAGCCGCACCCTCGAATTCAAGCGCATGGGCGACAACAAGGTGGTGCGCAAGCTGCTGGAGGCGATCTGCGCCTTTTCCAACACCGAAGGCGGGGTAATGGCTCTGGGGGTGGCGGACGAAAAGCAGGGGAAGGGCGCGGCCCGACTATTCGGCATTCAAGAAAACCCCGAAGCGCTCGACGAGCTGGTGCGCAAGGTGCGCACCCAGTACCATCCCCCCATCGAAACCATCCGTTTTCTGCGCCTCCCCTGCACCCTGCGCGACGGCAGCGCCGGACAGGTGGTGCTGGTGCAGGTGCCGCAAAGCGACAAGGTTCATTCCATCGTCGATGACGGCACCTGGACTCGCCTCACAGCCGGCAACCGGGAGATGACGGCGGCGGAGATTGCCGAACTCTCCTACCGCCGCGGTGTGCGCAGCGCCGAGAGCGAGCCGGTGCCCGTCGATTGGGCCTTGCTGGATACGTCGGTTTGGGCCGAGTTTGCCGCTGTGCGCGGCTTCAGCCGGACGCGCCCCTTACCCGAACAGATGGCGCAGTTGGGATTGGCCGAGAAGGTGGCGGGGGAATGGGTGCCACGCCGCGCGGCGGTGCTCCTCTTTGCCGAAGAACCGGGTGGACTGCTTGCGGCCCAGGGGACGCGGGCCGAGGCGCGGCTGATGGTCTATCAGGGCAAGGCCGCCGAGGCCGGGGCCAAACCGAATATGAAGAAGCCGCCGCGCACTCTGCGCGGTCCTCTCATTCGCCTGATTGACGATACCGTGCGCGTGGTGTTGGACGAACTCTCCGCCGGGGTGGAGTTGGCTTCCAGCGGCTTCAAGGCCCAGCATCGCTACCCGGAGCGGGTAGTGAAAGAGGCGATCGTCAATGCCGTCATCCACCGCGACTACCGGCTGAACCGCGACATCCTGATCCGCATTTTTGACGACCGGATGGAGGTCGATAGCCCCGGCGTCTTCCCCGGCAACATCACCCCGGCCAACATCGCCAAAGCCGGCTCCAAGGCCCGCAACCCGCTCATCGCCAAAACGCTACGGGACTCTCCCGTGCCGCCGAACTTCGATCTCAACGAGGGGGTTCCGATGATGTTCGCCGAAATGGCCAACGCCCACCTCTACCCGCCCCAGTATCGACAAAACACGGAAGCCGCTACCGAAGGCATTACGGTGACATTGCTGAACATGGAACGGCCGACGATCTGGGATGAAGTCAGTGACTGGATCGACCGTAACGGCGCATTGGCCAATGCTGACCTGTGCCGCATCGCGGGAGTCGATACCTTGAAGGCATCCAAAATGCTCAAGGCTTGGGTGGAACAGGGGGTGCTGATTCAGCAGTCGGTTACGGCCAAGCGCTACACCTCTTACGTCAAGCCCGCCCAGCCCCCTGCGCAAAGGGAGTTATTATCTGACGAGCAAGATAATTAAATAATTTAATCATAAAAATGTATTCATATCAGTAGGATACGTATTTGCTAATTATCTGATTCGTAGTGTTGACCGGTACGACGCATGTCTGCGGTCAGGGTGTCTGAGAGAGTCGACTCCGCCATGCGAAAGGCACAGTTTATTATTTATTCCAATGGATAATTAACTTTCAAATCGGTAAAAGGCTCAATAAATCAACGACATGAGAAAAGCGTTATTATCTTTTTGGCCTCTGGAGGGGGGAGAGCAAGGTTTCGGGAACGCCGCCCTGCTTGATCAACCTCTCACCGCCTTCTTCGCCTCCCGTCAGTGTCCGGGCAGCGCAATCCGCGCGGCCATGAACTGGGCCATCGAACAGGCGCGCGGCAAACACCCGGTCATCGGCGGTTTCCACTCCCCCCTCGAACAATCGGTGCTGGAGGTCATGCTCACGGCGGGAGCGCCATGCGTGATGGTCATCGCCCGGAGTCTCGAACAGGCCCAGCTGCCGCCGTCCTGGCTGCAGGCGGTTCAGAATGGGACGGTGGCCGTTGTCAGCATGGAGAACACAACCCGCCGCCTGACCGCCGAGCTCGCCGCCCAGCGCAACGATTGGGTTGCCCAGCGCGCCGCCCACATTGTGGTTGCGCATGCTTCAATGGAGGGGAGTTTGGTTCGGCAGGCAATGCAGTGGGAGCAAGAAGGCCGACGCGTCGATTATCTGTCGGGAAAGGATCCCGGTAGAGTAGTGAGCAGGTCTCAGCAGTTTTAGGATCGACTTATCCGTTTCCACCCCTTTCCTCTGACGGTGCCTAGCAACTTCTGGTGTCGCGTTTGACATTTAAACATTTCCGCCCATTCTTCTTCCAGTGCCCGCAAGCCCCAAATCCATTTCCAGGCCACGGCAACGCCGGCTCCACCGTCTTCCTCGATGAGGCAATCATCGCGGCTAATGCCGCTCCTACGATGTGGTGGTATCGCTGTAACGAGCCATCCCCTTTCGGACGTCCCCCCCTCATCCCTCCAGGACGGCTCGCCACCAATCACCCCTGCTCCCTGATCCCCAGCCGACGCAGCACCGTCATCATCGGGCACCAGTCGGTGAAGGCGCTCTGGAAGAGGTTCGCGCCGACGAAGGCGGTGAACCAGAGCCAGTTGGGGGAGTGCAGGTGCGCTAGCGCCACGCTGAGCATCACAAAGAAGCCGGCGATCAGGCGCAGATAACGGTTGACGGTCATGACGAAAACCTCCTCTCGTGTTCTTCGGCTTTGCGGCCGTAGATGAGCCAGTAGACTACGGGGATCACCACCAGGGTGAAGGCGGTGGAGGCGAAGACGCCGAAGATGATCGCCCAGGCGAGGCCCGAGAAGATCGGGTCGAGGGTGATGATCCAGTTCCCCAGCAGCGCCGCGCCGGCGGTCAGCAGGATGGGGCGCAGGCGCACCGCGCCGCTCTCGATGATTGCCTCCTTCAGCGGCGTCCCCCGGCGCAGGGCGTGGTGGATGAAGTCGATGAGGATGATCGAGTTGCGCACGACGATCCCGGCCAGGGCGA
>Ga0299906_10005000_pt1 | contig 10822 bp, 8 predicted proteins | sample RVTome_14_FD_200259 | JGI IMG/M metagenome (GOLD analysis project Ga0299906, IMG submission 200259) | Soil microbial communities from uranium-contaminated site in the Upper Colorado River Basin, Wyoming, United States - RVT145D125 (version 2) ... | reverse complement strand
GCCCAGAGCCTGCTTCCGGTGACGGTGAAGGAGAAGGCGAAGGACGTCACGGAGTACCTGCCCTTCCTGAAGGAAGGCATCTCGACGCGCGAGCTGGTGATCTTCACGCGGCAGTTCGCGACGATGATCGACGCGGGCCTCCCGCTGGTGCAGTGCCTCGGGATCCTCTGCGATCAGCAGCCGAACAAGACGTTCAAGCGGATCCTGCGCGAGGTGAAGATGGACGTGGAGCAGGGCTCCACCTTCGCCGACGCCCTGCGCAGGCATCCGAAGCCCTTCGACAGCCTCTTCGTGAACCTGGTCCAGGCCGGTGAGATCGGCGGCATCCTCGACACCATCCTGAACCGTCTGGCGGTCTACCTGGAGAAGGCGGACGCGCTGGCGAAGAAGGTGAAGGGCGCGATGGTCTATCCGACCACCGTCCTCGTGATCGCCATCGGCGTCGTGGTGCTGATGCTGGTGAAGGTCATCCCGACCTTCGAGAAGATGTTCGCGGACTTCGGCGGAGAGCTGCCCGGGCCGACGCAGTTCGTCGTCACCCTGTCGCACTTCATGCAGAACTGGATCGTCGTCTTCCTGGCGGCGATCGCCGGGGCCGTGGTCGCATTCGTGACGGCGCGGAAGCGGAGCCTCTCCTTCCGGCGCTCGACGGACGCGCTCTTCCTGAAGCTCCCGGTCTTCGGGTCCCTGCTCCAGAAGGTGGCGGTGGCGCGCTTCACGCGCACGCTCGGCACGATGATCGCTTCGGGCGTTCCGATCCTCGACGGACTCGAGATCGTCGCGAAGACCGCCGGCAACATGGTCATCGAGGAAGCCCTCCGGGACGTGCGGGCCGCGATCGCCGAGGGCAAGACGATCGCGGAGCCGCTCTCGGAGTCGGAGGTCTTCCCCGGCATGGTCACGCAGATGATCGCCGTCGGTGAGGAGACCGGCGCGATGGAGACGATGCTCGCGAAGATCGCGGACTTCTACGACGAAGAGGTCGACGCCGCGGTCGACGCGCTCACCGCCATGCTCGAGCCCTTGATGATGGTGTTCCTCGGCGGATCGGTGGGCGGTCTCCTGATCGCGATGTACCTGCCCATCTTCAAGATCGCCGAAACCATCGGCTGACGTGAAGCCGCGAGGCTTGGATCACCGGGGGGCCCAGGTCGAGCGGCTCCTGCTGGTGCTGATGGGAGCGAGACTCGCGCTCGCCCTGGGCAGCCTGGCGATCGGCGTCGTGCTCGACGCGATGGAGCGCGACGCGATCCAGGCGCCCGCGTTCTACGTCACGGTCGTGCTCTGCTTCGTGGCGACGCTGGTCTACCGGCCGTTCGTGGGACGGATCCGCCGTCCGCGTGCCTTTGCGGGGATCAACGTCGCGACCGATGTCGCGCTGGTGACGGCCCTGGTCGTGTTCTCCGGGGGCAAGGACTCGGTCTTCACCTTCCTCTACGTGGCCGTCGGCATCTACGGGGCCGTGCTCTTCCCGGGCTGGGGCGTGGCGGGCGCGGCCCTGGCGGGATCGTTCGGCTACGGGACGGTGCTCTGGATCGGGAGCCGGGGCTGGCTCGGGCCGGCTTCGGAGCCCCTCCCGGTGCTGCTCACCAGCTGGGTGGTGCACGTCGCGGCGATGGTCGGCGTCTCGGGGCTCGCCGGCTACCTCGCCCGGGAGCTCGAGCGCGCGGGAATCGCCCTGGAGGAACGCAGCCAGGACCTGGCCCAGCTCCGCACCCTCCACGAGTGGACCGTGGAGAGTCTGCAGAGCGGTCTGCTCACGACCGACCTGGAGGGCTGCGTGACCTCGTTCAACCGCGAAGCGCAGCGGATCACCCACCTGTCCCGGGGCGAGGCGCTGGGGCGCGATCTCGAGGCCGTGCTCCCCGGAGTCCGCGCCTTTCGCGAGCGTCGGCGCTCGCGCATGCCCTTCGAGAGCCCCGACGGCCGCACGCTCCACCTGGGGATCGGCTGCTACGAGCTCTTCGATCCCTCGGGCGCGACCGAGGGGCAGGTCGTGATCTTCCAGGACGTCACCGAAGTGGTGGCGATGGAGCAGGAGCTGCGGCTGGCCGAGCGCCTCGCCGCGATCGGCGGTCTCTCCGCGAGCATCGCCCACGAGATCCGCAACCCGCTCGCGGCGATCTCGGGATCGATCCAGATGATGCGCGCCGCCGCGCGGGCGGACGACGGGGAGTCGCGGCGTCTGATGGACATCGTGCTCCGGGAGGTCGATCGCCTCGATCGGCTGATCGCCGATTTCCTGCAGTTCGCGCGACCGGCGCCCCCGTGCCTGGAGGAGGTCGCGCTCGCCGAACTCCTCGGCGAGGTGCTGGAGATGTTCGAGGCGTCGCGGCCCGAGGGCGTCCGGATCGAATGCGCCGTGGAGCCCCGGATGCGGGTCGCCGCCGATCCGGGCCAGCTGCGCCAGGTGCTCTGGAACCTGCTCCAGAACGCGGTCCAGGCGATGCCGCAAGGCGGCGTCGTGCGTTTCGAGGGAAGGACGTGGCCTCAAGACGAGGCTGCCGGGGACCGAATGGTCGAAGAGAAGCCCGTCCGGGCCGAGATCGCCGTGATGGACCAGGGGCCCGGGATTGCCGCGGACGTCGTGGAACACGCATTCGATCCGTTCTTCACCACCAAGATCGGCGGCACCGGCCTCGGTCTCGCCATCGTGCAGCGTGTGCTCGCCGAGCACGGCGGCGTGGTGCGTCTCGAGCGCACGAGCGGGCGCTTCGGCACCGCCGTCCGCCTCTTCCTCCCCGCCGCCGGCGTGCCGCTGGAAGCCCCGGGAGGCGGATCGTGAGCACCCGCGGGCGCGTCCTGATCGTCGACGACGAGCTCAGCATGCAGGAGTTCCTCGAGATCTTCCTGCGGAGCGAGGGCTACGCGGCCCAGACCTGCGGCGACATCGAGACGGCGCTCGCGCACCTCGAGAACGACGACTTCGACGTCGTGGTCACCGACATCCAGATGCCGGGCGGAAGCGGTCTGGACCTGCTGCGCGCCGTGCAGTCGCGGCCTGCGGGCGAGACCGAGACGATGGTCATCGTGATGACCGCCTTCGCGAGCACCGAGACCGCGATCGCCGCGATGAAGGAAGGCGCCTACGACTACATCACCAAGCCCTTCAAGGTGGATGCGATCCGCATCATCCTCGAGAAGGCGATGGAGAAGAAGTCGCTCTCGAGCGAGAACCGGCGCCTCCGCACCGAGCTGCGCAGTCGCGTCCGGGAGCGGAACCTGATCGGCACCAGCCGGACCATGCAGGACGTCGTCGAGCTGATCTCGCAGGTGGCCTCGACGAAGGCGAACGTGCTGGTCTCGGGAGAGAGCGGAACCGGGAAGGAGATCGTGGCGCGCGCCATCCACGACGCCAGCGATCGCCGCGAGGCGCCCTTCGTCGCCGTGAACTGCGGGGCGATCCCCGAGAACCTGCTCGAATCGGAGCTCTTCGGGCACGTGAAGGGGGCCTTCACCGGAGCGATCCAGAGCAAGCCGGGCCTCTTCGAGACCGCGAAGGCGGGTACGGTCTTCCTCGACGAGGTCGGCGAGCTCACGCTTCCCCTCCAGGTGAAGCTGCTGCGCGTGATCCAGGAGCGGAGCTTCCGTCGCGTGGGCGGCACCGACGACGTCCGCTTCGATGCGCGCGTCGTCGCGGCCACCAACCGGAGGCTCGAAGACGAGGTGGCGGGGGGACGCTTCCGGGAAGACCTCTACTACCGCCTCAACGTGATCGAGGTGGGGCTTCCCCCGCTGCGAGATCGCCGCGAGGACATTCCCCTGCTGGTCGCCCACTTCGTCGAGAAGGTCACCGGGGAGCCCGGCGGCGGATCGCTGCGGGTGTCGGAGTCGGCGATGCAGAAGCTCGTCGAGTACGACTATCCCGGGAACGTCCGCGAGCTCGAGAACGTGATCGAGCGCGCCGTCGCGCTGTGCCGGGAGGACCGGATCGGCGTCGACGTGCTGCCGCCCACGGTAGTGCGCGCGCGAGGGGCGTCGGCGCGGGATCGCATCCCCGAAGCCGGGGTGCAGCTCGAGGACCTGCTGGCCGACTACGAGCGCGGTCTCCTGCTCGAGGCGCTCGATCAGTGCGACGGCGTCAAGAAGCGCGCCGCACAGCGTCTCGGCATCTCCTTCCGCTCCTTCCGCTACCGCCTCGAGAAGCTGGGACTCGAGGACCAGGAGCGTTAGGCGCGGGGGACGGTCGCCTGCGCTCAGTTGGAGATGCCGAACTCCTTGAGCTTGTAGAGCAGTGCGCGGTGGCTGATCTCGAGCAGCCGGGCGGCGTGGGTGCGGTTGCCACCGGCGGCCCGCAGGGCGCGCCGGATCCAGTCGGCCTCGAAACCCTTGCGCGCCGGCTTGAGGGCGAGGGTGCGCTCGCGCGGCGTCGCTGCGGTGTGGGCGACCTCCTCGGGAAGCTCGTGGAGCGTGACGACGCCCGCGGCGGCCCGGAGGGCGCCACGCACCGCGGCGCTCTCGAGCTCGCGCAGGTTCCCCGGCCAGGCGTGGGCGACGAGCCGCGCGAGGGCTTCGGCGTCGACGCTCGGGATCGCTCGCCGGAGGCTCCTGGCGGCGCGGGCGAGCAGGTGGTCGAAGAGCAGGGGCAGATCCTCGCGTCGCTCGCGCAGGGCCGGGACGCGGAGGGGGGCGTCGCCGAGTGCGCCGGCGAGGTCCGGCGAGGCGAGTGACCGCGTCGCGCCCAGGACGATGCGCAGGTCGACGCGTCGCGGCTTCTCGTCGCGCTTCGTGGCCACCGCGCTGCGCAGGAGGAGACGCAGGAGGGTCCGCTCCGCGGCCTCCGTCGGCGCCTCGAGGCCCTCGACGAAGAGGGTACCGCCCTCGGCGAAGGGGACGCGGGCCCACGCCGGCTCGGCGTCGCGCGAGTCCAACGCGAGGAAGGGCGCGTTGCGGCGGGCGGACTGGGCGTGGAGCACGCGGGCTAGCGACTCCTTGCCGGTCCCGGCCTCGCCCTCGAGCAGCAGGGGGCGCTCCGAGGAGGCCCGCCGCTCGATCGCCTCGAGCAGCTCGATCATGGCCGGAGAGGCGGCCACCACCGGTCGGCGGGACGCCGCGCGCTCGAGCTCGTGTGCGCCCGCGCGGCTCGCTCGCAGGGCGAGGGTCGCGTCCGCTGCGCAAGCGATTTCATACCCCTGGGCGGCGAGCTCCAGCTCCAGCTCGTTCCGCCTCCCGGGGTCGGTCTCGAGGATCAGGATGCGACCGCGCACCCCCCGCCTATCGGAGCGTCCTGGCCGGGGCGTGAGGGCCGCGTCGCGGGCCGCAGGAACCGGCACGCCGGGTGCGGGTGCGCGGCAACGCCTCCTCAAGTCGGCCAAACCACGCGCCGATACGCGCGAAGTCGCTCTTGCAGGGCCGAGGGGCTGCGTCCCGGCCGGATCGATTGCAGTGGTTGGGGGGGGAGAGTGCCGAGCAACAACGTGCAGCGTTTCCGCGAGGCGCTGATGATGAGCAAGGCGGAGCTCGCCCGCAAGGCGGGCCTGTCGACGCTGACGATCGACCGCGTCGAGGCCGGTCGCCCGTGTCGCCTCGACACCAAGCGCAAGGTGCTCCTCGCGCTGGGACTGCGCGTGACCGACAAGGACCGCGTCTTCGGCGGCGGCGACGACGCGCCGGTCCCCACCCCCATGCCGCGCGTCGCCGAGCTGAGTTCCTGATCGGGTCCTGCGGACCCGCTCTCCGGGAGATGCCATCGTGAGATTCAGCCTGCCCAGCTTCAACTCCCGATCGATCGTCGGACTCGACGTGGGGTCGTCCACCGTGAAGGCGGTGGAGCTCTCCTCGAAGGGAAAGTCGGGCGGCTTCGAGCTGTCCCATCTCGGCGTGGCCGACGTTCCCGCCGAGGCGATCGTCCAGGGGGCCTTCCTCAACTCCAGCGCCATCATCGACTCGATCCGCGAAGCGATCGAGAACGGGAAGATCAAGAACAAGAACGTCGCGGCGGCGGTATCCGGCCACTCGGTGATCGTGAAGAAGGTCAACCTTCCCATCATGACCCGGGAAGAGCTCGACGAGCAGATCCGTTGGGAGGCCGAGCAGTACATCCCCTTCGACGTGAACGAGGTGAACCTCGACTTCCAGATCCTCGACGGCGGCAACCAGGACGGCCAGATGGAGGTGCTGCTGGTCGCCGCGAAGAAGGACCTGATCGACGACTACGTCCAGGTGATCTCCGAGGCCGGACTCAACCCGGTGGCGATCGACGTGGCGGCATTCGCGGTCGAGAACGCCTTCGAGACCAACTATCCGGACCTCGCGAACGGCACGGTCGCGCTCGTCAACATCGGCGCCCAGGTGGTCAACATCAACATCCTCTCCGCCGGCGTCCCCTGCTTCACCCGCGACATCACGACCGCGGGCAACCAGTACACCGAGGAGATCCAGAAGGCCCTGTCGATCAGCTTCAGCGAGGCCGAGCGGATCAAGCTCGGCGGGCGCGCTGCGAACAGCCAGGACGTCGTGCCCCAGGAGGTGGAGCAGGCGATCCAGAGCGTCGCCGAGACCGTGATCGGCGAGATCAGCCGCTCCCTCGACTTCTACGGCGCCACGTCCGCCGAGAGCCGGATCGAGAAGGTCTACCTGTCGGGCGGGTCCGCGAAGGTGTCGGGCTTCGCGAAGGCCTTCCACGATCGCACGGGCCTGCCCGTGGAGATCCTGAACCCGCTGGCCCGCATGCTTCCCAGCAGCAGGTTCGAGCCCGCGTTCCTCGACGACCTCGCGCCCTCCCTTGGCGTGGGAGTCGGTCTCGCGCTGCGAGACTCGGAGGCCCGATGATCCAGATCAATCTACTCCCGGTTCGTGAGGCCCGGCGCAAGGAGGACCTCCGCCAGCACCTCCTCCAGCTGATCTTCGTGCTGATCGTGGTGGCGGCGGGCGTCGGGTACGCGCACTCCCACGTCACCGACAAGATCGACACGACCGAGGGCCGCGTCCGCCAGATGGAGGCGGACATCGCGAAGTTCAAGCCCCAGCTCGACCAGGTCGCGGCCTTCCGCGAGAAGAAGGCCGAGCTCCAGAAGAAGATCGACATCATCGAAGGGCTGGACCGCGCCCGGCGCGGACCCGTCCGGGTGATGGACGAGCTGGCCACCCACACGCCCGAGCGCCTCTGGCTCGACACGGTGACGACGAAGGGGACCGCGATCGAGCTGACGGGTCGGAGCCTCGACAACGAGCTCGTCGCCGTCTTCCTCGGGTCGCTGGGAGACTCTCCCTACTTCGACAAGGTCGATCTCGACAGCACCGAGCTGGGCAGCGCCCAGGACGGCCTCAAGGTCGTGAAGTTCAAGATCCAGGCCACGATGGCGGCGCCCGCGGAGGCGCCGGCCCCCGAGCCCACCGAAGGCTGAGGCGAGGACCTTCATGGAAGCAACCAGCGAACTCCAGAACCGGCTCGAGCAGATCGCGAAGCTCCCGAGGGGCGTGCGCTTCGGCGCGCTCGCGGCGATCGCCGTGCTGATCGCCGCCGGCTACTACTTCATGGTCTTCGAGGCGAAGAACGAGCGCCTCCAGGCCCTCCGCACCCAGGAACTCGAGCTCCAGCGGAAGCTCTCCGAGGTGCGATCCGTCGCCGCCAACATCGCCGCCTTCGAGGAGGAGATCACGGTGATGGAGGCCGAGCTGAGCGTGGCCCTGCGGCAGCTCCCGAACGAGAAGCAGCTCGAGGTCCTGCTGGCCGACATCAGCAACCTCGGGAAGACCGCTGGAGTCGAGATCAAGTCCTTCGCTCGCAAGGATGAGACGATCCACGACTTCTACGCCGAGGTTCCGATCGCGGTGAAGCTCGAGGGCACCTACCACGACATCGCCCGCTTCTTCGACTCGGTGTCGAAGCTGCCACGGATCGTGAACATGGGCTCGATCGAGATCACGGTCGCCGGTGCGAACGAGACGGGCACGCGGCTGAACGTGTCGGGAACGGCCACGACCTTCCGCTTCGTGGGCAAGGGCTGAGGCGATGGAGATGAAGCGACGACACCAGAGACGCGTGTTGGCGTTGGCGATGTCCGCGATCGCAGCGACGCTCGTCGCCTGCGGCGAAGGCGACACGACGCCCACGACGAAGGACTTCGCCGCCGCCCGCGCGGAGGCGAAGGCGCGCATCGGACAGCGCTCCCAGGCGAAGCCGGCGCCGAAGCCGGTGGTGAAGCCCATGCCGACGATGGTCGACCCGATCTCGGGCGTCGAGCAGCTGGCCAGCGACTACCGCTACGACGCGACCGGGAAGCGGGACCCCTTCCGCAGCTTCATCTGGGACCGCCCGGATCGGATGGAGCCGCTGGCGGAGGCCGGACCGCTCGAGCAGTTCGATCTCTCGCAGCTCGAGGTCGTCGCGGTGGTGTGGCGCACAGGCAATGCGCGGGCGCTGGTCCAGGACCCGTCGGGTGAGAGCTACATCATCGGGCAGGGCGCCGCCGTCGGAAAGAATCAGGGTCGCGTGCTCTCGATCGACGACAACTCGGTCGTCGTGAAGGAGATCTACGTCGACTACCTCGGTCAAGAGACGACCAAGGACATCGAGATGCGCATGCGTCGGAACGAAGGGGGATGATTTCGATGCTGGGATGCAACAACGTCCGGTTTCAGTCGGCGATCGGAGCCGCATTGTGCGGGTTGATCGCGATCGGGACCCTTGCGTGCGCGTCGAGTGCGCCGCCTTCCGAGGCCATGGGCCCGAGCGAGGTGGTGGACGTGCTCGTGGAGTCGTCGGAAGGCGAGAGCCGCATCACGCTGGTGGGTCCGCAGTCCCCCGTGTTCACCGACTATCAGGAGAGCGATCCCGAGCGGGTCGTGGTGGAGATGACCGGTGTGACGGCCGGCGCGTTCCACGAGACGGTCTCCGTCTTCGACGGCCTCGTCGACGAGGTGCGGGTCGAGCCGGGCTCGGAGGAGGAAGGCGGGGCGGTCACGCGGGTGGAGATCTGGCTGGCGATGCCGGCCGACTATGCCGTGACGGCGGCGGCTGACGGTCTGGTGATCGATCTCCTCGCCGGGGACGCGATGGCGGAGACCGACGCCCCGGACGGGGACGAGTCCTGGGAGGACTCGGACGGGGTCGATGACCCCTGGACCGCGGCCGCCGAGGACGAGATGGGCGGCGACGAGACGCTCGCGGACGCGGGCAGCGAGTCCGGCATGGCGGCGGAGATGGCTCCGGCCACGAAGCTCGACGGAGTCGATGCGCGCGGCGTGGGAGCGGGCACGCTGGTGCACCTGCGCGCCGACGGTGCGATCGAGAGCGCGGTGAGCTTCACCCTGGAGGACCCGGCGCGGCTGGTGATCGATCTCCCGGCAATGACGAGCGAGCTGAAGCAGGACCAGATCGAGGTGGGATCGGCGCAGGTGGAGCGCGTGCGGGTCGGCAGCCACGCCGACAAGGTGCGCGTGGTGGTCGACGGCGGCTCCGGCGCGGCTCCCTTCGACGGGCGCCGCGTGGTGCCGGTGGCTTCCGGCCTGGTGGTGGCTCTGGGAGAGGACCCGGCTCTCGACGAAGAGGTCGCGTCGCTCGGCGAGGCGTCCGGGTCGCTCTGGACGGCCGTCGACGGCGACGCGGAGATGCCCGCGGCTGCGGCCGAGGAGGGCTGGAGCGAGGTGGCCGATCGCTCGGCGACCGAGCCGTCGATGGAGGCGGCGCTGGCGCCGGCGTCCGACCGGGTGGTGGAGATCTACGGCGTCGAGTTCGACGAGTCGCCGGAGCGCTCCCGCGTCGTGGTCGTGGGCGCGGCTCCCGCCGACTTCCTGGTCTACGAGCCCGATCCGGGCACCGTGGTGCTCTCGATCAGCGGCGCCGCGATCACGCCCGACGCCGCGGTGCGCATCGCGCCCGAGACGCCGGGGCCCGTGTCGCTGGTGACCGCCTTCGATCAGCCCGACGTCGACCGGCCCGAGGTGCGCGTCGTCGTGAAGCGCGCCAACGGGCTCAAGCCGGAGGTGACCCGGGACGGCGGCGTCCTGGTGATGGACTTCCCGAACGACGGCCGGCTGGCGGCGGCGCCGCCGGTCTACGAAGGGGCGGACGCCCCGGCGACCTCGCGCGAGGCCGCGTCGATGGACGGCATGCCCATGGACGACGGCATGGCGCCGGCGGCCATGGCGCCCGGGAGCATGGAGCTGCCCGGGATGCCCGCGGATCCCGCCTCGGGCACGCCGCCCGCGGCGATCGAGATCCTGAACGAGGGCGGCCTGATGGACGGCAAGGAGTACGTGGGCCGCCGCATCTCCCTCGACTTCAAGGAGGTGGACATCGCCGACGTCCTGCGGCTGATCGCCGAGGTCTCCGACCTCAACGTGATCGCCGGCGACGAGGTGTCGGGCAAGGTCACGATCCGCCTGGTGGACGTGCCCTGGGACCAGGCCCTCGACGTCATCCTCCTCACCAAGGGGCTCGGCTTCGCGCGGATCGGCAACGTGCTGCGCATCGCCGCCTCCGACGTGCTGGCCCAGGAAGAGGAGCTCCGGCTCCAGGAGCGGCGCGCGAAGGAGAAGCTCGAGGATCTCGTCGTGAAGCTCCAGCCGGTGAACTACGCCGACGTGGACGACATCTCGAAGATGGTGAAGCAGCTGCTCACCAGCCGCGGGACCGTCAACATCGACGAGCGGACCAACACGCTGATCCTGAAGGACATCGCGTCGGTGATCGACGAGGCGACGGCTCTCGTCAAGGCCGTCGACACGATGACGCCGCAGGTGATGATCGAGGCGAAGATCGTGGAGGCCGGCCTCCAGTACGCCCGCGAGCTGGGTACGAAGTGGACCTTCGGCACCAACCCGGCGACCGAGGGAACCCTGGGCGGCCGCGACTACATCTTCACCGGAGGCGCCGACG
>Ga0299906_10004998_pt1 | contig 10826 bp, 8 predicted proteins | sample RVTome_14_FD_200259 | JGI IMG/M metagenome (GOLD analysis project Ga0299906, IMG submission 200259) | Soil microbial communities from uranium-contaminated site in the Upper Colorado River Basin, Wyoming, United States - RVT145D125 (version 2) ... | reverse complement strand
TTCGCAGCGCCTGGGTCAGGAACAGAAGGCCGAGGTAGCCCGCAATCACCAACAGCGGATTCATGGGGGGAGCGTTCGCCGCGATCGCCATGGCCGCGGTCAGTCCGCTGAATAGCAGCGTCAGCGCCAGCAACGCATAGGTGTTGCGCAGCACCTTGTTGGCGGACACCAGCGCCGCGGTGGTTTCGGCGCGGCCTGTCAGTACGCGATTGTTGGGGGTCATCGCAAGTATCAACTCCTCAAGTGATGGATTACCGATCTAGTGGACCGGTCGGCTTGAGAATTGTTCCTCGTTGCCGCTCCCGGTTCAAGCGCCGAGCGCCCTGGCCGCGGGCCACCCCTTTGGGCTACATTTGGCCGCCCCGGAGAGGTGGCAGAGCGGTTTAATGCACCGGTCTTGAAAACCGGCGGGGGCGCGAGCCCCTCGTGGGTTCGAATCCCACCCTCTCCGCCAGCATCACCGCTCACACGCCACGCCACGCCTCCATTCGGCTCGCCGGCGGCAGTTTGCCAACGGGTCGCAGAGATGGTAGCAGGGCTAAACCGCCAGCGCCGCCCCCGCTGCAGAGTCACCGCAGTTCTCGGCCGGCACTTGGAGTCGGCGCTGGCCGGCGTATGGCTAACACGAGGGCGGGCGGAGTGCGCTGTCGTGGCCGCTTCGGAGCCAGAGCCAACCTTCTATCACCGAGGTGGACGACGCGCCAGCGCCGATCGCTGGACAAGCGGAGCCCGCTGGGTGCCCTCACCTGGCGGCAGACCTAGCGCGGGGCAACGTGCCGAAGGCTCGTCGCTTGCTGCCGGGTGTGTCGCCGGCCTCCCACCGTCATCGTGGTTTCCCCGCCTCACAGGGGCTTGCCATGAAGACAGACGCATGAAAGGCTGGCGCCGCCCGGGCATGACGAGTACCACAACCACATGAAAACGGTGCTGGTGGCCAATCCGAAGGGGGGCTGCGGCAAGACCACCATCTCCATCAATCTGGCTGGACATTTCGCGCGGCAGGGCCTGCGGGTGGTGCTCTCCGATCTGGACCGCCAACAATCGTCCTTGCGCTGGCTGGAGCGGCGCCCACCGGAGCTGCCCGCCATTCATCCCTGGAACGGCCGCGAGGGCGGCGAGCACCATCTGCTCTTCGCCCCGGACTGGATCGTCATGGACGGCCCGGGCGGCCTGCGGGGAGAGCGCCTGAAGACCACCCTGGCCCAGGTGGACCACCTACTGGTGCCGGTGCAGGCCTCGCCGCTGGACACCGAAGTGTCTGCGGACTTCCTCGAGGTGCTGCAGACGCTCAAGCGGGTCCGCAAGGAGCATGTCCGGGTGGCGCTGGTGGGCAATCGGGTGGACCGCAGGGCCCGGACCAGCGAGCATCTGGCCGGCTTCCTGGGCGAGACCGGGCTCCCCGTCCTCAGCTATCTGCGCGAGACCCAGCTGTACGTTCGCACGGCGCTGGCCGGCAGCACCCTATTCGATCTTCCGCCCTATCTCACCCGCCGCGACCGGGTGGAATGGGCACCCGTGCTGGCCTGGCTGGAGACCTAGACTTGGAGATCGAGCTCAAACTGGTCTGCGATCCGGCCGGCCTCCCAGCGCTGTTGGACCATCCGGCACTCAGCGATCTCGCCGGCGCCCCCGAGGAGCGGCTGCTGTCGACCTACTTCGACACCCCGGATCGCGCATTGCGCGCCCACCAGTTGGCGCTGCGCATTCGCCGCGAGGGACGAGTCTGGATCCAGTGTCTGAAAGGGGCGGGCAGCTACCTTGGTGGCCTGCATCAGCGGGTGGAGCATGAGGCGCGGGTGGAAGGGCGCGCCCTGGATCTCAGCAAGCTGCCGGTGACTGGCGCCTGGGGCGAGCTGTTCCGGGGCCCGATCGACCCGCAGGCGCTGCAGCCGTGCTGCGTTACCGACATTCGCCGCCGCCGTACCACGGTGCACGGTGAGAACGGTGCCCGTATCGAGGTGGCGCTGGATCGCGGCACGATCCGGGCGGGTCGCCGCCGTAGCAAGCTCTGCGAGCTGGAGTTGGAGCTGCAGGAGGGGGATCCGGTGGAGCTCTTCCGTCTGGCGCACCGCCTGGTAGAGCGAGTGCCGCTGCGGGTAGAGCCGCTGAACAAGGCCGAGCATGGCTACCGCCTCGGTGCCGATGCGCCCGCCGTGATCAGCAAGGCCAAGGTGCCCGAGCTCGATTCTGCCCAAGACCTATACAGCGCATTGCGGGCTTCCCTGGCCGAATGCGTCCGGCACTACCACGGCAACGAGGCGGCGGTGCTGGCCGCCGAAGTGGAAGGCGTACACCAGTTGCGAGTGGCGCTGCGGCGGCTGCGGGCCTGCGCCAACGTGTTCAAGCCCTTTCTGGAGCCGACTGCCCGCAACGCCCTGCGGCTGGAGGTAGGCTGGCTGAACGAGGTGCTGGGCCCGATCCGAGACTGGGACGTCTTCATGGAGGGCCTGCAGCCCCTGCAGCGAATGCGCCAGGAAGACAAAGGACTGCAGCGGCTGCTGGCCAGTGGCCGGCGGCTGCGCTGCGCTCACCACCAGGAGCTGTTGCAGCGGATGCGTAGCACCCGCTACACCGCTTTTCAGCTCATGCTGGGAGAGTGGGTCCTGGCGCCGCCGCTCACCGCGGATGCGCCACGCTCGGAAGCCGTTGCGGTCTTTGCGCGCAAGGTGTTGAAGCGCCTGCACCGACGCCTGCGCCGCGACGGTGCGCAATTTGACGAGCTCGGCACCGACGCCCGGCACCGCCTGCGCATCCGCACCAAGCGCCTGCGCTATGCGCTGCAGTTCTTTGGCCGACTGTACGATGCCGATCGCAGCAAGAGGCTCGCCGATGCCCTGGCGGCGGTCCAGGATTCCCTGGGCGCGCTGAACGACCTGGCGGTGGTCGAAAGGCTCATGGACGAGGCGGGTAGCGGTAGCCAGGCCCTCACCCGAGCCCTGGTGGACGGTTGGAGCCTCGCCCATGCCCACCACCAGATGGACCACGCCCGGGAGGCATGGGACGGCTTTCTGGCCGCGCCGCGGCCGTGGAAATCCAAAGGCTGAGCCGCCTAGCCGCCTGCCAGAAACTGCCGGATCTCAGCCAGCGACTCAGCGAGATGGGCGAAGCGGTGCTCGCCGCCTTCGTAGCACAGCACCCGGACACCCGGTCTGCCCACGAAGTGGCCGGCGGTGGCGTGGGAGCTCAGGAGCTCGTCGGCCAAGTCCAGCAGCACCAGCAGCCGGCTGTCATCGGCCTCGGCCACCCGATAGTCGGCCAGCGCCGCCAGGTGCGCGGGCTCGAAACGGTAGCGCTCGCCGGTGCGGAAGTTCCGCTGCTCGCCGAGCGCCGGCGCCAGCGTCTGGACGGCGTCCAGCACCGGGTTGATCAGTACCGCCGGCAGCCCATAGTGCGCTGCCAGATAGCGGGCGTAGTAGCCGCCCAGCGAGGTGCCGAGAACCGCCGCTGCCGGCTGCCCGAGGAGCTCAGACTCGACCGCCGCCGTCAAAGCCGGTCCGGCTACCCGCGGATCGTGGCTGTAGCTCGGCGCCAGCACCTCCCAGCCCGCCAGGTGGCGACGCAGGAAGCGGGCTTTCTCGTTTTCGCCCGCACTGTTGAAGCCGTGCAGGACCAGCAGCCGCCGGGCCACTATCGTGGCAGCCGATTGAGGCCGTTGAGGGCGGCCACCCGGTAGGCCTCGGCCATGGTGGGGTAGTTGAAGGTGGTGTTGGTGAAGTATTCCAGGGTGTTTCGCTCCTGCGGCTGGGACATGATCGCCTGACCGATGTGGACGATCTCCGAGGCTTGGTCGCCGAAGCAATGAATGGCCAGGATCTCCAGAGTATCCCGGTGAAACAGGAGCTTCAGCATGCCCACCGTGTTGCCGGTGATTTGGGCCCGGGCGAGGCTCTTGAAGAAGGCATAGCCCACCTCGTAGGGCACCTTGCGGGCGGTGAGCTCCCGCTCGCTGGGTCCCACCGAGCTGATCTCGGGCGAGGTGTAGATTCCGGTGGGCACATGCTCCACCAGTCGATGGTCGCAATGGCCTTGCACCAGGTGGGTGGCGGCCAGCCGGCCTTGGTCGTAGGCCGCGCTGGCGAGGCTCGGCTGGCCGACGATGTCGCCGACTGCGTAGATGTGGGGGATGGTCGTCTGGTAATTCTCGTTCACCGACAGCTGGCCACGATGATCGGGCTGCAGGCCGATCTCTTCCAGGCCCAGATCCTGGGAGTTGCCGGTGCGACCGTTGGCCCAGAGCAGCATCTCGCTGCGGATGCGCTTGCCGGAGTGGAGCTGCACCGTCACCCCGCCGTCATCGGCCTCCACCGCCTGGTACTCTTCACCATGTCGGATCACCACGCCCTGGTCGCGCAGGTGATAGCTCAGGGCATGCACGATCTCGTCGTCGAGGAAGGCCAGTAGCTGGCTGCGGGTGTCGATCAGGTTCACCCGTATACCCAGGGCGCGAAAGATGCTGGCGTACTCGCAACCGATGACGCCGGCACCGTAGATGGTGATGCTGCGGGGAGTGTGATCCAGCGCCAGCACCGTGTCGCTGTCGAGCACCCGCGGGTGCGAGAAATCCACGTCCTCCGGATGGTAGGGACGCGAGCCGGTGGCGATCACCACGTGCTCGGCGTGCAGCTCGCTGCGTCCGCCCTCGCCATCCTTGAGCACGAGGGTGTGGGGGGCGCTGAAGCGGGCCTCGCCCAGGTGGATGTCCACCTCGTTGCGCTCGTAGAAGCTGGCGCGCATGACAGTCTGCTTGGCGATGACCGACTCGGCGCCGCGCAGCAGGTCGGGGAAGGAGGGACGTTCGCGACTTCCGAGCGGCTGGTTGTGGCTGCACTCCTGAAGGCGCTGGCTGGCGTGGCGCAGCGCCTTGGAAGGGATAGTGCCCCAATGGGTGCAGGCGCCACCGATCTGGTAGCGCTCGACGACCGCCACGCTCCTGCCGTGCTTGGCCGCGAGCATGGCGGCACCTTCACCCCCGGGGCCGGTGCCGATGACCACTAGGTCGTAAGAGCGTTTCTCCACCCGCGTCCTCCCATTGCCATTGAGGGCGCCGCTGGCATGCGTGCTGCTTTCTGATGGCCAGCCGCGCGGGTCCGCATTATAGGCGCTGACGCCGGCTCGCCATCACCGAAGTGCCGGGCGCTGGCGCCAGCAGCCCGGTTACCGGGACCACCCACCAAGACCAACGCGACGGATCGACCATGGACATAAGCCCCTATCTTCGACTGATGGTGGAGAAGGATGCCTCGGATCTTTTCTTCTACGTAGGTGCGCCCCCGCACATCAAGATCGAGGGCACCGTGCGCGCCATTGGCAATAAGCCGATTCCGCCGGGCGGGGTCGAGAAGATTGCCTATTCGGTGATGGACGACGAGCACATTCGGGAGTTCGAGCGTAGCCACGAGTGCAACTACGCCATCTCCATGAGCGGCGTCGGGCGCTTTCGTGCCAACGTCTTTCGCCAGCGCGGCGAGGTGGCGATGGTGATCCGCTACATTCGCAGCGAGATCCCCAATTTCGATGAGCTGCAGCTGCCGCGCATCCTCGGCGACCTGGTGATGGAGAAGCGTGGTCTAATCCTGGTGGTGGGCTCCACCGGCTCGGGCAAGTCGACCTCCCTGGCGGCGATGATCGATCACCGCAACCGCAACTCGGCGGGGCATATCCTGACCATCGAAGATCCCATCGAGTTCATCCACGACCACCAGCGCTCGGTGGTGGGCCAGCGGGAGGTGGGGCTGGACACGCTGAGCTACGCCAACGCCCTGAAGAATGCCCTGCGCGAGGCGCCGGACGTGATCCTGATCGGCGAGATCCGTGACGAGGACACCATGCGTCACGCCATCCACTATGCCGAAACCGGACACTTGTGCCTGTCGACGCTACATTCCAACAATGCCAACGGCGCCCTGGACCGGATACTGAACTTCTTTCCGGAAGCGGCCCGCGGGCAGCTGCTGCTGGATCTCTCGAACAACTTGCGCTCGATCGTTTCCCAGCGCCTGATCATCGGCGTGGATGGACGCCGAGCACCGGCCGTGGAGGTGCTGCTCAACACCCCCTATGTGGCCGACCTGATTCACAAGGGCAAGCTGGAGCAGATCAAGGACGCCATGACGCAGGGCGTCAACATCGGTATGCAGACCTTCGATCAGGCCCTCTTCCTGCTGTACAAGGCTGGTAAGATCAGCGAGGAGGAGGCGGTCAAGAACGCCGATTCCAAGAACAACGTGGCGCTGCAGATCCGGCTCTCGCGCGGCGTCGAGTCCAGCGAGGCGCTGGACGACCTCACCATCAAGGAAGACGAAGAAATGCGACGGTTCTAGCCTATGGGGCGAGCGGCTCGCCGTCTGGCCCGGCGCATGCGGGGCATCGGCGCCTTCCAGGTCATGGATCTGGTGGCGCGGGCCCAGCAGTTGGACGCGCTCGGCAGGTCGGTAGTGCACATGGAGGTGGGCGAGCCCGATTTCCCCACCCCGGCGCCCATCGTCGAAGCCGGCCAGCGGGCGCTGGCCGCGGGGCGTACCGGCTACACCGCCGCCGCCGGCTTGCCGCAGCTGCGGGAGGCGGTGGCCAGGCACTATCTGGAGCGCGAGGGGGTAGCACTCTCGCCGCAGCGCGTCCTGCTGACGCCGGGGGCCTCCGGTGCCCTGCAGGTGGCGTTGGCGCTGCTGGTCAATCCCGGCGACCGGGTGCTGCTCAGCGATCCGGGCTATCCCTGCAATCGTCACTTGGTGCGGCTGCTGGGCGGTGAGGCGGTGGAGCTGCCGGTGGGCGCCGAGAGCGCCTACCAGCTCACCGCCGAGCTGGTCGCCCGCCACTGGTCGGAGGACACGGCGGCGGTGATGCTCGCGAGCCCCTCCAATCCCACCGGAACGCTGGCGGATCCCCTGGAAATGGCGAGCATTGCCGCTTTTGCCAGTGAGCGCGGCGCGGGACTGATCGTCGACGAGATCTATCGTGGACTCATCTATGAACAGAGCCCACCCTCGGCCCTTTGCCAGATTCCCGACGCCTTCGTCATCAACAGCTTCTCCAAATACTTCGGTATGACCGGCTGGCGCCTGGGCTGGCTGGTGACGCCGCCAGGTTACGAGAGGGAAGCGGAGAAGCTCGCTCAGAACCTGTTCCTGGCGCCGCCGACCCCGGCCCAGTATGCGGCCCTGGCGGCCTTTGAGCCCGCCACCCTAGAAATCGTCGAAGGGCGCCGCCAGGCATTCCAGCAGCGCCGCGACTTCCTGATACCGGCGCTGCGCAGTCTCGGCTTTGGGCTGCCGGTGACGCCGACGGGCGCTTTCTATGCCTACGCCCATTGTGGTGCAGTCACCGAGGACAGCCATGGCTTCGCCTGGCGGGCGCTCGAGGAGGCCGCCGTGGCGATGGCGCCGGGGGTGGACTTCAGCCCCTCCCGGGGCGCCGCCCACCTGCGCTTCGCCTATACCACTGGAGTGCAGCACCTGGAAGCGGGCATCGAGCGGCTGCAGCGACTCATCACGAGGTCCTGAGCAAGGACTCGAGCTCAGCCTTCAGGGCGTCGGCCTAGTGGGCGCGCCGTCCCGCAGCCGCTCCACCCAGAGCTGCGTGGCGCCGATGACTGCCGCCGGCATGGCCAAAAAGTTCAGTCCCGGAATCATGGTGAGGATCAGCACGCCGGCGCCGAAGCCCAGGACCAGGGCGCGATCGGCCCGCAGTAGCGCCCGCTGATCACGCAAGCGCATGCCGTGATTGGCCATGGGGTAGTCGGCATACTGCAGGGCCAGCATCCAGGCGCTGAACAGGCCCCAGACCAGGGGCGCGACCAGGTTCAGCCCGGGAATCAGGAATAACAGCAGCAGCGGCAGCGCGCGCAGGGCGAAGTAGCCCAACTTGCGCAATTCTTGGGCTGGTGTTAGCAAGATCTCCCGCCACAGGGGCATCTCCACGGTGGCTTGGCTACCGGTCAGATCGGCCTCGACGCGCTCGGCGAGCACACCGTTGAAGGGTGAGGCGATTAGATTGGCCACCGCGCTGAAGGTGTAGAACACCAAGATCAGCGCGCCGAGGGCAAACAACACCCACAGCACTCCGGTGAGCACCGCCCCCAGCCAGCTCAGCCACTCCGGCAGCCAGTCAACGGCCACCCCGATCCAGTAGTCGATGAGTCGGCCGATGAGCCCTACGCTCCACCAGACCCCGAGCCCGAAGACCAGCACGTTGACCAGCAGGGGAATCGCCACGAAGCGGCGGATCCCGGGCCGCGGCAAGGCCCTGAGGCCGCTGACCGCGTAGCCCACTCCGCGCAGGAAAGGGCTGATCACGGTGCCAGCCCGGCCATCGCCGCGGTCACGCGGGGCTCACGGTAGGCTGACCGGGTCGGCCGGGACCCAGGCCTGTGCCCGGTGCTCGGCGACGACCGTCGTGTAAACGCCGCCGCGGACGTTGAACTCGGCCCGCACCCGCAAGAAGCGCGGAGCGCAGGCTGCCACCAGGTCTTCGAGGATGTGGTTGGTCACTGCCTCGTGGAAGGCTCCCTGGTTGCGAAAGGACCAGATGTAGAGCTTGAGGGACTTCAACTCCACGCAGCGCTGCTCGGGCACGTACTCCAGGTGGATGGTGGCGAAGTCCGGCTGTCCAGTCTTCGGGCACAGGCAGGTGAACTCAGGAATCCGGATGCGGATCGTGTAGTCCCGCTCAGGACTGGGATTAGCGAAGGTTTCCAGCTCACGCCTCGGCGCGGTGGTCATGGCGGTGCTGTCCTCCCAGCTCGGCCGCTGGCCGCCGTGGCGGGTAGGTCATCGACTAGCAGGTGCGCCGCGACTGGACCACAGGGCTTCCCGTCCCGAGCTATCACCCGCACAATTCGGCGGCAACGGATTACAGTAACTCGCGCTGACTTTGGGAAGCGGCCTCGCGGCACGTCATGCGTCTGACCAAGATCAAGCTTGCCGGTTTCAAATCCTTCGTCGATCCCACCCATTTCCATCTGCCGGGGCAGCTGGTGGGAATCGTCGGGCCGAACGGTTGCGGCAAGAGCAACCTAATCGACGCGGTGCGCTGGGTACTGGGTGAGAGCTCCGCCCGGCAGCTGCGTGGCGACTCCATGGCCGACGTCATCTTCAACGGCTCCAGCAGCCGCAAGCCGGTGGGCCAAGCCGCCATCGAGCTGGTGTTCGACAACGGCGACGGCCGCCTCGGCGGCGAGTATGCCGGCTACCGCGAGGTAGCGGTGCGGCGGGTGCTCTGCCGTGACGGCCAGTCCACCTATTACCTGAATGGCAGCCGTTGCCGGCGTCGCGACATCACCGACGTATTTCTGGGCACCGGGCTCGGGCCGCGCAGCTACGCCATCATCGAGCAGGGCACCATCTCGCGGGTGGTCGAGGCGAGTCCGGAGCAGCTGCGCGGATTCTTGGAGGAGGCGGCAGGCATCTCGCGCTACCGGGAGCGTCGCCGGGAGACCGAGACGCGGATTGGGCATACCAGGGAAAACCTTTCTCGTGTCAGCGACTTGCGAGATGAGCTCGGGAAGCAGCTGGAAAAGCTGCAGCGGCAGGCGCGCAATGCCGCCCGCTTCCGCGAGTTGAAGGGCGAGGAGCGGTCTCGCAAGAGCGACTTGCTGGCCCTGCGTTGGCAGAACCTGGAGCGGCGGCTGGCAGAGCTGGAAGCCCAGAGTCAGGGCGTGTTACTGGAGCTGGAGGCGGCTATCAGCCGCCAGCGCGAGACCGAGCTCGGCCTGCTCCACGCCCGCGAGGCGCTGCACGACGGCAATGAGCGACTCAACGAAGCACAAGCCCGCTTTTACTCTGCGGGCGCAGAGGTGGCCAAGGTCGAGCAGGCAATTCGCCATGCCCGGGAGTTGCGCAGTCAGCGCCGGGACGACCTGGAGCGTACCCGTCAGGCCTTGGCGGAGCTGGAGCGGCACCTGGCGCAGGACCAGAGTCAGCTGGCGGACCTGCTTCGCTACCTGGCCGCGAGCGAGCCGGAGCTGCAGACCGCGGGCAGCGATGAGGCCCAGGCCGGCGCCCGGCTACGCGAGGCAGAGCCGCTACGGGACGAGGCCCGCGCCCGGGTTGAGGAGCTCAATCGGCGGAGCGCGGATCTGCGCCGTGCCGCCGAGGTGGAGCGTACCGGCATCGACCACCTGGAACGGCAACTCTCGCGGCTCGAGGAGCGGTTGCGGCGGCTGTCGGAGGAGCAGGTCGAGCTCGCCAGGGTCAACAGCGACCCCACGGAGCTGGGCCTGGATCGAGCGCTGGAGCACGCCGACCAGGAGGTGGCACGAGTGGACGAGGCGCAGACGGCGCTTGCCGCCGCCATTCAGGACCTGCGCGACCGGGAGCATGAGCGGGTGGCGGCGTTGGAGGGCGAGCGCAGCGCGCTGCAACGCCGCCGCGGCCGGCTGAGCTCGCTCGAGACACTGCAGGAAGCGGCGCTCGCCGGCGCTGGCTCCGAGCCACTGGAGTGGCTGCGGACCAATGAGCTGCAGGACAGCCCGCGCCTCGCCCAGGTGATTCGCGTGCAGGCGGGCTGGGAGTCCGCGGTGGAGGCGGTGCTCGGGCGCCTGATCGGGGCGCACTGCGTCTCCGGGCTCGAGCCGGTGGCCCGCACCATCGATGGCCTGGAGCAGGGTCAGGTGAGTCTCTACGACACCGAGGTGCAACCGGCGCCGATTGAGCCTGCCATCGCCGCCGGCGCCGCCCTGGCCGAGGTGGTGGAGGCGCCCTGGCCACTGCAGGGGCTGCTGGCCCATGTCCTGCGGGCCGAGACCCTGGACGCCGCGCTGGCGAGGCGACCCGGCCTGGCACCGCATCAGCTGGTGGTGACGGCGGACGGCACACTGGTGGGACGTGACT
>Ga0299906_10004996_pt1 | contig 10827 bp, 6 predicted proteins | sample RVTome_14_FD_200259 | JGI IMG/M metagenome (GOLD analysis project Ga0299906, IMG submission 200259) | Soil microbial communities from uranium-contaminated site in the Upper Colorado River Basin, Wyoming, United States - RVT145D125 (version 2) ... | reverse complement strand
GAACGTAGCCGAGGGTCCGCAGCTGCTCGACCAGCTCGTCCGGTACGGGGGCCGTGCGCTTCTCGAGAGCTCCCTGGGCGGTGGACTCCGCGACTTGGGTGAGTAGTTGGTCCCGCAACCTACGGACTATTTCCGTTCGTTGGTCGGCTAGGTTCTCCTGCTCTCCCGGATCGCTTTCCACGTCGAAGAGCCGGGTTTCCCCGGTGTCGAGATCGAAGATGAGCTTGTGCCTGCGCGTCCGAACCGCATGGAGGCCGGGCCGGTCGCTGGTCGCGGTACCATGGCTCACCTCGTTATCATCGTTGTCATCGGGCGAGTCGGTGAAAGACGCCGCGAATAGACGGGAAAGGTTTCTTCCTTGTAGCGAGGCCGGCGGCTCGATGCCGGCAATCGACAACAACGTGGGCATGATGTCGATGATGCTGACCACGTTCTCGACCACGCGCGCTCCCTCTCCGTGTGGCCTGCGAATGAAAAGGGGAACGTGGAGCTGGTGGTCGAACAAGGAATGGCCGTGATCCCATCCCCGATGCTCGAAGAGCTCGTCGCCGTGATCCGATGTCAGAACCAAGTAAGTCTGGTCGAGGCGACCCGAAGTACGGAGCCTCTCGATGAACGACGAGAAGCGGCGATCGAAGTCGCGGATGCCGGCCGCGTAGTGAGCCCGCCAATTCAGAAGCTCTCGTGCCTCCTCCGTTTGCGCCCAGGGGATCCTCTTGAGATAGCCGGAGATGCCGTCGACCTCCTCTTCGGTCAGATGGTAGGGGCTCCCCAGGCTCGGGCTGTCTCTCAAGGCGTCAAAATCCTCACGAGGAGCATCGTAGGGTCCATGCACGTCCATGAGGTGAAGATAGGCGAAAAACGGTTGGCCGGCGGGGAGTGCGTCGAGCCAGTTGTACGCCGCGTCCATGACCGGGTTGCTCAGATCCTGGACCTCGTAGAACTGATACGTTTCGAATCCCTGATCGAATCCGTAGGTAGGAGCCAGCATCGGGTTGGTCATGAAACCCGCGGTGCGGTACCCACGTTCGCGTAGCGCCTCCGCCAGGGTGAACGCCTCTTCGGGCATCACGCCGGTCTTCATTTCGGCTTGCTCCGGCCCCCAAAACAATCCCTCATGGTTGGTGAGGCCGTGAACCTCCGGATAGAGTGAAGTAAACAGAGTGGCGACCGAAGGCTTGGTCCAGGGCGCCTGAGAAAAGCAGTTCGCGAAACGCAGAGACTCCGCGGCGAGTCGATCCAGGGCGGGCGAGACGTCGCCCTCGAAACCATAGGAGCCGAGGTAGTCCGCGCGCAGCGTATCGACCAGCACGAGCAAGATGGACGGTCTCTCGCCGGTATGAGAACCGAGGGAACGGGCGGCCGCCGGACGCGCCTCACGGCGCGTCACCACGGGATTTCCCCAAGCCACTCGGATGCGGTCTGCCCACGGGGCGCTCTCGATTCCGAACGCGGGTCGGGTATGGAGCGAGAGTCGGGCCGCTTTCGCGGACCAGGCGCTCAGATCGACCCGGCGCGGGTACCAGCGGTTCATTTGAAAGGAACGAAAGACCTCCCGGTAGACGATCGTCCGTTCGCCTTCCGACTCCACCGCGACCTCGAGCTCGACTTTGGCCCGGCTCACTTCGCGCTCGCTCTGGATCCCGACCGAGAACTGGAGCGCCGCGTCGGCCGGGACCCTGACATCGAAGTCGAGGGTCGCGGGGAGCGGGGGCGTCAACGAAGGATGGGTCTCCCCGCCGAGTGTCACCGGCCCGGACAAAGCGTGATCCGGTGCGAAGGCGGCAAAACGGCCGCCCTGGGATTCGAGATCCACGGGCTCGAGGTGGTCGGCCAAGCGTACGGCTTCCGGCCCGCGCGCGAGCCAGACGACAGCCCCCGCTCCCGCAGCGAGCATCAACAGGAGCAACGCGAGTCTTTTCCAAACGGCCGCGGTCACGCCGCGATCTTCGCTGAACGAGCCCCGTCCCGCAAGCCGCCCCGTGTTGACAAGTCCAACGGTTTCATGTATTAAGAAGATTAACACTTTTCACGGGTCTCCGAGAGGTCAAGGAAACTCCCATGCATCGACTGAGACCGGTCGGGGTATGCGTGTCTCTAGGTGCGCTCGCCGCGGCCGGATACGCGCTTTCGGGCCGGGCCGCGGTCGAGGCGCAATCCTCCGCGGGATTTCGCTTCGCCAACATCACTAACCAAGCCGGCTTCGTCTCCTTGAGGAACTTCGGGGGTCATGGCGTGCAGGCCGCCGATGTCACGGGTGACGGGTTCGACGACATCTACGTCACGAACATCGCCGATCCCAAGGTGGACCGGCGCGAGTTGTTCTTCGTCAATCGGGGGGATGGGACCTTCGCCGAACGGGCGCTCGAGGCGGGGATCGAAGACGACGGGTTCTTCGAGGGGAACAGTGAAGAGAGTCACGCCGCGGTATGGGCCGATTTCGACAACGACGGCGATTACGACTTGTTCAATGCTCACACGTGGACGGGGAGGAGCCGTCTGTATCGCAACGACGGAGACGGGAGGTTCGTCGATCTGACCGAGAGCGCCGGCATCCAGGTCATCAATCTCGAGTCGCGCGGTGTCGCGGCGGGAGACATCGACGGCGACGGTCGCGTCGACATCGTGTTGAGCGCGTGGGAAGGCCGGAGGAACATTGCCTATATCAACCGGGGCAACTTCCGCTTCCAACGCCGGGACAGTCTCGGCATCGATGGCCGGGAGTTGTTCAATCAGGGGATCATGCTGACCGACTACGATGCGGACGGCGATCTGGATCTGGCTTCAACGGGGTGGTTCGCGCTCGATCTGCCCTTCGGTCCCATTGCCCTTTACCAAAACCGTGGCATGGGCGTTTTCACCGACGTAACCGAACAGAGTGGCATCACGTTTAAGGAGAACGTTCCCGGCAACGGCTGGGCGTTCGCTGACGTCGACAACGACGGCGATCTCGATGCGCTCGTCATCGGCCAGGACCGGGCAAAGCTCTATCTCAACGTGGGGGGCGGGAAGTTCCAATTCGCGCAGGACTTTTCCCGTGGCCACTTCACGGCGGCCTTCGGTGATTTCGATCATGATGGAGACTTGGATATCTATTTCGCCGGCAACCAGGCCATCTTCGAGAACAACGGCAGAGGTTTCTTCAGGCGCGTCCCCGTCGATGGCCTCGCCGGAGTCGGGGCCAATCCGCGCGCGGTCTCGCTGGTCGACATCGACAACGACGGAGACCTCGATCTCGCGGTGGCCAGCAAGCGAGGGCCCAACACGCTCTTTCGGAACAACCTCAACGATGCCAACTGGCTGCAGGTCGAGCTTCGGTCCCCCCAGGGAGAAGCGGGAGCCTTCGGGGCGAGAGTCTACGTTTATGATGCCGGACGGCTCGACGACCCAGCGCATTTGACGGGCATGCGCGAAGCGCAAAGCGCGAATGGATATTGCGCGCAGAACTCGCCGGTACTCCACTTCGGCGTGCGCGCGGGGAACACCTACGACGTCAAGGTCAAGTTCCTGGACGGTACGACCGTGACGCGCCTCGGCGTCCAGGCTACTCAGCGAATTTCCATCGACGGAAAGAATCCGTAGCTTTCCTGCAATTCGAATCCTTTGAAGCTAGGGGGCCCCCCGCCTCCGCCAAGTGAACTTACTCATGGCTTCGGCGGGTCCGCCGAAGCTCGCTTCATTCAGAGTACGAACGAAGGCGGACACGGCAAAGGCATTAACCCCGATCCGACAAAAAACTCGTCGGGAATCCCGACCCGGTCCGGTCCGGGACGGGTCGCCGAAACCACTCGCTGGGAGCATCGCGTCCGAGTTCGATGCTGTGTTCGCAGACTTACGGAACGGGTGGTTGGCAAACACGTGGACTTCGGCCCTAACCCAGTGCGTTCTCTCGGTTTCACGACTGGAGTCGCGATCGAGAATGTCGGATCGGGGTTAAGTTTCGAGTTCTGCGGCGAGATCGACGATGGCGTCGAACCAGGTCTCCGCCATCACTTCGTAGCCCGCGTCGTTCGGGTGGAGGCCGTCCGGCCCCTGCAAGGTAAAGTTTCGGCCGAATGCCCGCTCGTGATCGGCGAGCGGCACCTTCTCTAGATCGGCTTCCTCACGGATCATGTCGTTGAGCTTCGGGACGTTCTCCGCGCCCCGGGTACGGAAGCCATCTTCATTGAGGGGAGGTATCGTGGCGATGATGACCGGGATGCCTTCCCCTTTGACGACGCGCATCATCTCTTTGAGGTTGGCGCGAGCATTTTCGAATCCGGGTTCCGTGTTGTTCACATCCACGACGCCCTCCAGGAGCAGGACGAGATCGTATCGCGCCGAGCGGACTTCGATGCGCAACCGCTCCAATCCCTGGTTCGTCGTCTCTCCCCCGATGCTTGAATTGAAGAGCTGACCGCTGTCTCCGAACTCCCCTCGTAGGAGGCGCCTCAGCTTCGGGATATAGCCCTCGACCGGAGTCAGCGTGAATCGTTCGAAAAAGCCACGAGACGTGACTCCTTTCGTCATGCTGTCGCCGAAACAGAGGATGCGACGGAAGGGAAGCGCCTGCTGGGGTCGCTCGTCCAGCGGGGCCGCGGTTCCGCGATCGACCGACGAATCGACGGGAGGGGCCGAGCGGTCCGGTGCGTCCGGCGTGAGCGGAGAGGACTGGGAGCCGCAAGAAGCCATTCCGATCATGAGAATGGACGCCATGAGGGAGATACGGGTTGTCGTCACTGTCGACTTCGCTCCTGTCTTGCGCCGGCCTCCCGGCAGAGGTGGCCACGCATGCGTGGCTTGGAAGGGTCGCACGCCCCGGGGCCGCGGCGAGGCCCTTGCTTATCTACTAACGAAACGAGAACTAGAATCGGCCGCCCTTCCGCTCGGTACGGGCGCGGGCTTCGTTGACCCGCAGCGTTCGGCCGGACATATCGGTTCCGTTTAGCCCTTCGATCGCGGCTTTGGCTTCCTCGGAATTCGGCATCTCCACGAAACCGAATCCACGAGATTGATTTGTGTGTCGGTCCACGATGATACTCGCCGAATCGACGCTTCCGTATCTCTCGAATGCTTCGCGCAAGTCTGCTTCCGTCGTGCTAAAGGGGAGATTGCCAACGTATATGTTCATGGTCCATGCCACTCCTGTCTTCCCCGTCGGAGACTGGGAATCGGTCGTGGGCCAGTCCAAAAGAAACGCATGGAGAGCACAGAACGGTTTTCATGGGGGACTTAGGACCGGAATCGACACGAAAGTGTCACGAGCAGGAGTCTCCGTCGAGAACGAAATCATTCAAGCACATTTCCTGGGAGTGGGCAAGCGGCGTCTGGCGGCCGTCTGACTCGCTCACCAGGAAGATTCCGGTCCATCGACGGCCGAACGGAGTCCTTGCGACCCTGAATTATCAGGAACTGCTCTCGACGGCGAACGTATCTATCATCAATAAAGGATCTCCCAGAGGGTAGAGCACCGGACAGGTGCACCCCCTCCGTACATACTCTTGGACTTTCGCGCGAGCCTCATCCGGCGTGCCGGTTGCGGTAATGCGAAAAACCAGCTCGTCGGGCACGAGGGGCATGGCCCTTCTCACCTGTTCTTTCGTGGCGGGCCAGCCGAGAATCGATTGAATCTCGCGAACGGTTTTGGGGCCGACTCCCGAGGCCTTGGCGATGTGAGGTTGTTGGGCGAGATATTGAGTGATGAGCTCCTTCGCGTTCTCGACGGCACGGGCGCGGTCGCGATCGACGGAGCAGACGATGAGCTGGGGACGATCCAGGGACTCCGCATGACGCCCACTGCGCTTTGCACCTTTTTCGAGTAGCTCCATCGCGCGCTCGTTGTATTCCGGCGGCACGCAGTAGTTCAACAAACAACCATCGGCGATCTCGCCAGTGAGCTCGAGCATCTTGTCGCCGGTGGCCCCGATGTAGACGGGCACGTTCCGAGGCTCGCGCCTGCCGTGGACGACGTCGAGCTCGATTCCCTTCACCCGATGAAACTCGCCATCGAACGTGACGTTCTCCAATCGAAGCAGGCGGCGGAATACGTCGATCGTCTCCCTCATGGCGAGGAGCGGGTTGCGACGCTCGACGCCGACGTTTGCCGCCAACGGATCCCACCAGGCGCCGATCCCGCAAAGGATGCGATCCGGTGCCAAGTCGTCCAACGTGAGGAACGTGGCGGCGAGGAGACCGATGTTACGGGTCCAGTTGTTGATGACGCCGGAGCCGATGCGGATACGAGACGTCACGGCCGCGAAAGCGGCCATGGGGACGATCGCATCCCGTACCAGCCGGCTCTCCGCCTGCCAGATCGCCTCGAATCCTTTCATCTCGGCGTATTGCGCGTAACGGATGCCGTCGCGCAAAGGATGCGCGTCTTGTAGATAAAGGGCCACACGGCGTCGAGACATGGCAAGACAGGATAATGGCGGGCAGAGATCGAATCAAAGGGGAATCTGGGAATTCACCACGGCACTAATACACACTAAGACACCGCGGCCATTCGCCGCCAGAGCTTCTCTGCCTGGTGTGAGGCTTCGTCTCTTATCTCCGTGAGGTTCCCTGTCTTCAGCACACCATCTTCGATGACCGCTCGCCCGTCAACGATCACGTGGCGCGGTCGCTCCGCTCCGGGCGGGACGACGATCAGATCGGCGAGCGACCCTTTTGAGATCTCGCCGAAGAGGCGCCCCCAGCGTTCGAAAACGAGCGCGTTGCCGGCGGCGAGTCGTTGTGCGGCGGCACGGCGCTCGACCGCACCGAGTTTCTCGGATACGCGGAAGAGCGCGGCCCGCTCCGAAGGCATATCGGCAGGGTAACCGTCCGTGCCGAGGGCCACCCGTGCTCCGGCCCAGAGAGCCTCGGGGTAGCCCACGCCGTTACCCTGATTGGATCGGGGATTCTGAACGAGCCAACCGCCCCGAGCGACCGCGTCCTCCACCTGGTTCTGCCTTAGGTGGACTCCATGCGCCAGGATCGAGCCCGCTGGCAGGGCCTCGAGGGCAACCAGCCTTTCCAGTGGACCAGCGTAGCCGCGGCGCTTGGCGTCCTCGACATCCGCCACGTCTTCGGCGACGTGAACGTGAAGCACCGTACCCAACCTGCGGCAGAGATCGCCCGCGCTACGTATCGTTTCGTCGCTGACGGTAAACGAAGCGTGAAGTCCCACCAGTCCTCGCACCAGGGGACGTTGGTTCGACTGGACGAATCTTTCGCACTCGGCGAGACCTTCCTTTGCTTCTTCCGTGCCACGGTTCCGCTCGGTCGCTCCATAACAAACGAGCGCCCGGATCCCGAGCCCCTGGCACGCTTCGGCCAGCACGTCGAGCGACTCGTGAATGAACGTGGGCGACTCGTGGTGGTCCACGAGCGTCGTCGTACCGTGGAGGAGCGCCTCGGCGACGTAGTAGTAGGCGGCGGCGCGTAAGCTGGCGGGATCCAGAGCGCGATCGAGTGGCCACCAGACTCGCTCCAAGATTTGCAGGAAATTCTCCGGTGGGGGCGACGGCTCGGGCAGTCCGAAGGGTGCGAGACCACTGTAGAGGTGGGTGTGGGCGTTGACGTAACCGGCCCGAACTTCATTGCCGCTGCAGTCGAGACGCGGAACGCTTTTCGGGCAGGGCCTGCCGACCTCCGCGACCAGCCCCTTCTCGATCAAGATCGATCGAGCCGGATCCTCCGTTTCGAGGTAGAGAGCGGCTGGCGCCATCAGCGCCACGATTCGCGGGGTACCTTGCTTCGGATTTTTCCGACGCTGATGGCGCGTGCGGCGGGGGAATCCTTCATGGGAAGCGTGTAGCGTCGTACGCCGTCGAATGCCTCGAGGGCGCCGGCCACCGCGCCGGCGGTGGGAACGAGGCCTATCTCCCCCACCCCCTTGGCACCGCACGGTCCTTCCGGTTCGTGCTCCTCCACCAGAATGACGTCCACCTCGGGCATGTCTCGAGCCCGCAGTACGCCCAGTTCACGGAGCTTGAAGGTGACGGGCATTCCATCCGCACAGGGTAGCTCCTCGGTAAGGGCGTAACCGAGTCCCATGTGGATCGAGCCCTCGATCTGTCCCGCGCACAGATCCGGGTTGACCGCACGACCTACATCGTGCGCGGCCACGAAGCGTTCGAGCCGCCCGTCTTTGCCGAGAATGCACACTTGGGTCGCGTAGCCGAACGCCGTGTGAGTCTTGACCCTCTCGACGGGAGCCCCGAGAGCGGTAGTGTCCTCGGTGAGGCAGTCGGCCGCGTAAACTTGTCCCGCGAGGTCGGAGAGTGTCTTGCCCCGCTCGAGATCCGCTCGGAACTTCTCGGCGGCACTGAGGACGGCGCGGCCGCCGAAGAGAGTCGCCCGCGAGCCCGTGGTCTGCCCGCAATCGAGGGCGTAGGTCGCGTCGACTTTGGGGCGGAAAACCGAAGCCGGTAGTCCGGTTGCCTCCACCGCGAACTGAACGAGCACGGTGAGGAGACCTTGTCCCATCTCCGTGTATCCGTTGTAGAGCGACACCGTCCCGTCGGACTCGACCACCAAGCGCGCCTTGCCCCATTCCTTGGCACCGTTGCCGATGCCGCTGTTCTTGATGCCGCACGCGATACCCACGGCGTTTCCCGTCCGGAGCGCGTCATAATAGATGTCCTTCACCGCTTCCAAGGTCTTCTTGACGCCGACGGATTTTTCGAGAATTTGGCCGGTGGTAAACACGTCGCCTACCTCGACCGCGTTGCGCCAGCGCATCTCCCAGCCATCGAGCTTAACCTTCTTAGCGAGTAGATCGATCGCCCCCTCGATGGCGAAGGCGGCCTGGTTGGCGCCGAAGCCGCGCATCGCACCGCAAGGTGGGTTGTTGGTATAAACCGCGACCGACTCGATGTCGACGTGAGGCACGCGGTAAGGTCCGCAGGCATGGCCGGCGGCGCGTTCCAGAACCTTACTCCCGACGCTGGCGTAGGCGCCGGTGTCTCCCACCATCCTTGCCTTGACCGCGGTCAGCCGCCCTCGATCGTCACACCCGGCGGTGAGATGGATCGTAATCGGGTGTCGCTTGGGGTGAAGGCGGATCGACTCTTCACGGTTGAGCGTCAGCTTGACCGGTCGACCGGTAAGGTGCGCCAAGAGCGCGGTCTGCGCTTGGATCGACATATCTTCCTTCCCGCCGAACGCCCCACCGTTGGGTATGAGCTCCACGAACACTCGTTCTTGCGGGACTCCCAGAAAAGAAGCCACCTGTCGGCGGTCGTCGAAGATCCCCTGGCCTTGCGTCGCCAAGTACAGCCGGCCGTCGGGAAGAGGCTCGGCGAGCGCGGCTTCCGGCTCCAGGTACAGATGCTCGACGCGCTGGGTCCGCCAGGTCGCCGAGACGACGTGGGTGCTTCCCGCCAGGGCGGCGTCGGCGTCACCGCGGCGAATCACCGAGCGTGAGAGGATGTTGTCCGGTTTGTTGGGATGGACGGTGGGCGCACCGCTTTTCATCGCGGCTTCGGGATCGAGAACGGGCGTCAGCACCTCGTAGTCCACCTCGACGAGCGCCGCGGCGCGTCGCGCGGTGAGCTCGTCTTCCGCGGCCACCGCCGCGATCACATCGCCCACCGAGCGTGTCTCTTCGCCCTCGGCGACGAAGCCCGGCCAGTCGTTGTAGAGCAGACCGTACCAGCGATTCCCGGGAACATCCCGGGCGGTGGCAACGGCCAGTACTCCGGGTATTGCCCTCGCCTTCGAGGTGTCGATGCGCCGGACGCGAGCGCGGGCATGCGGCGACAGCGTGACCGCGCCGTGCAACAGTCCCGGGCGGGTCAGGTCGTCGACGTAGGGCCGGTCTCCCAACGCCATGGCCTCACCACCGACACGCTGGAGCGACTGGCCGACTCGGCCGTCGCCATGCGGCTCCGGGATCGGCTCGCCGCGCTTCGCCCGCGCCATGAGCTCGACGGCGTCGAGGATCTTCACGTAGCCCGTGCAGCGGCAAAGGTTGACGTCGATGGCCTTTGCGATGTCCTGGCGGGTCGGAGTCGGGTTCTGATCGACGAGGTGCTTGGCCCGAAGAAGAATGCCGGGGATGCAGAACCCACACTGCATCCCGGCGGCCGCCATGAAGGCTCGGGAGTAGAGCTCGCGCTCGTGCTCGGCGATGCCTTCTAGCGTGAGGATTTCCCTCCCCGCCACCTTCTCCGCAGGGATGGCGCACGTTACCTTGGGGTTGCCGTCGATCAACGCGAGGCAACAACCGCACTGACCCTGTGGCTCGCACCCGTCCTTGGTGGATCGGATCCCGCACTGATCGCGGAGAGCCTGGAGCAAGGTCTCGCCCGGACGGGGCTCGATGGTTCGAGCACGACCGTTGAGCTTGAGTTGAATGCTCATGCGATGAACCGTTCTATCATTCAATCAAGAGGGCGACGCACGACCTGCCCCGCCCGGACCCCGGTGAGATGGGAGTCCTCGACCGCCATTTCGCCGCGCACCATGACGTGCACGATACCCTCGGGATAGGAAACGGGATCCTCGTAGGTGGCGGTGTCTCTGACGGATGCCGGATCGAAGACGACGAGATCGGCGGCGAATCCAGGTCGGACCTCGCCGACCTCAGTGAGATTCATCGCCCGCGCAGCCTGGCTGGTGAGCTTGCGCACCATCTCCGGTAGCTCGACGAGCTTTTTCTCCCTGACGTAGCGCGCCAGAAAACGGGGAAAAGTACCGTAGGCTCGGGGGTGCGGTCGAGATCCGAGTAACGCGTCGGTGCAACCGTTCAGGAACGGCAGGGGTAGGAATTTTTCCACGACGTCCTCACTCTGGGAGTGAGAGACCATGCCGATTCCCAATGCCTCGCTTTCCAATAGGTCGAGAGCGAACTCGAGGGGC
>Ga0299906_10004995_pt1 | contig 10829 bp, 7 predicted proteins | sample RVTome_14_FD_200259 | JGI IMG/M metagenome (GOLD analysis project Ga0299906, IMG submission 200259) | Soil microbial communities from uranium-contaminated site in the Upper Colorado River Basin, Wyoming, United States - RVT145D125 (version 2) ... | reverse complement strand
TTCCGACATCGGCGTGGCCCACACGACGCTGGGGCGCTGGGAGACGGGTGAGGCTGCGCCGCGGCGCCGAGCTGCTCTCGCGTGGCATCGGCGACTTGAGGAGATCACGAGTGTGCTTGCTGAAGCGTGGAGGTCCCGCGCCCAGGTGAGCCGGAAAGAAGAGGAACCATGACGAAGAACGAAACGAAGGCCGCCCACTCGGCTGGTACCAGGGGACGGCCTACGAAGCCCATGTGGACTCGGTTTGAGTTTACCGGTGCGCGCCTTTATGTGGCGACACCGAAGGTGATGTTCGAGACACCGATGTACTTCGCCCACGTCAGGTCGAGCATTCGCCGGGTCTTCCCCGACGTCGAGCTGGTGTTCGGCGCATCATCGTTCCATTCGAACGCGGACTGGCTGGAGCGGTGGCCCGAGGTCCTGGGATCGATCGACGGGCTGGTGTTCGCGTCAGACCCTGACGGATGGATCGGTGCCGGTGTCTACAAGGAGGTCGAGGACGCGGTAGCGGCCGGGATCCCCGTCGGCTGCTTCCACGGCCTACTGGTCACCCTCGACGCGGTGGAGATCACCGTCGTCAATCCGGACGATCGGGTCCGTTACGCGCAGGTCACGCTGAAGCGGGCATGACCAGGTACTACGTCCCAAAGGTGACACCAAGCGCAGTGGTGTGGGTTCCGGCCGATGAGCTGACGGCTGCGGAGCGGTCTGTGCTCGCCTCTCATCTCAATGTCGCGGTGGGCGCGCTGGGGATGCGCGGCACCGAGGGGCTGGCCGACTTCGAGGGGGTCTTCATTCACGGCGATCCCCTGGCGACCCGGCTCGACGACCTCGAATGGCTGGACGAGGAGGGGTGGTTCGCCGAGATCGACGTCTTCTATCTCGATCTCCCCGAATGAGTCCCGGGGTCAGCCTGCAGCTGGCGATCAACCGGCAGCTGATGCGGCTCCCCCACGGGGCGTCGTGTGCCCGGTGCGGGGAGACCTGCGTCCTGGCACTCATGCCGAGCGCCGTGCCGGGCGCCGTGGTCCGCTGTTATGCGTGCACGGTACGGCGATGGGAGGACCATCACCTCGGCGGCCGGTATGAAGGGGCGCTGGTGGTTCGGGTACCCGGGAATCAGCATCGGGTGCTCAGCGTCCTCCAACATATTGGGTGGCGGGGTGAACATGAACCGGGGTCTCCGTATGCGGTCGCCTTTGACCGCGCCGCGCTGACCGGGGTGCGGATCGCATGGCCTACCCACTGATAGGCGGTCCGCGTGCGTTCCCGTCACGGGAGCTACGGCGCAAGCTGCGTCGCCCGGGGGCGCCGCGGTATCGGGCACAGCAGCACAATCCGGATCGACCGATCGCGGTTCGGGCGCATGTTGAGCCGCCGGACTGGACGCCCCCGGGTCGTGCTCGGTTCATCCCCACCGCGGCGGCGGCGGTACTGGTAGCGACGATGCCCCGCGACGCAGCGGGTGAACCGCTTCTCGGAGGCTTGGCCCGTCTCCACACCGCGGCCGGGTCGGAGACGTGGGTGTTCTACGCCGACGACTGCACCGTCGAGGAGATCGACGACTGCTCGATGTGGGCGGAGGCTCATAGCTTCGGCGAGCCGCTGTCGCGGACCGCCTTCGTCGAAGATGTGCTCTACAGGGTGGGATTCAAACAGCGTTGCGTGCTGGGAGGGTGGGCACCTCAGACTGATTGGGGTCGCCTCGGCGTCGACTGGGGTGATGCCCGGGGGTTCTTCCGCGGCGGCTACAGCATCATTCCTCACACGACGACCGAAGGCGAAGCCATCGAGAAGCACAAGGTCCTCCGTAACGGGGAGATCGAGGACCGGTTCCGTCCCCGCTATGCGATCCGGTCGATCGACGCGGTGCGGGCACTGATGGGCTCCATCGCCCCCGACCACGCCGATCCTCCCGACCGTGGCGGGGTCCGCGGGTTCTTCTCGGTCCGTGCCCTCGTCGAAGCCCAGGCCGGGAAGCCGCTCAAATTCGCCGAGGCCTGCGACCTCTACGGCGTCGATCTACCCGAGGACGCTCCCGGGTTCGACGGGCTCCTCTCTGAACTCGACGCAGTCGAAGCGCTCTACGTCGAGGCGATGCGACTCCATCGAAAGCTGTCGCCACACCGCCCACCCACCGCGGCGATCAGCTCCGGAAGCTACGCCCAGGCGCTCTTCGAACAGCACATCGGCCTGGAGCCGCCTCTGGGCCGCCAGCCCCGGTTCCGCCGCGAAGTGCTCTCAGGCTTCATGGCGGCGTTCTTCGCTGGGGACGTCGGATTGGGTGCCAGGGGTCCCGAGGTTCCGGTCCGGTTCCTGGACATGGCCGGCGCCTATGCGATGGCCGCCATCCACAGCGGAGTGTATGAACTGCTTGCGGCCCGACGGGTCCACACCTACAGCCGCGACCCGACACACGTCACCGCGTATCTGGCCCGGGTCGCGCGCAAACTCCGCCGCTGGCTCGACGGGAAAGGGCCATTCCCGCTGACGCCCAGGGATTGGCGTCGGCTCGCCCGCACCCTCGTATGGGTCAAGCCCAACGGTGACATCCTTCCCCATCGGATTCAGATCGGTGAGAGCTGGCGAATGACCGTCGCCCCCCTCACCTCCGATGAGCCGCTCCCCTTCGTGCTCGCCGACGTGCTCGCCAGCCTGCTCCGCACCGGTCAGATACCCACGATCACGCGCGCTCTTCGAATCGCTCCATGGGGCACTCAGCCTCAGCAACCGGCCACTCTTCCCACCGGCACCGCCATCGAACCTGGCGACGACCCGTTCGAGGTGATGGCCAACGAGCGTGCCCGCCTCGAAACCGTCCCCGGCTCCGATCTCCTACGCGGCCTGTTGAAGGGGATCATCAACTCAATGGCGTCGGGCAAACCGAGCCAGATCAACGATGACGAAGCCACCGGCAAGAAACGACCAACGCTGGTCTGGGATCACACCCTCAACCCTGAACCCGAAACCATCCGAAGCCACGTCCAAGAAGAACCCGGCGCCTGGTACTTCCCACCCGCCGCCGCCGGAGTCACCGCCACCGCCCGACTCCTCCTCACCATCTCCCGGGTCGCCTTCGAATCCGCAGGCGGAACAATCGCCTACTGGGACACCGACTCCCTCCTCGTCATCGCCACCCCCCACGGCGGCGTCATCCCCATGCCAGGCGGCGACCTCCGAACCGAAGACGGCGAACCCGCCGTCCGGGCACTCTCATACCCCGAGGTTGAGGCGGTTCGCTGGCGGCTCGAAGAACTCTCCCCATACCCACCCGAACTCCGACCCACCATCAACGTCTGGGACCCCGACACCGACCTCCCCGCCGTCGTCCAGACCCCACGGTTCCTCCGCATCGAACCGGAGAACTATCAGCCGCTCGCCGCGGGATGGAACAGTCAAGGACTCGACGCGTCGGTCACGTCTGCCAAGCGGTATGACGCCTACTTCGTCGACCGCCCCGGAGGCCACATCGAACTCCGCGACGGATACCCGGTCGTCGTCGAACCGACAGCCGAGCAGACCCGCAACCTCTCAGCCATCCTGGTTCGAGCCGCTTCCCATCATGGGGCCACTCAGCTGCCGCCTTCCGGGATCGACGACTGGGTCGAACAGGGCGTCGCCGTTCACCTCGCCCTCCAACACGGACTCCGAATCGACGAACCCGCGTTTCTCGGCGAGCCCGCCCTCAGCCTCATCCCGGTCACCCGGCCTGCCATCGGCAGGGCACTTGACTCCCGGCCCTTCAGCCGCATCGCCTCCTGGGGCGCCACCTTCACCCCCCGCACCGCCATCACCCCCTACCACCGGTCTCTGGACCCGATGACCGCGTCCTGGCGCGACGCCGTCGAACGGCAACCCCTCAGCCCCGTGGACACCGGCAGCGGCACGTCACGCAGCCCGGACGCGTTCATAGGCGACACCTACGGAACGGTGATCTCAAGGTTGCGCCGCACCCCGGAACCCACCGTCATCACCCCCGACGGCCAGCCCTGCAATGGAACCACCCGCGGCGTCGTCCACCCCGCACCCACCATCGTCACCGGCATCGCCACCATCGGACGAGAAGCCCGACGCTGGCGCGACCACACCAGCATCCACGGCACCCCCGACCACATCACCTACCGACAACCCGACACCTGGCCCCAACACCTCGCCACGCTGCGACGAATCGCCAAGCGAGTCGGACAGGTGGCAACCGCAAAAGAGGTTGGAATCTCCGAGCGGACGCTGAGGAATCTCTTGCAGTGCCGACCTCCCAGCCCACGAACTGAGGCCCGCGTAATCGATTGGCTGGACCGGGACCGTAGGAGGCGACCTCTTCTAGGGTTCCTGCATGGCTGAGGGTGTCTTCGTGACCTACCCTGCTGAACAACGTTCCTGGGACGATTCGGGTGACCGTCTTGGTGACTCAGCGGTGTCTTGGTGCTGGTTCGGCCGATTGGAGGAGAAAGGGCGATGAGCGCATCCGCCCTCCCGGGCGACAGCGATCGTCCCATGTCCTACGACGCAAGCCGGTTCTACGAGCCCTGGGAGCAGGTGGTGAACTCGTACCCCGCTCTGACGGACTTCATAGGAAAGACCTATACGCGGTGGAAGGCTTCCCGGCGAACGTTCGCCTGGAGAGGCATGCCGAACTCGACCTGGTCCTTCCATAGTTCCCTACATAGACGCCTCTGGTGGACCAACCCTTCCACCGTTCCCGATGAGGAACGACTCCTTGCGAGGGAGGGGGCAATTCTCAGGGACGCCCATCGTTGGGGCTTGCATCGCGGCGAACACGGACGCTTGAGCATTCTGGAGCAACTAGCGATGCTGCAGCATTTCGGAGCCCCCACGCGGCTCATCGATGTCTCGTTCAACCCGCTGATTGCGGCCTGGTTCGCTGTGCAGGAGAGCCGCCATGACGCGTTGGATGGGCGACTATTCGCGATAGACGTCACCTCTCGACTCATCAGTGAGGACGATCTTTTCCGGTGGTGGGAGGATACCCGGAGGCGACCCTGGACATTCGAACGGCAAGGACTTGAAGCTGCGGACGCCGAGCGCGTATTGGACGAGTCACGCAACTGGCGAACAACAGTCCTTGCATGGAAACCCCCCTCATTTTTCGGCCGCATCTCGCGCCAAGCAGGCGGCTTCCTGCTCGGCGGGGTACCCGCTGCTGTTGTCCGCCCCGGTCTTGCGAAGGCATTTCAAGTTCCAAGGGGTCCTAACCCGGAAGCAGGCTCGTGGAGAATCGAAGAAGTTCGGCGGAGCACATCGGTCGCCCTTCGCTTTCACAAGGCAGACGCGGCCGCTGGCGGCGTCGGTACTGGTGGTCAGCCTGCCTACACCCTCCGGATCTCGTCATCAGCGAAGGAAGAAATCCGCGATCGCCTCGAAGGCCTGTTTGGATATGACGTCAAGTCCCTTTTCGGCGACTTCCCCGGATTCGCAACGTTCGGAACCCCGGACCTCCCATTGGACCGCTGAGACCGGCAGCGACGAGCGAAGGAACAGGCAGGCTCATGCCTATTTTCAATCGTGACGGCGAGAGGAGCACCATTGAGAAAGTCAAGCGTGCCCGCTATCACGTTGAGTCTTTCGAAGCCGAGGTCGACAAGTTCCTCCAGGGGCCAAGCAAACCCTATGAAGTCACCGTCGATGTGCAGGTCGATGACTCTGGCAATGAGGTTGAGTTCCACCTGTTCAAGGCCCTCACCAGGCCGTCGCTCATGCTCAGCGTCATCGCCGGAGACGCCATCCAGAACACCCGGTCGGCACTTGACCACCTCGTCTTCCATGCCAGCCTCGCCCACACCCCCGGCCTGTCGAAGGACCAGCGGCGCGAGGCTGGGTTCCCCATCGCCACACTTGTCAGAAACCTCAATCCCCGCCAGATCAGCGCCGTAGCGCCTGGCCTAGTCACATTCATTGAGGCGTTGCAGCCTTACCACGGACAGGACCCCGCCAGGCACCCTCTCGCGAGACTCCGCGACCTTTCCAACACGGACAAGCACCAGGCGCTCCACCTCATGTACACAGAGATCGCCGCGGTTGCGCTGTTTCCTGGCCGGCAGATGAAGGGGCCAGTCCGCTTGTCCGCTCCGGGGGTCGGTAGCGGGTCGCGCCTCCTGGAAGACGGCGCAGTAATAACCACGGCTGTCCGAGAAACACCCGGCAAGCTGCAGGTGACACCGAGTCCGACCGTCCGCATAGGCTTCAGCGATAGCCACATGTGGCATGCTCGCGGTGCGGTGGGCCTCCTGGGTGAACTGATCGACTATGTCGACTACACCGTCGTCCGGCCCTGTCTCGCGATGATCTGACACGCTCACGTCAGACCATCCCCCTGGAGCGCGGTTCTCCAATAGAGGGATAGTTCGGGGGGACAAGAGGCCGGGCGGCAACCGCCGAAGACGAAACCGGGAGGGCACCCCTTACCGACCGGCAACGGCGCCGCCCGCCCCCCCTAGCCCCCCGTTACCCGTTACCCGTTACCCGTTACCCGTTTCCGGTTACCCGTTTCCGGAAAACTCTGGACCCGGGACGGGCGACGGGCGACGGGCGACGGGCGACGCCGTAGTGTCACCGCCATGCCCACCTCGCCCTACGGCACATGGCCCTCGCCGATCTCGGCCGAGACGGCGACTCGCAGCGGCATCCGATTCGTCGACACGATTCAGGTGGACGGCGACGACGTCTATTGGGTGGAGAGCCGGCCCCATGAAGGAGGACGCTCCGCGATCGTGCGCCGTGAGGCCGATGGCGCCACCACCGACGTCGGTACCCCGGAGTTCGACGCCCGTACCCGGGTTCACGAGTACGGGGGCGGCGCGTACGCCGTGGCCGGAGGCATCGTCTACGCCGCCGACTTCGTAGATCAACGCTGGTATCGCATCGAGGGCGGCACGGCGACGCCCATCACCCCCCAGCCCGAGGAGCCCGCCGCCTCGAGGTACGCCGACGTGGCCATTGGCGACGGTTGGGGAATCGCGGTGGCGGAGCGGCATCGTCTCGACGGGGAGCCGGTGAACCAACTCGTCCGGATCGACTTTTCAGGGGGGAGCGCACCCGTGGTCGTGGCCACCGGCCACGACTTCTACGCCGCGCCGCGCCTCTCCCCCGATCGCACCCGCCTGGCGTGGCTCACCTGGGATCACCCCAACATGCCATGGGATGGCACCGACCTATGGGTGGCGGATGTCTCCGGTGTCGGCGAACTGACCAATCAACGCCGCCTCGCCGGAGGCCCCGGCGAGTCCGTGCTCCAGCCCGAGTGGAGCCCGGGCGGCTCGCTCCACTTCGCCTCTGATCGCACCGGCTGGTGGAACCTCTACCGGCTCGACGGCGAGGGCGGAGTGCCGATCCATCCCGTCGCCGCCGAGCACTCCCAGGAGATGTGGAACCTCGGGCTCCGCCGGTATGCCTTCCTGGGCGACGGGAGGCTGGTAGTCGTGGAGGAGTCCGAGGCGGGAGACCGAATCCTGGTGCTCGCCGGCGGCGTTCGAGAGGTGCCGACGCCCTTCGACTCGTTCGGTGGGGCGATGGCGGTCCTCGGCACCTCGGTGTTCCTGGTGGCGTCCGCGTTCGACCGCCCGACATCGGTGGTCGGCGTCGACGTCGACACCGGTGCCCACGAGATCATCAGGGCGCCGGACGGCCCGGCGATCCGGGCGGGTCTGATCAGCGTGCCCGAGGCGATCACCTTCGACACTCCCGATGGTCCCGCCCACGCCCTGTACTACCCGCCTGCCAACGATGAATACCAGGGCCCCAGCCACCATCTCCCGCCGATGATCGTCAACGTCCATGGTGGGCCGACGTCAAGGCTGTCCATGGGCCTCGATCCGGAACGGCTCTTCTGGACGAGTCGCGGATTCGGGATCGTCGACGTCGACTACGGGGGATCGACAGGGCACGGCCGCGCCTATCGCCAGCGCCTGAAGGGCCAGTGGGGCGTCGTCGACGTCCGCGACTGCGCACTGGCGGCGGCCGAGGTCGCACGACGGGGGCTGGCCGACCCGGGCCGCATGGTGATCCGCGGGGGCAGCGCCGGAGGGTTCACCGTGCTGATGGCTCTCGCGGTCCATGACGAATTCGCCGCCGGATCGGCTCGTTATGCCGTCACGAACCTCGAGTCACTCGCGGCAGACACCCACAAGTTCGAGTCCCGCTACCTCGACTCGCTCATCGGGCCCTATCCGGAGCGCCGCGACCTGTACCTCGATCGTTCGCCCGTCACCCACGCGGCCGAGATCACCGCGCCGGTGCTCCTCCTCCAGGGCCTCGACGATCGAGTGGTCCCTCCGAGTCAGCCCGAGGCGATGCGAGACCTGCTCCGAGCCAATGGGGTCGCCGTCGGCTACATCGAGTTCCCGGGCGAGGGCCACGGCTTCCGCTCGGCCGGCGCCCGGATCAGGTCGTTGGAGGCCGAGCTCGCCTTCTTCGGACAAGTGCTCGGGTTCGATCCGGCGGACGATCTCGAGCCCGTGGAGCTCTAGCGGCGACCCAGACCGATTGCGGGCCGGGTCCCCGCAACCGGCGATTTCGGCAGCGGCGTAGAGTGCCGAGCCAATGCGACGCCTCATCACCCTGGTCTTCGTCCTGTCACTCGTCGGGGGAGCCTGCACCCGCATCGCCCGCGACGGCGTATCCGTAACCACGGCCTTCACCACGACGACATCGGCCCCGACGACGACCACGAGAGGTCCCGCGGCGATGCCGGTGTTCGCCGACGACGACGAGCCGCTCGAAATCGACCCGGCAGTGCGCCAGGGGGTGCTGGCAAACGGGCTCACCTTTTACATCAGGGAGAACGCCGCTCCGGGAGGCCATGCCCAGTTGAGGCTGGCGGTAAAGGCGGGATCGGTACAGGAGACCGCTGATCAGCGGGGCGTGGCTCATTACCTCGAGCACATGATGTTCAACGGAACGGAGCGCTACCCGGCGAACGAGCTGGTGAGGGTCCTCCAGCGTTTCGGTGCCGAGTTCGGCCCCGACATCAACGCCTACACGAGCTATGAGGAGACCGTCTACTTCATCGACCTCGCCACCGACGACCCGGCCACTATCGAGACCGGCCTCGACGTCCTGGTCGAGTGGGCGAGCGCGGCGACCATCGATCCCGTCGAGGTGAGCCTGGAGAAGGGCGTACTGCTCGAAGAGTGGCGGGTTCGGGACCAGGGCTTCTGGGGCCGCTACTTCGTCGGTGTGACCGACCGGCTCCTTGCCGGCACGCTCTACGCCGAGCGGAACCCATTGGCCGGTCCCGCGCTGCTCGACACCACCACCGTGGAAGGGCTCCGGGACTTCTACGACACGTGGTACCGGCCCGACAACATGGCCCTCGTCGCGGTGGGGGATTTCGATGCGGACGACATGGAGGCCCTGATCGAGGAGCGCTTTGGCGGCCTCGCACCCAGAGGCTCGGCCGAACCGGTCCCTGAGTTGACGACCGAGCCGTTCTCCGAGCCCGCCTTCCTGATCATGGCCGACCCCGAGTCCCCCGAGACATTCGTGGAGCTCAACTATCCGGTGCCGGTCGACGGCGATCCCTCGACCGTGGGGTCGGTGCGTCAGAGCATCGCCGGCCAGATCGCCTTCGACATCATCGCCACCCGGCTCCGCGAGGACACCCTCGAGGGGGTGACGCCATTCTTCGACCCCTCGTTCGCCGCCAACCCGCTCGTGCGGGCCCAGGCGAGTCCGGGGGTGGCGGCGTACACCACTCCGGAGGACCTCGGCGCAACCACCGAGGCGCTGCTGCTCGAGGTCGAACGCGCCCGACGACTCGGGTTCACCCCCGATGAGCTCGATCGAGCGGTCGAGCGCTATCGAGCCCTGGTCGAGGCGGAGTACGAACAGCGGGGATCCACGCAGGACCGCCAGTATGCGTCGACATACGTCGAGCATTTCCTCGGCGGCGAGCCGGCCACCTCGGCGACGAAATGGCGCGCCCTGAGTCTCCGACTTCTCGAGGAGATGACCATCGATCAGGTGTGGGCCACCTTCGCCACGGCGATCGAGAGCACCCAGCCCCTGGTGATCCTCGCCGGACCGGAGGCATCGGCCGAGGTATTCCCCGATGAGGACGCCCTGGGCACGATCATCGCCGAGATCGCCGCATCGACGATCCCACCTCGCGACGACGAGGTGATCGAGGTCGCGGCGCTCATGGAGCGTCCCGAGCCGGCGGGAGTCACCTCGCGACGAACGTTCTCGGACACCGGCCTGCCACTCCTCGTGCTCGACAACGGAGCCAGAGTCGTCTTGTTCCCGACGACGATCCATGAGGGGCACACGACTCTGATCGCGGCGAGCCCCGGGGGTTGGGCGCTGCTCACCGAGGGGGAAGTCGCCGAGGCCAAGCTGCTCGACGCCATCATCGGCGGCAGCGGACTCGCCGACCTCGACGCGGTTGCGCTCGACCGGCACCTCGTCGGGAAGGTCGTGTCACTGGCCCCCTTCGTCGACGAAGTCGAAGAAGGCTTCTTCGGCGAGGCCTCCACCAAGGACCTCGAGATCCTGCTCCAGTTGCTGTACCTGCAGATGACCCAGCCGCGCTTCGATCCCATCGCGGTCGACATCGTCCAGAAGCGCTGGCAGCCGGTCGTCGACGCCCCAAACGCGGTGCCCGATCGAGCCGTCGCGGTGGCTCTCGCCGAGCTGCGGTATCCGGACGACCCGCGCTTTGGATACCTGCTGACGCCGACCGAGCTGGAAGCCCTCGACCTGGCCGAGGCGCAAGCGGTCTTCGCCGATCGGTTCGGCAACGCCGCCGATTTCGTGTTCGCTCTCGTGGGCGACTTCGAGGCGTCCGAGGCCGAGGACCTGGTGCGCCGCTACAT
>Ga0299906_10004994_pt1 | contig 10830 bp, 6 predicted proteins | sample RVTome_14_FD_200259 | JGI IMG/M metagenome (GOLD analysis project Ga0299906, IMG submission 200259) | Soil microbial communities from uranium-contaminated site in the Upper Colorado River Basin, Wyoming, United States - RVT145D125 (version 2) ... | reverse complement strand
CCGCCGTTCCCACGTGGACGATGTCGAACTCGCGGTCGAGAGACGGCGCCCCGACCAGGGCCGAGCCGTCGCCGAGCTGGACCGACTTCACGACCGGCGCGGCCCCCGACACGTCGATCTGGTAGAGCTTCCCGTCGCTCCCGCCCGCGAAGACGAGCCCGCGCCCGGGCGCGTAGAGAACCACCGACGGCGTCACGCCGCCACCGAGGCTCACGCCGCCCGCGTACTTCGGCGTGAGCGTCGAGCCGTCGTCCTCCACCACCCAGACCTTGGTGTCCGTGGCGAAGTACAGGTTGCCCGTCGGGGACGTGCGGTCGGGGAAGACGAAGCCCTTCACCTGTCCGTCACCGTGCACGAAGGTGACGTCGAGCAGGGAGTTGCCGCTCGCGTCGATCGAGTAGAGCGTGCCGCCGCCGTTCGGCGAGCCCACGTAGACGCGATCGTTGCGGAGCACGGGTGAGCCCTCGATGTCCCCGAGGTCGGCGCGGGCCCAGGCGGGCGCGAAGACCGGCGAGGCACCGAGCTGGAGGCACCACAGGGTGTTGGGGTTGCCGCCGGCGAAGCTCGCGAAGTAGACGCGCGAAGTCGCGTAGTCGACCGCCGCGCTGCCGTTGATGATGCCGATGCCGTTGGGCGCGCCGCCGTTGTCGAACGGCGTTCCGATCGTGGCGCCGGTGTCCGGATCGAGGGCCACGAAGGCGTTGTCGCCGGCGGTAATCCGCGTGCCCACGATCACGTAGTTGAAGGCCCCGAAGAAAGTGCTGAAGATGCCGGCGGGAGCGCCCTGGAGCGCGCCGGGGAGAGTGGCCACCCAGGCGGGTACGACCGCACCGCCCTTCGCCCCGTCGATGGCGTGGACTTTTCCGTCCTGGGAGCTCAGGTACACCACGGGGTTGGCGCTTCCCACGGTGATCGGTATGACGGGCGAGCGCGACTGGATCGGCCCGCCCACCGGGTACGGTTGCCAGCCGCTCGGCCACTCGCCCCCCGAGGGACCCCGCTCCGAGGCGTGGACTACGGCACCGTTCGACGTGCTGATGACTCCGGCACCGCCCACGGTCGGAGGCGTCGTCGAGAAAACCCCGGCGCTGAAGGCCCACTTCACCGGCCCGCTCGTCGCGAACGGCCGGCCGCGGTTCGAGCGTCCGGCGGAGTAGCTGCCGCCGCCGCCCGTGTCCACGAACAGCGTGTAGCAGTAGCTCGTGTCGTCGGAGAGACTCGTGTCCGGGTAGCGGCGCGCCTCTCCCGGCAGCCCGACGTCGTCGGCCAGGAACGTGCCGGAGCTCAGCGGGTCGGTCGGGAACGCGCAGGTGGGGCCGGAGTCGTAGCGGATCCGCACGGTGCCGAAGCCGGGGGGGTTCACCCACTGCAGGACGTTCTCGTTCCCGCGCGACGTCACCGAGAAACCCGCAACCGTGCCGGGCGCTCCGGTGCTGCAGGAGGTCGGCGTAACCGCGCGCCGGACCAGGTTCACCTCCTGCTGCTGGTTGAGCTGACTTGTGGCGCGGACGACGTAGTAGTAGGTCGTGGCCGGGACGAGCGGCGTCGCGTCCGTGTAGGTGGTGCTCGCGGAGACGGTGGCCACGAGGTTGGCGGCAGACGGCACGAAGCTCGCCGACGTGTCGCGGTGGACCGTGTAGGACACGCTGCCGGTGCAGGGAGCCGTGGCGGGGGCCCAGCCCAGGTCCACCGCGCAGGTGCCGCCGGTCGCCTGCTGGACCCACCCCAGGCCCTCGAAATCGGGAGGCAGGGAGCAGGCACCGGTCGTGGTCGCCGTGGCCTCGTTCGAGGGGTCGCTCTCGCACGAGTCCACGGCCCGCACTACGTAGTAGTAGGCCGCGACACCTTGCACCGTCGTGTCGCTGTACTCGGGAACCGCGGTCGAAGCCAGGAACACATGCGGGCCGCCCGCTGTCAGGGAGCGGTAGACGTTGTAGCTCGGCGCCGTTCCGGTCCAGCTCAGATCGATCTGGCCGGCTCCGATCGGGTTCGCCGTGAGGCCCGTCGGCGCAGCCGCCAGGCAGAACGCGGCGAAGCCGCGGAACTGCTTGGCCCCGATCTTGAAAAACGACCCGCCCGCGTACAGCCTGCCGGTCCCGAGCGCTATGGCCTCGACGGTGTTGTCCGCGTTCGGATCCCAGGCGCTGAGGGCGCCGGTCGCTTCGTTAAACCCGGCCAGCCGATTCCGCGTGCCCGAGCCACCCATGATCGTGAAAAAGCCGCCTGCGAAGATGGAGCCGCTGCCGGTCACGACTGAGGTCACGCTGCCGCTGGCGTTCGGGTTCCACGCGGTCGCGTTGTTGGTGTCCAGCGCGCGGTCGAGCGACGCCAGCCGATTCCGCGAGGCCCCGCCGATGTTCGTGAAATCCCCCGCGGCGTAGACGAGCGTGGCTGTCACTGCCAGCTCGTACACGACGTTGTCGGCGTTCGGGTTCCACGCGGTGGGAAGCGCCGTCGTGGTGTCGAGAGCCACGATCCGGTTGCGGCCTGCGTAGTCGAACGTGCCGCCCGCGTAGACCGTGGTCCCGGAGACCTTCAGCGCGTTGACCTGGCTCGTGCTGGTCGGGGTCGGATTCCAGCTGCTCACCGCACCGGTGACTTCGTCGAAGGCGGCCAGATTCAGCCGGCCGAAGCCACCGGCCGTGCCGAAGATGCCGCCGGCGTACACGGTGCCGCCGGAGACGTCGACGGCCAGCACGTTGTTGTCGGTGCCAGGGTTCCAGCCGGCGACGGCCGTGCCCGAGCCAGTGTTCAGAGCCGCGACCCGGGCCCGCGCCTGGCCGCCGATGTTCAGGAAGAGCCCGCCCGCGAACACGCGGCTGCCCGAGACCGCGATCGTCCGCACGTCACCATCGCCGCCGGGGTTGAAGGCGGTCAGGGCGCCCGTCGCAGCGTCGAGGGCCGCGATCCGGCCACGGGTCTGGCCGCCGGTGCTCGAGAGCGCTCCACCGACGTAGACGGAGGGGCCGTCGGGGACGATCACGTCGACGGTGCTGTTCGCGCCGGGGTTCCAGGCGGTGGCGTTGTTCACCGAGACGGTCGTGTCCAGGGCAGCGAGTCGCATCCGTGGCTGGCCCCCGATCGTGGTGAAGTCGCCACCCGCGTAGAATGTGGTGCCGGCGACGGCGAGGGCGTACACGGTCGAGTTGGCGTTCGGGTTCCAGGCCGTGGCGTTGTTGGTGTCGACCGTCGTATCGAGCGCAGCGATGTTGTTGCGGACGGCGCCGCCGATGCTCGAGAAGATGCCCCCCGCGTAGAGGGTGGTGCCCTCGAGCTTCAGGGTCAGGACGAGCGAGTTGGCGTTCGGGTTCCAGGCCGTGGGAGCGCCGGTGAGCGTGCTCACCGCACCGATGTTGTTCCGCGTCTGGCCGCCGATCATGGTGAACGAGCCGCCGATGTACATCGTGGTTCCCGAGAGGGCCATCCCGCCGATGGAGTTGTTGACGTTCGGGCTCCAGGTGGTTGCCGCGCCGGTGCCGGCGTCGAGCGCGGCCAGCCTGGACTTGGAAAGGCCGCCGATCATGCCGAACGAGCCGCCGGCGTAGACCAGGTTTCCGGCCACGATGAGCTCGTCCACGACGTTGTTGGCGTTCGGGTTCCAGCTTGTCGCGAGGCCGCTCGCGGCGTCGAGCGCGGCAATGTTGTTGCGGGACTGGCCCCCGACCACGCCCGCGAATGAGCCGCCCACGTAGACCGAACGCCCCGATACGGCCAGGGTCAGGATCGTGCTGTTGACCGGAGGGTTCGGATTCCACGATGAGACGCTCCCGTCGGCGAGAATGTGGGCGAGGGACCGCCGCGGCAGGCCGCCGACGCTCACGAAGGCGCCGCCGATGAACCAGCCGCCGACTCCGTCGGGAGCGACGCAATGGACGCGACCCTCGACCTTCGGGAAGCCCAGGTCTGGAGCACCGGTCGCCGCATCGAGCCGCACCAGGTTCCCGGTTCGGGGCCCCACGTAGTTGAAGGCGCCTCCGAGATAGACCGTTCCCGCGGACTCCGTGATCCCGTAAACGGTGCCGTCCGTGACCCAGAACGAGTCGAGGGGAATGTTGGCCTGAGCCCAGGCTCGTGGCGCCGCGACCGACAGCAGGAACAGGAACAGGCCGCCGCGGGCCCGGTTTCGAGCGACACTGTGCCTCACGAGCCTCCCTCCTCTTCCCGGCGAGGGACCCGGGAGCCAAAGGCCCGCCCAGTATGGGCGGGTCGGCCGGCATGGCAACTGCCCGAAGAATCACGCGCCGCAGGGCTGCTACTCCCATGGTGTAATCCAGGCGCTCACGGTATAATTCAGCCCGGAAGACAAAGCGTGGCGCTGAACATCAAGAACCCCGAGGTCGAACGACTGGCTGCCGAAGCATCTCGGCTCACGGGCGAGTCGAAAACCCAGGCCATCCGCAAGGCGCTCGCGGAGCGGGTGGCTCGGCTGCGGCTGCGCGTGGTCAGGCGGGACCGGGAGGCAACGCTCCTCCGCTACCTCGAGCGTGAGGTCTGGCCCCGGGTCCCGAAGCGGGTGCTGGGACGAAGGCTCACACGTCGGGAGGAGGACCTCATGCTGGGTTACGGGAAGGACGGCGTGTGATCCTCGACAGCTCGGCGATCGTCGGAATCGTGCTGCGGGAGCCCGGCTTCGAAGAGATCGTGCGCAAGCTGGCGAGTGCGCCCGCCGTCGGCGTCGGCTCTCCGACCCTGGTCGAGGCCGGGATCGTATTGACCGCTCGGCTGCGACGCGACGCGCAGGGCCTGCTGCAGGGGCTACTCCTCGAGTGGGGAGCCGAAACGATCGCGTTCGGCGAGGAACACTGGCGCGAGTCCGTGAACGCATACGCGCGCTTCGGCCGCGGCCGTCACAAGGCGCAGCTCAACTTCGGGGACTGCATGGCCTACGCGGTCGCGAAGCTCAGCGCCGAGCCCCTGCTCTGCACCGGCGACGACTTCGCGAGGACGGATCTCACGCTGGCGTGACGCGTCGCAGTCGCCGGCGTTACCGGGCTCGCGCGGCCCAGGGTTATAGTGCCTTTCGGCTTCCTGGAGGACTCATGTTGCTGGAGGGCAAGCGCGGCCTCGTCCTGGGGATCGCGAACAAGCGCTCGATCGCGTGGGGCATCGCCCAGGCCGCGCACCGCGAGGGCGCGCGCCTCGCCGTGACCTATCAGGGCGAGCGCCTGCTCGAGAACGTGCAGGAGCTCTCGCAGCAGCTTCGGGATCCGCTGATCCTGCCCTGCGACGTCAGCAAGGACGAGGACGTGAAGGCGCTCGCGGAAGCCGTTCGGAACGACTTCGGCACGATCGACTTCGTGGTGCACGCGGTGGCGTTCGCGCTGCGCGAGGAGCTCGACGGCGAGTTCCTGAACACCTCGCGCGAGGGCTACCGCATCGCGCAGGACATCTCTTCCTATTCGCTCACCGCGCTCGCGCGCGAGACGGCGCCGCTCATGCCGAACGGCGGCAGCATCGTGACGCTCAGCTACCTGGGCGGCGAGCGGGTGGTGCCGCACTACAACGTGATGGGGGTCGCCAAGGCGGCGCTCGAGATGTCGGTGCGCTACCTCGCCGCCGACCTCGGGCCGAAGGGCATCCGCGTCAACGCGATCTCGGCCGGCCCGATCAAGACCCTGGCGGCTTCGGGCGTCCACGGGCTGTCGAAGATGCTCGAGTACCACCGCAGTAACGCGCCGCTTCGGCGGAACACGGACCAGGAAGAGGTGGGCGACGCGGGCCTGTTCCTGATCTCGTCCCTTTCGCGAGGCATCACGGGGGAGGTCATCCACGTGGACGGCGGCTTCCACGTGATCGGCATGGCCGCGCTCTAGGGTGCTTTGGGTTCAGGAGAGCGCGGGTGGCGCGGACGCTTTCGCTCGTGATCCTGGCCGGGCTCGTCCTGGCTCGCGCTCCCGCCTCGGCGCAGGCGCCGCCGCCGCTCCCGCAGCAGCCGCCGCCGCCGCCGGCCGACGCCCAGGAGGCCGCCCCGGCCCCGCCCCCGCCGGATCCGGGAGAGGTACGGGTCCGGGCGGAGTCGTACGAGCAGGTCAAGAAGGGCCACATCGAGGCGCGCGGGTTCGTCGACCTCAACCTGGCGGGTATGCGCATCCAGGCCGACCGGGCCGACATCTACGAGGAGACGCGTCCCGACGGCAAGCTCGGCCACCGCATCGTGGCCGAGGGCAACGTCGTGTTCATCCGCGGCGAGGAGCGCATGTCGGGAGACCGCCTCGAGATGGACGACGCGGGGCGCGGCTACCTGCTGAATGCCGTGGGCTACGTCGAGCCGGGGTTGTGGGTCGAAGGCAAGCGCGTGGAGCGCTTGGACGAGAAGACGTATCGGGTCGAGGGCGGCCGCTTCAGCTCCTGCAGCCAGCCGAATCCCCGCTGGGGCTTTCAGGCGAGCTCGGCCGAGATCGAGATCGACGACAAGGTGAAGGCGAAGAACGCGGTCTTCAAGGTGAAGGGCGTGCCGGTCTTCTATTTGCCCTACATGTACTACCCGATCAGCAAGGACGGACGCTCGACGGGGTTCCTGTTCCCGCACTTCGGCTACTCGTCCTTCCGCGGCTTCAACACGGGCACCGGCTTCTTCTGGGTGATGGGCCGGAGCGCCGACCAGACCTTCTACGCCGACTACTGGTCGAAGATCGGCTACGGCTACGGCCACGAGCTGCGCTACGTGCGGGGCGCGCCCTCGCGCGGCACCTTCCGCACCTACGTCTTCGACGTGGAGGGAGCCAGTGACCTCGACTACGACCTCGACTGGAACGCGCTCCAGATCCTGCCGGGCAACGTCAAGGCGGCCGTCAACGTCCGGCAGTACAGCGACATCCTGTTCCAGCAACGCTACCAGGACGACTTCAACCGGGCCTCGAGCCGCACCCAGCGCTGGTCGGGGTCGCTCGAGAAGGACCTGAAGCTCGCGGTGCTGAACGCCTACGCCGACACCACCAGCACCTACTTCGGCACCGACTTCACGCGCGTCAACGGGCGGCTGCCGGGCGTGAGCCTGCGGCGTTTCCCACGCCAGATCGGCTGGGGCAAGGTGGTGGTGGGGCTCCAGGCCAAGGCCGACCGGATCCAGTACGGCAACGAGGAGCGGGTCGACAACTGGTCGCGGGTCGACATCGCGCCCTACATGTCGCGGCCGTTCGCCCTGAGCTTCCTCGAGTTCACTCCGTCGGTGGGCTACCGCTACACGCGCTACGGCGCGAGCTACGGGGTGAACGAGGAGGACGAGACCGCGATCATCGGCCCCCCGATCGGGCGCTCGTTCTTCGAGTCCCAGGTCGAGATGCGCGGGCCCACCTTCGCCAAGGTGTGGGACACGCCGGGCTTCTCGTACTCGGAGCGTTTCAAGCACACGATCGGCCCCGAGGTCTCGTGGACCTACAGGACGCGGGTCGAGGACTACAACTCGATCCCCAAGTTCGACGGGGAGGACTACTTCCTCGGAACGAACCAGGTCGCCTACTCGCTGGTGCAGCGCTTCTTCGCCAAGCGCCGCGGGCCGACCGGCAAGGCCCAGCCCTACGAGTTCCTGACCTGGCGGCTGATGCAGACCTACTACGTGCAGATCGCCGACGGCCAGAACAACTTCGACCCGAATTACTCGTCGTCCGCCTTCGGCCCCGGCTTCAAGCCGGAGCACCTGTCGCCGCTCATGTCGCGCGTGCGGCTGCGGCCCACGCCCGAGTTCTCCGCCGACTTCCACCTCGAGTACGACGTGAACTTCAAACAGGTCCGGCGCAGCAGCGTCTTCGCCAACCTGGCGCTGCCGCGCGCTTCCCTGACCGGAGGCTGGTCGCGCTCGGTGCGCCTCGCCGAGAACCCGGAGGAGCGCATCGTCGGCGCGCACTCGCTGCGCGGCAACGCGGCCTTCGAGCTCTTCCCGAAGCGCCTGTTCCTCGAGGGCTCGGCCGACTACGACTTGAAGAACGACGTGCTGTGGCAGATGCGCGGACAACTGCGCTACGCCGTCCAGTGCTGCGGCCTGCTGGTCGAGTACATCCGCTACAACTGGAACGGGCGCGACGAGAAGCAGTGGCGCTTCAACCTCGAGCTCGCGAACGTGGGCTCGATCGGCAGCTTCCTCGGCGCCGGCCGCGGGGCAGGGTCCTACCGGTGAGGCTGCTCGTCACCGGTGCGGGTGGCTTCGTGGGCGGCCACCTGGTCGAGCTGGTACGCCGCGAAGCGCCGGCGACGAGCGTCCACGGCGTCGTGCTGCCTCACGGCAGCCTGGGCTTGCGCCCCTCGCAGGGCGCGCGCATCCACGAGGCGGACCTCGACGACCCCGCGGCCGCGGCCGCCGTGATCGAGGAGGTCCGGCCCGAGGGCATCGTCCACCTCGCCGGCCAGTCGAGCGTTCACCAGTCGTGGCTCGATCCGGGCGGCACGCTGCGCACGAACGTGCTCGGCATCGTGCATCTGCTCGACGCGGCGCGAAGCGCCTCGCTGCGCCCGGCGGTGCTGGTCGTGGGCAGCGCCGAGGAGTACGGCCCCGTGGCCGAGGCCGAGCTGCCGATCCGGGAGACGGCACCGCTGCGGCCGGCGTCGCCCTACGCCGCGAGCAAGGTCGCCCAGGGCGCCCTCGCCCTTCTCTACGGCCCGGCCGGCGGCATGCGCGTCGTGCTGACGCGGACCTTCCATCACACCGGACCCGGGCGCGGCGAGGCGTTCGCCGAGAGCTCCTTCGCGCGCCAGATCGCCGAGATCGAGCACGGCCTGCGGCCCCCGGTGATCGAGGTGGGCAACCTGGACGCGGTGCGCGACTTCACGGACGTGCGCGACGTCGTACGCGCGTACCTGCTGCTGCTCGAGAAGGGCGAGCCGGGCCGGGCGTACAACGTGTGCAGCGGCCGCGGCCGTCGCATCCGCGACGTCCTCGACCTGCTGCTCGCGAGCTCGAGCGCCAAGGTGGAAGTGCGCATCGACAAGGAGCGCCTGCGTCCCGCGGACGTGCCGGCGCAGGTCGGGGACCCCTCACGCCTGCGCGCAGCCACCTCCTGGGCGCCGCGCATCCCGCTCGAGGAGACGCTCGCGGATTTGCTCGCCGACTGGAGGTCGCGGGTCGCGGGTACGGCCGCCCGCAGACCATGAAGGTCCTGCTCACCGGCGCGACCGGCTTCCTGGGCCGCTCGGTGGCGAGGCACCTCGCCGCACGCGGACACGCGCTGCGCGTGCTCGTGCGCGCGACGAGCCGCACGGACGGCCTGCCGGAAGGCACCGAAGCCGCGATCGGAGACGTGAGGGACGCCGCCTCGTTCGCACGCGCGGCCGAAGGCTGCGCGGCTGTGCTGCACATGGCGGCGCTCGTCAAGATCTGGGTGCCGGACCCCGAGCGCTTCGAGGCCACGAACCTCGGCGGGCTCCGAAACGCGCTCGCCGCCGCGCGCGCGGCCGGTGCCAGGCTCGTGTACACGTCGTCGTTCATCGCGCTCGGTCCCTCGGGAGCGGGCGAGCTCGACGCCTCGCGGCCGCACCCCGGCGTGCGCTTCCGCAATCCGTACGAGCGGACCAAGGCCCTCGCCGACGCGGCTGCGCGCCAGGCCGCAGCGCAGGGCGACGACGTTGTGATCCTGTACCCGGGCGTCGTCTACGGCCCGGGCGACATGACCGAGGGCAACATCGTGGCGCGCATGATCGCCGACCACCTGAACGGGCGCCTGCCGGGCCTCGTCGGCCGAGGCGACCGGCGCTGGTCGTATTCCTTCGTCGAGGACGTGGCGGAGGGTCACGCGCTCGCGCTCGAGAAGGGCCGGGCGGGCGACCGCTTCGTGCTCGGAGGCGAGAACGCGACGCTCGAGCGGCTGTTCCAGCTCGTCCACGAGATCGCCGGCAAGGCGCCGCCCCGGCTGCGGATCCCGTACGCGATCGCGACCGCGCTCGGGCGCGCGCAGTGGCTGTGGGCCGAGCTGACCGGCCATCCGCCGCAGCTCACGCACGGCGAGGTGTTCGTGTTTCGCGAGGAGTGGGCTTGCGACAGCTCGAAGGCCGTCCGCGAGCTCGGCTACGAGTGGCGGCCGCTCGCCGAGGGCTTGCGCGAGACCGTCCGCTGGCTGCGCGCCACGGGACAGGTCGAGGCCGGGAGCGCGGCTTGAGCCTGACAGCAGGCGAACTGGCGCGCCGGATCGTCCACGTTTCCTGCGGGGCGTTCGCGCTCGTGTTGCGCTTCCTGACCTGGCCGCAGGCGGCGCTCCTCGCGCTATCGGCCTTCCTCTTCAACTGGCAGGTGCTGCCGCGGCTCTTCGGCCGGAGCATGTGGCGCAAGGCCGACGTCGCGCGCGGCTACCCGGTCGGGATCCTCGCGTATCCGCTCGCCGTGCTCGCGCTCATCCTCGTGTTCCACGACCGGCTCTGGATGGCGGCCGCGGGCTGGGGCATCCTCGCCGTGGGCGACGGAATGGCCGGCCTCGTCGGCCAGGCGACCGGCGGGCCGCGGTTGCCGTGGAACGCGAGCAAGGGCTGGGCCGGCGTCGTGGCCTTCGTCCTGTTCGGCACCGCCGCCGCGGCGTTGCTCGCGGCGTGGACGGTGCGCTTGCCACTCGCCATGGGCGCCGCGCACTGGCCGCGCACGATCGCGGTGGCGCTGGCTCTCGCCCTCGTGTGCGCCCTCGTCGAGTCGCTGCCGACGACGCTCGACGACAACGTGACCGTTCCGCTCGCGACGGCGCTCGCGCTGCCGCTTCTCGCCACAGCGCAACCCGACCTTTTGTGGAGCGACCCAGGCTTCGCGGGACGCCTCCTGATAGGCCTCGGGCTCAACGCCGCGATTGCGCTCGCGGCCTTCGTGGCCCGCTCGATCGACGCCCTGGGAGCGCTCTCGGCGGTCGTGATCGGCAGCGC
>Ga0299906_10004993_pt1 | contig 10831 bp, 13 predicted proteins | sample RVTome_14_FD_200259 | JGI IMG/M metagenome (GOLD analysis project Ga0299906, IMG submission 200259) | Soil microbial communities from uranium-contaminated site in the Upper Colorado River Basin, Wyoming, United States - RVT145D125 (version 2) ... | reverse complement strand
TCGATCCCAGCGGACGTGTCAGCCGTGGATGGCTCATCACACAACTCGGCCTCGCCGGGCGCATGCTGGCGCAGAGACTCAGCGGAAAACGAACGGCGACCATCGCGATCGACGCGCTGAGATTCACCGAGCGCGTCATGGTTGGGGACGTCGTTTCCTGTTACGGAAGCCTGGAGGCGCTGAGCGACACCTCCGTGGCGCTAAAACTCGAAGCCTGGGCCCAAACGTTTGAGCCCGCTGACCTGGAGACCCAGCCGCGAGTTCGCGTAGCAGAGGGGCAATTCACCTATCTTGCGATCGATAACTCGGAGATGGAGCGGGAGGTTTTCGGGCATGCCGTGCAAAGGCGCAAGGCACACGACCCGAAAAGGTCCGATCACCGCTCGATAGCCCAGAGGGCCGGGCATGACTGATTGGATTTTCGGTCGCGGCAGGCGGCCTGCAGCTTGATCAGCACGCGGCGCAACCGGCGCATCTCGGCGAGGCGGATTTCGAGATCAGCGAGCTTCTGGCCCAGGAGCGTTTTCACCTCCTCGCACGACTCGCCGGGCAGGATGCGCAATTCGAGCAGTTCATTGATTTCGCGCAGGGTGAAGCCGAGATCCTTCGCCGAGCGAATGAAGCGCAAGCGCGTCAGCGCATCGTCGTCGAAGTCGCGGTAGTTGCTGTCGCGCCAGCGGTGCGGCTTGGGCAGCAGCCCCTCGCGCTCGTAGTAGCGCACGGTCTGCACGTTAACCCCCGCGGCTTTGGCGAGTTCTCCAATCGTCATGGTCGGTCCGCTTGACCTTATACCATACTACAAGCCGTAGAATAACGCGCGTGAAAAACAGCGAGCATCGATGGTTTTTGGGCGCAGGGGTGATTTCCGCACTCCTGGCTTCGTTGTGTTGCCTGGGTCCCCTGCTCATGCTGGGGCTCGGGCTCGGCACGTTTGCCGCGGCATCGTGGTTTGCCGTGTGGCGGCCGGTGTTTCTCGCGATCACGTTCGCCCTGCTCGGGGCCGGCTGGTTTTTCGCGTTGCGCCGCCGCCGCGCCGCGTGCGCAACAGAAGGTGCCGGTTGCGCCACTGAACGAGGCGGACGCGCGTCGATTCTCCTGCTTGTCCTCGCAACCCTCGCAGCCGGCGCGTTCGCCGCCTACCCGCTCGTTGCCGGCCGCGTGGCGGCCGCTGTGGCGGGTTCGTCGACAGCCGGCGATGCCTCGAATGCCGCCGAGGTCCGAACGCTGAACGTGCGCATCCCCTCGATGGACTGCGAAGCGTGTGCGGTGGGAATCGCCGCGACGCTTCGTCGTGAGCCCGGGATCGTAAGCGCCGAGGTCACGTACGCGACGAAGACCGCAGTCGTGCGCTTTGATCCGCGAGCGACCGGCATGGAAAAGATTCTCGGCACGATCGACGCCACCGGGTTCAAGGCGGAACGCCCTCCGGGCACGTGATGCCGGAGAACTGCAACCGTATCCCGTTCTTCTCAAACCATCGCCCCATCCTGGCAAGGCTCCTATGAAATCACTGACATCGACTCTCCTCTTTGCCGCCCCGATCGTCGTGCAAGCGGCGTACGCCGGCGAATCCGCCGTGGTGACGCTAAAGATTTCCGGCATGGCCTGCCCCCGGTGCGCTTCCGGGGTTTGCAACGCGCTCGTGAAGGTCGAAGGGGTCGAGTCCGCGACGGTCGACTTGGAAAAGGCGCTCGCCGTCGTCCGCTTCGATCCTACCAAAACGTCCACGTCCCGGTTGATCGCGGCGGTCTCCGCCTTCGGCGGCGCGCGTCACCGTTTCACGGCGACGGTGGCGTCCACGGAAAAGTCGGAAGCGCAGGCCGCAGCGCCGGCGCCGCGCTCCTCGTGCTGCGCCGCTCCCTGAACATTCGCGGAAGATCATCCAGCCATGACCACGCTTCTTCTTATCCTGCTCAAATCATGGAAAGTTGCCGTGCTTGCCGCCCTGGTCGCGGTTTGCTGCCCGCCCGGCTGCAGTTGAGCCGGCTCTCAATGCGGAACGACTCAACACGTGCAGCGGCGGAAAAGTTGACCTCCCATCGGCTACCGGAAAGCTTCTTGCGCCGCCACGCCGACAAGATCGGCGCCGCCGGCTCGATTTTCGCCGGGCTGTGTTGCCTGGGGTTTCCCGCCGCGCTGTCGCTCCTCGCCGCCGTGGGGCTCGGGTTCTTGATCAACGATGCCGTGCTGCTGCCGGCCCTCGCGATCTTCCTCGCAGTGTCGATCTACGGCTTGTGGCGCGGATATCGCCGGCATCACTCCCGTTTGCCGCTGACCTTGGGCTCGGCCAGCGCCGCCGCTCTCATCGTGTTCATCTGGTTCAGCCCGCTCCTCACGGGCGTGAGCCTCGCGGCACTCGTGGTCGCGACGTTCCTTAACATCTCCTGCGCCCGCAAGGGCGCCACCCACGCGTGCGACAACGCGCGCCGACTCAAAAAACATCAAATCATGAGCGATTGCTGTTCTTCCTCCCATACTGCCTCCTCCACGTTGACGACCACGTCCGATCTGCCGTCCGGCGTTCATTCGGCGGACCGTCGCCACCTCATCATTGTCGGCGGCGGTGGCGCGGCTTTTGCCGCGGCACTGAAGGCTTCTGAACTCGGCGCCCGCACCACGATCATCAACGACGGCTTCCCGATGGGCGGCACGTGCGTCAATGTCGGCTGCGTGCCGTCGAAGACACTCATCCGGGGCGCTGAGGCGCTGCACCGCGCCATGCATCCGCCGCCGTTCGACGGAATCGTCACCTCCGGAAAGCTGACGGACTTCAAGGCGGTGATCGCGCAAAAGCGCGCGCTCGTCGGCGAATTGCGCCAGGCCAAGTATGCCGACGTGATCGCGGGCAACGAAAACATCGCGTTCGTCGCCGGCCGCGCCCGCCTCGTCGATGCGCGCACCGTGGAGGTAAACGGCGAGCACTTGCAGGGCGACGCCATCCTTATCGCCACTGGCGCGCGGCCCGATGTGCCGTCCATTCCCGGGCTCGAGCGCGTCAATTTCCTGACCAACGAATCCGCCTTCGAATTGGAGGAGCTGCCGCCTTCGCTCATCGTCCTCGGCGGACGCTACATCGCGCTCGAGTGCGCGCAGATGTTTGCCCGCTTCGGCAGCAAGGTCACAGTCCTGCAGCGCTCCGACCGGATCCTGCCGACGGAAGCGCCCGACCTCACCGACGAACTGACGAAGCACTTGCGCGCCGAAGGCCTCACGATCGAAGCCGGAGTCAAGATCGACGGAGTCAAGATCGAGTCGGTTGCGCAGCAAAAGAACGAAGTTGTCGTGACGGCGCGAGTCCAAGGCGTCGAACGCACGTTTCGCGCTGCGTGCATACTCGTCGCCACCGGTCGGACGCCCAACACCAATAACCTCGGCCTGGAATTGGTCGGTGTTCAGACCGACCGTGCGGGGCACATCGTCGTGGCCAAGACACTCGAGACGAATGTCCCGGGCGTTTACGCCGCGGGCGACGTGATCGGCGGCGAAATGTTTGTCTATACCGCGGCCTACGAAGGCGCGCTCGCGGCCGAAAACGCGCTGAACGGCGCGGCGCGAGAACGCGATTACACCGCCCTCCCGTGGGTGATCTTCACCGATCCGCAGGTGGCCGGCGTCGGCCTCGATGAGGCGCAGGCGAAGCGGCAAGGCATCGATGCTGAAGCGGCCACGGTCGCGCTCAGCCACGTGCCTCGGGCGATCGCCGCGCGGGACACGCGCGGCTTCATCAAACTGTTACGCGACCGTGGTTCCGACCGCATCGTTGGCGCGCGCATCCTGGCACCGGAGGGTTCGGAGCTGCTCATGGAACTCGCGCTCGCGATCAAGTTCGGCATCACCGCACGTAAGCTGGCGAGCAGCTTCCACGCCTACCTGACATTGAGCGAGGGCGTGAAACTCGCGGCGCTCACATTTGGCAAGGACGTCGCGAAGCTGAGCTGCTGCGCGGCATGAGCGCGGCCGGTGTCGCCCAAGTTCATACCTGTAGTCCTCAAATCAAAACCTCAGCGAGACACGAACAATGACAGACCAGCGCCGCAGGAGAGCAAATGCGTGCGCATCGGACGATCGATCGACGTGTCCGGATGTCGTCGATCTCGGGCGGCCGGTGCAGGCGCTCGACGTCCCGGGCATCAGGATCCGCGAGGCGGACTACCGCGCGGCAGGTGTTGTTCCCATGCAGTCGCATGCGTGGGCGCACCTCTGCCTCACCATTGACGGAGGCTATCAAGTGGATTGGGGGCGCACCCGCCTCGGATGCGGCCCCGCGTCGCTGGTGTTCCATGCGCCCGGTCAGGCGTATGGCGCTCGCATCTGGGACGGAGGCAGCCGCTGCCTGACCGTGGACATTGATCCCGCTGCGCTTGTAAGGACCGACGGCGCTCTGCCGGATTTCGAGCACTTGAACGTCGTGCGCCGCGCGCCGCCCCATTGGCTCGCGTTTCAACTCCGCCGAGAGCTCGAGCTGAACGACGATCTCTCCTCCGAATCCGTGGCGAGCATCGTGATCGCACTGTTCGCGGAGCTTGGCAGCCGCCCGGGATTCGAGCCGCGGAGCACGCCGCCCCCTTGGCTGAAGCGCGTGCAGGAACAGATCCACGACCAGTTTTCCCAACATCACACACTCAAGAGCCTGGCCCAGACGGCGGGCGTTCATCACGTGCATCTCGTCCGCGACTTCCGCCGACATTTCGGATGCACCGTGGGGCACTACATCCGCCAACGGCGCATCGAGTTTGCCTGCCATCGACTCACGGCTTCAGCGGACCCGCTCTCCGCGATTGCATTTGAAGCTGGTTTCGCAGACCAGAGCCACTTCACGAACACGTTTCGGCGCATGGTCGGCATGCCTCCGGGGATCTTTCGCGCACGTTTCATCGCGCCTACACACCGATTGCCTGCTTGAAGGTTAATCCAGTTCAAGACGGGCGTTTCCGGGCGTGGTAAGGTCTTCGTGTTATGAAGACTCAATGCAACACAATCACCAACACCCGATCAGAAGCCGTCGATGAAATCGTCACCACGCTTGGATCGGTCCTGCGCGATACGCGAGGTATCGCCGAAGCCGCTGAATCCGGTGTCTTTCTCGCCGTTGTGCGAATCCTTGCTGACGGCCGACCGGCAGCAATCGCAGAAATCGCCGCCGCCGTGGATCGCTCGGTCGAGGATGTCGCCCGAATCGTTTCGCAGATACCCAACGTCGAGCGGGATCGCGAGGGACGGGTAATCGGACTCGGGCTTACCTTCCTGCCCACACCGCATCGCGTGTTTCTGCCGGAGGGCGATGCCTGGTTCCTGACCTATCGACGACCCCGTGCGATTTGCACAGACGGGGAACCCGGCCCGTCCCAGCGGCGCGGTCGAAGGTCGAAAATTGCTTTGTGGTCCTTCACCGCGCTGGCGATCCTCGCGGCGTTGTTACAGATCAAATCGGGCCGGATCTCCTGGCCTGCGGCTGACGCCGCTGCCGCCTGCGCTCTGGAGCAATGCACAGCCGCATGTACTGATGCTGATGGTTGTGCGCAAACACCCCCTCGAACAATCGGAGCCACATCGGCAACACTCGCCGCTTGGGAACCCGTGGACAAAGTGTTCGCGGGATGCGCCGGTGCTTGCGGTACGCGAACCGCCGGAATCTCCAAAGACGTGACCATTCAGCCAGGCGTCGCAACAGATCAACAAACGTACTGCCCGGTGAGTGGTGTCGTTTTCCGTGTGACCGCATCAAGCCCCAGCCGGGATTTGCGCGGCACCAAACTCTATTTCTGCTGCGAGGCATGCGCCGCGTATTTTGCGCAGAATTCGGAACGGGTGCTCGCAGCGCGTGGGATGACTCTTTCCGAAGCGAGCGCGCCGAAAGGTTAACACGCACTCACCCGCGCGGGCCGGACGCGCGACTACACCGCACCGCCGTGGGTTGTCTTCTCTGATCCGCAGGTCGCCGGCGTCGGCTTGGATGAACCGGTAATGGAAACAGCCTCGTGACCTCGGCTGCTACGGATTCGAACCTGGACCAGCGCGCCCCGGCACAGTCGACTCGATCAGCGCGCAGAACTCGGCCGCTGCGGGCCGGCCAGCATCGCGCTTCCATCGGCGGAGATTGTCCGTGAGGGCGTCGCGAAAGCGCTGCAGCTCCACCAGCTTCCGCTCGGTCTCCGCGAGCGTGCTTTCAGCCATGGCGACCACGCACCGGCACGTCTCCCTTCCACTCCCGCGCAGGTTGAAGATTCGGCGAATCTCATCGAGACTAAAGCCGAGCACCTGCGCCTTCTTGATGAATCGCAGGCGGCGCAATGCCTCCGGGCCGTAAACGCGGTAGTCTGCCGCTGTCCGCACGGGCGCGTCCATCAATCCGACGCGCTCGTAGTAGCGAACGGTGTCCACTCCGACGCCTGCCTGCCGCGCGAGCTGGCCGATCAGATATCTCGACGAATCCTTCATCAGTACTGGATGCGAAATCCCGCCGCCACCGTGTAGTCCGGTTCGGGTTGGGCGCCATTCAGGTTCCGGACGAGAGGAAGTTGCACGGATGCTTCCGCGATCCACCGTTTCGTCACGTATTGAACGCCAGGTGACACAAACAACGTGTAACCCCCGGAGTCGCGGATGGTTGTCCCCTGGAGTTCGTCACGGTACGCCCAAACGCCATTCAGCTCGAGAACACCGTACACATAATCCGGGATGCCGTGCTCCGGCAGCTCCCCCGGCCAAAGGCGGTATTGGAGCGCGGCGTTGTGGGTAACGCTGCTGCCGAAGCGAAACCCGTCATGCTCGCCGTTCTTGCGATACGCGACGTCAAAGTCCGCCTGCCACTTCAGTCGCTGCACCGTGAAGACAGTCGCGATCATGCCATCGACAGAACCCGAGCCGGGCTGCAACGGTCGCGGCAGGATCCCGAAGGCGTCGCGTTTTTCGTTGTCGCCGGTGGGTAGTTTCACACCCGCGAGCACCTGAGCGCGCCGCGTCTCCCCGGGGCGGTCGGATTGGAACACCTGGTAACGCCCCAACAGCGTCGTGTCGCCCAGGCCGCTGCTCCGACGTTCGATACCGTCCATTGCGAGTTCTTTGTCGAGGAATGGCGCCATGCCGATCAGCGCCAGTTTTTCCGTGACGCCAAAGACGAAGACCGAAGGCACGGCCGTGACGCGCATCTTGCTCACCGAATCGCTGGCTTGCATGAAGCGGATCTGCTCGCGCCAGAGAATCTCGCCCTTGTGAACCGGTAACGCAGTGTCGGTGTTGATGGGCGCGGCGGCTATGCCGCCAACGATCACGAGACCAAAAACCAGCGTCGTCGAGATGGCGCGCCTCACGTTTCCTCCCTGGCGTTCAGGTCCGGCTGGTCCGCGTCTTCAGGAGCGGCGGTTTCGTCCGGCTTCGACTCGAAGCGAATCCGGCCCGCGGTGAAGCCGGCCTTCTTCACCGCCGCTCGCAGTTCCTCTTCGCTCGCGCTCCGGCCTGGTTTGAAATCTGCGACCGCTTCGCCCTTTTGCAGCGACGTGTGGACGGCGGCCACGGCACCCAGTCTCTTCAAGTGCTTTTCGAGCCCTTGCACACAAAACGGACACGCGAGCCCTTTGACTTCGATAACAGCACGCTCTGGCGGAGACGCGCCGAAGACGACGCCGGTGGCCAGGAACAGCGCAACCAGGATGACGAATGTTTTTGTCGATGGTGTTTTCATGCTGATTTCTGCTGCAGGGTTTGTCCCCACATGCGCTTCGTCCGCCATTCATCACGATCGTGCGCCTGGCGCTGCGGGCGACGTGCGCCTCAGGATGATGATGCGGCCCGCGGCATAGTCGGTCGCATAGAGCGTGCGGCCATCCGGTGAAATGGCGATTTGTTCCGGGGAATGGATCGTCGGGTCGGCGTCAGGGACTTACACATCGCCATTGGGCGCGACGGCAATGCCCATTGGCCGGTGAATCTTTCCGCCGGGAACGTCTGCGCCATCCCAATAACCCGCCAGCTCATAGCGCTCCGGCGTCACGTTCGCCGACGGAAGAGTCCATCGCGTGCCCAAAAACGTCCAAAGTGCGCCCGCACCGACAACGATCGGCAAACCGATCCACCGCCATAGTTTTCCGCGAGTCCGTGGCATAGTCGTCCCGGGTTGGGCGCTTCACTTTCCCTGCGCGTCGTTTGAATCGGAATCTGTTCGGATTCAATTCACGGATCGCGCCAGCAGCGACGCCTGCGCTTTCCCGACACGCCCCTCAAAGACGACTTCGCCATCCACGATGACGCTTGGCATTGCGCGGACACCGTAATTCTTTGCGTCGTCGCAGCATTCCGTATCAGTGCAGCGTCGCTCCACGACTTCGCAACCACATGCGGCGACAGCGGTTCTCACGCGTTCCAGCGTTTCGTTGCACAGCGGGCAGCCCGCTGTGAAGACTTCGATCTTTCGTGTTTTTTCCATGGGAGATTCCTCGTTGTTGTTTCCTTGATCGCGAGGAGCATACACCCTGGACCTCAGTCCAGGGTCAAGGGGCGGTTCGAGATTTTCCGCACACATGTGCAACGAAAGAGAAACGCCACGGAGCCCTCTCGAGCCCGTGGCGCGCTCCTCTCCCACCCCCAGAACCCAAACGAATCAAGGAAGCGCGCCTTCACCGGTGTGAAGAAGTGATTGATCTCAAATGAAACCGAGGCGTGGTCCATGTCCACGTTCCAGTTTTTGGCCGCGGCTTGCGCGGCAAGCGGAAGCAGCGCGAAAGCAGCGAGGATTGCCGCGATACGACGAAAGCTCGAGAGCGAGTTCATATGGATGATCTTTTTGAGTAATTGCTGTGATTTCGACCGTCAGACGGGGGAACCCGGCGGTCTATTCCCCGCCTCGGCAACGAACGCCTTGCAAGCCCTCCAGGCTCTTGCCTTCCGGACCTAACAGGCCAGAATTCAAACATGACGATCGGACGTCCGCGCGAATTCGATACGGACAAAGCTCTGGCGGTGGCGACCCAGGTTTTCTGGCACCAAGGCTATGAGGCGACGTCGCTCGACCATCTGCTTCGGGCCATGGATCTTTCGAAGAGCAGTTTCTACGCGGCCTTCGGCAGCCGAGACCGTCTGTTTCGCACGTGCGTGCAGCACTACTGCGATCAAATGCTGCGGGAAATGGGAAAGGCCTTGGTCGAGGCGCCGTCCGGGATGCAGTTCATCAGGGACGTGTTTGCGCGCGTGATCGACGAGGCCCGCAGCGGGGCGCCGCACGGGTGCCTGCTGATGAATTCAGCGACGGAACTGGGGCAGCGCCACCCGGAGTTCGCCGAAGACATCCGCGGCGGGATCAAACGATTTCAACAGGTGTTCCGGCAGGCCCTGATCCGCGCTCAAAGCGAAGGCGACATCCCTGCGGAGGCCGACATAACCGGGCTGGCCGACTACCTTACCAGTAGCCTCGGCGGTGTGCGGACGATGACCAAGGCCGGCGTCGGACCTAAGGCGGTCGGGGCGATCATCACAAATATCCTGCACTTCGCGGAATAGGTGCGAGGGAGTATGCGTCGTGTCTTACGGACCATGTGGTCCATAAGGCTGAAAACAACCTGTACTCAATCGAAACATGAGCTTCACTGTTCACAACAAAGACACTGCTCCTGCCGCGTCGAAGTCCGTCTTGGATGACACCGCCAAGGTTTACGGCTTCGTGCCGAATCTCTACGGCGTATTTGCCGAGTCGCCGCTGGCGGTCTCCGCCTATCTGCAACTGTCGGGCCTGATCAAGGATCGTGCCTCGCTCACACCACAGGAGCAGCAGATCGTGATGATCGCGGTCAGCGTCGCCAACGGTTGCGACTACTGCGTCGCGGCGCATTCCGTGGTCGGTGCCATGGCCAGGGTGCCGGCCGACACGATTCAGGCGTTGCGCGAGGGGCGCGCGCCCGCTGATTCCAAGACGGCAGCGCTGGCCGCCTTCGTGCGGTCGGTCGTCTCGCATCGTGGCTGGGTGCCGGCCGCGGACCTACAAGCGTTTCTCGACGCCGGCTACACGCGGTCACACGTGCTCGACGTGCTCACGATCAATGCGCTCAAGACGCTGAGCAACTACACCAATCACCTGGCCGGCACACCGCTCGACCACGCGTTTGCTCCACAACGTTGGGTGAAGCCGGCAGCGGCGTAACGTTTGGCGAAAGACATTCCATAGCTGATGTCACGGCGGCGCGGGCTCGCAACGTTCTCGCGCCGCTCCTTTTTCGAATGCCGACGCGCGACGAAGGCAAGCACACCAAAGCGCGGTCGCAGTCGCTCCTCCTCTAAACATCAGCGCCCAGCCTTGCACCCGATTCCGACTCCCGGGGAATCGAACTCGCGTATTCCGCGTCTGACAGCGCATGGCATCGATGCGCGCTTTTGATTCGGCGAACGAAAAACCTCTCGTGCTCATACTCTGCACGGGCAATTCGTGCCGCAGCCAGCTTGCCGAAGGCATCCTTCGACACGTCGCGGGAGATTTCCTTATGGTAGCGAGCGCGGGATCCAAGCCGGCTGGATTCGTGCATCCCCTGGCGGTGACGGCGATGATGGAGATCGGCATCGATATTTCGCGTCACGCGTCGAAACACATGAGCGAGTTTCTCACGCAACACGTCGAGACCGTGATCACCGTGTGCGGCAACGCGGACCAGGCATGCCCCGCCTTCCCAGGCCAGGTGTTTCGACATCACTGGCCCTTCGACGACCCGGCCCGCGCCGTCGACGCGGAGCCGCTCGTCGCGTTCCGGCGCGTGCGTGATGAGATTCGCGCCCGTTTCGAAGCCTATGCAGCACAACGGCGGGCGGCCATCTGCAGGCCGTGCTGGCCATGAGCCGCAGTCGCCTACCC
>Ga0299906_10004991_pt1 | contig 10832 bp, 16 predicted proteins | sample RVTome_14_FD_200259 | JGI IMG/M metagenome (GOLD analysis project Ga0299906, IMG submission 200259) | Soil microbial communities from uranium-contaminated site in the Upper Colorado River Basin, Wyoming, United States - RVT145D125 (version 2) ... | reverse complement strand
ATAATCATATAATTGGGGCGCCATATACAACCCAATGGTCCCTCCCCATTAGCTGAAATGTATTCCTCCGGGTTCAAGAACCAAGGCTGTGCCCCATCATTAAAACTACCATTAGGCACTATCTGTTGGCGATAAGTAATCGTAGACCCGGATATGGTATTAATAGCTACCGATGAATCTAAATTGTCAGTAATATTAAGAAATAACTGTATAACCTCGGGAGTCAACACTACCAAACTACGTTCGTTGCCCGAAGTCAGGTAGGGTATGATCCTGCCTACAGTGGCCGGGATTTCCTCTTCGTCCTCTTCCTCGGTTACCTCCATAACAAACCGAGTGCCAGGCATTCTTTGAGCACCGCCTTGCATGGTAGGCATAAAGTTGGTCATTTCCAAAGCTGATTGCTTATACGCCTCGGTATCCGCCCGCATAAGCATTTTCGGGGATATTTCACCTCCGGAAAACGACCTTTGGATATGTGTGAATTTCTGAGTCATGTCAATCCCAAAAATTTAATTTTCGGTGTGATATAAACCCGATATGCCTGGTGATATTCAACTTTCGATATAGCACAACCCCAGTATATCTAGTCCAAGCCCAACTCTTACCCACCCATGACCTACTGCGATCCTGTAAACGTTTTCGGAAATGTGTATCTATCCGGGGCCGCAACCCATAGTCCAACTCCCCCACATTACACATGTCGCAAAAGGCGTCATGTTCAAGACTAGCCACTACCATTGCGGGATCGTCTATAGCCATGGTACCCAAATCCCAACAATAACCGGTGAAAATCCGGAGCCTACCGTCGGGGTCTAGTGAATAGAAATCCGATCTCACCATATAACCCATTATGGGGGTACGAAATATAAAATCATCAGTCAATTGGAAAGGACGGGGACTGCCATCCAGCAACCTTACGAAACATGGATATATTTGTTTCATCGTCTACCCTCATGTGACCAGGAATAATGATTGCCGTCATTGAACCTGCCGCCCCAGGAGCCGCCAATAGATTCCCAGTATTCTCCCAAGAATTCGTGATCCTCGGTTCGGGTAAGCCAAACCTCGTCCTTAAACAGATTGAAATCTACCGCCAGCCTTTGCTTGTGGAGACTGTTTGCACTTCCATAACCAAAATCTTCGCCCACAGTGCCATGCAGCCGGTGGTCCCGGTAGGCATCACCAAAAGTAAGCTCATAACCCTGCTGGTAGGCATACTCGATTAAAAGCCCAATCATCCGGGTAAAATGGCGCTGTTTCTGACCCAAAGTCACTAATTCTTACTCCCGAGTAAGTGACGCGTCAGTTGGTCTATTTTGTCCTCCAGCCTTCGTATATCCTCCCGATCTACCCTGTCCATCCTTAGTTGTACTATCTCCATTTCATGGCGCTTCACATCAGAAGCTACAAGCGCTTGCGCCTGTTCAACCCCGGCCAAATACCAAACACCACCAGCTACCGCCCCCACCACTATTAAGGACTGTGCTATAGAGAACAATTTGGCTGTGTGCCAGTCCGCAACTTGCCCCATCCTACGTTCTCCCACCCTATTATCCATGCTATAGTCCTCAGTGACTGCCCATCGGCCCCATCCACTGATTTTTAACCCTTCACCATGATGATACCCCCACCCTCCGCCATAAACTTGATGCTATACAAATGTAAAGATGAGTAGAATCATAGGCTATTGTACCTGGTTCACCGGGACTTGTAGCAGTCGCCGGAACGCTCGAAGTGGCCGTGGCAGGTTTACTGTCTGCGGCTTCACCAGCATCCTTGACCTGCTTGTGCGCCCAATGATACAACTCGCGAATATCGCGAGGCGCTGCATTTTTTGGCACAAAAGCTGTCATGGGGGCGGATTATCCACTAAATCTTGGAAATAAGCCATTTTACGGTCGCTAATCGCACCAATAGTAAACCCCTCGGCGGTTAAGAATGTATCCCATGACTCGATACTGTTGTCTACCTTAAATGCGTGAAGCATATCAGGCAATGCGCCAGTGTATTCCCGGTCCCGAAGAGCCGTGAACATCAAGTCATTGATATGGGGCATTACACAGGCACCGCAACGTAACTTGCCCCGGACAGGTTGACAGTCTGGGCAATGCCAGCTCTGGGCTCAAAATGGACGATGTACTCATCCGAGGTATTTTTGGCCAACCAAACCATAGCCCCAGTCCTTGAGGCAGCCAAATCATCTACAAACTCTTGGGCGAATGCATCAGTACTGATTGCACCAGAGGCTGCGGTTACAATCTCCGCCGAGGCGTTGACGTCACCGCCTGCAGCGTCCAGGACTTCAGCCGTGATTGTAAGCTCCGCGTCAGCAGGTACGGCAACCTCGTCATCGAAATCGAGTTTCGCCATAGCGGAGCGAACCGGATTACCGCTTGCTTGTAAAATAGTAAGTGTAATAGCCATTACTTGTTCTCCTCAAGAAGTATTTCAATTAACCGCCTGAACGTACGGTTTAGGAAGTGAGATTTATCGCCGTCATGTACCCCGGCACCGATTATCAAACGAATGTCCGCGGTGCCGGGGGCGGTACCTGCAGCCCCATTCATGACGATATCGTTGTAATTTTCCGTCAACGCCACGTGCAAAACACAGGGGGTACCAGTGAGGTCTTTCAAGTTACTTTTGGCATATCGGAAAAGAAGTTCAAATTGCCCAACAACGGCTTGTGGGTAATTAACCGCAACGGTGGAACCCACAAAAATACCCATAGTATCAGTGGTGACAGTAGGTACTCCTGCGGCAACAGTTGCACTTTTCTTGGGGGAAGAGGTACCCAAAAGGATACCTTGGTTTACTGTGAGTGCCATCCTTCATCTCCTCGATTACTTCCGGCAATAGGGGTATTACTCGTCTGTGTCGTCGTCTTCGCTCCCATCTTCGTCCTCACCCTCAATGCTGATGGGGAGTTGGGCTTTGAGTTCAGCATTGACGAAATTCCGGACAACTTTCGGATCAATCTTCAAACGATCAGCAATGACTGAAACATTGGTCTGACCCGCCTTGACGTAATCACGAATGTTGTTACGGTCGGTAAAATTTGCACCTGCTTTCATATTCCTTTCTCCAAAAAGCCCCGCCTATGGGGTTGTAACCTTAGGCGGGGAAACCCACGAACTCGATTAGATCACACTGGACAAGTGAACCCGGACCAGATGCTCGTCTTCGACCCGCACTGCGCCGAAAGTAGACGCAGTATAAATGCGCCATGCGTAACTGATGGACGGATCTTCAGTGATCCGCGACCAAATCGGCTTGTTGAGTTGCATACCCAGGGCACGACGAGTCATCGCGAAGCAATATTCCTCGTCAGTATTCGGGGACAAAAGGCGGGTGGAAACCAGCCAAGTGTAACCCATCCAGGACTCGATATAACCCTTGGCGGTCAAAGGGCGGACGGCATTATAATCGCCGCTAGTGGCTTCAGTCAACTGCAGGAGTTTACGAGCCTGAGCCGGGGAAATAACGAACACTTTCTGCTCGTCCGGGTCAATATCGTTATCCATGAACTTCTCAGTGACCTGAGTCACGATATCGAAGCTGATGGAAGCGGAACCATCACCGATATTCTGACCGGTCACGAAATTGACAGTGTTACCGTCGCCGTCCAAAGCAGTACCGACAGCTTGAGCGATGATTTCATCGTCATGAGCACGCTTCATGGCCATGGCCTGAGCACGAGCATAGTTGCTGTTGGGATCGATGATCATCTGAACAATATCTTCTTGCTCAGTGACGTCGCCGGTGTGATAGGTAACCGGGATAGACTTCCGACGTGACCAAGCAGTTTCGTCGTCGGGGGTGGCAACCTTGCGGGCAGTTTTCTGGGTTGCAGCAGTGGCGGCAATACGGTCCCAGTTATGGCCTTCGGATTGAACGGATTTGGTCGTCACCCAAGGAAGAAGCCGGGTAACACCTTGTTGAGCCAGATGTCGTACGTTTGATTCGTACGTCTGGATATACGCATTGGGGATAGTAGTGGACATTTGTAGTCTCCTAATAACGAAAAATTGTGGCCCATTTTCGCTGTTAGGCAACCCGTAGTCGGAACGGACCCCACTGCTGCTTTTACCTTGCGGACTCTTGCGAGCGACCCGCTGGATGGGAGCTACCCAAAAACTACATTATACCACAGAAAAAAACACCCGTCAACGGTCTCGTTCGAAACACGTTGACGGGATGGATTACTCGGGGTTCGCCATCTTGTGCAATTCAACCATTTTCTGAACTGAATCGGCGTGACGAGGGTCAGAGGCATTCCAATATGGGTGATCATTGTTGTTTAGGATTTCCTGAATCCGGTCCCGAGCTTCGGCGGGCGGCAGAGCGCCATTACTGGTACCCTGATGGTTTGCCAACTCCGTTGAAGATTTGGTCTGGGAGGCAATGGAATGAATCCACTTAATCTCGGCGGGGGACATTACACCCTCGGAAATCATATCCACAATACCATCTGGGGCATCAGTAAGGCGCAAGAAATTCTTGACCTGTGATAAATTGGTGTCGTAAGCCATACCCCACTCTTTATTCAGGGCGCGCATTTCCTCATTGTGCTGGGCTTGCATCGTTTCTGATTGGGTGGTCTGCTGTTGGACAATATCACCCAGCACCCCCTTGAATTGCTCCTGGGTCAGGCCGTACTTGTGAGCCGTCTGAGCAAATGAATCGAGATCCGGGGGGGCTTCAGAACCTTCCGGGGGCGTGAATTGGTAGCCTTTAGGATCGGTAGGTCGCCCCAAAGAATTCCAGACCTGCTCCATGTTTGAATCATCCGGCTTGGGCATCACCCCCGGAGCTTTCTCAGTCAATTTCTGATAAAAAGCCTGTCTATCAGTATCAGAAGCATCGGGGCCAGGAATACGAATAGAATTTCCCATATACGAGGCCGCGTTCGAAATATGCTGCAGAGCCTCGTCCGGAGTTTTCGCATCCTTAAAAAAAGGGGCTTCCCGGAATTGTTCGGGAATCGATTCACGCCAATCACCGCTCGAAGGGGGGGAATCGCTGGGCGGTGCTGTATTCAAATCATCAGGTGGCATTGTCATTCTCCAATTTGTCGTGGGCGTGGATTAACTGCTCGATGTATTTTACAACATCGCGCTGGCCTAATTTATAGGCCGTCTTTTCCGAGGTATCCGACATTATATTTAACTGGTCGAATTCATCCTGAAGAGCCCTAAATACTCTCTGCCCTTCTGGGCCGGAAAAAGTGGATTTGAATGCCCTGGACTTTTGCCGCAGGGCTTCAAATATCGGATCGTCGGATTTTACTGTACGGCTCTTAATGTCTGCTCTCCTTCACCTTGTGCACGGACGGCTTTACCTTCCTGCTCTGCAACTTGGGCATCCTGCATAGCAGCCTGTTTCTCGTCCCGCTCCTTGCGTTCCTTCCGAACAGTAGCAGCGGATTTGAGAACCTTGGGTTCGGCCCCGTAGTATTCAGCCATTAACTGTACTGCTTGATCCCAATCTATCTTCATCAATGCGTCGGGATTGATTTCGCCCAGTTGGGCGACAGATCCTAGGAATTGTTGCAGTGATTGGGCTTGGTCAAGTTTCTGAGCACGAGCCATAGGGCCGGTGTACTCAATACTGACGGCAGGGTCACCGGAATCCAAAACAATCTGCGGGGGTGCTGGGAGGCGTTTGTATCGCATAAGGTCCGCGAACGCTGAATTCACCAACGGGTCCAGGAAGTCAGATTCCAAACGACCCAATGTGGGACCAAGGAGGCGTTGCATAAGTTCATAACGCACTTGGACCTCAGTCGCAGTCATTGCGGGGGAATCTTTTAACTCCAATTGGTCGACATAAAAAATAGACCTAATAGAACCTTGCAACTTCTCCCGGTTGAGTTCGGCCACATCAAAACGGGCACGAGACTCGAATGCTTGTAAATCTTCCATAGTCCGAACAATATTGACGCCCGCAGGGCCGAGGTCCAGATCAGAAAGCAGACCTCTCTCGGTAGTCTTAATTGCTGGATCCACCACTTTTTCCAGTGAGTCTAGGATTAATTCGACCAACTGGTTGAGGGTAAGGATATCCGGCATTGCAATCATGGCCGGGGAATTGCCCCATATAGAGTCGGCAGTATTTCTCCAGCGCATGACAAGGGTGGGCATGGAATAATAGCCGCCCTCATCGCCGATTTGCTCACCTGAGTCATACAGGAAATATTTGTAGCCATATTCCCGTTCCTTCGGGGCGGATATTTTCGAAGGATTGTATTTTCCATTCCTCTTATATATAGCAAAAACCAAAGTAATGTTCTTATCTACCCCACCTTTCTTTGCCAACTCCACAAACTTTTCTGGGGTTTTGTCCCCGAATTTGGTCACAATCATTGATGCAGACCACTGCATCTTTCGGAAGAATTTACATACTCTTCCACGGTAGTCTTGCTCGAAATAAGCTTCCTCCAGGACTACTGAATTGAATAGGAAATCGTCGAAATCGCCGTCATCAGTTTCCAGGACTTCCTTGGTTACAAACGCAGTACCGAAAGATGTAAGATCGATGTATGCCTCGTTTACTTGCAAATTGAAATTGGAATCGCGGAGAGTTTCAAAGGTAATTTGCCCGCAATCCCGGAGCCACTGGGCGGCTTCTCGGTTTTCTGATAAACCATCCCGGCGGAAACGGAACCCGAACCACTGATGGGTGGGATTAGTGATTGCCCCGTGGAGGCTGGAAGAGAGGATATTATTGGCATTGATTGCCGTTGAGTCAAACACATCGCGGTTCTCACGCCAATCAACCCCAGATTCCCCCACTTGACCCCGGAAAAATTGGCCCCGGTAGGGCACCACATATTTGCGCACCAGATCCCACTGTTCTTGTACAACCGTACGGTTAGATTCCAATGCAGCCAATTTCGCCTTCAAATCTTTACATTGCATGTGACCTCCTTACCCTGGGCTGATACGCCCTTTTGACTTTGATGTTTGGGACGTATTTCCCGTCTTCGTTTTGGATAAGGATTCTACCGGTCCTCTTTTGATTCCACCCTACAGCGAGTGTTCTAAATGCATCTGCATCGTGGGAAGAATGGTCATGTTCTGGTTTGTCCCTGAATATTTGGCGTTTCTCATCCCATTCTCTATGGTAGTAGGCCAAATTATCTCTGAGGGATTGCGTGGTATCTTTATTCCAATAAGAATTTCGGATAGTGACTCGGCAGGCATCAATCCCGTCTTGCACGGATAATTTTTCGACTGCATCGAAGTCAATTCCCAGGGAATAGGCAGTCTCCTGTCTTGTAACACCTGTACCCCACTCTCGGGCTTCAATGTCGTGTGGCCCGTTGTGTGATCTGTATACATATGGGAGGGACTTGAGTTCACGAGCCCAATCAGGGAGACCAAGGTTACGCTTAGACATATGATCAATAATGACCGGGCTACCATTTTCGTGATCCTGTGTAAAAATGACTGAGGTATTGTCCCGTATTCCGATATCCCACCATGTATCCACTTGTTTTTGTGGATTCCACGAGTATTCGCCTATTTTGCCCGCCTTTTCGGCGTATTCCAATTCTTCCGTATAGAAGGCACCTTCCATACCTATATCAAAACTACAATAAAATTCCTGCAGTGCTTTTTCGCGGCTCATGCCGAGGGATATTTCCTCTTCGACATCTTCCTTAGTCATTACGTCGGTATCCTCCACAGTGAGCAAACCGACGTGCCAGAATTTATTTGTTTTACTGGCCTTTTTGGCTATTTCGTACAACGTGTGACCGTGTGTTTTCCCGCGTGGGGTGTAAATAAAAGCCGCCCAACCATCATTTTCTCTTAAAATTGGTCTAAAGTATTCCCAGGCCAAGGGGTTGGCGATTGAATACTCGGAGAAGATAATACCTATTGGGTTTGATCCCACAAGAGAGTCGAAGTTGTCGGAGCCCACCACCTGCCAAACTGAGCCATTCCGCAGCTCGATCTTCATATTTGATTCGTTTGGCTTGCCCAGGCGTATTTCCGCTGGAAAAGCCTGATCAATCATCCGCCGACCTTGCTTGTCCCTACCATCCCAAATTACCCTACGACCCTGCTGTAGGCTCGGGAGCATGTGCCAATATGTGCCAACACGCATTTGCGAAGCCACAGCCGCCACTTGGAGTGTGCAAGAGTCCTTTCCCGCACGCCTGTGCCATACTTCAACTGCCCTCTTACGGTCCATAGAGCCGCCAGAAAGCATATGGCCCATGAATGGACGTTGGTATTCCCGTGCTTCCCATTCATTCGGGAGGGTAATGGCGGCCATCAATCATCTTCCTGGTCGATAGTAATACCTACATCAACCGGCTGCTCGGATACGCCGAACCTGGATAAATCTATGCTTACCGACACTTTGCCTGCAGCCTTACCTTGGGAACCGCCAATACCCGCGAAATCCTTCATTTCACGTATGAGAGCAATTTTTGCTTGTGCGTTGAAGGACTTAGCCAACACAGAATGGCCGTCACGGTCAACACAATGTACCTCAGTATCCCCATTTACTTGCTCCAATGTTTCCAGGATTTGCAGTTCCACAAAATCCCGGCGTATCAAAGACTCCTCACGGAAATCCTCCATAAGATAGTCAAGATAACCGCGCGCCAATGGGTCTTTGAGTAACCGGGAACCCGTCGCGGGGGTAACCTTAATCGTGCGGCAAGCTTCCTTCAGATTCCCGGATATTGAGTACTCCTGCATGAACCTCTTCGCCTGGGCAGGTACATCCAGCCAACCATTTAGCTTGTTTCGCTCTAAACTTTGAGCGATATCTTCGGATTTTATCGGAAGCAAGCCGATGCTGCTCATTTAGGTAAGCCCTCGTTAAACGTCGATCCAACTCCTCTTCTTTTGCCGCTAAACCAAAAGGCTCACCGAGAAGTCTGGTCGTGGTACTTTTGATCATGAGAACAGTATACCACAAAAAGAAACGAGAGTCAAGAAAAACGTTCGAAACAGGGGGAGGACAATGTAGGCAGAACGGGAAACGTGATAAGGGAAACACGGACCATGAATGGGGGCGAAACGATATATTTTGTCGGAGAAAGAGGAAACAAATAGATGAATGGGGGCGAAATGAGGGTGGAACGGGAGACGTGAACGATAAGGACGGACGGCCGGAGGACCCGCTTGTTTTTGGGGGTGCCCCCGTATGTATATATGTTTCACGTGAAACGTGCGGGAGGACCCAAAACCTTGTATCTCGCTACGTGGGCAAACGCCCGGAAACCCCGGTTCTGTTTCACGTGAAACACGTGCGCACGTACGGGGGAGCGCATATATGTGTACAGAGGCGACATACGGGAACCAGGGCAGTGGTATTTGTGATGTGAATGTCGAACATTTATAATGTGAATGTACAAGGCACTTGACCTGGGCGCAAGCCTGTGGTATAATGGAGGTGCAGTTGGGGGATGGCCCCCCAAGCCACAATCGATCGAGGATACAGACATGGCAACAATCGAGCAACTCATCAACGCAGCAACAGAGGCACACGAGAGCAGAGACGAGAGCACATTCCAGCAGGCAATGTTGGATCTCGCAGGTAAGAGGCGCATGAATGGCGATCAACGGGAGCAATATGAATGGCTCCGTGAAATGCAGGCAGAATGGGATGCAGATAACGGTCCCGAAGGTGAGGAGGATGAAGACGAGGACGCGCCCAAGGGCATGGCCTCTCAACTCGCCAAGTACCGTACTGGATACGTCATGACAATCTCCTGTTCCGGCGGCAAATCCCTGTCCAATGGCGACGATCTGGCCCAACATTTGGAGGGCAAACCCCTCGACTATGTGTTGCAGATGGCGGACCAATGGACTCCAATCCCCGACGGCACTCCACACGCCGTGAAATACGCTAAACTCAACCCCGGCCAACGCCGCATGAATGCGGGCAATAAGTTGCGGGCTGCATGGCGCAAGGGTTTGATTGTTGTTGGTCCCGCAGGCATCGAAGCAGGCACCGGGGAGTGATCCCCGGCTTTAATTCAAATAGACGCGCTATCACACACGAGGAACTCGCTATGAGCACGATAATCAACGCAGCACGAATCTGGGCCATGGTTGCCGAATCTACAATGCAAAATACAATCGAATCGGCAAGGGTTGGGGAAACGGATCAAGCCATAAACTGGGCCGAAGAATCGCAAAGGGCACACATGGAAATCCGGGGAATCCAATCGAGGACCGGGAGCCAAGATCCACAACTTTGGGAATACCTCCACAAGGCCGACGTACACGCCACCACAGCGGCAATGGAGGTCCTGGAACACCTGGAAATAGGGTCGCGGGTGGGGGTCTGAATACCAATTGACGACGCCCCCGTGGCGGGGGTGGGTCATATGGGGACCGGGGGGGACCGATATCCGTCGATATCTTTTTTCGGACGTAATAGATTCAAAAGTCCTCCTCCCCCATACAAAAAAAATAAAAAAAGATATGACCCAGACGGTCCCTATGTGACCCGGCCCCGGACGACGGGCCCTCTCGCGGGTCACATCAATTTGTGCCGGGTCATATCTTGGGGGGGTGACCCCAGACCAATGTCGGAGACCCAATCGGTTCAACGAACGACGCACGAGAGGCAATTGTGATTCATCCGGGTCATATCTCTGATTGTATAGGGACCGGTCTCCGGTGGTCCCGGTATATGACCCCACAATCACTACTTGACCCATCCCCTGTGGTGTGGTATAATGGTAATTCAAGTCACCAACCCAGGCGTTTAGAATCCCGATCCACGGATTCCGAAATCATGACTTGACCAGTGGCCACGCCTGTGGTATACTGGTCCTTTCTACTGGAGATCGCTATGAG
>Ga0299906_10004989_pt1 | contig 10832 bp, 11 predicted proteins | sample RVTome_14_FD_200259 | JGI IMG/M metagenome (GOLD analysis project Ga0299906, IMG submission 200259) | Soil microbial communities from uranium-contaminated site in the Upper Colorado River Basin, Wyoming, United States - RVT145D125 (version 2) ... | reverse complement strand
GCGCAGGACCGGGTGCCCGCTGCGGCTGTCCACCAAGGTGTAGCCGACCTCCAGGCCGACCGTCATGTCGAAGCCGAAAGTGGGTTGCGACACCCGGCTGATGAAGGCCTGCAGCCGGTAGGTGCCGGCGTCGCCGACCCCGGCAAACAGCCGGGACTTCTCGATGGAGTCGCGCAAGGCCTGGGCGAACGCCTGGTCGGAGATTTGCGCGGTGCGCACGGCCGAGGTCTCGGAGCCGCCGGCCACCGCGATGGCGACCGACTCGCGACTCTGATGCACCGGGTCGGCCCGGGCCGCGACCATGGACTCGGGCTTGGTCGGCGTGGCGCAGCCGGCGGCCAGCGCTGCAAGCAGCACGGCCGCGCCGGCGGCAAAGCGCCGGCGGGTCATTGCTTGAAGATCTCGTCGAGGACCTCCTCGACCATGCCGGCGGGCGTCGTCCGCTGCAGGGACGGGCGGTAGGACTGCGCGCTCGCCAGCACCATCGAGGTGTTCGGGTCGCGTACCTGCACGTCGAGCTGCAACATGTACATGGTGATGTCCCACATCCATCTGTCCTGGTAAGTCACCAGGGCGTCCACGTCGGCGGCGGGCTTGGGATCCAGGCCGAAGGTGCTCCGGTAACCCAGGGCGTTCAGACGCTCGGAGATGAGCCGCTCGATGCCGCGCTGGTCGGCCGGCAGCCGCTGCACGTAGAAGGTCTTGAGCGGCGTGAGGTCGGCGCCGGGCGCCTTGGTGGATTTCATGTTGGCACAGGCCGCCAGCAGCAGGAAAGCGGCGGTGCACAGCAGGGTGTTGCGCAGCGTTCGCATCGTGCTCTTCTCCTCGAGTGTTGCTGCCACGCCCACAGGCGTCGGATACCCGTTCAGCATACCAACTCGGCCGGCGCGCGCCACCCCCCGAAAGATCTATGCGCCGGCCACCCCGCCGGCTATGCTGTGGCTGCTCGATGGTCAGCCCCCGCAGACAGCGCTCTTGTCCGCCCGCATCGCCTTGGGTTTCGCGCGCATCGCCGCGCTTGCCTGCCTCGCCCTCGCCGCGCCCGCGGCCGCCGACCGGCTGCCGAAATGGGAAGCGGGCGCGGGCCTGTCGCTGCTCGACTTCCCCGACTACCGCGGCGCGGACGAGCGCTCCACCCTGGTGCTGCCCTTCCCCTACCTGATCTACCGCGGCGAGGTGCTGCGCCTGGACCGTGAGGGGCTGCGCGGGCTGCTGGTCGAGAGCGACCGCGTCGAGCTGGACGTGAGCGCCAATGCGTCGATCCCGGTGGACAGCGAGGACAACGCGACACGGCGCGGCATGCCAGACCTGGACGCGGCGCTGGAGATCGGACCGAGCCTTAACCTGACCCTGTACGGCCACCGCTCGCAGCGCGTGGAAGTCCAGCTCAAGCTTCCCCTGCGCGCGGTGATCGCCACCGATTTCTCGCATGCGCGCGCGCAGGGGTTCGTGTTCGAGCCGCGGCTCAACGTCGATATACGGGCGCGACGCGCCGGCCTCGGTTGGCGCGGTGGCGCGGCGATCGGGCCGGTGTTCGTCAGCGACGAGTACGCCAGCTACTTCTATTCTGTCGCGCCGGCCTACGCCACGGCGGCACGCCCGGCGTACCAGGCCGAGGGCGGTTACGCCGGCACGCAGGTCACGCTCTCCCTCACCTGGCGCGGCCGCTCGCTGTGGGCCGGCGCTTTCCTGCGCCAGGACTGGCTCGCCGGCGCAAGCTTCGTGGACAGCCCGCTGGTGCGGCAGAAGCAGGCGCTCGCCGTAGGCGTCGGCGTCGCGTGGGTGTTCGCGCGATCGCAGACGCTGGTCGAAGCCTACGATTGAGCGGCGCGCATTGGGCGTGCGTCACCCGTAGCGCGGGCGCTCGATGCGCGCGGTGAGCAGCGCCGCGAACACCAGGCTCAGGACCGCGCCGATCGCTACCGTGCCGCCGATGGCGCTCAGCACCGGGCTGCGCGAGAAGGCGAGCAGGCCGAAGCCGATCGCGGTGGACAGGTTGCACAGGAGCACGGCCGCCAGCGTGCGGCGCGGATCGCTCGCGCGCAGGTTGTCGCGTTCGAAGAACAGCGAGTAGTTGGAGCCCACCGCCACCACCAGCAGCAGGCCGACCAGATGGAACAGCGTGAGCGCGACGCCCGCGGCGGCGAGAACGGCGCAGGTCGCGACCACCGCCGCGGCCAGCGGCACCAGCACGTCGTAGGCCCGGCGCACCGAGCGCAGGCCGACCAGCAGCAGGACGGCTATCGCGCCTGCGCCGAGCAGCGCGGAGGTGAGCGCACGGCTGCGGTAGCCGCGATACAGCGCATCGGCTTCGCGCTTGAGGTCCAGCACCTCCGCGCCGCTGTCCTTGAGCGCGACGGCCGCCGACGCCAGCGCGGTCGGGTCGTTCACCCCGCGCAGAGGCAGCATGGCGAACCAGTTGCCGCGGCGCTCCACCAGCAGCGAATCGACCTTGAGGGCGAGGCCGGTGCCGTCCAGATCGCTGCGAGTGACCGGCGCACGCGCCCTGGCGGCCTGAGTCTGTTCGAGGAAGGGCTCGAACACCTCATCGCGGAACGGTAGCCCGCGCGCGGCCTCGGTCAGGTTTCGCCGCAGCACCTCTGCGTCCGGCAGCGCGGTCTGGCGTGCGCGCTGGGTGGACAGGCTAGGAAGATACCGCGCCGGCGAGTCGAAGCCGGCAATGGCTGCGGACTCCTGCAGCGCCCGCAGCCGCTCGCCGACGCGCTCGGCGCTTTCGAGGGCCGCGTCGGCCGTGGCGCCGGACACGACCACGAGCTGCCGCACGTCCGGTGCGCCAAGATCGGTGCGCAGGCTGCGGTCGAGCTGCTTGTCCGCCTCGGACACCGGACTGAGGCGCGACAGATCGTCGTTCCACAGCGCATCGCCGCGCAGCACCAGCCAGCCGAAGCCGAGCGCGAGCGCCGCCAGCAGCACCACGCGCAAGCGGCGGGCGCTGTGCGCCAGCGTGAGCACGGGCGCGGCCAGCGCGTCGGACGCGCGCGCACCGAAGCGCGGCGGCAGCAGCGCGGGCAGCACAAAGCGCGCCACCAGAACAGCGACGATCAGGCCCAGCATCGAGAACACGCCGAGCTGCGCCAGCCCGGGGAAGCCGGAGAACAGCAGCGCCCCGAACCCGCATACCGAGGTGAGCACGCCCAGCCCCAGGATGGGCGACAACCGGCGCAGCGTGCGCTCCGGCGGGAAGGCGGGGTCCAGGTGGGTGAACAGGTAGATGGCGTAGTCGTCCGCCTCGCCGATGAGAGTGACGCCGAAGCCGAGCGTCACGCCGTGGATCGAACCGAAGACCAGGCTCACTCCCGCCGCGCCGGCCAGAGCGCCGCTGGCCGCCGGCAGCAGCGCGAGCGCCAGCACGCGTAGGGACCGATACACGAGCAGCAGCAATGCGGCCACCAGCGCCACTGCGATGGCGGAAAGCCGCACCGCGTCCTGCTTGATGGCGGTACGCGCGCCGACCGCGAACACGCCGGGGCCGGTGACCAGCAGCTCGACGCCGGCCTCGCCCGCCGCGGTTGCGGCGAAGGCGCTGCGCAGGCGCTCGATGGCCGCCTGCTGGCCGTCGATGTCGAACCCCTGCGCGCCTGTCTGCGCGATCAGCAGCGCCCGTTTGCCGTCGCGCGAGAACCACACGCCCTCCCGCGTCTGCGCGCCGGCTTCACCCTGCAGCGTGTCGAGCAGCCCCAGCAGCTCGCCGGTGGGATCGGCCGGCAGGACTTGCGTGAGCAGCATGCTGGTGGGCGAAGCGAGCAGGGCCAGATCGGCCTCCAACGCGGCGCGCAGGCCGGGGGCGGTGAAGCGCGCTGGCGCCACCTCGGGGCTGAGCAGGTAGCGGTGCTCGAACAGGAACCGGCCGTCCGCCTCGATCAGCTCCTGCGCGCCGTTATTGACGTAGACGAACGCCGGGTCGCGCGCCAGCCGCAGGCGCAGCGCTTCGCTCCGCGCCGCGAGCCGGGGGGGCGCAGCGCCTTCGATGCCCACCAGCACCAGCCGCGAGACGATGCCCTCGCGCAGCTGATCGACCAGCAGCTGCTGCGCCGGCGTGGGCGAACGCGGCAGGAACGCGGACAGGTCCGTGGACAGAGGCGTGCGCCAGACCAGTGCGGCGCTCGCCGCGAGCAGCGCCAGCCAGAGCGCGATTGCGATGCCGCCGGCACGGGTCAACGGGCTTCCTCGCGGATGCGCATGACGGAGCGGTCGCCGCGCGTCTCGAGGATCTCGATGCTGCGCACCCGCCCGTCGCCGCCGCCGATGCGGATCTCGCTGATCACCGCGCTCATCCTGCGCTCGCTCGGCGTGAGCGCCAGACGCCACCCAGCGGCGTCGCCGGCCAGCTCGATGCGATAGAAGCGCTGCAGCGTCTCGAGGTCCCCGCGCAGGGTGGCACGCAGGCTCTCGACGAAGGCCCACAGCACCGGGTGCTGCTGCAGCGACAGGGTGCGCTTGATGCGCCGCGCCTTGATCTCGACGCTGACGCGGTCGCCGTCCACGACCAGAATTTCCTCGTTGGGCGACAGCGTGCGCTTCTCCAGCCGGTCGGGCGGCGTGTAGGACAGCGTCCCGCTGAGCGCGAGCGGGCGCGACAGCAGGCGCAGGTACTTCGCCTCCACGAAGCTCGCCTGCGCGTGCTCGCGCTGCGCCAGCTCCGCCATGAGCTGCTGCGGGCCCCACGCGTCTGCGCCCGCTTGAGCCCGCGCCGCCGGCAGCATCAGACTCACGCAAAGGCAGAGCGCTTTAGTCAGGGCGCGCATCCCATACGTCGTGGACGTCGGACCCGCGGGGCGATACGCGCGAGCAAGGCACTCAGCTACTGTGGTGTGGTGGCGCCCGCCTCACCGGGTGCGGTGCCGCTGGACGTACTCGCTGAGGCTGCGCAACGAGCCGAAGATCCTGACGGCATCGCTGTCGTCCGAACGCAACTGCAGGCCGTAGCGCTTGGAAATGGTAAGCGCGATCTCCAGGATATCGATGGAGTCCAGACCCAGACCCTCGCGATACAGCGGCGCGTCCGGATCGATCTCCTCCGCGGGCGTCTCGAGATTGACCGCGGCGGCGATCAGCTCCGCCACCTCCCGCTCCTGCGCTGTCATGCGCAACACCGTGTCCATGCTCTCCCCTTGATTCAAGGACTTCACCGGCCATCGTCTGACGCGATTCTGTGTGCATTATAACCGCCGTGCGGGAGGCGACGCGGCGGACGTCGAGCGCGTCGAGCGACGCCCGCTCAACCGGCTCCGGCGACGCGCGCGCGACGCCACATGCTGCGCACCAGCCCCTGAGGGAACATTCTCCGCTGCAGCAGCCGCCCTGCCACCATCCGGGTGATGCGCGCCACGTCGACCGCGCTGCGGAAATGGCTCGGGCGCGCGGCGGGCGGGTACAGCGCGGCCACCGGTACCGCCACACTCTCCACGCCGCGCCAGGCAGCCTCGATCAGGATCTCGCTCTCGAACACGAAGCCATGGGCGCGATCGTGCGCGACACCCGCTGTGGCCAGCACCGCGGCGGGGTAGAGGCGAAACCCCGACTGGCTGTCGGCGATCGGATAGCCGGCAGCCCAGGAGATCCAGAAGTCGGCGAACCGGTTCGCCACGCGGCGCGCCCGGGGCGCCGCAGCCCGGCCATGCAGCCTCGCGGCCACCACGATCAGATCGGGCTGCGCCGCGTGCGCCCGGAGCAGCAACGGAATGTCCTCGGGACGGTGCTGGCCGTCGGCATCCAGGGTGACAACGGCGTTGGCTGCACCCGCCAAGGCATGCTGCATTCCCAGCCACAGGGCTGCAGCCTTGCCGGAGTTGGTGGCATTGCGCAGGATGGTCACCGGCAGCTCTCTGAGCTGGTCGGCGGTGCCGTCGCGGGAGCCGTCGTCCACCACAATCACCCAGGGCAGCTGCTCGAGGGCACGCCGCGCGACGTCGGCGACGCTCGCCGCCTCGTCGAATGCCGGGATGACCACCGCGACGCGCTCGGCCGCGGGTGTCATCCTCGCGCTCCGCCCGGGCCCATGCGCTGCACGGCAGCGCCGGCGGGCCGGGTCACGACCGAGGCGCGCCCTTCGACCAGCACCCGGTCGCCGCTCATCACGCGGAACCGATAGATCTTCGTCTGCTGATCGCCCGCCAGCTGGATGGCCTCCACCTGCAGGTCCGCCGGGCCCTCATCGAGGTCCACGACGTTGAGCGTGACATCGCGAATGCTGGCCAGCACGCCCGGCGCCGGGCCCTGTTCCGAGGGCTGGCACAGGCCGCGGTGCAGCGCCATGGCTTGGGCCGCGTACTCGATGCCGCACAGCGCCGGCAGCCGGCCGGCGACGCGCAGCGGGTGATCTGCGCGGCGATGGGAGCCGGCGATGGCCACCACGCTGCTGCGGTCCCAGCTGACCACGCGATCGAGCAGGCACATGTCGCCCTTGTGGGGGATCAACGCCTCGATCGCGGCACGGTTCAGAATGGCTGCGCCTGCACCGCTAGGCTGCACGAGTCGAGATACTCCAGCCGCACCGTGCCGGGCGCGCGCTGCGCCAGCAGCGCCAACAGCGGAAGCGCGCGTCCCGCCGGATTGGCGTATAGCGCATCCAGCCCGCCTTGCCCCGCGAACGCAGGGGCGGCGGAGGCTTCGAACGCGAGTGCGCAGCGCGCCATCGGCGCGCTGCCCGGATCAGCGCTCAGCGCAAGAGCCACCGCCACCGGCACCGAGACCGGCCGCAACGGGTTCAGCACAGGGGGAAAAGGCAAATCGAACGCCACCAGCAGCACCGGCGCCGGACCGGCGGCCACCTGCGCTGCAGCCTCCATCAGCCCGGCAGCGAAGGAAGCGTCGAAGGCACACAGGCTGGTGGACGCATGCCGGCTCTGGATAGCAATGCTCCAGTAGCCCGCCGGCGCATTGTGCACCGAGTTGTGGAAGCGGGTCGGGGACAGGTCCAGCGGCGCTCGCGCCAGCGTGTTGCAAATCTGGTCGAGCGTAACGCCATCGCCGTCGGACGAGGTGAACACCGTGGCGAACGCCGAGACATCGACGCCGCTTGCGGCAGCCGCCTCCTGCGCGGCGCTCAGGGCCAGGCGCACCGACGCCGTGGCACGGCGACGCTCGTTGCTGGGCAGGATCTCCGGCATCGGCGGGACCAGTGCTTGATCCGAGTACGGCACCCGACCGCTCAGCACGCCACAACAGGCCGACCACCCTTGCATGCCCGGCGCCTGCATGCCGATACCGCGGACATAGAAGGCGCTCATGGACGGGCGAATACCAGACTGCAGTTGCTGCCGCCGAAACCGAAGGAGTTGGTCACGGCGCGCGCGAGCGCGCGCCGGCGCGGCTCCAGCAGAAGGTTCGCGCCAAGGTCCGGATCGCGCGCCGGGGTGTTGGCGGTGCCCGGCAGCAGGCCGTGCTGCAGGGCAAGCAGGCAAATCGCCGCCTCGAGGATGCCGGCCGCGCCGAGAGCATGCCCGGTCAGTCCCTTGGTGGCGCTGCAGGGCACGCCGGGGCCGAACACGCGGCACACGGCGAAGTCCTCGGAGCGGTCGTTGGCCAGGGTGCCGGTGCCGTGCAGGTTGATGTAGTCCACGTCCGCCGGTGTACAACCGGCCATGGCGAGCGCCTGCTGCATGGCAAGCGCCGCGCCTGCGCCCTGCGGGTGTGGCGCCGACATGTGGTAAGCATCGCTGCTCTCGCCGTAACCCTCGAACACAATGGCGCCTTCGCCATCGCGCTCCAACAGCGCGAAGCCGCCCGCCTCGCCCACGGATATGCCGTCGCGGTCGGCGGCCCAGGGACGGCAGGGACTGGGCGCCAGCAGTTCCAGCGAGTTGAATCCGAACAGCGTGGTGAAGCACAGGGTGTCGACGCCGCCCACCACCACGGCGTCGCACAACCCGGCGCTGATGCTGCGCAGCCCGCTGGCGAACGCCTTGGCGCTCGAGGAGCAGGCGGTGGAGATGGTCTGCGCCGGTCCGCGCAGACCGAGGTAGTCGCGCACGAATTCCGGCAGGGAAAACAGGTTATGACGATGGCGGTAGGAGCCGGCGGTGGCGGGCAGTGCGCCGCCGTTGCGCTGCTGGTAGGCCAGCTCCGTCTCGCGAATTCCGGACGTGCTGGTTCCCAGGATGACCGCGATGCGCTGCGCGCCGTAACGGTGCGCGGCCCGCCGTACCGCATCCTCGAAACCGTCCTGGGCCAGAGCGATCAGCGCGAGACGATTGTTGCGGCAGTCGTAGCGCTCGAAGCGAGGCGGCAGCGGCGTGTGCTCGAGGTCGGCTACGCGGCCGAGCCAGGTGTCGAGCGCCGCGCCCTCGAAGTCCTCGCGGCGTAGCCCCGCGCGCGTGTGCTCGATGGCATCGAGGTGCGCGGCGCACCCGGGCCCCAAGGCGCTGGTGACGGTAAACGCTGTGATCGGAAGTCGGTGCTGCAAAGTGCGAATTCCAGGCGCGTCCAGGGTCGATTCTAGCAACTTTCCTGCGCCAGCCCGCGTGCGCTGCATCGGCGTGTCGAGCGCCCTGACTCTCAGCAAGACGTTTAAGGCGGCGCCTTACGGCACTTCAGCCAGGTGTGATACTGGCCGATCCGGTCGCGCTCCTCGACGACGGTGAGACCGCTGTCGGCGAGACAACGCAGCAGATCGGCCGAGTGATACATCTGGCTGTTGCCGTTGGCGATGCAGGCGAAGTACAGCGAGGTCTGCTGCAGGCAGAACGCGGCGGTCTCGTTCGGCTGACGATCCCAGAACAGTTCCAGGATGTGCAGCGCGCCGTGGTCGCCGAGCGCGCCGGCGGCGCGGCGCAAGATGGAAACGATCTCCGGTTCCGAAAAGCAAACCAGGAACTGGCTCATCCAGATCGCGTCGTGCCCGTCCGGCAGCGATTGCGTCTCGTCGAGCAGGTCGATCGCCAGAAAGTCCACGCGATCCTCGAGGCCGTGCTGGCGGATGGTTTCGCGCGCGAAGTCCAGTTGCCGGGGCAGGTCGGCGATGGTCACGCGCACATCGGGGTCGAACTTGGCGCATTGCACGGCCCATTTTCCGGTGTTGCCGCCGACGTCGAGCAGGCGCTTCGGGCGATCCGCAAACACCAGCGGCAAGGCGGCCGGGAACGCCTGGTCCGAGTAGTAGTGATCGAAAGCCAGCCAGCTCTGCCGCACATGCGGGGGCAACGCGGACAGTCCTTCGTAGAATGTATTCCATTCGCCCAGCGTTTTCAGTCCCGCCGGGCGGCCTTGCTCGACGGCCTCGTCGAGATAGAATAGACCGCGATAGCACACGTCGTGCACCACGTCCATGTTCGCGTGCGTCATCGGATCGCGCAAGATGAAGTAGCCGAGCTTGTTCAGAGTGAAACGGCCTTGCTTCAGGCGGAACACGCCGATGCCCAGACCCGACTCCATCAGGACTTTGACGCCGTAGCGTGGCAGCGTGGCCGCGGACATGATCTCGCTCAACGTCAGTCCGGCAGCACCGCTGCGATGAACTTGTTCCAGCAGACCGTACTTGCGCAGAAGCCGGCAGGCCTGAAACACCACGGGCGCGAAGGCGATGCGTTGCGCTTCGCACTGGGCCTCGAACGCGGTCTTGGGGTCCTGGGAGAAGTGATCCACTGATAGCGCCTCGTCTTTGACAGATGCCGTCCCTCGAGCCAGAGCACGGCCAGACCAGGCCGTGCGCGATGCGCGACAACGACGACCCGCGTGTCAACGCCCGGCCGTCGTCATGCCTGCCAGTAGTCGTAGAAGTTGAACCAGTTGTACGGTGTGTCCCGGCAATGATGCTCGAGCCGGCAGGCGAAGCGCCCGGCCCAGGCGGCGAGCTCCCTCTCCCCCGCCTGTCCGGGGATGCCGTCCGGGGCGAGCAGCTCCAGCACGATCTCGTAGCGCGATCCGCCACGGTACAGCCCAAAGCCCAACGCCACCGGAACGCGCAACACGCTGGCGAGCTGGAACGGGGCGAGCGGAAACCGCGCCGGCTCTCCCAGGAACGGCAGCAGGGCGAAGCGCTGGTCGTCGTACAGGCGATCGGCGAGGATCCCGACCACCTCGCCGCGCTCCAGACACTCCTTCACGCGCAGGAGGCTGTGCGGCGAGCCCAGGGAGATGATGCGCTGGGCAAGGTCCGGCGCCCAATCCTGCAGGATGCGCACGATCTGCTGAGTGCCGTCGGTGCGCATGAGGATGTTGATGGGGACGTTTCTGCGTTGCACGCCCGTCGCGCGCAACGCCTCGAAGCTGCCGAGGTGCGCACTGAACAGCAAACATCCACGACCGCCCGCCAGCAACCGATCGAGCAGATCCGCGCCGTGCGTCTGCACCTGGAGGTCGGTCGTGCGGCCGGTAGCGAAGTACACCCGGTCGAGCACCGTGGAGGCAAACGCGTGGTAGTGACGGAACACGTCGCGCAGCTTGGCCGGGCGGCCCAGCACGCGGCCCAGATAGCTGCGCGAGCGCCGCAGGGCCCGCGGCCACAACAGCAGGTAGTAAAGACAGATGGGATACAGCAGCAGCCGGGTCGGGCCACGCCCCAGCGCCAGACCAATGCGTCCCATGACTCGCAGCAGCAGCGAGTGCCCGCGCTCCCGCTGCGCACACCACTCCGTGCTCATGGCCGGCGCGGCTCCGCTAGCGCCATCGAACCCCATGCGATCAGCGTTTGGCCGCGCTCCACACGAAACCGCAGCGCGCCGTCCGCCCCCTGCTCGAGCTTGACCTGAAAGGTCTCGCCTGGCGCCAGCGGCGCAGTGAACTTGACCACCGGCAGGGCTCGCAGCCAGCGCTCCTCTCCCAGCCACTCGCCGGCGCGGCGAACGATCTGTTCCAGCAGCACCACGCCCGGC
>Ga0299906_10004988_pt1 | contig 10832 bp, 10 predicted proteins | sample RVTome_14_FD_200259 | JGI IMG/M metagenome (GOLD analysis project Ga0299906, IMG submission 200259) | Soil microbial communities from uranium-contaminated site in the Upper Colorado River Basin, Wyoming, United States - RVT145D125 (version 2) ... | reverse complement strand
CAACGTTAGTTATTTGGGGACCTTCAAGAATTCCCATGTTGCGTCCGCGGGCCAGGACGAGGACACGATGCGAAAGCCCCATGACTTCTTCGAGATCCGAGCTGACGACGACGACCGCCATGCCGGCCTTTGCCAGGTCGGTGATTGTTTCGTAGATGGCGGCCCTTGCTCCCATGTCGATTCCCCGGGTTGGTTCATCGAGAATAAAGACCTTCGGTCCGCGCGAAATCCAGCGAGCGATAATGACCTTTTGCTGATTGCCGCCAGAAAGATAACGCACCAGTTGAGTAGCTTTGCCCTTCACGCCAAGACGCTTGATGGCATCCACGGCAAATGCTTCCACTTGGCGCGGAGCGATGAAACCGTTGGTCGCCAAGCGATCGAAGTTTCCGAGCGCCAGGTTCGTCGCAACCGTATGAGACAATACGACACCTTGCGCTTTGCGGTCTTCGGGGACCAGCACAACGCCCGCTTTGATCGAGTCACTTGGCGTTTTGATCTGCACGGGACGGCCGTCGATCTCTATCGAGCCCGAGCTGATGGGATCGGCTCCTGTAATTGCACGAACCAATTCGGTCCGGCCTGCCCCGACAATGCCGGCGATTCCAAAAATCTCGCCGGCGTGGACCGCGAAGCTCACGTCCGTGAAGGAACCGTCTGGGGAGGTTAGCCCGTCGACTTTCAGGACCTCTTTTTCCTCAGGTTTTTCGATCTTCGGGAAGATTCGGTCGACGCTTCGGCCCACCATATTTTCGAGCAAGACGTTCACGGGCACCTGGGCAGTGGGGTGGGTTGCCACCAGTCGGCCATCGCGTAACACGGCCACCCTGTCTGCAATGCGCGCGATCTCCTCAAGCCGATGGCTGATATAGATAAAACTGACTCCCTGTTTGCGGAGTTGGTCAATTTGAGAAAAGAGCCGTTCGGTCTCTTCTCCACCGAGAGCGGCGGTCGGTTCGTCCAGGATCAAGAGCTTGGCCTTTAGGGTGAGCGCCTTGGCGATCTCAACTTGTTGTTGTGCGGCGACTCGCAGCGTTCGAACCAGCGTCGTCGGCGCAATATCCAAACCGAGCCGATGAAGCTGTTCCTGGGCTCGGCGATTCATGGAATCTCTGTCGACGAATCCCCCCCGGTTGGGGAGACGTCCGACGAAGACATTTTCAGCGACCGTCAGGTCGGGCAACAGCCGCATCTCCTGGTGAATCAAGACGATTCCGGTATCGATTCCCTCACCCGGACTCGCCGGGGCGTAGGGCTTGCTTTCCCATTGCATTGTTCCTGAGTCAGCTGGGATCAGTCCTCCAACAATTGATGAGAACGTGGACTTGCCGGCTCCATTTTCGCCAAGTAGAGCGACCAACTCTCCGGGATAGATGTCGAGATCAATACCGGAAAGGACTTGATTGCCAGAGAAGCTCTTGCTGATCCCTCGGACGGACAGCCTCGGAGAGGCGCCGCCTTGGACGGCGCCTCCCGCTTGCGTGGAATCTGTATGTGCCATTTATCCTTCTTGAGTAGCGATTAAGGATGCTGCTCGATGAACGGTTTGACGTTTTCCTTGGTCGTCAGGACGGCCTCTTGAAGCTGTTCTTTGGGAACTGTCTTGCCTTCTATGAGGTCGAGCGCGCTTTCGAGTGCTTGCTTGCCCATCCCCTGAGTCTTTTGAGTCATCGTCGCGTTCAGGGTGCCACTTTCGACCGCTTTGAGGCCCGCGACATCGCCATCAAAGCCGACGACGACAATCTTGTCACTAAGGTTTGCAACTTTGGCGGCCTGGGCGGCCCCCAAGGCCAGGGCATCCGCGCGACCAAAGAAAACCGTGATATCCGGATATCTCTGGAGCATGTCCTGCCCGATGGCGAAACCTTCGTCTTGCATCCACGCGTTGCTGGGCTGCTTGGCCACAACCTTCAGATCAGGGAACTTCGCAAGGGCTTCGCTGAAGCCTTTGTCCCGATCCTGTTCCGGCGTCGTGCCGAGTTGACCCTGGATAATGGCGACCTTGCCCTTTCCGCCGGTAATCTTTCCAACGTATTCGCCAAGGGTCCGAGCCGCACCCACGCTGTCCGTGGCGATGAAGGTATCGCCAGGAACGTCAGGAGGATTACGATCAACGGCGACAACAGGAATCTTCGCATCTCGCGCCGCCTTGACAGGAACTCCCGCCGCGCTGGCGCCTGCAGGAATGTAGATTATCGCATCCACCTTTCGAGTAATGAGGTCCTCCATCTGGCTTACTTGAGTGGCACCATCACCCTTTGCATCGACAGTGATAACCTTGACTCCCTTTGCTTTGGCTTCACGTTCGACCGATTGCTTGATTTGATTGAAGAAATCGGCCTGGAGATTGGCAACGGCTAGGCCGATGGTTATCTCCTTGTCTTTCGGATTCTCCTTCTCCTCCGCAAAAGTCGTTGAAGTGAAGGTTGCACAGATCCCAACCGCCGCAGCTGCCGCGACGATGGGCTTGAGTTTAGGGATGCATTTTTTGATCATGGTTTGTATTTTGTGTTGAGGTTTTGTGATTGTTTTGAAGAGTTCGTTTCGAGTTTGCGTCGCGGTGGTATTAGTCACGCCTGCGAAAGGTGTCCGCCGCCACCGCCAGGGCGATGACAACGCCAATCACGATTTGCTGAACAAAAGGCGAAACACCGCTAAGGTTGAGTCCGTTTCGCAGGACGCCGATAATGAGGACGCCTACGACGGTTCCACGGATTCCACCGACCCCGCCGTTGAGGCTTGCGCCGCCGATGACTACCGCGGCAATCGTATCGAGTTCATAACCGGTCCCTGCGCTCGGCTGGGAAGAATTCAGGCGGCAAGCGAGGGCCACCGACGCCAATCCGGCCAGAAGTCCCGATAAGGCGTAAACTCCGATGGTTAACTTCTGGACCGGGATGCCTGCCAGGCGCGCCACTTCCGCACTTCCGCCAATGGCATAGAGGCTTCGGCCGAGCGTCGTATAGCGCAGAACAGCCCAACTGATGAGCGCTAGCACGATGAATAGTGCGACCGTTACGGACAGAAACCCGAAATGACGGACGGTTGAAAGGTTAGTGAACCAGTCCGGATATCCGACGATTTGCCTGCCTTCCGTGATGATGTTCGCCAAACCACGGCCGACGGACATCATTGTCAGAGTCGCAATGAAGGGGGGCAGCTTCGCCTTTGTAATGAGAAGACCGTTAACGACGCCGCACGCCGTGCCGGCAACAAGGCCCGCAACGATCGCCAGCCCGAGGGGGACTTCAACAGCCTGGTAAAGCCAGCCCATCATCATCATGGAGAAGGCGAGGACCGACCCCACAGAGAGATCGATTCCACCGATAACGATCACTGCCGTCATGCCGATCGCAAGAATTCCCAGGACGGTAATCTGATCGATTACGTTCAGCGCATTGCGCCATGTGAGGAAGACATCCGTCGTGAGTGAGAAAATGACGCAAAGCAGCACCAAGCCGATCAACGGTCCTCCTACGCCGGTGGCCCATTCGGCCCAACTCTTCTTCTCTTCGATGGCGGCCGGTGGCGGAGCGGGGATGGCGGTCGCGCCTTTATTGTTTTCGTTCATATGTTAGAATTATTATTTTGCTAAGTTACGGGCCGCCTCTGCGAGACCATGGCCGTCGATCCCATAGTGCTTGAAGATTTCGTTCTGACTTCCTGTCACTGTGTATTCATCGGGAAAGCCAACGATCTTGAAAGGGACGCGAACTCCCTTCTGCAAGAGCAGAGAGGCACATGCTTCGCCCATGCCGCCGTTTACACTGTGTTCTTCTACTGTGATCACTGCTCCGGTTTCCGTTGCGGCGCTCAGCACGGCAACTTCGTCCAACGGCTTGATTGTGTGGACACTCACGACTCTGCACTCGACGCCCTCTTTGGCCAGGATTTCGGCGGCTGCCAAAGCTGGCGCGACTGTCTCACCGGAGGCTAGGAAGGTAAGGTGTGTGCCCTGCCGAATGAGGGAGGCTTTCCCCAACTCAAAAGTCGGCGATAGCCGGGGAAGATGAGGCATGGCCTTCTTCCCGAACCGCAAATAGATCGGAACGGACGTCTTTGCCGCCAAAAGCACCGCTTCGCGTGTTTCGAAGTTGTCCGCCGGCGCTACAATCGTGATATTGTGGATCGCACGCAAGGCAGCGAAATCGTGCAAAGAATGATGCGTCGATCCGAGTGCGCCATAGCTTACGCCCGCGCTAATGCCAACCACTTTGACGGGCTGATCCGAATAACAAACGTCATTCTTGATTTGTTCGAGTGACCGCGCTGTGAGAAAGCAGGCTGGCGAAACGGCAAATACCGTCTTGCCGGCGGCGGCGAGACCCGCCGCGACTCCGACGAGGTTTTGTTCTGCGATCCCAACTTCAACGATCTGCCCCGGAACGGCTTTGCCGAAGGGCGACAGCTTTCCCGAGCCTCGCGAATCGCTGGTGACGACCAGCAAGTTGGAATCCTGGTGAGCCAGGTCCAGCAACGTGGTCCCGAACACCTCTAAGTTTGCTTGTAATTTTTCCATTATGCTAATGCGGCTTGCGCCTCCTCCAGTTCTGACATGGCCCGGCTAAATTCCTCATCGTTCGGAACGCCGTGGTGCCACTTCGCCACGTTATCCATGAAACTAATTCCCTTCCCTTTGCGGGTTTTCGCCAGGACCAAACTCGGTTTCCCGGGCGTAAACGGCACGCTCTCGAATGTCCTAACCAAATCGCCAATGTCGTTGCCGTCACACCGGCGAACAGCAAAGCCAAAGGCTTCGAACTTCTCTCCAAGTGGCTCGAGTTGCACGACGTCTTCAGTGGAACCGGTGATCTGCAAGCCATTCCGGTCGACAATCGCAACCAGATTATCGAGTCGATAGTGCGCAGCGGTCATTCCGGCTTCCCAGTTCGAACCCTCTGCCAGTTCGCCGTCGCCGAGCAGGGTAAAGACCCGATAGTCCTTGCGATCCTGCTTAGCTGCCAGGGCCACACCCACTGCGAATGCCAGCCCGTGGCCGAGTGCGCCCGTATTCTGCTCGACGCCGTTTACTTTGCGGGTGGGATGCCCAATAAAATGCGAACCATACTTGTTCAGGGTTTTCAGTTCGTCCTTGGGAAAAAATCCGCGATCTGCGAGCACAGTGAAGAGAGCCTCGGCGCAATGGCCTTTGCTTTGGACATAGTAGTCACGATCGGGATCCTGAAACGTTTGCGGACTTACCCTTAGTATCCGGTTGTAGAGCACGTTGAGGATATCGATGCAGGAAAGATCCCCGCCCGTGTGGCCGGAGCCGCACGCCTTGATGATTTCGAGAATCGTCCTTCGATATTCTACCGATTTTCGCTTGAGTTCGTTTTCCGTTAGCATAGTCATGACATTATAAGTCCGCCGTCGACGTTGATCGTCTGACCGGTTATGTAAGAGGCGTCGTCTGACGCCAAAAAGGCAACGAGGCCCGCTACGTCTTCGGCTTTTCCCGCCCGCTTCATGGGGATGTTGCGAACCCATTCCTGCATGAGTTCGCCGGGTTTGTAATCGCCGAGCAGCTTGCCCCAGGCTGCGTCGTTGTACGCCCACATGTCGGTTTCGATGATGCCGGGGCAAAACGCGTTAACTGTAATATTATCCGGGGCAAGTTCCTTCGCGAGGCTCTGGGTAATGCCGACGACACCAAATTTGCTGGCCGCATAGTGCGGCGTGTAAATAAATCCCTGGCGTGCCTGGCCGGAAGCCGTGTTGATGATCCTTCCAAACTTCTTTGGCTTCATTCTGATCGCGGCAGCCTGGCAGCAGAGGAATACGCCCTTGGTGTTGACCGCCATGATTTTGTCCCAATCCTTCTCGGGCAGCTCTTCGATGCGCGCGATGGTGATCACTCCGGCGTTCTGGATCGAGACGTCGATCTTGCCGAACTTCGACAGCGCCAAATCATACAGGGCGTCGACCTCGGTCTTGTTTGTCACATCGCACACACGCGAGACTGCACTCGCCCCAGCGGTCCGGAATTCTTCCGCCACCGTGTCCACGCTCGGTTCGTTGGCGGCGAGCACGAGATTGGCACCCTCGTCCGCAAAGCGTTTGGCGATCCCCTTTCCGATACCCCGGCTTGCGCCGGTAATCACTATAGTGCGTTGTTCGAATCGTTTCATTTGGTTGTACGTAGTTTCATAAAGTTTCGTCTCGATGCTGCAGCTCGGCCGCGATGTGTCTCCGTGCAGTCAGCGGGATGCGGGCACTGGCGAATATTCAAGGGGAAGACATGGACGATACGGCGCGGGGGGTTTGACGCGCGCTTCCCATGATAACACTTGCCGCCCGGAGGTGAAATGCAGAATTCCGCCTTTTGCATGTAACATCCTGCCATACTCAATCATGCCGCTGAGTTTCACCTGGCTTCGTGGAGGGCATCGAAGCGCGTCTGTCCGAATGACGATATGCGGACGGCGAGAATCCCGTATGGCGCTTGAAGTCTCGAGAAAAGAAGAAGGCGTCGTTATAGCCGACCTGTCCGGAAATTTCTTTAATGCTTTTCGCGCTTTCCAGAAGTTTCCCTTGAGCAAGGTTTATGCGCTCGCGCCGCAACCAACTGATCGGGGAAAGTCCCGTCGCCAGCTTAAAACGGCGGAAGAAATGGCGCTCGCTCAGCCCGCAAAGCTTGGCAAGCTCGCCAGCCCGCCATGAACGCTTGGGATCGCCAGCCATCCGCTCGATGGCGAAGTCGACCTCAGAGGTGTCATGCCCTTTGCGGGGCTTTGCAGCCTCACGGCTTGCGACCAGATACCCCAAGAGCTCCGCGACACGGCAATTTAACGCCGCGTCAGCAGCCGAAGAACGATTTGCGAGCAGATCGTTGACGTCCTGAAACACGCCGCGCGCTTCAGTGGGCAAGCCCTCAAAGACAGGTCTCTCCTGCACCGACAAGACCTCCCACGCCTTTTCGACCTGGTGACCTTCAACATGCATCCAAAGAACCTCCCAGGGCGCCGTTTGATCCGCCCCATGGACGCCGAACCCCGAAAGCCAGGCCAGATGAAAGGGCTCGACGCGAAAGCGCCTCCTATCCGATGCCACATAGCCGCTCCCACTAAGACAATAGAGAAATTCATGACCCGACACCCCGCGCCGCTCAACCCGGTAACCGCGGTCCGCCCGAAAATGTCCGGAACGAACAACGACGTTGAGGGCTCGACGCACCGTCGCGGAGGGAACGTGAGAATACGACATCAGCAGCTCCGTTCTGCGGGGGATCCCCGTGCACACCGCGTCGGTCATCATGACCTCGATCCGGCGGAGCTCTTCGTGCTGGGTGAATAAATATACATTACTGAATAAAGATACTGTCATGAATTTGGACGAAGCGTTCGGGAAGTCAAGGGATTTTCGGCAAGTTTTTTTTGCGCCATGAAAACAAGGGGAAACCGGCTGGGTGTGGGGCGAGGGGGAGCGGGTGTATGGTCATTACTGCATCGTTTGGCGGAGTCTGATCGCTGCACTTTCCTGATGGGCCGACGGGTTCAGGACCCGAGGGCGCACATTGAGAGGCTGCGAACTTGTGTTACGATGGGTCGACTACGCCATGTCAGCACTTCCTGAAACCCGACTGATTACCAAGGTCGCCACTCTGTACCATGAGCAAAAGCTGACGCAGACGGACATCGCAAAGCGGCTTGGGATCTCGCAAGTAACGGTGTCGCGTCTTTTGAAGCGGGCCGAGGACAATCAGATCGTGCGAACGACTGTGATCAGCCCGCCGGGGGCGTTTGTGGAGTTGGAGGACGTTTTGGAGAGGAAGTTTGGATTGGCGCAGGCGATCGTTGGGGAGTCGCACAGCGACACCGATGAATCCATACAAGCGGCGATTGGCGCGGCGGCGGCGTACTTTCTTATGACCACGCTGACTTCGGATGAGATCATTGGAGTCTCCTCCTGGAGCGCCTCATTGCTGGCGATGGTTGATCAGATGCACCCGGTTCGGAAGATCGAGGGTTGCCGGGTGGTTCAGGTCCTTGGCGGACTTGGCAATCCCTCGGCGGAAGCGCACGCCAATCACTTGGTGACTCGTCTCGCGCGCCTTGTGAACGGGGAACCTTGCTTTCTTCCGGCGCCGGGCGTCGTCGGGGCGGCGAGCTCGGTGAACGTCCTTTTGAAGGATCCCTACGTCAAGCAGACCACAAGCTTGTTCAACAAACTAACGATCGCGCTTGTTGGAATTGGATCGATCGAGCCTTCCTTGCTGGTGGCGAGCAGCGGGAATGTTTTTTCCGCGAGGGAGCTTCAAGAGATCCGCGGCCGGGGCGCGGTGGGGGATATCTGCCTGCGGTTCTATAATTCGAGCGGGCGCGAGGTTCGAGATCCGGCGGGGAACCGGGTGATTGGGATCGATCTGGATACTTTCGGCCGGGTTCCTCGGGCGGTGGGAATCGCTGGAGGGAACCGCAAACATGCCGCCATATTGGGCGCCCTCCGAGGCAAGCGCATTAACATCCTCATCACCGACCAGTTTACCGCAGCGCGACTCGCCAAGGCAGACGCCCGGACAGTGCAAGACCGGTGAGTGATCATCCGCCGTTTCCTCGGCGACTTCGCGCGGCGGGGCGGTTTGGCACGTGCGCCCTGGCGCGCGAGTGGCGGGCACGCGCAGAATTGAGCGACGCCCGAGCCGGAGCTCGGCGCCTCACATTTCGCGGATGCGCAAATAGCGTTGCAGGTCGGGCAAGGCGACTACGAAGAGGACGCCAAGGAGCAGCAGCAAGACGACGAATAGACTCTTGCCTGCGGATTCGTTACGGCAACAAGACATGAGAATCACCTCCTTCTAAGCCCCGGCCGGGGAAACTGCGTTTGAGCTTTCGTTGAGCAAGCGATGGACGAGGAACTCGATCATCTGCACGGCTTGAGGGACAGCGGCGCGAACGCTGGGGCTCAGGCCAATCTCGTCGGAGTCGAGCACCTCGGGCTCGCAGCCGACGAGGTAAAGTTTTCCCAGTTTGCCTCCAAGCGCTTGCACGAGCTGAAGGACCGCCACGGGGTTTAGGGAGTGAGCATCCACGTTTGTCTGGCCGTTGATCGCGTCCACATCCGGTTCAATCAGGTACACAGTTCCCGGAGGTTGTCCGCGCGAGGTCGCGTCGACGAGGATCGTCGTCGAGTAGCCATCCATCATTGCGTACGCCAGGTCGTAGCTGCGGATGCCGAAGTCCTTGGCAAACACTGCCTCTGGAAGGGTATGCCGCGTCAGTTCCCGCATGACCTCGACGCCAAAAGCGTCGTCGCCGGCGAAGATGTTGCCTATACCTGCGATAAGAATGCGGTGATCCATTCATCTCTCCTCGATGGGCTCGATTTCATCGACTCCATAGAAAAACCGATGTCCCGGCTGGCGCAACATGCCAAGATCCTTCCCAGGGTCGTCTTCAAGAACGACCGCGATCCTTCCAGCCAGAGCCATATCCATGACGTCCGCGCGGCCTCGTGGACGAATGCGGACACGGGAGCCTGCGTATAGCTCGACGCCGCTTACGGAGACACTTTGAATGCGCGCGGCCGGATTGAAAAAATCTTCATCCAGCGGGTGCACGTCGCGCAGTACACCGTGCATTTTCAAGAAGTGCTCTTCGGGAAGGGATTCCGTGCGTTCGAGGATTCGACGTGCCTGATCGTCGACCTGGCGCATTTCTCGTTTTTCCTCGTCCGTCATGGTCAGTATACGCAGGCTGAGAATCTCGTCGATTTCGGCAGCGTCGAAGAGATCGCCGGGGCTTTCCGGTGCGATTCTTGGATAGTCATAAAGAATAATAGGCGAGGAGATCATTGCATCCCGATCATTCTTTTTCTCATCTCCCACGAGAACGGGCCAGGTTCCGACGTTCCTGCAGGATGTCGCCGCTTCTGCCTGGTCCGCGGGGGGGTCGATCAGCGACAGAAACACACCTTCCTCGACCCGGAGGATCGTATGTGTGGAAGCGAACGTGCGCATGAGAACGGCATTCTGGTCATTCAGGCGGTCGGCAGGAAGCGGACTCTGATTGAGGATCCTGACGGTGATCTTGAACACGTCGGTGTCGACGCTCTCGGCCCCGATCTCGACACAGCCCTCTGCGGATTCCTGTCTGCGCAGGATCAAACCGGCAGGGCGGCTTGCGTTGTCTTGGATATGCTCGAAGGTCCGGCTCTCAGGAAAGCGAAACGGAATTTTCCTGATTTCGCGTAGCAAGGAGCGGATGGGGAGCGTTTCGGCGTGCACCTCGCGTTCCACCGCTTCGAGCCAGGATTGGTGGATCTTGTCGCCTACACGCAACTCGGGGACCGCCTTGAACGAGTTCCCCTCTTGAGAGGAGAGGTGGCCAACATCGCGGGCCATCGGATGCAGGAGGCGGACAGTCACTTCCAGGGCGGGCGAATGCCCTCTGGTAAGGCATTCGGTCTGCATGACAAAGGGTTCGGCGCCATTCTGAGCCACACTGTATGCTTCAGGATAGACGCGACCGAAGGTAAGTCTCTGGCGGTTCTTCTTTGCGGATGCGCGATACGGGTACAAAATGTATCCCTCGTAAAGCACGGCATTGACGATGCTGTCCACGAGCTCCCGGTTCACGACGCGACCTCCGCGTTTTCGCTGGCAGGCAGGAGTTGTTCGATTGCCTGGTCCCAACTGGCGAAACCGTGCTGGCGCTTGTAGGCGTACAGCCGGTCGAAAATGTCTCTACGGAGGGAGATCCACGCCATGCCTGGGTAATGGTGGTCCATCAACGTTTGCCACACCTTTATCGGCATCCGGTACGAACATTCCTTGTCCCACGGGATTTGCTGCACTTGCAATTGTCCCCCTGCCCCCGCGTAGAAGATTGTGC
>Ga0299906_10004987_pt1 | contig 10833 bp, 10 predicted proteins | sample RVTome_14_FD_200259 | JGI IMG/M metagenome (GOLD analysis project Ga0299906, IMG submission 200259) | Soil microbial communities from uranium-contaminated site in the Upper Colorado River Basin, Wyoming, United States - RVT145D125 (version 2) ... | reverse complement strand
CACCGCCAAGGACTTCACCACCGATCAGGATGTGCGCTGGTGCCCCGGGTGCGGCGACTATGCCGTGCTTACGGCCGTACGCAAGGCCCTGCCGGGCCTCCGTGGTGAATCCGTGAAAGGCCCTCGACATGCCTGAGACCGCACTCCCGACCTACACCGCCAAGGACTTCACCACCGATCAGGATGTGCGCTGGTGCCCCGGGTGCGGCGACTATGCCGTGCTTACGGCCGTACGCAAGGCCCTGCCGGGCCTGGGCCACCGGAAGGAGGACTTCGTCTTCGTCTCGGGCATCGGCTGTGCCGCGCGGTTTCCCTATTACGTGAACACGTATGGCATGCACTCGATCCACGGCCGCGCGCCCGCCTTCGCCACCGGGCTCAAGCTGGCCAACCCCGAACTTGAGGTCTGGCTCGTCTCCGGCGACGGCGATCTGCTGTCAATTGGCGGCAATCACACCGTCCACGTCTTCCGCCGCAACGTGGACATCAACATCATCCTGCTCAACAACCGCATCTACGGGCTGACCAAGGGCCAGTATTCGCCCACCAGCGAGTTCGGCAAGAAGACCAAGTCCACGCCCGTCGGCTCCATCGACTATCCGCTCAACCCGCTGAGTCTGGCCGTGGGCTGCGGCTGCACGTTCATCGCCCGCTGCATCGACGTGGATGTGAAGCACCTCGAGTCGATCATGGTCGAGGCGGCGACGCACAAAGGCACGACGTTCATCGAGGTCTACCAGGACTGCAACATCTTCAACCACGCCGCGTGGTTCTACGCCACGCAGAAGGACTCGAAGGCGGACACCACCTTCGTGCTGGAGCACGGCAAGCCGATGATCTTCGGCGCCGAGCAGAACAAGGGCCTGCGCTGGAACGGCGGCAACCTCGAGGTCTGCGAGCTCGGAAACGGCGTGACCGAAGATGACCTCGTCAGGCACGATGAGACGGACCGCAACCTGGCGTTCGTCCTCTCCCAGCTCCAGCACCCGCAGTTCCCCGAACCCATGGGGATCATCTACCGCGAGCAGACCCACGAAAGCTACGACCGGCTGGTGTGGAACCAGTACCAAGATGCGGTGAAGAAGCGCGGCGAGGGCACTCTGGCGGCCCTGCTCGACGAGGGCGAGACCTGGGTCGTGGATGAGGAGTAGGGGCCGCTTCGCGGACGGGCGGGATATCGCCGCGCACGTCCGCTGAACATCAGTCGGACTGCTTCCGCGACATTATTGACGCACCACGAACGCACCCAGGAGCCGCCCCATGGCCAAGTCGCCTGAAGAGATGACCGCCTCCATGATCGCCAACCTGCCGGACAAGACCGGCAGGAGTCTCGATCAGTGGCTCGCCATCACGAAGAAGGCCGGTCTCGCCAGGCACGGCGAGATCGTGAAGATGCTCAAGGCCGACCACGGCATGGGCCACGGTTACGCCAACCTTGTCGCCCACGAGACATTGAAAGCATCATCCGGGGGCGGGGTCGAACCGGCCGGCGAAGACCTGGTGGCGGCCCAGTACGCCGGCGACAAGGCGGCGCTCAAGCCGATCTACGATGCCCTGGTCAAGGCGATCCGGGGGTTCGGCGGCGACGTCGACTTCGCCCCCAAGAAGGCGTACGTCAGTCTCCGCCGCGCCAAGCAGTTCGGGCTCATCCAGCCCTCGACGAAGTCGCGCGTGGATGTGGGCATCAACCTCAAGGGCGTCGAGCCGACCGCGCGGCTTGAGGCGTCCGGCAGCTTCAACGCCATGGTCAGCCACCGGGTCAAACTGGGCAGCGCGGCAGAGGTGGACAAGGAACTGATCGACTGGCTCAGGCGGGCGTACGAGTCATCGTGAGCGGATACTGCCAACTGACAGCGCTGAATGCGCACAGGGCCGAGGTCATGACACGATTTCAATTCAGGCGCAACGGCGCTGCGATCGCCATGGCCGCCCTGGTCCTGTGCGCGTGGGGGTGCGATGGCAATGATGCTCAGCCCTCAGACGTTGCCCCCGCGGGCACGACCGTGCCGGCCGATGCGAAGCTGACCGGCCCGCTTGACCCTTCCGAGACGGTGAACGTCGGTATTCTCGTTCTGGAGGGCGTGTACAACTCCGAGCTTGCCGCGCCGTACGATATCTTTCAGCACACGGTGTTTCATATCCGGCCGGCGATGAAGGTCTTCACGGTGGGGCGGAAGAAGGGCCTGGCCACATCGTTCGAGGGGCTGCGTATCGGGGTGGACTACCGGCTGGAGGATTCGCCGCGCATCGATGTGCTTGTGGTGCCCAGCGCCGAGCGGAACCTCGACACGGATCTGGATGATCAGCGCCTGATCGAGTGGGTGCGGCGGACCGGCGGCGCTGCGCACTTTCTCGTGTCCGCCTGCGACGGGGCGTTCGTGCTCGCCAAGGCGGGCCTGCTCGATGGGCTGACGTGCACGACGTTTCCCGCGGACATCGAGATCTTCCGCGAGCTCTTTCCGCACCTGGAGGTGCTGGATGGCCCGACGTGGGTGGCGGATGGCAAGGCGTTCACGGGCGTGGGCGGGGCGCTGAGCTACGATCCGGCGCTGGCGCTTGTGGCTCACATCTACGGCGACGAAGTGGCGGCCAAGGTCGCGCCGGGGCTGGTGCTGGAGTGGGAGGAGAGGAAGGCGAAGGGCGCTAGTATGCACGGGGTCAGGTGATGGTGAACAAAAGGCATGAAGCACTCCGTCAGCAGATATTGGCTGTCGCGAGACGCCGGCGCATGGCATTGGGCGTTCTGGCGACTTTTGCCGGGGCCATGCTCGGTTACCTGTGCATTTTCATCGAATCGCTGACGGTCCGAAGTCTTGGTCATCCGTCACTCTTCAACGACATCGCCGCGATGATCGTTGGCGGAATCCTGGGCATGTCTACGGCGCCGATCCTCGTCCTGCTTTGTTACGACCGAGACCTGCGGCGAGCGCTCGTAATGGTCTATCTCACGGGCGCTGCGGTTGTGGTGGTTACCACGGTACTTGGCGATCCTGTCCGGGCCGTGGTCTTCGGCTTCATTGCCGTTGGAACGGCGTCGATTGCCGCTCGTTCAATCCTGCCGCAGACGGTCAAACGCCCGCGACTTGGACGCTGTGGCTGGTGTGGTTATGACGTGGCGGGCGGAGGGCAGATGCGCTGTCCGGAATGCGGACGCGAATGTGATCCGGAACTGAGCGACCTGATACCGGGTTCCGGAGGCATTGCTTTGGGCGAGACTACCTTATTCCGGGTCGTCACAGGGAATCACGCCAGTCAAACTGGCTTCTGGTGCGCGATCATCGGTCTGGTCTGCCTGTTCTCAGTGCGCTACCTGCTACCACACTTCTCGGTAGGGCGGTTCGAGCGAGTTCAAGTCGACTGGACGGAGCGCGAAGTGCGACGGCTGCTTGGTCGGCCGGATAGCGTGAGCCATCCGACCCCGGTCAGCCTGATCCTTCACTATGAAGTTCCAAACTTTCTCATTCCGGACTGTTATGACATAGAGGTAGAGCAAGGCCGCGTTACCGGCAAGGTGTTTCAACCGGGATAAGGCCGGGTGTCCATATGCGGCCGTCGCGAAATCCCCTCGCGGGCCTCCTATCCTCACCGGTCATGCGCGACCGCTACGACGTGATCGTGATCGGAGGTGGGCACGCCGGAACCGAAGCCGCGTGGGCGGCGGCCGGGGCGCTGGCAGACCGTGCAGACTCGCACAGGCGGGACGCCGGTGCCACCAGTCCCACCGTCGCTCTCATCACCATGGACCCGGCGAAGATCGGCATGATGAGCTGCAACCCCGCCATCGGGGGGCTGGCCAAGGGGCAGATCGTCCGCGAGATCGATGCCCTCGGCGGCATCATGGGCCGGGCCATCGACGCCACCGGCATTATGTTCAAGATGCTCAACGTCTCCAAGGGCCCGGCCGTCCGCGGGCCGCGGGCCCAGGCCGACAAGTACGCCTACCTCGCCGAGGTCCAGCGGCTGATCGCGAGTCATCCGGGGATAGAGGTCATTGACGCGACTGTGGATGACATCATCGTGGAGCACGGCCGCGTAGTCGGCGTGATGGTGCCCGCCGGGGCCGGGGTCGTTCATTCGCGCCCCGATCGCATCGAGCGCCACGTGTGCGGCGAGGAGATCTCCCTCCCCATCTATGACCCTGCTCCGTCCGACTGCGCGCGAGCAGCGCATCCAACGATGATCCGAGCCGACGCAATCGTGCTGACCACCGGCACCTTTATGCGCGCGCTGATGCACACGGGCGAGGTCAAGACCATTGGCGGGCGCGTGGGCGAGGGCAGCGCTGGCGGCATCTCGACCACGCTCAAGCGCCTGGGCTTCGAGTTGGGACGGCTCAAGACCGGCACGCCGCCGCGCCTTGACCGGGAATCGATCGACTGGGATGGGCTGCCGGAGCAGATTGGGGATGAGGTGCCGGCGCCGTTTTCTGACTATCTGAAGGACTGGGATAAGGAGACTCGCACAGGCGGGACGCCTGTGCCACCACTAGAAACTCGCACGGGCAAGATGCCCGTGCCACTCCCGGAAACCAGCTTCCCCCGGCTGCCGCAGATCGAGTGCCGCGTCACCGAGACGACTGCTTTCATCCACGAGGCCATCCGCGCCAACCTCCATCGCGCGCCCATGTACTCCGGCCAGATCGAGGCCGAGTGCGGGCCGCGCTACTGCCCCTCCATCGAGGACAAGGTCGTCCGCTTCGCCGACCGCCCGTCGCACCACGTCTTTCTCGAGCCCGAATCGCTGCACACCAATGAGATCTACTGCAACGGCATCAGCACCTCCCTGCCGCCCGATGTGCAGGAGATCATCGTGCGCGGCATGCCGGGCTGCGCTCGCGCACGAATCCTCCGCTGGGGCTACGCCGTCGAGTACGACATGGTCCGCCCCCACCAGATCGACTCGACGGGCATGACCAAATCCATTCACGGTCTGTTCCTCGCCGGGCAGATCAACGGCACGAGCGGCTACGAGGAAGCGGGCGGCCAGGGTCTTCTCGCGGGCCTGAACGCCGCGCGCTTCGCCAGAGGCGACGAACCCGTCCGTCTCGGTCGCGATCAGGCCTACATCGGCGTGATGTTGGATGACCTGGTGACGCGCACACCCCGCGAGCCCTATCGCATGTTCACCAGCCGCGCTGAGTATCGCCTGCTCCTGCGGGCGGACAACGCGGATGTGCGCCTGACGCCACTTGCCCGCGCATGGGGGCTGATCGACGATCCTCACTGGGCATCGTTCGAGCATCGGCGGGCGGCTCTGGAGGCGATCTCGCGACAACTCGGTACGGTCTACATCGAGGGCAAGTCGCTGCGCGAGATTGTGCGCCGACCGGAAACGACGCCGGCCGAGGTGATGGCGGGTCTCAACGGCGTGTTGAATCATGTCCCGCCGCGCGAGGCCGCCCGGCTCATCGACCGCGCCATGACGGAGGTCCGCTACGAGGGCTACATCACCCGCCAGCACGCGGAGATCAGGCGGCAGGCCGAGGCCGACCAGCGGAGCATCCCCGGGTGGCTCCGGCCATCGCGAATCACGGGCCTGCGCAAGGAAGCCGCCGAGGTGTTGGAGCGGTTCCGGCCTGCGACAATGGGCCAGGCGGGGCGCCTGCCCGGGGTCAACCCTGCGGACCTGACGCTCCTGGCCGTTGCGATCAGGAGAGGCCCGGCGCATTCGCCGATCAGCGCCGGCTGAGATCGCGCACATGAATGCCGACGTCATCGCCGCCGAGACCGCAGCCCCGCGGCACGCCATCTGCTATCGCACGGACGGGCCGCTGACTATCGACGGCAGAGCCGCGGAGCCAATCTGGGCCGCAGCGCCCTGGACCGACGACTTCGTGGACATCGAGGGCGCCGTGGGGAAGCGTCCTCGCCATCGTACTCGCGTCAGGATGCTCCATGACCCCTCATCGCTCTATATCCACGCCGAGCTGGACGAGCCCGATGTGTGGGCCGCCATCACCCGCCGCAACGCGGTCGTCTTTCACGACAACGACTTCGAGGTCTTCATCGATCCGGACGGCGACAACCACGAGTACTACGAACTGGAGGTCAACGCCCTGAACACGGTCTGGGAGCTCTCCCTGCCCAGGCCCTATCGCTGCGGGGCGACGCCGCGCGATCCCGATCCGATCGAAGGCCTTCGCACGGCGGTTCACGTTGACGGCACGCTGAACGATCCCGCCGACCGCGACCGCGGCTGGTCGGTCACGATCGCGATCCCGTTCGAGGGCCTTACCCGGTTCGTTCGCGATGGCCGCTCGTGCCCGCCCGCCGACGGTGATGTGTGGCGAATGAACTTCTCGCGCGTTCAGTGGCCGCACGAAGTAGTGGAGGGGACATACCGAAAGCCCGCCGGGTCGAAGGAGGAGAACTGGGTCTGGTCGCCTCAGGGCGTGATCGACATGCACCGGCCGGCGACATGGGGGTATGTGCAGTTCAGCGACTTGGAGGCCGGGCGCGGGCATGTGACGCCTCGAGACGATCCGACCCTTGCGGCTCGAAGCGTACTGATGGGACTCTGGGAGCGGCAACGGCTCCAGCCGTCGCCAACCGATGATCTTGCCGCGCTCGGACTGGCGGATCAGCCCGGACTCACCGTGGAATGCCGGGGGATGAACTGGCGGGCATGGATGGCCGCTCCGACTCCGGATGGGCCGGCGATTGTTCTCGTCGATCAGGATGCCCGCCTGACCGAGCGGCGGCTGGATGACACCATGCCCGGCCGGAACCGGGCATGAATGCGCTCATTGGTCAATCGTTCCGGACGACGACCGGACGGCTGTATCAGCGCGCGGCACGCACTGCCGATCCGCCGGCGAGGGGCCTGATGGGGATGACCACGGGCCGGTCGCGGTCAACCAGGGACACGAGCAACCGGCCGCCGATCGCGTCGGAATCCACATGGCCGATGACCTCCAGCTCGCACTCAAGTGTCACGATGCGCCCGGTGGGCGGCGCAGGCACGACGCTTGCCGTCAGGCCGGCCAAATCGACGAATCGGGCGTCGCGGATGGCCGGCGGTAAGAACCCGGGCGCCACCTCGAAGACGATCTGGAAGCTCTGCGCCGTGGACGCCGACGCATCGACCTCGATGAACGGCGTTTGGAGGCGGAGGCGATCGTTGACGGACCATCGGACGGCGAGTTGGACGGTCCGCTGGGCGGGGCAGTTGGTGTGGAGTGTGATGTGGGCCTCCTTCGGTCCCGTCGTCGTGGCACGGTCCGTCAGCGCGAGGATGATGACCTGCCGCTCTCCGGGCTCGACCATGCGATCGGCCATGCGTGGCACGAGTGCCCGGTTGTCGGAGACGGCGTATGCCAGGCGCACCGTCTCTTCGCCGTCATTGATGAGGGGGATGACGACTTCGGGTCGCTCACCGAGGACCAGCGTGCCCAGGTCGATGCTCGCCTGCTCAAACGTCAGCGGGACGCCGACGCGGGCGGTGATGGTGATCGGGATGTGCTCGAACTGCGGGTGGGAGGTGACGAGATGGACGCGCTTGAAGTAGTGGACGGGCTCGGCCGGGGCAATGAACCGGATCCGGATGCTGCCGGACTCGAAGGGCCTGAACTCGCACTTCGATTCCACGATCTCCATGCACGGGCACTCGGGCGTGACCTTCTTGATCCACACCCACGCATCGAGCGGGTTCGTGATGGGCACTTCGAAGGTCCGCTCGCCGCCGGGGGCGATGTAGCCCAGGTCATACGTGAGCGGCTCGGGCACGTGGTGGTTGGGGATGGGGGCGACCGTCGCCGGCTTCGCGTCGGGCGATTGTCGTCCGTGGGCCGGCGTCGCGAGCACGATGAGTGCCGCGCCGAAGATCATGGGGCGTCGGAGGGTGTTCATGGTCGTTCCTTTCCTGGGATGCATGTCCGTTCGTGACCGGTTCGTCGTCATTGCCCGGTTACGTGTCATCTCGTTCGGGTCGTGGCGTGTCCGGGGCTTCAGGAGCACGCACCGGGGGCGGGGGCGGGGGGCCTCCGAGTCCGGTGAGGGTCAACCGGGCCCAGTGCGCCCAGTCCGGCCGCGTCTCCTTCATGACCAGGTCAGACAGGAGGCGGCGGACCTCCTCATCGCGGTCGCCGCGGCGGATGCGGGCGCGGGCGAGGTTGCCGAGCAGCTCAGCGCGGTCCGGCTCGATGGCCAGGGCCTCCTCGTACCGCTGGACGGCCTCGGCGAGCCGCCCCACCGCTTCGAAGACCAGCCCCAGGTTGTTCCTGGGCTCCGGCCGGTGCGGCATGAGCTTGATCGCGTACTCGAACTCCCATGCCGCGCGGTAAAAGTGGCCGCGAGCATAGAAGACCTTGCCGAGGGAGTTGTGGGCCGGGCCGTACATGACATCCGCGGCCAATGCCCGGCGCAGGATCTGCTCGGCCTCGTCGACGGAACCTTGCTCGATCAGCGCGACCGCTTCGGCGTTGAAGTGCCGGGCGCGCTCGGTGTCCTGCTGGAGTCGGTCCGCGGCGGAGATGTAGACCGTGTCCGACGGCGCCGGGGGCGTCTGGCAGCATGCGAGCAGGAGCGGCGCTGCGAGCGCCATCAATCGCAGGCAGGTCATGGCAGCGCTCATAATGGTTCGCTCTCCGAGGTCGCCTCGGAAGCCCCTGATTCCGGACCCTCCGGCCCGTCCGGGAGCGCGAGGACGATGTAGGTCAACGTCAACTCCGCCATCCACTGCTCGCCGAGGAGGTCATCGTGTGGCGTCTGGAGGCGCAGTCGCGACAGGTGGAGCCTGTCTGTGTGATCGCCCCGGACTTCGAAGAGGAACCTGACGAGTTGCGGCAGCGCCACGCGGTCGAGGACGATGTCCGTGGACTCTTCGAGGTACTCGGCCGCCATCGAGTCGCCGGCCTCGGCGGATCGCTGCTGCAACCGGGGGCGGGGGCGGGGGTCGATGCGGATGAGCTGCTCGGCCGTGTTGATCCCCGCGGCCGCGGCGGCACGCTCGATACGCTGAGCCAGATCGGTCCGGGCGATGACCTGCCGGCGAATCGCGGTCGGCTCGGACTCGAGTCGCGCGATCTCGCCGATGAGGCCGCGACATGATCGAAGCTGACGGTCGGCATGAATCGCATCGTTCCGCGCAGTTGCAAGATGAAGGCCGGCGATGATGGCCGCGGCGCCGGCGAGCACGATGCCGCACGTGATGAGGGCGAGTGCGCTGCGAAGCCGCTTCACGGCCGCACCTCCTCCGGCGAGTCCAAGGCTTCGGACGGTGACGAGCGTAGCCGGGGGATGGATGCCAGTGCGGTGGTGCTGGAGACGAGGTCGCCATTGATCGTGAATCCCACGCCGTCGCCGCCGCGCAGGGCCTGGCTGCGCGGGGCATCGACGCGAAGGATGCCGCCCTGGCGCAGGGCCGAGGCGATCCGGTCGGCGTCGCCGTGGCTTCGGGCCTGGGCGTGCAGCGTGAACGCGCGGCCGTCGAGGCGCAGTTCCAGGACGGTCAGGCGCAGGTCGGTCGGCAGGCCCCCGAGCACGGCCTGGAGCAGGCGCAGACCGGCCGGCGGCTCGAAGGGACCATCCGATTGCGAACCGGATGCCGCGCCGTGGGCCAGTTCGAGTTTTGCCAGATGGTTCTCGAGGCGGCGCTGGATGCCCACGGGAAGTGGCTGACTGGGGAACGCCTGACCGTAGAGCGTGGCGAGTGCGGCATGGTGAGCATCGGCGGCCTGTCGATACAGGTGCGCACGATACGACAGCACGCCGGCCAACGTCGCGAGGAACACCATCACGACGGCGCCTGCGGTCAGGAGGGGCACCCGGACTCGCGCCAGTCGATCCCGCACGCCCAGCGATCCGCGCCGGAAGTCAACAATGGGCCGGCCGGAGCGGCGCGCCAACTGCTGTGCCGCGCGCAGCGTCAATTCGCGGGTCGAGGGGAGGTCGCGGATGTCGGCGGTGTCCTTGTCAAGCCCCGGAAGGCAGGCGACTGACTCGGCGACCGATGGCGGCACGTTGATGAATGTGACCGATCCATCAGTGCGAATGCCGCCGGCGGGCGCCTCGTCGTCAGCGCGCTTTGGCAGGAGCAGCGCCCAGCATTCCGTGGCGGCATGCGCAAGTCGCCATGAGGCCAGGCGCCCACCGGCGAACCGAAAGAGGTCGATCCGGCCATCATCGCCGCCAAGGAGTACAGCGCTATCGTCCGGCGGCGACTCGATGGCCTCAAGGGCCAGGAGCGTCTCGGGGCAGATGTGGTCCACGCGCATGCCGCGCTCCTCGAGTCGATCCACCAGTTCGGCGATGCGTGCGTTCGCCACGGCCACACCCAACGCGATCCCGCCCCCGGAAGCGCTCTCCATGAAGTCGGCGGTGAACTCCTCGGCCGCGAGGGGCAGCTTCTCCTCGAGCCGGTAGGCCATCGCCTGGCGACGATTGCGCCGCGGGAGGTTGTCCGTCTCAATCGCCGCCGGAAGGCACCAGTGCGACGGCACGGCCAGGATCGTCACGGCGGAGCGACGGCGCCAGATGCCGGCGCGTTCGAGTGTGTCCACGATCAGGTCAGCCACGGATTTGCCGTCGGGGCGGCGCTCTGGCTCGGCCTGCGCTGTGTGATCTTCCTGGTGCGGCCGGGCGAGCTCACCGATCACAATTGCCGGCGAACTGACCAGACCCGATGGTATCTCCGACGCATCGTCAACCGGATGCTCGGGATCGCCATGATTCGTGAGGCCGTTTCCCGGGGCGGCGCATACGGGGGTCACGGGCACGATCGCGATGGCATCCCCATCGATCGCACCGAGGGAGAACCCATCGTCGCCGGCGAAGATGACCAGGGCCCTGGCTCGCATGGGCGTTCGTCCTACTCCTTCTTGACGGTGACCTCGCG